>SL_5KL_010_SEDDRAFT_10000381_pt1 | contig 28563 bp, 23 predicted proteins | sample SodLakKL_010_SED_FD_9118 | JGI IMG/M metagenome (IMG submission 9118) | reverse complement strand
AGGCGAGCCAGTCCCTCCGGTGACAGAAGTCGGGTGGAGGCATCGATGGATGGCGAGGGTGCAGGAGTCACACGTCCTCCTCTGGTGGGGGTTCGGATTGAGGGTCGGGCGCGGGTGGTGGCGCCGCTTCCGTTGTGGGGTCGGCTACCGTGTCCGGCAGGGGATCGGAGCTCGACTCGGTGCGGGTCCCCTTCACCAGATCCAGCCCCAGGATCCGCTCCCGGGTCAGGAGCCGGTGCACTTCCCGCTCTCGGGCCAGGACGGTCTGGATCCCGCGCCAGCCCCACCGGGACCAGGCACGACGAAGGATCCCCAGCTTCTCCGGGATGGAAAAGAGTTCGGAAAAATCGGGGAAGGGCTTCTTGGCGTGAGGGCGGAATGCGGTGCCTTCATCGGACCAGGCCTCCGAATGGAGATTCGTGACGCCCAGCTTCCGGAGATTCCGCTTCAGTTCAACCATCATGAGGGGACGGGCGCCCAGATGGCGGGCCAGCACTTCCCTACGGTCCGGCTCCACCGGGGCCTTCCAGACCAGATGGATGAGAACCACATGGCCTCCGGGACGCGTCATCCGGACAAGCTCGGCCATGGCCGCCTCCGGCTCCACCGAAGCCGTGGCGCCCACCTCGGCCACCACCACGTCGAAGACCCCGTCCCGGTAGGGCAAGGCGTCCATGGACGCACATTGGAATTGTACCCGGCCCTGGAGACCCTTGGCACGTATCCTCGTCTCGGCCTGCTCAATGAGGCGCGGATCCTCGTCAACGGCGCTGACCAGAACTCCGAAATCGGCGGCGAAGTACTCTGCGGTAACGCCGGTGGCACAGGCCGCCACCAACACCTCACGTCCCTCGTCCATGTCCGTCAGTAGGGCGATCTGACGGTACAGGTCCCGACCGCCCGGCGGAAAGATGTCTCGAGGGCTCAGCCGGATGAGGTCCAGCATGGACGGACTGTCATCCGGATCCGGGCGAGCCCCGGGGGAAGAGGTCACGGGGTGGGTGTCCGACTATTCGAACGAGGGGTCCTCAGCCAGTTCCAGCTCCCTCAACGCCTCCCTGAGTCGAGCCTCGTCCTCCGGGGTGGGATCCGACCGGAACTGACGGCCCTCATCATCCTCCTCCTCGGAACGGGAGAAACGACGAGCCACGACCACCACTGTCCCGAACCCCGCCATGAGGGCGACGGGCGGAAGGATCCAAGCCCAGAGCCCGGCCCCGCTTCTGTCGGGCACCGCCTGCCATTCAGGGCCATGATTTGCCAGCATCCACGCCTTGAGCTCGTCGGCGGTCCAACCCTGGCCGGCCAGCATATGGATGGAATCACGAAGCATCCGGGACGGCTCCACAGGGCACTGGGAAAGCATCAGGCCAGGGCAATATGGGGACAGGAGCTGGTCGATGGCCTTCAATGCCTCCGGGTGGGGCTCGTAGGTGCCCTCAACACCCTCGGGGATCTGGGCACCCAGGGCTCCGGCGGTCAACCCCAGGAGCAGGACGAGATTAAGGATGGTGCGCATGGATGGAACCTCCCTCAACGGGTCGCAGGATCCGGGGTGGAGCTTCCACGGTTGGCACTCCCCTCCGAAGCCGGGCCAACTCACAATATTGCCCATGAGAGGTTACCCCTCAAGCGCCCGACGGATCGCTCCCCCGCTCCAGGGGCACTCCGGCAAGGGCCCGGAGGGTGGCCACCACCGCCGCTCCCGTGTCTCGTGGATGGTAGCCCCCCTCCAGCGCCGCCACCACTCGCCCGCCACACGATTGCTCGGCCCACTCCAGTACCCTCCGGGTCAGATGGTGGAAGGTATCCGGCGTGAGGCGGAGGCCACCCAGGGGATCCGCCGCCAGCCCGTCGTAGCCGGCGGAAACCAGGATGAAGTCGGGGCGAAAACGGGCTCGAGCCCGTTCCAGGGCCTCCTGGAAGGCATGCAGATAGGCCTCGGGTCCGGTCCCCGCCGCCAGAGGCACGTTGAGTGTCGTTCCCACGCCGTCCCCTCCTCCCTCCTCGTGAGCGGCCCCGGTACCGGGGAAGAGCGGCACCTGATGCAGGGAGAGATAGAAGACCCTGGGATCGGTCCAGAAGATCTCCTGGGTGCCGTTCCCATGGTGGACATCCCAGTCCACGATGGCCACCCGCTGGGCCCACCCCCGATCCAGGAGGTAGCGCGCCGCCACCGCCACATGGTTCACCACGCAGAACCCCATAGCCAGATCAGCGGAGGCGTGGTGGCCCGGTGGACGGGTGGCCACGAAGGCGTTCCGGAGCCGCCCCTGTGCCACCTCCTCCACGGCCTCCAGGAGCGCTCCGGTACTCCCCGTGATGGCCTCCCAGGAGGCCTCACAGACCAGCGTCTCGGACCCCACCACCCGGGGGGTGACCCCCGCAGCCATGCAGACCTGGTGCACTCTATCCAGGTACGCGGCGTCGTGGACGGCGGCCAGGGCGGACAGTGGGGCAGGCTCGGCCTCCCTCTGCTCCACCAGACCGTGGAGCGCCAGGAGGTCCCGCCCCACGGAGGACGCAAGGGTGCGCAGGCGGCCCTGATGGTCCGGATGCCCCCAACCGGCATCGTGAAGGGCAGCTGCGGGGTGGAGGAAGAACCCCGAGGGCAGGGCCGGTGCACCCGATGTCATGGGGTTCTCGCCCGTCAGGGAGTCGGTGCCGAGGACTGCGCCGGTGCCGATGGTTCACCCGGCGGTTCGGTGGGCACGGAACCATGCCCGGTCCCCACCCTCTCCTGGAGGGAGCGAACCCGATGGGGGAGGGCTCGGAGCGCCAGGATGGCGTCGCAGGCGGCGTTGGTGGCCGACATGGTGGTCAGGTAGGGGATCTTGTAGGTGATGGCCGCCCGCCGCATGGCATAATCGTCATACTGGGACTTCTTCCCCAGGGGCGTGTTCACAAGGAGGTCCACCTCCCCACTGACGATGGCGTCCACAATGTTGGGCCGCCCCTCGTTCACCTTGTAGATCCGCTCGCTGGGAAGGCCCAGTTGGGTCAGGTACTCATGGGTTCCCTTGGTGGCCAGGATCCTGAACCCCAGATCGTGGAAGCGTCGGAGGATAGGCGTTACGGTGGGCTTGTCCCGGTCGTTCACCGTTACCACCAGGGTCCCCGCCTCCAGGGGCAGCACATTGTACGCCCCAGCCTGGGCCTTGGCGTAGGCCATCCCCAGGGAGTCGTCGAATCCCATGACCTCACCGGTGGAGCGCATCTCCGGCCCCAGGAGGATGTCCACGTCGAAGCGATTGAAGGGGAGGACCGCTTCCTTCACCGCCACACCGGGAACCTGGGGTTCGGCGGGAACCTCCAGGGACTGTATGGTCTCTCCCGCCATGATCCGGGCCGCAAGACGCGCCAGAGGCACGCCCGTAGCCTTGCTTACGAAGGGGATGGTCCGGGACGCCCGGGGGTTCACCTCCAGGACGTACACCTTCCCGTCCCGAATGCCGTACTGGATATTCACCAGCCCCACCACTCCCAACTCGAGGGCGAAGGCCCGGGTGAGCTCCCGGATCCGGTCCAGCTCCTCGGGCTCCAGGCGGTAGGGGGGCAGGACACACGCCGAATCCCCCGAGTGGACCCCTGCTTCCTCGATGTGCTGCATGACCCCACCGATGACGACATCGGTGCCGTCACTGAGGGCGTCCACATCGGCTTCAAAGGCGTCTTCCAGGAAGCGGTCGATGAGGACCGGGTGGTCCGGCGATGCCTGCACCGCCCGCTCGAAGTAGCTCTCCAGGGAAGCGTCGTCATAGACGATCTCCATCCCTCTGCCACCCAGGACGTAGGAGGGCCGGACCAAGACGGGATACCCCACCTCGGCGGCCACCCTTCGCGCCTGATCCAGCGAGGTGGCCACACCGTTGGCGGGCACCAGCGCACCGACCTGACGACAGACCTTCTCGAACCTCTCCCGATCCTCGGCCCGATCGATGGCGTCCACCGACGTTCCCAGGATGGGGACGCCTGCCCGCTCCAGCCCTTCCGCCAGGTTCAGGGGCGTCTGCCCCCCGAGCTGGACGATGACCCCCACCGGTTTCTCCCGGTCCACGATCTCCAGAACGTCTTCCAGGGTCAGGGGCTCGAAGTAGAGACGGTCGGCGATGTCGAAGTCCGTGGACACGGTCTCGGGGTTCGAGTTCACCATGATGGTCTCATACCCGGCCTCCTTGAGCCCCAGTACGGCCTGCACGCAGCAGTAGTCGAACTCGATCCCCTGACCGATCCGGTTCGGCCCGCTCCCCAGGATCATCACCTTCTGCCGGTCCGAGGGCTCGGCCTCGTTCAGCGTCTCGTAGGACGAATAGAAGTAGGGGGTGGCGGCAGGGAACTCGCCTGCGCAGGTATCCACCACGTTGTAGGTGGGGCGGATCTCCGCCTCCCACCGGCGGGTCCGGACGGCCTCCTCCTTCTCTCCCCGGAGGTCGGCGAGTTGGCGATCCGAGAAGCCCTGCTGCTTCATCCAGCGGAGTTCGGTGGGGCCCACCTCGTCCAGGGCGGTGTACCACACCTCCATCTCGACGATCTCCAGGAGCTGGTCCAGGAACCACGGATCGATGCGGGTGGCCTCGTGGATTTCCTCCATGGTGGCGGGACGGGCGGGATCATCCGCATCGCCTTCCCAGGCCAGGAGGTCCTCCATGGCCCGCTTCAGCTGGAAGGGCCGTTCGGTGGTGGGCCGGCGCATGGCCGCCAGGAGGGATTCCCGGTCAGCGGCCTCCAGCCCGTCCTCAGCCAGGGTCTTGCCCCGGACCCACCCGGCCCGTCCAATCTCCAGCCCTCTGAGCCCCTTCTGCCATGCTGACTTGAAGGTCCGGCCGATGGCCATGGTCTCGCCCACCGCCTTCATCTGCACACCCAGGGTGGGGTCCGATCCCGGGAACTTCTCGAAGGCGAATCGTGGGAACTTGGCCACCACGTAGTCCAGCGTGGGCTCGAACGAGGCCGGGGTCGTCTTCGTGATGTCGTTGGGCAGCTCGTGGAGCCGGTATCCCACCGCCAGCTTGGCCCCCACCCGGGCAATGGGAAAGCCTGTGGCCTTGGAGGCCAGCGCCGACGAACGGGAGACCCGGGGATTCATCTCGATGACCAGAATCTCCCCGGTCTCAGGGCTCACAGCGAACTGGATATTGCACCCCCCCGCCTCCACCCCGATCTCCCGGATGATGGCGATGGCCGCATCCCGCATCCGCTGGTATTCCACATCGGACAGGGTCTGGGCCGGTGCCACCGTGATGGAGTCGCCGGTATGGACGCCCATGGGGTCGAAGTTCTCGATGGAGCAGACGATGATGACNTTGTCCTCGCCGTCCCGCACCACCTCCAGTTCGTATTCCTTCCACCCCAGCACGGAGCGATCGATGAGGACCTCGGTGATGGGTGAGGCATCCAGCCCCCGGCGAACGGCGTGCTCGAACTCTTCCCGGTTGTAGGCGATGCCCCCGCCCGTTCCCCCCAGCGTGTAGGAGGGACGGATGATGGCGGGGTAGCCGGTGTCCTCCACGATCTCGAGCGCCTCGTCCAGCGTCCCGGCGAAGCCGCCGTGGGGAACCGCCAGGCCGATCCGGTTCATGGCCTCGGTGAACTCCTCCCGATCCTCGGCCATGGCGATGGAGCGGGCGTTGGCCCCGATGAGCTCGACCCCGTACTCCTCCAACACCCCCTTCTCCGCCAGCTCCATGGCGATGGTGAGGGCTGTCTGCCCTCCCATGGTGGGGAGGATGGCATCGGGGCGCTCCACCTCGATGATCCGGGTCACCCACTCCGCCGTCAGGGGCTCGATGTAGGTACGATCCGCCAACTCCGGGTCCGTCATGATGGTGGCGGGATTGGAATTGACCAGCACCACCCGGTACCCTTCCTCTTTGAGAGCCCGGACCGCCTGGGTTCCGGAGTAGTCGAACTCGCAGGCCTGGCCGATCACGATGGGGCCGGACCCCAGGATCATGATGGTCTCGAGATCATCTCGTCTTGGCACGTGGTCCCATCCGGAGAGGGTGGAGAAGGAACTTGAGGTGAGGTCAGGCGCGATGCGCGGTGTGGACGGTCAAATCTGCGAACGGGGCGAGCGACATCGGTCGCCCGCCCCGCCCTACTTGTCCGATTCCTTCCGGATCGCAGCCAGGATCGTCAGGGCGCATCCGCCCCAGACGACGGTGAGGATCACGATCATGGTGACCCAGGTTGCCGTGGTCATACGCAATCTCCCGTCGGAAGACCTGGTCCAGGTGGGGGTCGAGGCACGGCTCTTCCCCGCACCGATCCCGGAACCGGGGTAAACTCGACCCGGAGGGCTCCGAAATCAAGGCGCTCCCCTCCGTGGACCTTCCCCATTGTTCNTCAGGTGCCAGGGGGAAGGAGACTGGGAAAGTCCCGCCCCCCCTCCCGGGCGCCTACCTGCGGAGCCGGATCCGTTCCTGGCCGGTGGGCACCACGTTCCCGTCATCGGAGTCCGCCAGCTCCACGATGGTGAAGGTGGGGGCCGGGCCGTCGCGGTCCGCGAGCCGGACCCCGAAGACGAGAGGCCCCTCCCCCGGCTGAATCACCACGAAGCGGATGCGCTCCTGCTCCACCTCCCGGCTCCAGATCCGGGTGCCGGCCACCTCCACCACGCCCTCCACTCCCTGCCCCGAGACCTCCAGCACCGCCGCCCCATAGGGCGCGGCCGGCCCCTCCACCACCGCCTCCACGACCCCAGGGCTGGCCCGATCCCGGTCACACCCCCCCAGGAGGACCAGGGCGGGAACGATTGCCAGCATGACCAGAAGCCCTCCCCGTCGCCGACTCATGGGCCGCCCTCCCCATGGGTGACCAGAAAACGCCGAAGATCACCCACGTCGTAGCGGCCGTCCCGATTCCCGTTCCGATCCAGGAACTCCCGTTGCGCCGCCGTCAGGGGCGAGGATTCCCCTGGCCGGAGGAAGTGGTCCACCAGACGCTCAATGGCCACCCCCGGCTCCACCCGGGCCGAAAGGTCGAAGACCACATCATGAGGGGCCGCCCCCCGAAGCCGGATCCCGGTGATGGTCACGCCGAAGGGCTGCCCCCGGTGGGTCCAGGCGGCGGGCTCGGTGGCGAAGTGGAACTCCGTATTCGTCCGGACACAGGGCAGGTTGGGACGGAAATAGTCGAAGTAGTCGTCCTTTATGCAGCCGGGGAAGGGATCCCCAGGGTCACCGTGACTGGCGCCGGCGCCGGCCAGTTCGTTTCTGCCGTCGGCCTGCCTGAGCCAGACTCCCAGGCGCCCGGGGTTGTTGTTCACCGTATTCGAAGACCATGCGTCCGATACGGTGGCCGGATCCACATGCCAGATGAGCAGGCCAGGCTCCCAGAGGTTGGCGTCCGAACCGATCCGCTGACGATTCTCCAGGAGGAGGTACTCGCCGGAACCGTCCTGGGCCGGCACCCGGAAGACGCGCCCCGACGTCTGCACCGGGGGAAGCGCCACCTCCCCGAGCACCTCCCCAGGCGCCACATCCACGATGTCCACCCACCCCAGCATGGCCTTGCTCCATGCTCCCATGTGGCAGGGCCGCGCTGCATCCTCACCCTGGCACCCCCACGTCCCGCTCCCCATGAGGTCCCAGCGCCCGGCGCCCCGCACCGCCGTCCCTCTGGTCCCGTAGAGATCCGGGAGCCCGAAACCATGGCCCAGTTCATGGGCGAAGACCCCGATCCGGTTGATGGCGCCCTCGCTACCGCAGGCCAGGACCGGCTGGATGATGTAGTCGTTCACATGGATCACCCCGGTCCCATGGGGATTGGGGGTGGAGGTGGGGATCCCGGGGTCCAGCCGACCCTGGGAAGCGGAACGGAGATTCCAGCGGTGGGACCAGATGTTCTCCCTGGCGCCGCACTCGGCGCCGGCGCCCGGGTGCATCACCGCCAGCACGTCCACGAATCCGTCGCCGGTGTTGTCAAAACGGCTCCAATCCACCCCCTCGGCGTCCAACCGTCGGACAACATCCTCCACGAAGGCGGCGACGCCCCGGTCCGGACTCGAAACGAGACCACTCGCTCCCAAGGTGACCTGACTTCTCTCCAGCCCGGTCCGCACCCAGGGGAAGGTCTCCCCCCGGAGGTCCACCCTTCCACCCGACATCTCGTGGTAGAGCTCCGGGAGGGTCTGGGCATACGAGTTGGGGCCATCGAAGAACTCCCGCTGCACCGCCTGGGTTGGGAACGGGGCCTCCTCCGGCCAATCGGCGTAGAGCCCCAGGACCAGGGGAAAGCGGAAGATCCCCACCAGGGGGACATCCCGAGGCCCTAGACTCCGGACCCGATCACCCTGCCGGAGGATCAGGTCCGGAAAGCGGCCGCCGCGAAGGGTCTGGAGGTGCAGAAGCCGCTCACTTCCCTCCCGCTGGAACTGAAAGGAGCGGGCATCGCGCCCCACCTGCGCCCAGTAGGCCTCCGGGAGAGCAGTCCCGTACCGCTCCGCCAGCTTTTCCACATCCTGGGCCATGGCCGCGTCCGGACCCGCCAGCGCCAGGGAGGCGGCCAGGAGGAACCCCATGATGGGGGCGGGGAGGCGAAAGGGACCCATGAGAGGGCTCAGGCCAGGGAGTAGAGAGGCTCGAAGCGGGCGGTGAAGTGGCGCAGCACCGGCGCCTGATAGGTGAAGCGAAAGCCCCCCACCCTCTCCCGACGCTGGGCGAATGCCAGGATCGCCTCCACCATGTAGTCCACATGGCTCTGGGTGTAGACCCGGCGAGGAAGGGCCAGCCGCACCAGTTCCATGGGGGCCGCCGACTCCTGACCGGTCTCCGGATCCCGCCTTCCGAACATGACGGTACCCACCTCCACGCCCCGGATCCCACCTTCCAGATAGAGTTCGGCCACCAGGGTCTGGCCCGGGAGCTCCAACGGCGTCACGTGGGGGAGGAAGGCCGCAGCGTCAATGTAGACTGCGTGCCCTCCGGGGGGCTGGACGATGGGAACCCCTCCGGCGGCGATGGCCTCTCCCAGATAACGGACCGAGGCCAAACGGTACTCCAGGTAGTCCTCTTCCAGCACCTCCCGGAGGCCGATGGCGATGGCCTCCAGGTCCCGCCCTGCCAAGCCGCCGTACGTGGGGAAGCCCTCGGTGAGAATCAGGAGGTTGCGCTGCTGCCTGGCCAGCTCCTCATCCCGGGTGGCCACGAAGCCCCCGATGTTGGCCAGGCCGTCCTTCTTGGCCGACATGGTGCACCCATCGGCCCACGAGAAGACTTCCAGGGCGATCTCCCGGACGGATCGATCCTCGAAGCCCTCCTCCCGCAGCTTGATGAGGTAGGCGTTCTCGGCGAAGCGGCAGGCGTCCACGTAAAGGGGGATCCCGTGACTGCGACACACCTCCGCCACCGCCCGCACGTTGGCCATGGAGACGGGCTGACCGCCCCCGGAGTTGTTGGTCATGGTGAGCATGACCAGGGGGATGCGATCCACCCCCTCCTCCTGGATGAGGGCTTCGAGCCGGGCCACATCCATATTCCCCTTGAAGGGGTGGACATCCGAGGGCCGGAGCCCCTCCGGCACCAGGAGATCCACGGCCCGGGCTCCTACCGCCTCCACATTGGCCCGGGTGGTGTCGAAATGCGTGTTGGAGGGGACCATATCGCCCGGGGAGCAGAGGGTCTGGAAGAGGATCCGCTCCGCCGCCCGACCCTGGTGGGTGGGAATGACGTACTGGAAGCCGAAGACCTCCCGCACCGCTTCCTCGAACCGGTAGTAGGAGGGGCTCCCGGCGTAGGACTCGTCTCCCCGCATCATGCCGGCCCACTGCTCGGCGCTCATTGCAGACGTGCCCGAATCGGTGAGAAGGTCCAGGAGCACGTCCTCACTCCGGAGAAGGAAGACGTTGTGACCTGCCTCACGGAGGAGGTGGAGCCGCTCGTCCCGGGTGGTCATCCGGATGGGCTCCACCACCTTGATGCGGAAGGGCTCGATGATGGTGCGCACAGGCCTACCTCCTCACGTCTTCGCCGCGGATCCCCAACTCCTCTCCCCGGGCCCGGAGACCATCGATGACGTTCTGGATATGCTCCGCCGGCTCGAGCCCGATGAGTTCCATACCCCGCATCACCTCCTCACGGCTCACCCCTGCGGCGAAGGCCTTGTCCTTCAGCTTCTTCCGGACGGAGCGGGGGGTAAGGTCATCCACCCCGTTGGGGCGGACCAGGCAGCACGCCACCACCAGCCCGGAGAGTTCGTCGCACGCCACCAGAACCCGGTCCAGCTCGCTTTCCGGCTCCACCTCGGTGTACTCGGAGCGGTGGGCCAGGATGGCCTGGATGACCTCGGGCGGGTAGCCCCGTTCCCGGAGGAGGTCCACCGCGTCCAGGGGGTGGCGTTCCGGATTCCGCTCCCAGTCCAGATCGTGGAGGAGGCCGGCGAGACCCCAGAGCTCCTCATCTCCACCCCGAAGGCGGGCGTAGTGACGCACCGCTGCCTCCACGGCGAGCATATGGGTCTTGAGGCCATCGGTCTCCACCCAGTCGTCCAGGAGGGCGAGGGCTTCGGCGCGGGTCGGTATGGACATGTTGGCTCTGGGGGAAGGAGTGCAGAAGACTGTGTGTGCCCGCCGCGGAACACGGGTGTCATGGGCAGCGGTGAACCCGAAGGCTTACCCGGGCTCGCCGGCTCCGCAAGTGCGGCCTTCTTTGTGGGCAGGGGTGCAAAGGGCGCCGCGTGGATGAGCGGTGGGCAGAAGGGGACACAGGGGCTTCGCTTTTTCCTCAGAAGAGCCAGGTTATTGTGCAGCCTGACACAGCCACCCGCCTTCGCTGGACGCTTCGGATCGGAGAATCCCCCGCCCGGGGGACCGCAGCGGCTCCAGCCGGCCGACCCAGGAGCCTACCCAAAATGGATAAAGGCCAATCCAGTCAGGATCTGAGGCGGGATCTCGGGTTCTGGGATGCCCTCACCATCGGTGCCGGCACCATGGTAGGAGCAGGCATCTTCCTCCTCTCCGGTGTGGCCCTCCAGGAGGCCGGGCCTGCCGCCATCCTCGCCTTCCTCGGCGCCGGTGTGGTCTGCATGATCACGGCAGCCAGTGCGGCGGAGATGGCCACGGGAATGCCCACGTCCGGTGGAGACTACTACTTCGTATCCCGGTCCCTGGGGCCGGCGCTGGGCGCCATTTCCGGGGTGGGGATCTGGTTCAGTCTCACCTTCGCCATCGCCTTCTACCTCTTCGGAATGGGGGAGTACGTCTCCCGTTTTCCCCCATAACGCCATTCTGGGCCGCTCTCATCGGTGGTGCCCTCCTGACGGCCCTCAATGTGACCGGCGCCAAGCAGTCGGGACGGACGCAGGTCGTGCTGGTCCTCGTCCTCCTGGTGATCCTGGGGGGCTTCGCCATCATGGGCCTCACCCGGGTAGATCCCCAGAACCTCCTTCCCTTCTTCCCCCTGGGCACGAGTCCGCTGCTACCCACGACGGCGCTGGTCTTCGTCTCGTTCCTGGGATTCGTCAAGATTGCGGCAGTGGCGGAAGAGATTCGGGATCCGGCCCGCAATCTGCCCCGGGCCCTCATCGGATCCGTGTTCCTTGTGACGATCCTGTACGTCCTTATCCTGGTGGTGGTAGGAGGCATATTCTCACAGGCCACCCTCGCCGGCGTACCCGATCCCCTCGCCGCAGCCGCCGGAGTCATCCTGGGTGGGGCCGGCGGGGTAGTGATCGTGGTGGCAGGGCTTCTCGCCACCATCTCCTCGGCCAACGCCAGCATTCTCTCTTCGTCCCGGATCAACCTGGCCATGGCCCGCGATCGCCTGGTGCCAGGCTGGCTGAGTGCGATCCACCGCCGCCTCATGACCCCTCACCGGGCCATCCTCCTCACAGGTGGCTTGGCCATGGTCTTCCTCCTGGTGGAGAGTCTGGAAGACCTGGCCAAGATCGCCAGCTCCCTTCAGCTCTACAGCTACGCGGCTCTGAACCTGGGATGCGTCGCGCTCAGGGCGTCGGCCCCCCAGTGGTACAAACCCACCTATCGTGCACCGGGTAGCCCCTTTCTCCAGGTTGCCGCGGCCGTCGCCTGCATCGCCATCATCGCTGCCTCCGGCCCCTTCGCCCAGATCGCGGTGGCCATCCTCATCGTGGCGAGCCTGCTCTGGTATCTCACATGGGGCCGAAGCCGTGTGGAGATCGAGCATGGCCTGGGACCCCTCAGGGTCCGCCTTTCCCAACTGGGGCCGCTGGCTTTCTTTCAGCCTGCGGAGATCCACCGGCCTGCAGGTCCCGATTCACCCCGGATCGCACCGCAAGCTCGAGCGCCGGTGCTGGGGACCGAAGCACCCCGGAACGTTGCGGTGGCTCTGGCCAACCCGGCCCACGGGGGGTATCTCCTCCACCTTGCCCGCATGATCGCCACGGGAGCCGCAGAAGGCGGATCGGTCAGGGGGATCCATCTGGTTCGGGTCCCTCTCCAGACGCCGCTGTCCCAAGCCCGTGCCTCGCTGGAGCGGCAGACCGGGCCACGGGCGGATGTGAAGGCCGGGCTGGATGATGCGGAGCGCTCTCTCAGAAGGCTGGAAGAGGGCCGCCCTCCCGCTCGTCCCCTGGGCGACACCAGGGTACGAGCGAATCTCGATGTGGCCAACGATGTCTTCCGCGGCCTCGTGAACGAGGTCCACCAGCGGGAGTCGGACCTCCTGCTCATGGGGTGGGAGGGGGAGTTCTCGGTGGGCCGGATCTACCGAACCCCGGTGCAGCGCGTCATGGCGGATATCCGTACCGACATGGCGGTATTCAAGAACCGGGGACTTGGTGCCATCCGCTCGGTGGTGGTCCCGTGGGGAGGAGGCCTCCACGCCCGCCTCGGAGTGGAGGTGGCACTCCGCATCGGCGCTACGACCGGAGCACGGGTCACCCTGCTCCGACTGGTCCGAGAGGGGGTGGATCGGGAGAGGGAAGCCGATGCGCTCCAGCGTATCGTCGCCCCCCTCACCGAGGGCTCCACCACACCGACCGTGGACGTGCAGGTGGCGGATGAAGTGGGCGAATCCATCGTGAGGTATCTCCACGAGGCGGAAACCACGCCGGACCTGGTGGTCATCGGCGCCTCCCGGGACTCCCGATTCCGGCAGGTCCTCTTCGGCTCCATTCCCGATCTCATCGCAGACCAGGCGCCCTGCTCGGTTCTCATGGTACGGCGCCACCTGACTCGCCACTGGTCGGTGCAGGTGGCGGAGCGATTCAAGAGCCTGCGCGAGCGGATGGGAATCACCACCTCCCCCGATGAAGGAGATGGATCGACGAGGTAGCCCTGAGCCGCCGGGCCCCTCAGATCTGCGATGACGGACAGAGATGGGCCACCGGACACTGGCCACACCGGGGCTTCCGGGCGGGACAGAGGGACCGTCCGTGGAAGATCAGGAGGTGGGAGAGGAGCGTCCACCGCTCCTGGGGGAAGATCTCCATGAGGTCCCGCTCCACCTTCACCGGGTCCGTCTGTCGAGTGAAGCGGAGCCTCCCTGCGATCCGCTTCACGTGGGTGTCCACCACCACCCCCTCATCGATCCCGAAAGCGTTTCCCAGGACCACATTGGCCGTCTTGCGCCCGACCCCCGGAAGCTTCACCAGCTCTGCCAGGGTCCGCGGGATCTCCCCACCGTGTCGCTCGACCACCGCCTCGGCCATCCCGATGAGGTTCCGGGCCTTGTTCCGGTAGAAACCCGTGGACCGGACAATCTCTTCCACATCTTCCTGCCGGGCCCCGGCCAGATCTTCCGGGGTGGGATACTGCCGGAAGAGATCGGGGGTCACCATGTTCACCCGCACATCGGTGCACTGGGCCGACAGGATGGTGGCAGCAGTGAGTTCGTAGGCGTTGGAGTGATCCAGTTCGCAGTGGGCATCGGGGTAGGTCTCAAGGAGGAGGTCGTACACCTCCCGGGCCCGTTCACGACGGGCCTTCTTGGATTCCCTGGGCATGGAACCTCGGGTCGAATTGGAAAAGGCCTCGGGAGGCTCACCCTACCCGGCTGCTTCCGATCCTGCGGTAGGGGAGAAGAGAGGGGCGGGCCCCTGCCATCCGCCCGGTGGCGGTCTCGGCGGCGTCCCGGGGGTGGGGCGCTCGCTCCGCGGCGCCAAGGACCCCGGGATTGGCGTGGAGATGGGCCATGACCCGGGCCACCAGCTTCAGGAGCTCCCCGGCCCTGACCAGGGAATAGAGCCCGTCCAGCTCCCCACCGGGAAGGGTGGTGGCGAAGTCGGCGCCCTCCCCTTCCTCCCGAACCGGGGTCCGGGGCCATCGCGGAGCGTCGGTCAGAGGCACCGGGGGGAGGGGGACCACGGAGAGACCAGGACGATCGCCCCGGATCCCCAGGGCCGCCAGGAGGGAGAGGCTGCCGCCGGCGGAGTGGACCCAGAAGACCCCGTCCAGATCTTCGGCAGGGCCGCCTGGATCCGGGTGCGACCACACCAGGTGCCGGGGGAGTTGGAGGTATCCGGCCGCGGCGGGGAGCTCTCCTGCCCACATGTCTGCCTCCCCGGGGTCGGCTTCACCACTGGCCCCTCCTTCTTCCCCGGGGCCGGCCTCTCCACTTCGCTCCCCAGTTGCATCGCCCGTCTCCGGAGTCGTCCGTCCCGCCTGGCCCAGAACCTCCCGGAGGGCCTCCGTCTCCACCAGCAGCAATGGCTCACCGGCCCGGTGGAAGTGGTAGGCCTGGAAGAGGAAGGCCCCGAACTGGTGGAGGGCCTCCCCACCTCGCTCCTCCCCCTGGATCTCCTTGAGGGTGCGTCCCACCTCACCCAGGAGGAGGAAGGCGCCCGGATCGGTATCGTCCACGCCCCGGGTCTCCGCTTCCCGGCGGATGGCGGCGAAATTTTCCTCGGCGAATTCCCGGCCCGGGATCCCCAATTCGTAGGGGGTGATGCGGGCCCATACATCCCGTTCAGCCACTGGCATGCTCCTGGTCACGAAAAAGCGTCCGGTTCGTCGTCAGGCAGGGTGCCATGCGACTCCGCCTCCTCCGGCGGGCGCCCCTCGGCGTCGGTGGCGTCGTCGAAGGGAGGCGGCGGACCTCCGGCACCCCGACCCGGACGTCCGTCGTCGGGGCCGGGGGCGTCGGGATCGTCCCCCACCCGCTCCGGTTCAGCCTCCGACTCCAGGAGATCCAGGGGTTCCTTGCGAAGGGCGCGACGTGCCTTCTCCCAGAACGACTGCTTCCGGGCCAGGACGAGCTGCACCCAGCCTCCGCCCGCATCCAGTCCGTGAAGCCAGATGTAGTGGAGATCCCCCAGCTCTTCCGGCGCCGGGATGCGCCACCGCCCCCCGTCCCAACCGAACTCTACGGCCTCCGCCTCCGACAATTCCTCAGGGGTCCAACTCTGCTCGATGTACACGTCGTACTCGACCCGGTAGATCCCAGGAGCCAGCGGGAGTCCGGACTGGAAGTACCATGGGTCGAAGGTCTCGCCCTGACCTCGGTAATAGGTCTGCTCCAGGGCGTAGTCCAGCGCTTCCAGGGCGTCGTCTTCAGCCAGGAACTCCAGATGGTGGCGGAGTTCGTGGGTGATGGTCTCCCAGAGCTCCTCTTCCCAGTGGAACTGGGGGTTCCGCTCGGCCAATTCCCGGAAGGAACCCCAGTAGAGCGCCAGGAAGGATCGGGTGGTGTCGGGCCCCATATAGCCCGACGGGTAGGGCTCGGTGAGACACATCCCCAGGGTGAAGTAGTCGTCATGGTCCGGGTGGCTCTCGGCCTCCCGCTTCACCACGATTCCGTCTATCCCCTCCTTGTAGACCGGAGGGATCTCACCCCACATCCGGTGCGCCGCCTCTTCGAACTCCTCGAAGCGCATGGACCCTTTACCCGCCCGGAGGCTCGAACGCCGAGCCGGAGCGTCGGGTGGAGCGCTCTACAAGGAACCGGTTCGCCGCGATGAAGACCACCAGCACCACGGCCCACTGGAAGAGGACCGTCCCGATGTTGAAGGTGGCGATGGGGCTCCAGTTGGCGGCGAACCCTTCCCCCCGGACCTGCCAGAGCCACCAGCCGATGAGGACCAGGGCCTGAACAACCACCAGGCGGATAGCCCAGTCCCACCAGGCGCCGATGCGGATGTCCGAATAGGGGGTGTTCAGGAATTCATTCCGCCAGCGGGTGACTCCGTACTTCAGGACGGCCAGGGCGAAGAAGAACCCGGAGAGCATGAGCCCCACTCCCCAAACGAAGTCCTGATTCTGGAAGAAGGCCATGTTCAGGGCCGAGGGCACACCCATGAGAAGCCCCGCCACCCCCACCACCCCGATGGCCTGCCCCCGGGGAAGCCCCAGATCCATGACAACCCGACTGGCGAGCTCCACCATGGCGATGAGGGAGCTCCACGCCGCAAAGACCAGTGCCAGGAAGAAGATGACCAGGAAGAACTGGCCGAATGGGAGGGTATCGAAGAGCTGGGGGACCCAGATGAAGGTGATTCCTTCGTTGTCGGCCCCCACGATCTCCGTGGCGGCGCCGGGCATGACAGCAAAGACGGTGCAGAGCACCATGATCCCCGCCAGCAGCGACATACTGTTGTTGCCGAAGCCGATGACGAAGGCGTTGAGGGCCGTGTCGGCCCGGGCTCGCATGTAGATGGCGTAGCAGAGTACGAGCCCCCACCCGGCCCCGGTGTCCCAGGCATTCTGGGTAAGGGCCTGGAGCCAGATCTCGTACGAAGCCAGCGCTGCCCAGTCCGGGGTGAAGAGGAAGGCGAGCCCCTCTGAGGCACCGGGGAGCGTCACGGCCCGGATGGCCAGGATGATCACCAGCACCACCAGGGAGGGGATAAGGATGCGGGCCGCCGTTTCGATTCCCTTCACCCCCTTGGATACCACGAAAACGGCGAGTCCCATGGCAATGAGGTGGGTGATGAGAGCGCCGGGTGACGCCGCGTATCCCTCCCAGAACGCCCCGGGTGGATCGCTGGGGACCTGCCCCACTACCGACGCGCCCAAGAACTGGATGGTCCATCCCATGACCACCGAGTAGTAGAACATGATGGCGGTGGCGGTCCACGCAACCCACGCCCCCATCCATCCGAATCTGGGGCCCATGGTCTTGGCGAAGGCCCCGATGGGCCCGGACCTGGTTCCCTTGCCCATGCCGAATTCCAGCAGGAGAAGGGGGATGGACCAGAGGAAGAGAAAGACCACCCAAGCCACCAGGAACGAACCGCCCCCGTTGGTGGCGGCGATCCGGGGAAAGCGCCAGATATTCCCGGTTCCCACCGCCATCCCCACCATGGCCAGCAGCATTCCCCAGCGGGATGTGAAGACCACGGAGCGGGTTTCCACGTTCGACCTCCGATCAGAAGCGGGTAAAGTGGTACTGGAGAAGTCCGCCGTCCATCACCTGCTCCTGGGTGTGGGACAGATCCCCGTCGATGAACACCCGGATGGCGAGCCGGGGATCATGATCTTCCGGTGACGGCACCCGCACAAGGAACTGCTGGGTCTCCCGCATGCTGAACGTTTGCTCGAAGGGGACGTTCACGAAAGCGGTATCGGCCTGCCGGAGGAAGATGTCTTCCGGTCCTCCGGCGCCCACCAGGAAGGAGTTGGAGGTGATCATCATGATGGGGGATTCGACCCCCGATCCGGTGAGCTCCACCCGAGCCTCCTCGGGAGGATCGGTACCGGTGATGAGGTCGCACCCCACGAGCCCCAGAAGGGCCAGACCGCCTGCCAGGAGCAGGCGCTCCCGACGAAAGCGGGATTTCGAACGGTTGCGGCTCCACATGATCCCAGCTCCTCAATCCCTTCCGGTTCCTTCGTTGTCCGTCCCCCCGGAACCGGAAGTCCACCGGAGGGGAAGGAACGATCAACCCATCAGCGGAGACGCTCCCGGATCCAGCCCTCCAGGTGGGAGGCGTCGATCCGCACCTGCTCCAGCGAGTCCCGGTCCCGAATGGTGACAGTGCCGTCCTCGGCGGTCTGCCCATCCACGGTGACGCACCAGGGCGTTCCAGCCTCATCCTGCCGGCGGTACCGGCGCCCGATGGAACCCGATTCGTCGTAGAAGCTGGGGATGGCCGCCTCCCGCAGTTCCCGGGCGAGGCGTGCGGCGATCTCCGGTAGCCCATCCTTCTTGACCAGGGGGAAGATGGCCGCTTTGATGGGCGCAACCCGGGGGTGGAGCCCCAGGACGACTCGCTCCTCTCCCTCCACCTCCTCCTCCCGGTACGCATCGGTAAGGAGCACCAGTACGGTCCGGTCCACCCCTACCGCCGTCTCCACCACATAGGGGAGGAAGCGCTTGCCCCCCCCGGAGTCGATGTACTGGAGCCGCTTCCCCGAAAATTCCTCATGGCGGCGGAGATCGAAATCCGTCCGGTTGTGGACCCCCTCCAGCTCCTTCCAGCCGAAGGGGAAGAGGTATTCGATGTCCACCGCCTTCTTGGCGTAGTGGGCAAGCTCACCGGGTCCGTGCTCGTGGATCCGCAGTCGGTCTTCCCGGATGCCCAGGGAGAGGTGCCACGCCATGCGCTCTTCGAGCCACCGGTCGAACCATTCGTCGTCGGTCCCCGGTTCCACGAAGAACTGCATCTCGGCCTGTTCGAACTCCCGGGTGCGGAAGATGAAGTTCCCCGGCGTGATCTCATTGCGGAACGCTTTCCCGATCTGGGCGATACCGAAGGGCACCTTCTGCCGAGCAGCGGTCTGTACGTTCAGGAAGTTCACGTAGGAACCCTGAGCCGTCTCCGGCCGAAGGTAGATGGTGTGGGCCGCATCTTCCACGGGACCCATGAAGGTCCGGAACATGAGGTTGAACAGGCGCGGCTCTCCCAATTCACACGCCGCGTCTTCTCCTGGGGTCACCGAGGGCTTCCGACCGCAAGCCTGATCGGCCAGCGTGTCCTGCCGAAACCGCTTCTTGCAGGCCTTGCACTCCACCAGCGGATCGGTGAAGCCCTCCACGTGACCGGAGGCCTCCCATACCCGAGGGTGCATGAGGATGGCGGCATCCAGACCCTCCACATCGTCCCTCTGATGGACCATCCGGCTCCACCAGAGCTCCTTCACGTTGCGCTTGAGTTCGATTCCCAGGGGGCCGTAGTCCCATACGGAACCCGTCCCCCCATAGATCTCGGAAGATTGGAAGACGTACCCCCGGCGCTTTGCCAGGGAAACAAGCTTCTCCATCGTGTCGCTCGACGACATGGACATCCCGTGTTCAGGTGCTGCTTCGTGGAATAGGGTCGGGCCGACCGACGCCGTGGCCAACTCGACGGGGGCGAACCCCCAGTGGCTCCGGAGGTTTCGGTCTTCAGCCCCGAATCATAGGATGCACCCTCGGCACCAGCAACCGGACGGACCCCGCCGGCACGCGGGGGTGTTGCACATTCGGGTACCTACCCGTTACTTGAACCCCCGCCGGTGCGATGGGTAGTGGACCCTGAGCCCGAAAGCGACCGGAAGAGGCTAGGTTAACCATGGTGCTCCCACGTCGTCGGTAGGCTTACCCATAGTCAGATCGAACCCAGTCCCCCGAGGGGGCAATTGAGGAGTCCACATGACCAGCTTGACCTTCACGGATCGGGCCCAGGAGATGGTCCGAACGTTTCTCGACCAGAGTGAGGGAGAACTCCAGGCCCTCCGCATCCAGGTGAACGGAGGAAGCCCTCTGGCACCGGCATTTGATCTCTCCCTGGTTACCGACGACGACCTGGATCCCGACGACGTCTCGGTGGAGGCCGGGGGATTCCGGGTGCTGCTGGACCCCAAGAGTGCCCAGCGCCTGGAGGGGGCGGTGGTGGACTTCGTCCAGCGGGTGAACGAGTCGGGCTTCGAGATCACCCCCGCCGCTCCCACGAATGGTGTGGAGGCGCCCATGGGGGCGTTGGCCGACCGTGTCCAGGAAATCCTTGACCAGCAGGTGAATCCCTCCATCGCCTCCCACGGCGGACGGATCGACCTGGTGGAGGTGGACGAGACGGACATCTACATCGAGATGTCGGGGGGGTGTCAGGGGTGCGCCATGTCCAGGGCCACCCTTCGCCAGGGCGTGGAGAAGATGCTCAGGAAGGCCATCCCCGAGATCACTGAGATCCACGACGTGACGAACCACGCCGCAGGCCAGAACCCGTACTTCTCGGCCTGAGATGCCCACCGGCTCCCACGTCAAACGGCGCCCAGAACGCCGGGCCCGGTATGGAGTGGTGATGGGGGTGGTCCTCCTCCCCCTCCTCCTGGCGTGGGGGTGTTTCGGTGGGCCGCCCCCCGAAGCCGACGCACCCGTCGTCACCGAGGCACCGAGGATCGGACCTTCTTCCGGCGCCCTGGTGGTGGCGGGAGGGGGGACGCTGGGGCCGGAGATCTGGGAACGCTTTTTAGAGCTGGCAGGCGGACCCGAGGCACTCATCGTGGTCATCCCCACCGCCGGGGCCGACGATCATTTCGACAACGGGTGGTCCGGCCTCGAGCCCCTGAGGCGGGCTGGGGCGTTGAACCTTCTGGTGCTCCACACCCGGGATCCGGCGGAAGCCAACGATCCGACTTTCACGGCTCCACTGGAGGAGGCCGGTGGCGTTTGGTTCCCCGGTGGGCGCCAGTGGCGGCTTGTGGACGCCTACCTGGGCACCCGGGTCCATGACGAACTCTTCCGGATCCTGGAGCGGGGCGGTGTGGTGGGGGGTACCTCCGCCGGTGCGTCCATCCAGGCCTCCTTCCTGGTCCGGGGAGATCCAGAGACGAATCAGATCCTCCTCTCACCGGAGTACGAGGAGGGGTTCGGTCTCCTTTCCGGTACCGCGGTGGATCAGCACCTCCTGGCACGGGGGCGGGAAGATGACCTTTGGGAACTGCTGGCCCTTCGCCCCGACCTGCTGGGGATCGGGATCGATGAGGGAACGGCACTGGTGATACAGGGCGATCGGGCGGAGGTGGTCGGCTCCAGCCAGGCGCTTTTCTATGACCCCAATGGTCCCATCCGGCGAGCCCGGAGCCTTCGGAGCGGCGCCGTCTTCGATCTGGGGCAGCGTGCCCCCCTGCCGCGCGCCGTCCAGGACATCAACGAGCAACAGGATGGCCAAGGCTCGCCCCTTCAGCCCTGATCGGGGCTCCCTTCTCCCCTCAAGGGCCCTGGCCATTCGCCTGCACCCTCCGGGTGAGCGGGCGATTCGGGAGGGTCACCCCTGGGTTTTCGACGGCAGCATTCGGTCGGTAGACGCCGCCGGCCCGCCGCCGCAGGCCGGCGATGTGGGAGTCGTGTTCGATCGAAAAGGGCGCTTCCTCGCCGTCGGCCTCTACGACCCGGACGACCCCATCCGGCTCCGCATTCTCCATGCCGGAAGCCCTCGGAAGGTGGGGGCCGAGTTCTTCGCCCAGAGGCTGCGGAGTGCGATGGAGCGTCGTGCACCGCTCCTCCGAAATGGCTCCCGGGAACGGGGGTACTCGGAGACCAATGGGTTCCGGGTGGTGAATGGCGAGGGGGACGGCCTCCCGGGGGTGGTCCTGGACCGCTACGGCGAGAGCTTCGTCCTTAAGCTATACGCCCGGAGCTGGCTCGCCCGGCTTCCCGAACTCGTGGATGCGCTGGTTCAGATCATGGCGCCCCGCTCCCTCCTGGGCCTCGTCTCCCGACGGCTGGCGGCGGATGCCAGGTGCCCGGCCGAGATGCGCGCGGGGGCGCTCCTCCACGGGTCGGACCCTGGATCGGCGCTTCCGTTTCTGGAGAACGGCTTTCACCTGGAGGCCCACCCGCTTGAAGGCCACAAGACAGGGTTCTATCTGGACCAGCGCGAGAATCGCCAGAGGGTGGAGGAGGAGGCACGGAAACTTGCATGGGACCACGACGGTCTGCGCATCCTGAACGTCTTTAGCTACTCCGGTGGGTTCTCCCTCTACGGGGCGCGAGGAGCACTCAGGGGAGCCGGCGAAAACCGGCACGCCCCTGTTGAGGTGACTAGCGTGGATGTGGCCGGGCCAGCCCTCCGGCAGGCAGAGCGGCACTTCGAAATGAATGGGGAACAGGTTGGTCGGGCCCGACACCGGACCCTGGAAGGCGACGCCTTCCGGCTCCTGGGCGACTTGGACCGATCAGGAGACCGGTTCCACTTGGTGGTGGTGGACCCACCCTCCTTCGCTACCCGTCAGGATCAGGAGGCGGGGGCCATAGCCGCCTATAGCCGACTGACCCGGGCCGCCCTCCCCCTCCTGGAATCGGGGGGCACCCTGGTACAGGCTTCCTGCTCATCTAGGGTATCTCCGGATTCGTTCTACCGGGTGATTCGCGGGGAAGTGCGTCGGTCGGGGCGACAGATGGACAGCGAACGCCGCTGGGGCCACCCTCTGGATCACCCGGTGGGGCCACCTGAGTCCGAGTACCTCAAGTGCCTGTTCGCGACGATCCGTTGATGGGACCACCGGCCAGCTCCCCCTGGGATGCCCTGTGGAGCAACCCCTCGAAGACCGGCGCCAACTCGCGGAAGATCTGGGCCGGTAGGGCCGAGGTGAACCGGAACTGGTCCGCTTCTTCCCCAGCCACATAGGCCGTGATGACGCCGTAGAAGCGGTCATCCACGAAGAAGACAAGGGAGGAGGTGCGATTCACGCTCCGGGACTCCACCAGGCGTCCGCCCGGAGCGAAGACCCGGTAGCGGTTGTCACCGGTTCCCGTCTTTGCCCCCACCTGTACGGGGGTTCCCTCCACGGTGCGGATCGTGTTCCTGGCACGCCGGCCCGTCCCCACATCCACCACTTCCGCCAGAGCCTGCCGGAGAACCTGCGCCACCTCCGGAGCCATGACCCGCTCGCCCTCCCCAGCTCCTCGCGCCAGCCGGGTCTCGAAGGGCGTTCCTTCGGCGAAGTGGAGTTCCTCCACCCGATGGGTAGGGTAGAGGACACCGTCATTCAGAATGATCCCCACCAGATCGCTGAGGGCGGCGGGGCGATCACCGGAGCTACCGATGGAGGTGCCCAGGGAGGGAACGATATTCCGGAACGGGTACCCCAGCCGCTGCCAACCCTCCAAGACCTCCGTGAAGGCCTCCACCTCCAGGAGCGAGCGGATGCGGCGATCCTGGGCATTGGTGTGCCTGGTCCGAAAGAGCCATCGGTAGACATCCTGCCGAGCATCCCGGCTCCGGTCCAGGAGCTCGCTCCAGGTGGCTTCGGGATCCTCTCGGAGAGCCCTGGCCACCCAGAGCTCCAGTGGGTGGACGCTGGCCAGGTACCCCAGGTCCGCCAGTGAGTGGGGCTCAGGATCGGCCCTCCGAAAGAGGTCGGCCACCGCCGCGTCTGAGAACTCGGCGTCGGGGTGGTGGGTCCGAAGATAGTATTCGAACCCCGACACCTCGAGCTCCGGGGCCACTGTGCGCACCACCCACGCAATCCGCTGGGGAGAGAGGCGGCGCTCTTCCAGGAGCCGGTGGAGGATCTGGTCGGGGTTCGCGCCCTGGTACCGGGGGATGAACCGGTTCAGGAATTCGGTCCCCTCCCGATCGGCGAAGCGCGCCAGATACTCCTGACGCAGCGGTGTGTCGCGCTCGTCCAGGACGTGGGCTGTGGACCCGGGGACCCGGTACATGTAGTGGTCCACGATGTCCCGCATCATCCTGACGAACACCAAGTTGACGGATTGCTGGAAGGCCAGCGAAACGCTCACCACTTGCTGGTCGTAGGTACGGTCGAAGTTGGAGAAGGTCTGGACCCCTCCGCCGGTCTGGAACCTCTGGGCAGGGTTGGCGGAGTAGCGCCGCTCCATCCCCCGCTCAAGCAGGGTCCGTAGCTCCAGTCCAGGTTGTGCCAGGAGTTGGTCCCGAACCCACAGGGAGAGGCGGTCCTGGGCCGCCACCGGCGAGCGTCGCAGTTCGGCGGGCTCCAGGGCCGCCATCCGACCATGGACTTCCGCCAGGATCTCCAGGTAGCTCACCAGGGTCCGAAGCTTGGCTGTGGACCCGAGCTCCAGTCGGGCGGATTCGTTCAGGTTGAAGGGAGCGTCCAGGTTGTCCACCTGGATCCGCACCACATTCCCGTCCGGGGTGCGTTCATTCAGGATAACCGAGTAGACGACCTTTGCCGGATCTCCTCGGTCCAGGAGTCGGAACTCGTCCAGACCGCGCTCCCGGACGAAGGCCGGATCTTGGAGACGCGTCAGGAATCGGGTGACTGCCTCCTGTGCCTCCGAGTCGATGGTCGTGCGCACCGTGAGATCAGTGCGGTCCAGTTCGTACAGGCGCTCGATCCCCAGCAGCCCCAGCAGTTGGGTCCGCACGGCATTGGCGGCCTTCCGTTCCACGAAGGGTACCGGCGGTCGGGGTGGAGCCAGTGCTCGGAGTTGTGGGCGTGCCTCGCGCGCCTCCCTGGCCAGACGGGGAGGGATCAGCCCCTGGGACTCCAAAAGGTTCAGATGACGATCGATGAGCCGGTCCAGGGCCTCGCGGCCGTCGGGTCGGGTGAGGTGGTACGAAGGTCGTCGCTGCGCCAGGAGGAGGGCCAGGACCTTCCGGTACCCCTCCCCGGCCTCTTGCCACTCTTCGTCACTAAGTGGGTCGGCACCAGACGCTCCTCCCACTGTGCGCCCATACCATTCTTCACCCAGGGGTCCGCGGCCGGGCTCATCCGCAATGAACCCCACACCGAAACGCCTGGCATCGGTCCCGTTCGCCGCAGACGCCCCTCCATCGGTCAAGGCCGCGGGCGACACGTTGGCACCGACCAAGGCCAAGGGAGACACACTTCCATCAGTGAGAGCCGTCTCGCGGGCCCTGCCCTCTTCCCAGAACGATGAGGCGCTGCGGAAACCCGGAGGAAGGATCTCGTCCGGGCGGGGGATGGAACCGAGCCGGTCCACCTCCACCCAGGCAAGGAGCCAGTTCAATCGGACCACATCGGCGCCGTACCAACTCCTGAGGCCCTCCATGAGGCCGAGGATCTCCCCTTCCCCGCGAATCGCCGCCAGGGGAACTGAATTGAGATAGTCCAGCACGATCCTGCGACGAGCCGGGAGGGTCTCCTCACCATCCTGGTAGGCCCGCAGGGTGGCGGACGCCATCTGCCGGAGCTTATCGGCGGGAGACTCGGTGATCCCTTCCGGCGCGTGTCGGAACTTCTCCATCTGGGTCGCCAGGGTGCTGGCTCCCGCTACGCGCCCATCCCTCCCCAGGTAGCGAAGACCCAGATCGGTAGCGCTCCGGAGAAGCCTGCCCCACTCCACCGCCGGATTCCGGAGAGGCCGATCCGGATCCAATGCCGAGCGATTCTCGATGAATAGGAGGGACTGCCACACCACCGGGGGAATGGCCTCGAACGACGGGTAGAACCACTCGGGGCGATGGTGGTCGAAGAGGACGTCACCCTCCCGGTCCACGATTCGGAGGCCGGCCCGAGACTTGGCGTGGTAGATGGGGAAGAGGCCGTGGTCTTCCACCAAGCCCACCAGTCCGCCGGAGACCCGTGCCTGTTCCTCGACCTGGAAGCCCCGGGTCACGGCACGCTTCACGCGGTCAGGCAGGTGGGTGTAGCCCAGACGCAGATCGTAGGGCCCGGTGGGAGCCATCAGGAGCTGGGACGCCTGTCCCTCTTCCAACCACCAGTCCGCCTCCACCGCCAGGGGAGTGAAGAAGCGAGCCTGGAAGTGGGATGTCCGCATTTCCCAGACCAGGAGGCCACCCGTCGACGCCACGGCGAGCCCCGCCACCCCGGCGAACACCCAGGGCCAGCGTCTCCGCCTCCGGCTCATCCCGCCCCCAGAAGAGGTGGCAAGCCGCTGGGCGCGACGTTGGCGAAGGGCTCGAAGGGACATGGGTACCGTGCTCCAGCCGTGGGGCGGTTCCTCGATCCGGGAAGCGGCGATCGGGGCGATAGTCACCGCAGGTGGCGAGTTCCCGGCTCATGGCCTGACGGCGGCGGGCCCCGCCCAGCAAACTGATTCCGCAATAAAAGTACAGACCCCCGACGGGAATCCGAAGATCCCGCCGGGGGCCGCATGGTCCGACGTGCCGTGCCCGGTGTTGAGGGCGGCGCTACTGGCTGTCGTCCTCTACCACGATGGGACCTTCCTCCACCAAGTAGTACCGGAACCAATCCATGTACTCATGGAGGCGCCGCACCAGGAGCCAGGGCTCCCCGGTGCGGGAGAGACCATGGGACGAGTCGGGGAAGAGGACCATCTTCACCGGGACATCATGCTTCCGGAGCGCCCGATACCACTGCTCCCCGCCCTCCAGCGGCGTGCGGTAGTCATTGATGGAGTGGACGATGAGGGTGGGAGTCTGAACCCGGTCGGCCCAGACGATGGGCGAGAGCTTCATGACCAGGTTGTAACTCCCCTCGTCCGGGCTCTGGAAGGGCCAGGGCATCCCCCCGAACTCCGTCTCGATGAGGCCGGAGGCGTCGGACACGCCGTAGAAGGAGAGCCAGTTCACGATCCCGCGAGCAGTGAGCGCCGTGCGGAACCGGTGGTCATGGGCCGTGATCCAACTGGTCATGAACCCGCCGTACGACCCGCCAGTGACCCCCATCCGGTCCGGATCCACGATCCCCCGGGCCACGATCTCATCCACGCCCCGGAGGATGTCCTTCATGTCGTCGATCCCCCAGGCCCGTAGGGTCGAGTACTGGAAGTTCATCCCGTAGCCGGAAGAGCCCCGGGGGTTGGGGTAATAGACGAACATCCCCTGGGCCGCCAGCATCTGGAACTCAGGGAACCAGGTCTCGGCGTAGCGGGAGTGGGGGCCTCCGTGGATGGAGACCACCAGGGGATACTGGCGGCCCTCTTCGTAGTCCAGCGGATACATGAGCCAGCCATCGATCTCGAACCGCTCCCCGTCCGGGGCGTCGTTGGCCAGCATGTACTCGACTCCCCGCTCCGGTAGCTGGTCCAGCCACTCCCGGTTGTGGGGCGGACCTTCGAAGGTGAAGTGCTCCACCGGCGAGAGCCGCACCTGGGCGAGCCAGTCGGCGTTCACCATCGTGACCTGCTCTTCGCCGGTCCCATCCAGATTGGCGACAAATGCCTCCCAGGGCCGTTCCGCCGTGCTCTTCACGTAGGCGATGCGCCCCTGCTCCAGATTCGCGTCGAACCCGGAGAAGGTGTGACGCCCGTCGGTGACCCGCTCCACCGGCCCACCCTGGGAGGGCACCCGCACCAGTTGGTCCTGACCGCCGACGGCCGACACCCAATAGATGTGGCTCCCATCCAGGGACCAGGTGGGCGACGAGATGGAGTAGATCCAGTCCTCATCGGCCAGTTCCCGCGCCACATCGCCCGACTCCACCGAGACGATGCGGATATGGGGATCATCAGTGAAGCGATCCTCGGCGGTGACGTAGGCCACCTCCCGGTTGTCGGGGGACAGGCTTACCGCCCGGACGCCGGAGGGGCTCTGATAGACCAAGGTGGCCTCACCGCCGCTCGCCGGCATGAGGAAGATCCCCGTCTCCTGACGCTCCTCGTCCGGATCCTCATCCTCGTCGGGTTCCCGGTCGGGACGATCCAGCGCCGGCACCTGGGAGGTGAAGAGGATCCACGCACCATCCCGGGAGAATTCCCGGAAGGTCTTGTTCATCTCCCCGGTGGTGAGACGCTCACCTCGTTCCTCACCCTCCGGGAGGCCATCGGCCGGGACCCGGTAGAACTGAGTGATGGTCTCCCGGCCGGGGCGGGGCGGGGGGATGAAGGCGAGTTGGCCATCCCGCTTGTAGACATCGTGGGTGATGACGTAGACGTCCCGGTTCCGGTCATCCTCGGTCTGACCGGCGGCGGCCCGGTCCATGGGTCCGGTGAGGGCAGGGGTTCCCGACGGCCAGTAGGAGGGGCGGCGCTCGGTGGGGGGGAGGGTCCGTTCCTCTTCGTCCTCATCCGACCGGGCCTCGCTCTCCACGGGAACGTTCCGGGTCACCAGGGCCCAGGTCCCATCGGGGTGGAAACGGGGTGCCGCCTCAAGCCCCCGGATCCGATATGCCTCCCCGCCGGGCTCCGTGAAATTCAGGAAGTGGGTTCCCCGCTCACCGCCCCGTTCAGTCTGGAAGAAGATGCGGCGACCGTCGGGGGTCCAGTTCGGATTGGTGGAGTTGATGCCCTGGGTGCTGATCCGCTGATTCTGGCCCGTCTGGAGGTCTACCCACCAGATGTGGTTGATGCGGTCATTGTACTCCCTGCGAACCGTCTCCACCTGATAGAGGAGGTGGTTGCCGTCGGGGGAGAGGGCTGGGCTGGTGAGCCGTTCCACCCGGTAGTAGTCCTCCGGCTCGATGGGCCGGGTCTCCTGGGCCCCCACCGCCAACGGGGCCAGGACGACCAGGATCAGACCTGAGAGAAGTCGTCGCATTTGGTTCAACCTCTGGAGGCGCGCCTCGGCATCCGCCTCCGGCTCGGGAAGGGTTTTCCGTAGGCCCCCCGCTACGGGGCAGGGGGATCCCCCATGCTAGGCCCGCCCAGCGAATCGAGCAATAATGGAGGTGGAGGCATCCACGGGGGGTGACCGGCTCGGGCGGCCTCCGACCGGAGAGCGTTTGGGACCCGAGCGGTTTGGGACCCGAGCGCCCTTCGAGCCGAGTGGCCTTCGAGCCGAACGGGTTTGGACACGGAAAAGCTGGGTGAGGACGGCTCACAATATTGCATGCCGCGCAAAAATAGAATCCAGATTCTA
>SL_5KL_010_SEDDRAFT_10000380_pt1 | contig 28573 bp, 31 predicted proteins | sample SodLakKL_010_SED_FD_9118 | JGI IMG/M metagenome (IMG submission 9118) | reverse complement strand
TCGAGATATGGAACTTGAGGTTATACGACGAAAGTGGAGATGCCTGGCGAGATATTATCACTGACGGAGAAGAAGGGACTAATTTAGGATATAGTTTTACAGATGCAGACCAAATCTGGGAGATCGAAGCAGAGATAAAAGTGACTTCAGACTCCGGTTTCGACTACGTGCAGGAAGCGAATATATCTATTTATCCAGAGCTGCCAGACCCAAATGGTGCAACAGCACAGGATGACTCCCCTGAAGCATTCTTCTATGAATCCTGGAGAAACTTCGGAGATAATGGAGACCCACAAGAGGGAGACAACGTCACCTATCGTAATGTGATTTGGGGTGACAGAACCGAGCCTGAAGAAGGAGACGACTTGTATCCTTTCCTACGCTACGGCGATTGGCACGTTGAAGCGCAAGTAGAGGATGAAGACGAAACGGATAGTGACTCGGCTAATAACGCCTTTTTCGTTGAGACCTATGCTACTATAGAGACTGATGGAACGATAGCAGGAAACGAAGAACCTGGAAACACTATCGAAGATGGAGATTGGACTTCCCAAGACAACTTCACATATTCCATAAACGCCGATCATAGCTGGGACTATATTGTAGATGATTTTGAGTTAACGGTAGGTGGTACCACTTACACGATCGGTGCCGATAATTTCACCGCTACGTTTGATATAACTGAAGAGATAGAAAATGGCCCAATATACAATAGAACCGTGAATGATGAAGGTGGAGATATAACCTATACGATGAACATCCCGATGGGACAATATCCCGGAACCTACACAAGCACGATAACCCACCAGATATTCAACGAAGATGCATGACGGCAGTCAGAGCCAGCAGCAGAAGCTACAGTGTGAGGTGATCTTTTGGGAAAAAACCGATCGGCCGGCGGAATGAAGCCAGGCCGGTTCTTAACCCCTTTTTTTACTTTTTTCATCGCATCAATCTTGATTTTTTCACTCGGTATCGTATTTCATTCTCAAGCAGTTGAAGGTGTTTCAGAGTCTATCGAAGATGTCGGTATAGAGGATATCGAAGTCGAATTTCCAGATGAGTTCATAGCGGGCTTCTTCAACGAAGTGAGGTTTGATAGTCAGGAAAGGGAAGTCAATATCACCATGTATCCTGAAGACGATCCAGATATAGAATATCAGTGGTATTACGACGAAGAGGATGGTTGGGAAGGAGATACTGGATATCTAGACGAAGTAAACACGTCTTACATAGGTGGATCGTGGGAGGTCCATATCTCCGTGGATGATGAAGACCCAACAGATGTTGTATGGACCATAGAGTTCGAAGTCGAAGGCGAAACACACGCTCTTTCGGTAGAAGTGGTCAGGCCGAGAGTTTCTTTCACTTACTCAGGAGACCTACGGTACTTCTTCGAACCGTATCAAGACCAAACGGAAGGTACGGATTCCATAAGCGTCAGGAACACGGGCAACGTGAAGTTGATGGTGGAGATCTACACCGACTTTCCTGAGGCGGACATAGAGCTGGGAGGTGAAATAGAGCATGGTGATGAATTAGCCCCGGATGAGAGCGCCACCATCGAACTGAACTACCGAAGAAGTACATCGGGAGCACGGATCCCCACGACCTTCGGCACCTTGACCGTCGAAGGTAGAGCTCTAAGCAGAGTCGCTCCCGATCCCGACGAAGACTTTGTCGTTCATCCCGGTCCGGCTTTCCCTATAGATGCAAGTTATACGGTAGGATACGAAGGCTTCGAACAGGAAGGCAACGAAGGTTTTACTGTCCAGTACGAAAGATCCATAGAAATAGACGGGTTAACCGAAGGCGAAGCCGTTTTCTATGTGTACCCAGAACAGCTCGTATCCGTTGACATACGGACAGAGAACGTCACCTTCGACGAAGAAGACGTCACCGCAAAAGCTCGAAACGGAGAAGAACTCGAAGAGATAGATCTAGAGATACCAGGCTCTTTGAGCCCGGAACACGAAGAGATGAAGATAACCGTACCTTTCGAATCTCATCATAGAAACGACGGCATGATAGAACTGATGATCGAAGATGAAATCTACACCACCCATGTAGAGATAGACGAAGCCGTGGACCCACCAGAGCCGGACGACGACTTGTTCCTGGGCAGAGATGCACGTGAACTGACTCTTGGAGTCATGGTGGTCGGTGCCATAGTCCTTTTCGGCGCCGTTAGGATCTTGTTGAGCAAGAAGAAGGAAGAAGATTGATTACCACCTTTTGATATCCCTAAAGGAACAAGAAATTTAAATATAGAAAGACTATGATATTTCGTATAGAAAAAGGAGAGGAGAAATATATCGGAAAAAACCTCGCTAGTAGCTCTCTGTTACGCAGGAGGTGACCGCCTTGGGATATCTGAGCGGTAGAACTAAAAAACTCTCCTCATTGATGGTCTTATCGACCCTTTTACTTTTCATGACGCTGCCGTTTTTAACGAACACATGTTCAGCCGGCGACGGCACAGGCGTTGGTGTAGAACCCATAGAACCCAGGATAGCCAACGTGGAGATCGTACGTGAAAATGGAGAGTATCGTTTCAAGATCGATATCTTCGACCTTAACGGTTGGGCACACGTGAACAAAGTCGAGATCGGACTCTACAGAAAAGACGAACTCATAGATCACTACGTCTACAATCAAACCTTCGACTTTGAGGACGAATTCTCTGTTGAGAAAGGAGAAGCCCTGAGGGATCACGGAGTAGAAAAGTCAGACGGCGACTCCGTATCAGAAAGGTGTACGTTGACTCTCTTTCTCAGGCTGAGAGACAGGGGTTACGACAGGGTGCTGATCCGTGCCGTAGACGACCACGGAGGTACCGCCGTATCGACCATGGATTTTCCAGGCATAGCCGCCGGTCAGCCTTACACATGGCTTTTCCTTCCTCTGGCAGTCATCGTCGCCGCCGCCGTAGTATACAAAGCGTTTAACGGAGGTGAGAGCGGTGGCTGAAAGAGAGATACTTTCCAACAGGTGGAGACATATCATGATCTACTTCACGTGTACATTCGTCTCGGTCTTCGTCTTCCTAGAGTTCTTCTTCACCCTCTTTTTCTTCACCACCATAGCACCGACCGACCTCCTCTACTACTTCACACCGGCGCCCTTCTTTTTGGGTGAATCATTAGAGAGCTTTCTACTCACCTTTGTTCTATTCCTGGTCATGTTCGTGGTGCTCAGGACCAAAGTATATGTGAAAAGTACCAGGGGCTTGAAGTTCAACAGTAGGAACTCCGTCGCTCTTCTTCCCTTCTACCTGATAACGCTGCCCTCCCTGGGCTTTTACATAGCNACCATNCCNCTCGAGCTCTCCAACATACTGATCTACGTTATCTTCATCCTACTCTTCGAATCCTTCGTGGAACACATACAGGTGTCCGATTACCGCAGAGCGTCTAAGATCATCAAAGAAGAACCTAAAAAGAAAAAAAGGTTCGTTTTTTGCCCTGTCTGCGCTTCCAAGGAACTTAGAGTACACGATGAATGTACGAACTGTGGAGCGCCTCTTGGAAAAGTAGGAAGGTTCGACGACATAAAACCGAACGAAAAGACATGCCCAGGATGTGATGAAAAGATACCCATGCACCTGGAAGAGTGCCCAGAGTGTGGAGAGATCTTCGAGAGAAAGAAGAAGAGGATCAAAAAAGCAGAGATCCGACGGAAGAAAAAGTTGAAAAGACGGGTAGAAAAGAAGTTCAAGGAGATGAAGAAGAGATGGTCGATGCTCAGAAAGAGCGATGTGGACTTGAACGAACTGAAAAAGGCCATACGCAGGGCCAAGCGTGCCAAGAAAAAGAAAGATTACCAAGACGCTTTAAAGTACATAGATAAAAGTCTACATATCGCCGAAGAGTTACTCTCCAAAAAGACCGAAAAAGAACCAGAAAGAACGGAAGAGCCAAAAGAGACGGTATGTCCCGACTGCGGAGGTATGATCCCTGAGGGTTCAGATAGATGTCCTGTCTGTATCAAATATCTCGGAGAGAAAACTCCGGTACCCGAGGAGGAAGACGATGAAGGGATCGACGAGGAGTTGGAAAAACTGGAAAAAGAGGTCAAAAGGGCATTCGGAGAAGAGATAGACGAGTGCCCTATCTGTGCTGCGGACATAACTCCTGGTGCAAAAAAATGTTCCGAATGCGGAGAACCGTTGGAAGATGAGGAGGAAGAAAAAGAGGCCCAGGAGTGCCCTATCTGTGCTGCGGATATAACCCCTGGTGAAAAAAATTGTCCTGAATGCGGAGAACGGTTGAAGGGGTCATGAAAACCTTTTAATAAAACTTTATTCTATCTGACCATCATGGCAGAGAACGATAGCTCAGTGTTCAGTCGAGACCTACTCAGCATGTTCTACGGATTACTAGCGGCTCTGGGTGTTGCTTTTTACTTCGGCTGGTCCTTACTATACGGTACCTGGACCGATATGGGTGTGTATGCGGTTACGGTTGTATTGGTCGGCTTCGGAGTAGTGGGTTATCTACTTTATTCCATAGAAGACTGATCTTCACTCTTTTTTGCAGAGGTACGCGGCGTCAGCGTTTTCATCTCCACAGTTCAAACACTTTCCTTGGTACTCTTCTCCCTGGTACAGCGTTCCAAGGATGTGCCTATCGGTGCTCTCTTCTATGTTTTCACCGCATCCACGGCTGCCGCACCAACCTATACGGTATACCTTCTCTTCCACGATATCCGAAANNTCTTCNGCGTCCACCATATTTTTCTGTAGGAAGTCCTCCGCCTTACTATACATATCTTCTTCCATGGCCTCACATTCTTCCCGCACTCTTTCCACCACCTCTTGGTGACCGTACTCCTTCTTATCTCCATGGTCTCTTCTCACCAACGTGATACTCTTCTGTTCCAACTCCTGAGAGCCAATATCTACACGGATCGGTATTCCCTTCATCTCGGAATCGTAGAACTTACTGCCGGGTCTTACGTCTTCCCTATCGTCTATATCCACCCGGAAACCCGCTGATCCCAATCTTTCCTTAAGATCATCACAGTAGTCCAATATCTCAGACTCCTTTTCACCGTAGGTTATGGGTATTATCCTCACCTGTATAGGTGCTACCGCCGGGGGCAAAACGATACCCTTCTCATCGCCGTGTATACCTATAATCGCGCCTATCAACCTAGCGGACATACCGTAGGTAGTTTGATGAACGAATCGATGTTCTCCTTCCACGTCCTCGTATCTTATGTCGTAAGCCTGGGCAAAATTCGTCTTGTACTGGTGGATCCCGGCTATCTGTAACAGTCTTCCTGTGGGCAGCAAAGAATCAACACCTACCGTGTACTCCGCACCCGGAAACTTGTCCCATTCAGTTCTTTTCAACTCTAGATTCGGTAAGCAGAGCTTTCTAGAGAGGTCTTCCATTATCTCAAGGTCCTCTCTTATCTGCTCTTCGGCATCTTCTGAAGTTTCATGACAGGTATGGGCTTCAAAGAAGTGTATCTCTCTCATCCTGGTGAAGGCCCTGGTCTGCTTGGTCTCGTATCTGAATACGTCCACCATCTGAAATATCTTCAGAGGTAGATCCGCATGGGACCTTACCCAAAGGTCAAAAACGGGGTACATGGCGGTTTCGCTGGTGGGCCTGAGTAGGAGAGGTATGTCCAATTCGTTACGGCCCGCTCTTGTGACCCAATATACCTCGTCATCGAAACCCTTGATGTGGTCGGCCTCTTTTTGAAATTCGTCCTCCGGTATAAGGAGTGGAAATTTTACCTCATGGTGTCCGGTCCTCCGCATATGACTTCTGGTCTCGGAGTCGATGTTCCACATCAGCTTCCAGCCGTAGGGCCTCCATATGTTCATACCCTTCACTGGATACCTCTTATCGGTGAGCTCGGAGCTTTCGATGACCTGGTTGTACCACTCGCTGTAATACTGCGTATCCACCATCTCATACGGTTCTTTCTTTTCGTTCCCCATTGTATCACACTTTTATACTGTTTTGGATAAAGGCTCTCCTTTTTTAATTGTTCGGTTTTCAGCGCATGCCGCCAAGGTGAGAGTACTTTCTCCTCAATCGCCGGATCTCACTCCTCTCTTCAGATGAGAGTTGCCTACCTATCTCATACTTATCGGCTTCCCAAACCGGCCTGTATTGACTCATTATGTTCACCCTGGGGTCCTTCAGTTCGGAGTCTATCCACTCTAAAAGGGGTTTGGTACAGCAGTCCAGATGGCCGGGTAAAACCAGGTGCCTTATTATCAAGTCTCCGGTCTCTTCGGCGTGTAGATGGTTTCTTTTCACCACGGAAGTGTAGTTTCTGACCTTTGAGAGCCTTTCAGCACACTCTTCATCCCAATACTTGAAATCCGTCAGGTAGACGTCCATGAGTCCCGACAGTATCTCCATGGCCTCTTCACTGATGTACATGTTAGAATTCCATAACTGTGGGAGAGATACCGATATCAAATTTAGCACCTCTAATATGTAGGGTATGTTAGGGGTGGGATCACCTCCTACCCAATTGACGTTTTTACCTCCTCCGTTTTGGATACGGTCCGCTAAAACCTCCGCTGGTACCTTTCTCCCTTGGTTAAGATGACTTATATCGTAATTCTGGCAGAATACACAATTCAGATTACAACCCGCAAAAAACACTGTATGTGATGGGACGAGCTCTCTTTCCTCACCCATGTGGAGAAAAACGGACGATATCTTACTCTCTAAAACTCCGCAGGCTCCCGATCCGCCCAGCTTCCTGTTCACTCCGCACCTCCTTTCACAGAATATACAGTTCTCCAACATCCTATCCGCCAACTCTCTTTTGAGTTCCAGTGATGGGACGCCGTCCTTACTCTGTTCTGTGAGTTCGCTCCACAGCTCGGCCATCTTATAGTTCGAGCGATCCTTTTGCTCGTCTCTCGCTTTAGCCCGTAGATAGTAAGGATCAAGTTTTCCACTCGATATCTTGTTGTATCTGTCCAACATCGTTCATCAAAGAGAGAGGTAGGTATAAGATTTTTATGAAAAACTCTAAGACCTCAAAACAAGGTAGATGTGTACTATCATAACCATCCAAGCCGACAATACCAATATAGGGGGCAGTATAGGCACATACCTAAACAAAAGTGATCCGTCCGCATGTACCCAGAAAAAGGTGGAAAAGAAGAGAAACAGCTGGAATTTCAGCGCCATGAGCATATTAGTCCTGCTCTTCAAACTCTTTTTAAAAATTGCCAAGAGTCCCTGGGAAACGCCCACTCCCAACCAGATGACTATCAAACCACTGAAGTCAGGTATGAAGAATAAAGAACCGAAGAAAACCAGGAATGCGATAAAGGTCTGCAGATAAGGTAACCTAGGATAATAAAACAGTTCCACCAGCACTTCAGGGATGGTATCTTCAAAACTCTCTCGCCAAGTTTTTTTCGAAGATGAGATAAAATATATGCTCGATATGAAGAAAGGTATGAAAGCAAGGTTATGGAAAAGGCCCAGTGAAAGGACGGCGTCTAAACCCAAGAGTAGAAGAACCAGTCCTATAAAGAAGCGCCTCTTATCGATTTTATCCATCAAGACAAATAATCTTCTCTCTCTAAAATAGTTTATGGTCTCTTCATCCCTAAATCGTCCGTCACTTTGATGGGTTTCGAGATCCGAGTGAAAAAGAGTCGAAGTCTCTTTCTGAGCTCTACTGGAACGCCTTTCTCTGTATCTCGATGAGTTCTTTGATACCTTTCTCAGCCAGGTTCAGCAGTTCGTCGTGCTGCTCCCTGGTGAAAACAGCTTCTTCTCCCGTGGCCTGGATCTCGATAAAATCGCCCTGGTCGTCCATGACGACGTTCATGTCTACATCCGCGGCGAAATCGTCCTCGAAGCAGAGGTCCAGAAGTTCCTCCCCATCCACGACTCCCACGCTTGTAGCCGCGACCTGTTTTTTCATGGGATCTTCGTCTAGGATACCTTTCTCTACCATCTTATCTACGGTCAACTTCAAAGCGGCCCAGGCACCGGTTATGGATGCGGTCCTGGTGCCTCCGTCGGCCTGTATAACGTCGCAGTCCACCCAAAAGGTTCGGGCGCCCACTTTCTTCAGATCTATACCTGCTCGAAGGCACCTACCTATAAGACGCTGGATCTCTTTGGTCCTTCCTTTGGCTCCTCTCCTCTCTCTCCTCACACGTTCTTCAGCGCAGCCGGGCAGCATACCGTACTCCGCGGTCAGCCATCCCTGCTCCGCTTCTTCCTCATTTATCCAGGGCGGCAGGGATTCCTCCACCATAACGGTACAGAGGACCTTGGTATTTCCCGTTTCGATAAAAGCCGAGCCGTCCGGATTTTCTAGATGGTTCAATTCTATCGTGGTCTTCCTGATCTCATCGTTCGCTCTGTTTTCTCTTGACATCATTACACCTTTTTTTATCCCAGATAAACACTGACGATATAAATGTTGGGTCAGATCATGGGAAAAGTTATTATCCGCTCCCTCTTTCCAAAATACCGTCATGGAATTGGAATGGAACGAAATAATAACTAGAGGTGCCGAGGCCGAGGTATGGAAGGGAGAGTGGAGGAACCGAGAGATGATAATAAAGAAGAGAGTGAAAAAGGGTTACAGGCATCCAAAATTGGACGAGATCATAAGGAAAAAAAGGATAAGAAAAGAAGCTAAACTCATCACCGAAGCTAGAACGTTAGAGGTCCCGGTACCCATAATCTACGACCTGAACGAAACAGAAACCTTACTGGTCATGGAGTATTTCCAAGGGGAACGAGTCATGGACTGTATAGAGAACGATATAGACGTTGACCTAAAAAAGATAGGATCCTACATAGGAAAACTACACCAAGAGGGGATAACACATGGAGATCTCACCACTTCCAACATCTTGTTCGACGAGAGAACGAAAAGCCACTGCTTCATCGATTTCAGCCTGGGTGAGAACGATTCTTCCAAAGAGATCATGGGAGTGGACCTTCACCTTTTGAGAGAGGCGCTGGTCAGCGTGCACGAAGAGCCTTTAAAACTCTTTGAAAAAGTGGTAGAGGGTTACGAAGAAACTTGCAGCTTTCACCAAGACGTGATGAACTGGGTAGAGGATATAGAAAGGAGAGGTAGATATAGATGAATAACGACGTTTTGAAAGTTATGACCTCCAACAGGGGTAAGTACGTAGAATACAAAAAAAAGCTGAAAGATCATTACCACAAGATCGAGATGATGAACCTGGACTATCCCGAGATACAAGCGGACGGATTGGAAGAAGTGGTACGGTTCGCCCTGGAAGATCTAGAAGAACATTCACCTCTGATAATAGACGACAGCGGTCTTTTTATCGACGCACTCGACGGATTTCCAGGTGTTTACTCCGCATACGTGATGAAAACCATAGGGTGTGAGGGGATACTCACCCTGATGAAAGAAGAAAACCATAGGAGTTCGAGGTTCGAATGCGTGATAGGCTACATCGGCCGGGAAAAGAACATATTCAAGGGGATATCAAAAGGCACTATAACCCGCGAGAAAAGAGGTACGGAAGGTTTTGGGTACGATCCTATATTCAGGCCGGATGGTTTCGAGAGAACCTACGCCGAGATGAGCAGTGAAGAGAAAAATCGTATCAGCCACCGCGGAGATGCCATGGAAAAACTGCTGGACTTCGTCGGATGATGAGTGCATTCACTCCGAGATCACTCTGGTCACTTGAAATTTACCGCCTTCGAAGAGCAGAGTAAAGTAGGACGTTTCGTGCGCCGTGGACCTCATCTTGTCGATGGCTAGGTAACGACGCGTTTCTACCTTGTCCAACCTTTCCTTACTCAATATGATGGTACCGTCGGCCAAGAACTCTTCCTCTCTCAGTGTCTGCTTCGTCCGTGCCCTTTCTGTCAGCAGGAAAGAAGTGAGCCCCTGAAAATCTCTCAACCATTCAAATATATGGAAAAGGACCTCTCTTCTGTCTTCCATCTTCGAGATCATCTCCAACGTGGTCAACGAGTCCAAAACCAAGAGTTCATAATCGGTGGTAGCCCTTATATTTTCCACGTACGTTTTGAAAACGTCTATCCAATCTTCCGGGTCCGGTTCCAACGTTTCTCTTAGATAGCTGGCGTCAACGATGGTGATCTTCTCTCTCACGTCTTCGGGGTCCATATTCATGCCTTCGAATTGATCCGCAAGACTCTCTCTACTCTGTTGAAACGAAATGTAAAGACCCTTGGTCCCTTTCTCTAAAGCGTTGTGGTATAATATACTGTAACTCATGGACGACTTATAGGTTCCCGGGTTACCGGACAACAAAACCACGTGACCTTCTGGTATTCCTCCAGACATCTGGCTGTCCAGATTCTCTATATACGTTTTGATCCTTTTTTTCTTGGTCATGTTATCTCCTATTACCATGATTTTTTTATAATCGATACTTGGGTGGCAGCCGATTACTCTTCTGCTCTATTTACATATTCAGTAGGGGTAAAAAACATTTTGGTCGTTTTCCATCAAAATGACGCATCTTCAACCACGTCTACAATATCCTCGGCTCTAGAAACGGTATAGTCCGCTTTTTTCGTCTCCTGGTCTGGTCCGTAACCGTATCTCACAGCTAAACTGGGTATACCGACTTCTTCCGCCGCCTCGATATCGTGATATCTGTCTCCTACCATCACGGCTTTCTGTGGACCGAATTCATCTAGGAGTTCCTTCAGATTTTCGGCTTTGGACTTTCCGGGAATATAACTCTTTATGGATGAAAAATACTTGTCTATGGAAGTAGATTTCAAAACAGCTTGGATATAATCCTCTCTACCGTTGGAGCAGATAGCGAGTTCATAACCCCTTTCTTTCAACTCCTTCAACATGCTTTTCACGCCTTGGTACAGAGTTCCTTTTACGGGGATCATCTTCGCCTCGTTTTTGGCGATCTCGTTTTTTATCTTATTCTTAAGATGCATCTTATCTTCTGGTGTTAGATTTATTATTATCTGGTCGGTGTGCTCACCGAACTGTTTCAGTATATCCTCTCTGGATATATCTACACCGAAGGAGGAAAATGCTCTCCGTAGTGCAGGAACGCTCACTTCGTCCGTTTTGTACAGCGTGCCGTCAAGATCGAAAACAACTAGACCTTCAATCATCTTATCAACCTTTTATGACCTTTAAAATCTCACAGGCTTTACATCTTTCGTTCATGGCCGGTTCGCCGCACTCGGCACATCTTCCCAACTTCCTTCCGTCTTCGTATTTTTCTTTAAGAGGGTCCTTGATCTTCTCATAGGAGCTAAGTATGGAGTATTTTACACCAGGCGTGTTGTCCTCTAATCGGCCTATGACGTCTCTATAAAGCCCTCTCAAAGCCGTGTCCGCGTAGGGACACTCCTGCTCATGTACCTCCATGTGGGAGGTCAGCGCATAAAGATAACTCTCCTTTTCCGTCACCTTTCTCAAAGGATTGATCCTGGGGACGAGACCTTCCTTAACTTTATCGTGGGGTGCCAACCTGATCATCTTCTTCATGTCCGACCTGCAAAAGTTCATCAAGATGGTCTGGGCCGTATCGTCTAGATTCAGTCCCGTGGCCAACATATCGAGATGGTTCTCCTTCGCCACGGAGTTCATCAACCATCTTCTTAGAACTCCGCAGACCGAGCAGGGTTTACCACCGCACACTTCCTTGAGTTTCAGCATCTCGTCCAGGGGATGACCGAATTCTTCCTCAAAAGAAACTATACTATATTCTATACCGAGTCGTTTGTACTCTTCTCTAGCTATCTTCAAACTTTTGGGTCTATATCCGTCTATACCTTCATCGATGGTTATGCCAAAAACGGAACTGTCCCTCCTTTCTTTAAGGATCTCGTGGATCATGTTCAGGGCCACGATACTGTCTTTTCCTCCCGATACCGCCACGCCTATATCTTTACCTTTTCCAAGGTCGACCTGCTTTCTGAATTCCTTGAACACCTTGGTCTCGAAGAAGTCTTTAAAATGTTCACTACACAGACTCTCACCGCTGTATCTTATGTACGTGATGGAAGGTTCTCCGCATCGACTGCATCGCTTACCCATTGAAAAGGGGTTGCAGCGCTGATATAAAAAATATTTGATGTAACGACGGAACTTTTCTTGATCGGTTTTTGGCCCCATATCTTTACTATATAGTTTAACCGTAATCAATATAGTTTAATTATAAAATATGTTTTTTGATAAAGTTTATATACTTCTATAGTGTTACATAAGACGGGTGAAAACCATGAAAAAACAAACAATAGTTTGGCTGATAGCGTGTTTTCTCGTTATTAGCACAATAGGAATAGGATTGTCTATGACAGACGACACCTCCCAAGCAGCGGAGGACGGTGAAATCGATGAGATCGAAGTGGAAAGTATCGAATGTATTGGTGAAGAAATGTACGATATTTCGGTGTTCAAAGGATATGGAACAGGAGATAGTGAAATGTTCGAAGAGGGTGAAGGGCTAGAAGGATGGACCTTCGAACTCTGGAGAAAATCGTACGTACCTTTTGGATCTCCATGGTATCTGGTTGCCAGCGGTACGACCTGTGAGGAAGGATGGGTACATTTCGATCAGGATTCTATAGTAGAGTCGAACTATGATGGATCCTTAGAATGTTTTCCCTCTCCTTGGAACTATCATTTCAAGGTTCGAGAGATCATGAAAGATGGTTGGTATTTTGTGAGGGGAGAAATAGTCTCAGGTTCTTCCGGAGAAGGTGATACAGATTTCGACGTGGAGGATGGGTACGTAGAAAAGTCATTCCAGATGTATAAAGGGGATGAAATGGAGATACACTTCTACAACGCTCTCGAAGAAGAGGAACGCCTTCCGTACGATCTAAAGGTTTACAAGAACGACGGTGAAACAAACATGCCCATAGAAGGATGGGGATTCGAACTCTATAAAGAGAATCTTTCCAACCCGGGCGAGTGGCTCTTTATATTCAGTGGAGTTACCGATGAAACCGGTTCTATCGCCTTCTATGACTTGGTTTGGAACGGCCACTATAAGGTGAGAGAATATCTTGATGAATACTGGTACTTCACAGGCGGCCTGGTGATCGGAGGATCAGAAGATGGAAGTGAGGACTTCTATCAGGGTGAAGGCTATGTAGAAAAGACTTTCTACTTTGAGTGCGACCCCTACGTAGAGATACACTTTTGGAACGTATACGAGAAAGAAGAACTCGGTGATCTGATGATCTACAAGTTCCACGATGTGAACTACGATGGTATCTACGACGAAGAGATCGACTACTTGATGGACGGTTTCGAATTCCAGCTCTGGGAAGCGGACGAAGAAGGCAACCCGATAGATACCATAGGTGACGTAGTAGAGACCTCTGAAGGAATGTACACTTTTGAGGATCTAGAAGCGGGTTACTACGTGGTACAGGAGCTGATCCGCGAAGCCGAAGAGGGATGCTGTTGGGTTTCAACCACAGGAAAGTTCATCGATGATCTGGGGACTTTGATCGCGGTGGAAGTGGAAACTGAGGGGACCGCTGAGGCATGGTTCGGCAACGTACGTGGTGGAAACATCCAGGGTATGAAATTCCTCTCGGTGGAGGGAAACGAAGAGTTCATTGTCGGACTCGATAAACCACTGATGGGGTGGCCTATCAACCTATGGACCGCAGAAGACGGGAGTCCGTCTGAAGTAGTGAGTACAACGATAACGGATAGAGCAGGCGAGTACCGATTCGAGTGTTTAGTTCCAGGCGAGTACTTCGTACAGGAGGAGATGTGGGACGGATGGTATAATGTGACTCCAGACATACAGCATGTGTATGTTGAGCCGTGCACCACCGTTGAAGGCGTCGACTTTGCAAACTGCATGTACAAAGATATCTATGGAATAAAGTTCTACGATTACACCATGGACAGTGAATTCACCGAGGATGATTGGGTCCTAGAAGGCTGGGAGATCAATCTCTGGAACGATATCGATGGAGAACCTGGAGATATAATATACACAACACATACCCTTCCGAACGGCTATTACTTCTTCGATGGTCTGAAAGTGGGAACCTATTACGTAGAAGAAGTGATACCTGAGGGATGGATCAACACTACACCATCCTTAGTAAAGGTAGAATTCAACTGCTGCACACCGTGTTACCCTGTGAACTTCGGCAACTACGAACTACCGCGCATAACCATAATCAAGTTCAACGACACGGATATGGACGGCCAATACAACCGGGACTTTGAACACCTGGTGGACAGCGAAGTATTGTTCTCTATAGATAATTTGGATCTGCAAACAAGGGATGACAGAATTGTCATCGGAGAATGGACTTCCTACGTTGAATTGGGTAACTACATGATCACGGAACATCTACCAGAAGGATGGGTGAACACGACTCCATTGGTACAAATGACCGATCAACCTTTAGGACCAGGAGACCACTGGATTGTTGAATTCGGTAACGTGCAGTTCGGTGATATAGAGGTGTTCAAATTCCACGATCTGAACATGAACAGCGAATTCGATGAAGAATACGAATACGGACTCGAAGGATGGACCTTCAACCTGTGGAGTACTATCATGGAAAATGACTCTCCGAGACCCGACGAGATTTTAGAGGCTAACGTAACCGATGAAAACGGATTTGCCATGTTCTGGGAGTATGGACCTGGATTGTACGCAGTTGAAGAGATCATAGAGGCTGGTTGGTATCCAACAACGGATATCATACAGTATGTAGAGATCATACCAGGAGAAACCGTGACAGTCGAATTCGGTAACGTACAGTTAGGATGCATAGAAGTGTTCAAGTTCCACGATCTGAACATGGACAGCGAATTCGATGAAGAATACGAATACGGGCTCGAAGGATGGACCTTCAACTTGTGGACCACGGACGACGGAGAAATAGATATTTCCATAGAACATGGCGTTTCGGACGATGAAGGGTTCGTGTACTTTGAAGAACTGCTCCCAGGGTTGTACGCCGTCCAGGAAGAAGAACAGGATTGCTGGTTCCCAACTACCGATACGGTACAGTTCATAGAGATAGGTCCAGGAGAGACCGGTATTCTGCAATTCGGCAATGTAGAAGGCGCTTCGATACACGGCTTCAAGTTCTGTGACGTGAATCTGAATCAAGAGTTCGATGACGACGAGTGTGGCCTAGAAGGTTGGGAGATACGTCTTACTCCGATGGGAGAAAACCATGCAGTGCCCCATATAGGTCCGGAGTATATGTACACCTATACCGACGAGAACGGCTACTTCGAATTCGTCTGCTTGATGCCGGGGACATACCTACTCGAAGAGATCATCCAGCCAGGATGGTACAACAGCACACCAGATCACTACGAAGTAGAATTGTTACCGGGAGACGAACTTAGATACGACTTCGGCAACTACAGATACGGAGACATCACAGGACTTAAATTCTTTGACTTCACCATGAGCGGAATCTTCGAGCCAAAAGAAGGAGACATACCGCTGAGAGGCAGAGAAGTACAACTGTGGACATCTGATGAAGACGGTAACCCAACAGGCGATGAACCCATATACACTACTGAAACCGACGAACACGGAATATACATATTCGAGGATGTTGGACCTGGAGACTATGTCGTGTATCAGCCAAAACCATGCTGTGATTGGGAACACACAACTCCCAGACAACAACATGTAAGGATGGGATGTGTTGAAGAGAAAATAGTGAACTTCGGCGAATACAAGTATTCGAGTATAGACGTCTATGTCATATGTGGTTGGGAAGGCATCGAAGTGATGATCTACGAATCCGATGAATACGGCGAATGGCATGAACTCCTAGAATCAGGCTATACGGGAGAACACGGATGGTACATCTCTGAACAACTAGCGCCAGGATATTACATAGTCGAACTCGGAGACGGACAATACGAACACGTTCAGTTGAGGATGGGAGAACAGGTCGAATTCGAGTACAACAACGATATCCCGCAAGGCATGATATTCGCAGAGGCGATATACGCTAAAATCGAGTGAGATCGGTCGAACGTCAAACCAAAACCCTTTTTCTTTTATTTTTTAAATGATATCTATATGCGGATCTCATCATGATCTATATTGTCCTAAATAGATAAGTTTTAGTAGTTGAAGAGACCTATTAATTAAGCTCAAGAGGAGGGATATAGATGAATGATAAACCTATCAAAATAAAAGATATAGATGACGATATAGTGAAAAATTTGGAGGGGTTTTGCTTACCCAAAGATAAAGAAGATGATCCTTTTTTCATAGAAGGTACTTCGCTATGGAGAAGATGGATGAAGGAAAATCTAAAAAAATTTGACACCATCGGAAAGGTGGCCTATCAAGATTCTGAGATCATAGGTTCCATACAATATGTACCGAAGTCAAAACCAAAATTAGTAGAGATCAAGTGCGTCTATGCGGAAGACGAGAGAAGAAGACACGAAGTGAAGAAAGCTCTCTTGAAAGAAACTATAAAAGAATTTAAAAAACCAAAGTCTTACTTCGGTAACACGGGAGCTAAAGCCTTGGTCGCCTTCCCACACCCTGTGCCCCAGGATCTTGGTAATGCAACGTTCTACAAAACGAACGGATTTAAAGAGATATCAGGCAATGGATACATCTTCTACTACCCTTTGAAAAAAGGGTATATATTCCAACAAGAAGAAGTAAAGATCCCTATAGAAGATCTAGATAAAGATAAGGTGATGATATACTGCAACTCTTCCTGTCCTTACTGCGTTAAGGAGATGAGGGACGCCTTAGAACTGATACGAGATATGAACAAAGACGTACCCATAAAGTTGGTCATACCTTTCGAAGAGCCAGAAAAATTATCTACTGTCTTTTCGATGCCCGTATGCATGGTGGTAGGAGACGAAGTAATAGGATACTCTCTGCTGAAAGACGAATTATTCTTGAAAAAATTGAAGACCGTTTTGGACTCTAAATACCTACCTCCAACAAGAAAAAATGAATCTTTGAATACGAAAACGGCAGATGAGATCCCCATGTGAATTTTTATATATCTCCCTTTTTGTCATGTGACAGATAAGATGAAAGAGATAGACGATATCAAGGTCACGGAGAGTATAGTCAACAGATACTTTGAAGAGTTCTCAGAACACACCGAGGTGGACGTGGCCATAGCAGGAGCCGGTCCCGCCGGACTAGTTGCGGCAAGATATCTTGCAGAAAAGGGCCATAAAGTAGCGATGTTCGAGAGAAAACTGTCTCCAGGAGGAGGCATGTGGGGTGGAGGTATGGGTTATCCCGTAGTGGTGCTGCAAGAAGGTTCTGTGGACGAGATCAAAAAAGTGGGTGTGGATGTCAAAGACGCCGGGGACGGTTACTATACCGCGGACTCCATCCTTTCCGTATCCAAATTGATGTCTTCAGCCATAGATGCGGGTGCCAGGATATTCAACATAATAACGGTGGAAGACGTGCTTTATGAAAAGGAAAGGATCAGAGGCGTGGTGATCAATTCCTCCGCCATAGAGACCATCGGTCTTCATGTGGACCCCATAACAATAGGAGCCAAGGCGACTATAGACGCCACTGGACACGATGCCGAAGTCTGTCGCGTGGTGGAAGAAAAAGCAGGAGAGTTGGAGACCGAGAAAGGCAGGGTCTTGGGAGAAAAATCCATGTGGGCAGAGATAGGAGAAAAAACAGTGGTGAAGAACACCCGAGAAGTATTTCCAGGTCTGTGGGTGACGGGTATGTGCGCCAATGCGGTCATGGGAGCACCACGTATGGGGCCGATCTTCGGCGGTATGCTGCTTTCCGGTAAAAAGGTTGCAGATCTCATCGATTCACAACTATGAGTGCCTAAATCCGTTGAAAAACGGGCAAAACTAATATATCAGTCAAGGGACTAAATTAAAAGAAAGTGTTTAACTATGGTCGATAATGACAGAAACTATCAAGACGTTGAAAAAGAGGGTTTCGATAAATTCAAAAACATGGAACTGCCCAGAAACATAGTCGTTGGAAAGGACGCACTGAACAAAGTCGGTAAGACCTGTGATAAACTAGAGCTGCGGAAAAATGCTCTGATCGTGTGTGACCAAGTCACTAAAAAAGTCGCCGCAGAGAGAGTCGCCGATATACTGGCTGAAAAGGATTACCATGTGAAGACGGAAGAGATATCCGAGGCGGACCAAAAAACCATAGACCACATCCTGAGTAGGATCACCGACGAAACCGGATTCCTATTAGGTGTGGGCGGAGGGAAACCCATCGACGTTGCCAAGTATTCATCCCATCTGGCCTCTATACCGTTCTTGAGCGTACCTACGGCTTCGTCCCACGACGGGATAGCATCGGGCCGTGCGTCCATACGAAGGAACGGACAAAAGATCTCAGTGAAGGCACAGACGCCTTTGGCAATGATAGCCGACACGAGCATAATAGCCAACGCCCCCGATAGATTACTGGCCTCGGGATGTGGGGATATAATAGCCAACGCCACCGCGGTGATGGATTGGAAGTTGGCCAGAAGGTTAAGAAATGAAGAATTTTCACATTACGCTGCAAATCTTTCAGAGATGACCTCTAATCTGCTCATAAAAAATGTAGGAAATATAAGACCAGGACTGGAAGAAAGCGCTTGGCAGGTGGTGAAAGCCCTTGTGAGTTCCAGCGTTGCCATGAGTATCGCCGGCTCTTCAAGACCGGCTAGTGGAAGCGAACACAAATTTAGCCATGCGCTGGACCAGGTCGCAGAGGAACCAGCCCTTCATGGGGAACAATGTGGAGTAGGGACCATAATAATGATGTATCTGCATGGAGGCGACTGGGAGATCATCAAAAAATCACTACAGGCCGTTAACGCACCTACGACCGCTAGAGGGTTGGAGGTGAGCGAAGAAGAGGTGATAGAAGCACTGGTCCGGGCTCCGACCATCAGACCTGAAAGATATACGATCTTAGGAGATTCTAAGATGAATAGAGATGCGGCCGAAGAATGTACGAAAGAAACGGGAGTCATCTAAAAGGAGGTAGATATATTGAGTTCTGTAACATTGATAGGAGAAGATCTAGCAAAAGAAGGCCTTGAGTTTGTTTTCGGAGGATGTCTGTCAAAATGCAAGGATTGCGAACTGAAAAATTCCTGCTGCGGATTGGAACAGAATAGAGTATACAGAGTAACGGGTGTAAGAGACAGGGTCCACGGATGTAAAGTACATCATAAAAACGTCAAGGTAGTAGATGTTGAACATATACCGGTGAAAACCGCGGTATCGGGGAGAACAGCTATACAGGGTTCTATGGTGACTTTGGAAGACAAAAAATGTAATACCATCGAATGTGAAAACTACAGGATCTGTCACCCCGTGGGTGTGGAATTCGATACGAAGTACAACGTGGAAAAAGTGGGAAAAAAGCTCGAATGTCCCATAGGAAGATCACTGAAAGAAGTCGAGTTGATATAGCGCGGTCACTTCCCACGTATCTTGTCAAACCAACTTCTATTTTTTTCTTTTTCTATCTTTTTAAATTCCTTCAATATCTCTTCCTGTCTACCACTTATCTTTTCCGGTATATCTACATGGACCTTGACCAATTGATCTCCATAGCCGTCGCCGCTTCTCCTCTTTAACCCCTTTTTCGGCAGTCGGAGTATCTCACCAGGTTGCGTACCGGGAGGGATGTCTATCTTGACTTTGCCCTCCAAAGTAGGTACTGCGACCTCTTCACCTAGGACCGCATCGATCATATCTACAGTGACGTCAGTCATCACGTCGTCACCCCTCCTTTCAAATTTTTCATCGGGTTTGACCCTCAATATTATGTAGAGGTCACCGGGAGGAACGCCTCTTGAAGTGGTTTCTCCCTTCCCTCTGATCCTGAATCGATCCCTGTCTTTTGCTCCGCCGGGTATATCGACCGTGATGGTTTCCCTTTTTTCCACGTAGCCGTTTCCGCTGCACTTGGAACAGGGGTCTTCGATCAACTCTCCCGTTCCGTTACACTCATCACAATGTGTTATGGTTATAAGCTGTTGAAAACCCCTTCTTTGAGCCTGCTTGACTTCTCCTGTGCCGTCACATTTGGGGCATGTTTTTTTTCTTCCGCTTTTACTTCCACTACCATCACACTTTTCACACGAGCCCCTGCGGCTCAGTTTTACCTTTTTTTCCACACCCTCTCGAAGATCTTTTAGGTTCACCTCCAGGCTCATCCTCAGGTCTCTACCACGACGAGGCCTTTGACTTCTTCTAGGACCTCCAAAAAAGGTGCTGAATATATCATCAAAACCTCCTCTTCTTCTATCACCTACAAAAAATTCAGAAAATATGTCCTCCACATCTTCACGACGAGAAAAATCGGACCAGTCGAATCCACCCTCTCCGAACTGCTGTTTTACCCCTCTCTTACCGTATCTATCGTACATCTTTCGCTTGTCTTCGTCGGCTAAAACTTCGTAGGCCTCGGATATCTTTTTGAATTTTTCTCTAGCCTCGTCTGCATTACCTGGGTTTTTATCGGGGTGATACTTTTTAGCCTTCTTTCTATAAGCTTTCTTTATCTCTTTCTTCGATGCATCGCGGTCTACGCCCAGGACGTTGTAATAATCTTCTTCGCTCATATTATTATCCTATGGTTAGATTGAAATAAAGGAAAGAAAGAGGTTTTTATAGCTTTCTAATCGTCCTCTTCTACTACCTCGTAATCGGCCTCGACGTAGTCGTCGTTCTCTCCTTCTGTCTGGGCATCTGCGTCGCTTCCCTGTTCTGCGCTCTGTTGATAGGCTTTGTACATCTGCTCACCTATCTTCTGCACCACGGTAGATAACTCCTTCGACTTCTCCTTGATCTGCTGATAGTTATCTTCATCTAGAGCTTCCTGTAATTCGTCCATCTTTTCTTGTATCTCCTCTTTTGTAGATCCGTCGATCTGATCTCCCATCTCCTCCAGCGTTCTTTCAGTGGAATAAATCAGCTGTTGAGCTTCGTTCTTTGTTTGTATCCTCTCTTTCTTTTTCTCGTCCTCTTGAGCGTGCTTTTCAGCCTCCTGCTTCATCTTCTCTATCTCATCTTCGGACAACTGGCTTGTGGCTTCTACGGTGATGCTCTGTTCTTTACCGGTTCCTTTATCTTGCGCAGAAACATTCAGTATGCCGTTTTCGTCTATCTGGAATTTTACTTCTATCTGCGGTATCCCCTTGGGTGCGGGAGGTATACCGGTCAGGTTGAATCTACCCAGACTGTGGTTATCCTTCGCCATGGCTCTCTCGCCCTGGACTACGTGTATCTCCACATTGGTCTGGTTGTTTGCAGCGGTTGTGAATATCTTGCTCTCGTCGGTGGGTATGGTGGTGTTGCGGTCTATCAGGGTGGTGGTAACGCCTCCAAGGGTTTCTACGCCCAATGAAAGGGGAGTAACGTCCAACAGCACTATGTCGTCCTGTACGTCTCCTCCGATGACTCCAGCCTGTATGGCCGCTCCTACCGCGACACATTCATCTGGATTTATCTTCATGTTCGGGTTCTTGTTGAAGAACTCTTTAACGAAGTCCTGCACCGCCGGTAACCGCGTCGAACCGCCGACCAGTATGACTTGGTCTATCTCATGGGGCTGTAGACCTGTATCCTCGAGTGCTATCTCGACAGGTCCTTTTGTCTTTTCCACAAGATCGTCCGTCATTTTTTGGAATTCGGCTCTAGTCAGCTCGAGTTCCAGATGTTTAGGTCCCTGGTCGTCGGCGGTGAGATAGGGTAGATTTATCTCGGTTTTCTGCCTGCTCGAGAGTTCTTTCTTTGCCTTTTCCGAGGCTTCATGGATACGCTGAAGTGCTTCTTTTTCATCACCTAGGTCCATACCCGTCTCCTTCTCGAAGATCTTTACACAGTGGTCTACTATACGCTGAGTCCAATCGTCTCCACCGAGTTCAGTATTTCCCGAAGTGGCCAAAACGTCATAAACGCCGTCTCCAACTTCTAGGATGGATACGTCAAAGGTTCCTCCGCCTAGATCGTAGACCAGTATGGTTTCCTCACTGTTTTTTTCATCCATCTTGTAAGCCATGGCAGAAGCCGTCGGCTCGTTGAATACCCTCTCGACTTCAAAACCGGCTATCTCTCCTGCATTTTTAGTAGCTTCCCTTTGTGGTTCATTGAAGTAAGCAGGTACCGTTATGACCGCTCTCTTTATCTCTTCACCCATGTAGTCTTCGGCATCTCTTTTCAACTTTTGTAGGATCATGGCCGAGATCTCTTCAGGAGTGTATTCTTTGTCACCGATTTGCACCTTGTGGTCCGTACCCATCTTTCTTTTGATGGAAGTTATGGTGCGGTCCGAATTTTTTACCGCCTGTCTCTTGGCGGTTTCTCCTACTAATCGTTCGCCGTCTTCCTTAAAAGCTACAACAGACGGAGTGGTCCGTTCACCTTCCCTATTAGGGATCAAGGTCGGTTCTCCCGCTTCCATTATAGCTATCGCGGAGTTCGTGGTTCCCAGATCGATTCCCAATACTTTTTCCGACATATTAACACCTTCAGATCAAATTTTTTTATTTAGCAACTTTAACACGTGAAGGTCTTACGACCTTGCCATTCAACTTATAACCCTTTTGATATTCATCTATGATCTTATCTTTTTCTACATCCTCTTTCTCTACGGAAGCGATGCATTCATGGTAGCAAGGGTCAAAACATTCGTCTTCGGTCTCTATCTCCTCTAAACCGTGGTCTTTAAGAACTTTGCTGAACTTTTTGTAGACCATCTCTATACCGTCCCTGTCTATCTCATCTTCAGATCGCAGGGCCCTTTCGAGATCGTCGAAGACTTCTATGAGGTCTACCATAAGACTCTCGGTAGCCACCTGTTTGATCCTTTCCCTTTCCCTTATCATCCGCTTTCTGTAGTTATCGAAATCGGCCATCACTTTTTTCAGCGAGCTGTTGAGCTCTTCCACTTCCTCCTTGAGTTCTTCTTTGGTCGGTCCCTGTTCTTCCTGTTCTTCCTGTTCCTCCTGTTCTTCCTGTTCTTCCTGTTCCTCCGGCTCTTCCTGTTCTTCCTGTTCCTCCGGCTCTTCCTGTTCTTCCTGTTCTTCCGGCTCTTCCTGTTCTTCCTGTTCCTCCGGCTCTTCCTGCTCTTCCTGTTCTTCCTGTTCTTCCTGTTCCTCCGGCTCTTCCTGCTCTTCCTGTTCTTCCTGTTCTTCCTGTTCCTCCGGCTCTTCCTGTTCTTCCTGCTCTTCCTGTTCCTCCAGCTCTTCCTGCGCCGATGTGCCCCTTCCTTCCGTTTTTCCATTTTCGTTAGTCGAAGACATATTTCAACCCGCTCGCTATCACTTTATCTCTATGGATTCACCTATCTCTTCTTCACCCAACTTCTTGAGCTCGACTTCGAGTACGCCGTTGTTGTACCTTGCTTCTGTTTCTCCAGCATCCACTTTTGTAGGAAGTCTCACTTCCTTCCTGTACCTTCTGCTGCCCTCCACTGACACGATCAGCAGGTCGTCTTTGACGTTCAAGTCGATATTTTCTTTTTCAACACCAGGTACGTCTATGGTCACCATCACCGAATCATCGGTCTCCTGAACATCCGTTAAGGGTGTCCATTGAGACCTTTCCTCGCTCTCCGAAGCTCCTCTGAAATAATCACGTGCATTACCGAACTCGTCTATGGTAGGTTCTCCACTCGGTCCCTGCCTTATGGAGAATCCATAAACCAACGGATCCCTACTGGTCCTTCTGCGTTCCAGCATCTCCTCGGCTATCTTCTGTAAATTTTTGAACTCGCGATCCATATCGTGGAATCCGAACAGGTCGGGGAAACCAAACATGTCCCGGAATGGGTCATTCCTTCGCTTTCTGCGGCCTTTTTCTTCGTTTTCTTCCTCGTCTTCTTCCTCATCTCTATAGTTCATATCATCACCATATGTTTACGTCAGTTTCTCTTTTAAGATCAAATATTATCTTTTTTATCTCATCTTCCCTAACATTAAATTGTTTAGCTATTTTTTTAGGATCCGTCTCCCCTGACTCGATAGTATGGTACAAGATCTCTCTCTTTCTGTAATCGTCTATATTTTCATGTATGTATCGGTAGGCCTGGGAGAGGGCTTTCTCCTTCAATTTTAATAGGTATCTTCTTTTATTTTCGAGCCTATCGAACTCTCTTTTGATATTTTGTATAAGTTTTCTATGACCTTCTAAGAAGCTTTCTTCTACCATGCCTTCCGCCAGTTTTTCTTCGATCTCTTTAAAACCTTCTATATCTTCGTCTCTAAGATCGTCCAACTCCGTGGAGAACAACTGAGGACCTATATCGATCCTGATAGTGAATTCTCTGTTCAAGGTATAAGTTTTGGTGGGAGGTCCGCCTTTCTCGCTCTCACTTCTCTTGGAGACGACCAAACCCTGGTCTTCCAATTTTTTGAGATGTTTGGAGATGGATTGCTGGCTTGTATTTAGATATCGTGACATCTCAAGAGGATAATTTTCCTCTTTACTCAATAGCTGGAGTATCCTCCTTCTCGTCCTGTTTTGAAGGAGCTGTATAATGGCATCGAATTCGTCTACTTCCATCTTTATCACTTTTTTAAATATATAAAGGGGAAACGGGTTTAGGGAGGAACTATTCGATCTTTATCTTCCTCCCTTTTTTCTTCTTGGGCTCTTTTTTCGGAAGATCGATGGTCAGTATACCGTTATCTAGACTAGCCCCGATATCTTCGGGCTTCACTTCTTCGGGGAGCGGTAACCTCCTGTAGAACGACTTGTAACCCCTCTCTCTCCTGATATAATCTTCACCTTCTTCTTCGGTCTTTTCTTCTTTTTCGGCTTCGATCACCAGACTGTCGTCTCGGAGCTCGATCTCTATGTCTTCCTTATCCAACCCAGGTATCTCCGCTTCGATCCTGTACTTCTCACCTAGATCTCTTAGATCGGTAGCTGGAGACCTCAAGGACGGCATAGTTCTCGAGAACCTTTTGCCTTCTACCGGTCTTCCGAAGAACCTGTTCAATGTTCTATCTAGGTCTTCGAACGCGCTGTCCATCTCCCTGAACGGACTGAAGAACCAATCGTCTTCCTTTCTTCTTGCCAGACTTCTATCCTCCTTTTTTTCTTTCTTTTTTTCCTCTTCAGCCATTTTTACCACCTCTACTTAACAACTTCTTGTTGTAATATTTGCATTTAGTAATTAGGTGGAAGTGGTATTTAAAAATTTTGATTGTTGATGGCTAAAAATGAATAATATTAGAAATCGGATCACACTTTGAACTGTTCAGTATGATGAAAACGAACTATCTAGACTTGCGTTGTTCCTTCAGATGTATGTCTACCTAGGCGGTGGCGGCTGTTGCGTAGGTCGTGGCGGAGACGCAGGAGTTCTAGGAGGATTCTTCAGTTTCACCGCTGTACCGTAGACAAGTATTTCTGCACCGCCGGCGGTTATCTGAGATGTCGTGAATCTAACGTTGACCACGGCATCGGCGCCCAATCTTTCCGCTTGTTGGACCATCCTTCTCGTGGCCTCTTCCCTTGCTTCACTCATGAGTTGTGAGTAGGCCTTTAGTTCTCCACCGAACATGTTTCTTATGCCCTGTGTAAAATCTCTGACGGCATTTTTAGAGCGAACGGTATTTCCTCGAACCAATCCCAAGTTTTCCTTTATCTCGTTACCCTCTATCTTTTCAGTGTTCGAAATAATCATGAGGATGGAATTAGGATTGTTTTATTTAATATTTGTGAAAGCAGAAAAAACCCCGTGTTTCCCTTTTCTTTCGAGAAAATGCGGGGATAAACTAACGATTCATGAGATACATCGTAAGTTGTTCTTGGGCCAGAGAAAGTGCAAAGACGATAGAGATTTTTCCGTCAAATTTTTATCTCGCCCTATCTTTAGTCCTTTAAACCGAATTCATCCAAGAACTCGCCCGGTTTTAATATCTGTATCCCTTTTATTTCTTCTAGCACGAATAAGTGTTTGTCCTGACTTACGATATAATCAGCTTTTCCTTCTACTGCGCAATCAATAAACTTATCATCATCTGGATCATCTTCCACAATCTCAAAGTGCCTGGATGGTTCCACTACTACACTAGACTGGATGATCCTGTGAACTGCTCTTCTCCTCGCCTTGTCATTCAAGTCGGTTTTCTCAACTATTTCATCACTATGGATTTTGCGGTCATATTCTTCAATGATCGGCTTAGAAATGACCATGGTTATGTCACCGCCAGTAGCCATTTCAAGTATTTTGAAAGATTTACCAGTCCAGAATGTACCACTTATAACAACATTCGTATCCAAAACAACCTTGATCATTCTTCACTTCCTATCCTTGTGTACCAAATCATCTACTTCTTCCTTGCTTATTTTCTTCTTGGCTTCACGCAGCGGCTTGGTTATTTCATCCCAGGACAAAGAGCTGACCTTTATCAGCAATAAAGAATCATCTTCCAAAATGAACAATACTTTCTCACCTGGGGAAAGCCCCATCTCTTCCCGAATGTCCTGAGGGATAGCGACCTGTCCTCTGGAGCTTATCCTTCCAATTTCGATCACACTTGTCATCTCTTATTAATAAGATTGTTCTTACTTAAAAGGTTTGCGGAAAATACAACCTTTATTCCTTTTGGAGTGAAGAACTCTCCGAGCCGGTTGGGAAGTAGAGAATCCTTGTCTAAGAGGTCGTTCATTCTAATCACCATGTTCAGTTCGTCAGGAGAAAGGGCTACCCCAGCCTCGACGGTATCTTCCGTCTCAGCAGCCGTAGTGATCCCTTCTTCACCTTTCGATGAAGAAAGTGTCGAATTCACCGGTGGGTTTTTCCTTTTTTATCTCGACTTCGTCTACCCTTGCATGAGGTTGGTTTTGTTCGCACCATCTTATTACCTCGTCCACCTTATCTTCTGGACCTTCGAATACCGCTTCAACTCTTCCGTCTCTCAGATTTTTTACCCATCCTTTCACTCCTTTCTCCTGTGCCTTGTCTCTTGTATTGGCTCTGAAGAACACGCCCTGGACCTTCCCGCTGAAGAAGCAATGCTTTCTTATCATGTTATCATGATGACATGGTTTTAAGCGTATAAAAAGATTTTTTTCAAACCGAAGTCATGGTCAGCTTTCCGTGTTTTACACCTTTGGTGCTCCTGAGTTTGTCCGCTATCTTCTTTATATCTTCAGAGTTCCCCTTGATCACCATGGTCTCCATGCAGTTGTGCCGGTCGAGATGGATGTGCATAGTCGATATGATGTTGGTGTGATCCTGATGCTGGAGTTCGGTCAACTTGTCCGAAAGTCCTCTTTTCTCATGATCGTAAACTATCGTCATGGAGCCGTAAACTTCTTTATCCGTTTTCTCCCATTCTTCTTCGACCAAAAAATCTCTTATCAGGTCCCGTATAGCTTCGGAACGATTCGCGTACATCTTCTCTTCCAACTTTTCGTCGAATTCTTTTAACAATTCTTTAGGGATAGATACTCCGAATCTTTTCGTGTCATCCATTTCGATCACACTCGTGTCATGATTAACACGAATATATATGTTTCGTGTTACCTTTACCCCAAAACTTAATATTGACATGAATGTACGATTCGTGCTACTAAAGGTGTTGATATTATGAAAAGTAAAACGGACCCTAGAGAAGAAATATCCTGTATGATAAAAGAGGAAGATCACACCGGCCTTTTAGATGAGAGTGCAGTCTTACACGGACACCACTGTCCGGGATTGGCGTTGGGTGTCAAAGCCGCATCCGAGGCCATGAAAAGACTAGAGAAAAAATCTACAGGCATGGAAGATGTGATAGCCTTTGTGGAAACGAACAATTGTTCATCCGACGGAGTCCAATTTGTAACAGGATGTTCCTTCGGCAACAATTCCTTGGTGTTCAAGGACTTGGGTAAGACCGCAGTTACCGTAGCTGAAAGAGGGAAAAAGGAAGGTTTACGGTTCGTGGCAAAACCCGACTTGCATAAGAGATGGTCGGAAGATTTTCCAGTATATAAAGAACTCTTCGAGAAAGTAGTTAAAGAGAGAGATAGCTCGGAAGAAGATAAAAAGAAATTCTCAAAACTGGGAGAGGAAGTATCTCATCATCTGGTAAAACTTCCCGCCGAGGAACTTTTCACCATAAAAACCGTAGAAGTAGAATTTCCCGATCATGCGCCTATACATGAAAGTTACACCTGTGAAGCATGCGGAGAGAGCGTGATGAGTACACGAACTGTAAAAAAGGACGGAAAGACATTTTGTTTACTTTGCAACGGTGAGGATTTTTTTGAACTCGACGGCTACGGGATCAACTGTAAAGGTGAAAAGGAATGAAAAACAAGATGGCAGTATTGATGATATCGATCCTTTTGATATCGTTGGTAAGCGTAGGATGTGTAGAGAACGGCGACGACGGTGAATCCTTCGCCGTAACTGACATGGACGGAAGAGAAGTACAGGTACCAACGGAGATCGAAGGTATAGTCGCCCATGGTTCCGGGTGCATGAGGCTTATCGCATACATGGAAGCCACGGACCTTTTGGTGGGTGTGGAGGAGTACGAGCACGGGGACCCTACAGGGAGGCCGTACCGGCTGGCAAATCCTCAGCTGGCAGACCTGCCATCCGTGGGCCCTATACATGGCGGAG
>SL_5KL_010_SEDDRAFT_10000379_pt1 | contig 28638 bp, 24 predicted proteins | sample SodLakKL_010_SED_FD_9118 | JGI IMG/M metagenome (IMG submission 9118) | reverse complement strand
ATCGTGGCCACCGGAGCGATATTGGCAGGCATACCATGCATAGATAAGATCGATATATCACAATTCAAAAGCGGAGACATGCTTAAATTGGATGCTGACAAGGGCAGGGTGGAAAAAATTGACTGAATCGTACCTGAGCCCAACAATTCAGAGGGCGCGCAGTCAAGAGATCACCTTTGAGAAGATGATATTTAGCCAGTAAAACAATTTATAAGTATCATACTACCATAACTCTCTATGACATACTGCTCTACTCCTGGTAAAGTGATAATATTTGGAGAACATGCTGTTCTTTACGGGGAACCCGCCATAGCGGTGGCGATAAATCGCAGGTTTCACTGCGATATAACCGAGTCTAATAGAGATATTACAACAGTAAACGGTTATCCTCTCGCCAGGAGATATCACAGCTATATCGTAGAGTGCTTGAATAAGCTAGAGGTCGAAGATGAACTCGAGATCAAAACTGAAACCGAGTTGGCCAGCGGTACAGGTATGGGTTCTTCTGCAGCGATAACCGTAGCCATATTAGGTGCTCTCAGAAAACTACTTGGAGAGGATCTATCTGAAGAGACCATCGCTAAAGACGCTTTCAGCGTTGAATTCGATGTGCAGGGGAATGCCAGTCCCATAGACACTTCCACATCTACACACGGCAAGGCCATCATGGTTTCAGAAAAAAAAGAAAAAAATTTTTTATGGAAGATCGAGAGAGAAGGTAGGATATGGAATATCCACCATAGAGATATCCCTGACCTAACGTTTGTCGTTGGAAACACCGGTGTTCATTCTCCCACTCCGCCTCTAGTTGAAAAGGTAAGAAAATTTTATGAAAGAAGCAACTTTGCTAAAGAGATAATCGATGATATAGGTGAGATAGTAGAAGAGAGTTATATTTTACTTAAAGAAGACGATCTGGAAGGTTTGGGTGAATTGATGGATAAGAACCACGGACTACTTTCGATACTCGGTGTTAGTCATCCAAAGTTGGAGAGTTTGGTTAAAGGTGCGAGAAAATACTCCTATGGTGCCAAGTTAACAGGGGCTGGCGGCGGCGGCTCTATGATAGCTTTGACCGATAGACCGGAGGAAGTGGCTAAAGAGATCAAAAAAAGGGGCGGTAAACCGTATATTTTGAAATCAACTGAGAGAGGCATCTCCTATGAAGGTAAGGACCACGATTAGGTAAAGTCAACGGCCTAGCTTGGACTAAAGTCTATTCAGAATGGTTTGATCTTGTTTCTATCGATTCCTATCCTTTGTGGCGTGATCGCTATGAAGCTGTGACCTATTCCAGCTATGTCTCCAGATACGTCGCTTGCTACCGCTTTCAATTCACTCTGGATCCTGCTCAATTCTTCCTCGTTTCCTGCGATGGCCTCTACATCTACCATGAGGATATTGCCGTTGTATACTTCTTCAGTTACTTTTCTGACATCTTCATAGCGGTGGACCTCCGCAATTTTTACCAATGTATCCGCATCCATACCTCTTTCTTCTTCAGCAAGATGAGTAAGATCTATGTATTCTTCCGAATCCAATTTTGGTCCTTTTCTTTTTTTCTTCTTTATATGGGCCTTCTCTTTGATGAAATCTCCTATCATTGGGCTCACGTCCGACAGAGTGATTAGTAACGAACAATAAAAATCTATCGGAAGAAAATCTTTATATGTGAAAAAAAATAATATGGTGAAAGCAGAAAAGGTTAATATCACCTTATTTATAGATGCCATGTTGCAGGCGTGATCTAGTCTGGCTAGGATCTGAGCCTTCCAAGCTCATTGCCCGGGTTCAAATCCCGGCGCCTGCATTTTTGGTGATTTGAACCTTGGTTCACGAACAAATCTATGATTTGTGAGCTGTTAGAATAACGAATATAATGAGTTATTCTGACTGGAATCCCGGCGCCTGCATTTTTTTGGGTAAATATGCATATTCTATATCATGAACGAAAATTGTCAGACACTTCATTTCGGGAATCAAATCCCTACGATCTCGTTTAATGTTTTCTTCTATAATCTTTTCATCCCTTCTCAAAAAGCATTGGATTTATATTTAAGTACCTTCTATCCATCGACATGAAACGGATAATGATCGGTGTCGCATGGCCGTACGCCAACGGCCCCATACACATTGGACAGGTTGGTGGCTGTTATCTACCTCCGGATATATTTAGGCGCTATCACAAGATGATAGGCAACGATGTCTTGATGGTCTCAGGATCGGATCAGTACGGTACCCCCATCACGGTTACTGCGGAAAAGGAAGGTCTAACACCCAAGGAAACTGCTGAAAAATATCATAAGATAAACTCAAAGGCTCTGATAGATTTAGGTGTAGAATTTTCACTCTTTACCTATACTATGAACGAGACGCACAAGAGAGTCACACAGGATATCTTCAAAACACTTTACGAAAAGGATCACATTTATACCGATACCATGGAAACTTTTTTCTGCCCGGATTGTGAAAGGTTTTTACCGGATAGGTACGTTATCGGCAATTGTCCCGAGTGCGGTCAAAAAGGCATAGACGGAGATCAATGTGACGAATGTGGAGTACTTTTAGATCCTACTGATATTTTAAATCCTCGGTGTAAACTCTGTTCTGGAACACCTAAAGTCAAAGAGAGTGAACACTTCTTTCTAAAGCTCTCCGGTTTTCAGGAAAGATTAGAAGAATATATAGAAGATAAAGATTACTGGAAGAATCATGTTTTAAATTTTACAAAAAGCTGGCTTAAAAAAGGCTTGGAAGATCGTCCGATCTCCAGAGATATGGAATGGGGTATTTCCGTACCCATAGAAGGCTACGAAAACAAAAAGATATATGTCTGGTTTGATGCGGTCATCGGTTATCTTTCGACTTCTATCAAGTGGTCCGAAGAAGGTAGAGGGGACTGGAGTAAGTTTTGGAAGGACCCTGATGCAGAACATTACTATTTTTTAGCCAAGGATAACATACCGTTCCATACCATAATCTGGCCCGCTATGCTGATGGGATATGACGAAGAGCTCAATCTCCCCTACGATGTTCCTGGAAACCAGTATATGTGTCTAGAGGGGGAACAGTTTTCCACTTCGAGAGGTATAATAGTTTCCTTACCGGACATATTAGAGGACTTTGATAGTGACTCCATACGTTATTATGTGACCACCATCATGCCCGAGGTAAAAGACACCAATTTTAGATGGGATGAATTCGAGGAAAAGATAAATACGGAATTAGTCGGTAACCTAGGTAATTTTGTCCACCGGGTTCTTTCCTTCACATACTCTAATTATGGTAAAATTCCGGATGCCGGCGAACTCGATGAAAGAGACAAAAGCATCTTGAACGAGATAGACGAAAAGGTAGATGCGGTGGGTAAAAACATCCAGTCTAGAAAATTCAAGAAAGGTTTAGAAAAATTGTTACAGCTCTCTAGAGCGGGTAACAAGTATTTGAATGACAAAGCACCATGGGACATGATCAAAAAGGATAAAAAGGCCGCTGCCACCACGTTAAACATATCGCTAAGGATTGTGAAAGCTATCTGTGTAGCCGGTGCACCTTATCTTCCTCACAGTATGAACAGACTTTGGACTTATTTGAACTACGAAGGAAGTGTTCACGAAAGCTCTTGGGATGAAGCTTTCGAACCCATTGAACCTGGTTTAAAACTTAAAAAACCAAAACCACTCTACGAGAAAATAGACCTATCAAATATGAGAGCAAAGACTCAACTTATGGATTCATTGGATAAACTCGACCTCAGAGTCGGGGAAATAACCAAGGTTGAGGAGCATCCTAACGCCGATAAACTCTATGTTATCCGTGTAGGTCTGGGCGATGAAGAGAGAACCTTAGTTGCCGGCTTAAAACCCTATTATGATAAAAACGAGATGTATGGGAAGAAAGTGGTTGTTTTGGCTAATTTAGAACCCGCTACGCTAAGAGGCATAAGATCAGAGGGCATGCTGTTAGCTGCAGAAGATGAAGAACAGAACATCGTATCTCTTTTAGAGTCCAGCGGATATATCGGAGAGAATTTAAAGGGCACTGAAGCCAGTGCAGAAAATATTCCATTCGATCATTTCAAAAAGTACGACCTAAAGACGATTGAATGGAGGGATGAAAAGATCTGGGCAGACAGGACATTAGAGCCTGTAGAAAGCGATAGATTTGAAGGAGTCGGAGTGGGTATTCTAAAAGAAAATAAGTGCGTCATACTTGAAGATAGTGAAGGAGTCATCAGGCTTGATAAGGATCTAGGCGTAGGTCGTCCTATCCGATGATAGAATTACCAAGGTCTTCTTCGCCTCTTTCTTTTTTGCCTAAAGAAGAAAAAGAGGAGTAAACCTGCAGCTATAGATATGACTATTATGCCCCCGTATAGGGCTGTATTTCCGTCACCTTCTATATGGAATGAGTGGCTCAATATGACTTTTTCACTAGTCAATCCGTAGTCTGCCTTGATCTCTAACTCGTGTTCCCCTGGTTCTAGATCTCGTCGTGACCAGTTGAATTGGACCGTACGGGTTTCTTCTGGTTCAACATCTTGGATCGTTTTGCTGTTTTTGAATTCACCATTGATATAAAGGTTCAATTTTATCTCTTCAAGTTCATATGATGTAGGGTTGGTGACATCGACAGAAAGAACTTCCGCTTCTACCGCTCTTACTTCAAATCGCCTTTCTGAGTATCTTGTGACATTATCTTTAGTACAATATGCTGTGAACTCTAAGTCAGTCTTACCTTCTTCGTGTATAGTTACATCGAATATGAATTCAGATGTCTCGTTGGAGGTCTGTTCCTCTGGTTCGATGGTGGCCTCTGCGGAACTTTCGACTTCTAGAGTCCATTCATCAGAATCTTCCACATTGATACGGTCCCCATCTAACTCGAAAAATCCAATTATATTGATTTTAAATTCCTCAGTAATGTTTACGAATACTTCTTCTCGTAGTTTCTCATCTTCTATCTCTATTCTGATACCTCTATCTAGCCTCGTTTCTTCCCCTACACCTGTAAAAGAGACTATACTCAGTATCGTAAGAGAAGTGATAAGCAAAGCTAAGACTTTTTGAGTGTTCATCATATCCACCTCTTTTTCTTCATGACATATATCGAAATAGTAGCTATGGTCAGTACGATCAATACCCAATGCCATGTAGACATCGTGAAGCTCTCTTCTTCTATATGTACTTCGTCTCCTTCAAGATCTATACTTTCGGCATCTGCCGTGATCAGAGGTACGCTAGTTCTCACAGAAACCGTCTCCATCATCGTTCTTTCGGTCGCTGACCTAGCTCTAAGGTTGATCTCTATGTTCTCCCTAGGATTGGATCTTATGGCTTCTAATCTTATCTCTACTTGCTCAACGTTCTGATCATCTATCTCTATTTGATCATCTATTGAAACACTCCACCCTTGGTCTTCGAGCGATGCCCTATTTGTTACTACAAGATTATAGGTATCTATGATATTTCCTGTATTCGTTATATTTACTGTGGAGGTTATTTTACCGTAACTATACCTGCTACTCACTATCTCCGAAGAGAGTTCCAATCCGTAAAAGGCCTCGACTTCTATAGGGATCTCTTTTTCTTCGCTCTCTGCAGATCTCATGGAGTCGACTCTGAACATGATAGGTTCATGATCGACGCTAGCATTTTCGTCTACTGTGATCGTTATATCCACGCTCTTTCTCTCTCCTGGCTTCAATGATATACTGCTGGGCTCGAATTCGATATGCCAATCCGTATCAGATGTGATCTCGTATTCGTCCCTTGTATTTCCTGCATTCTTTATGCGAGCTCTGTAGGAGATGCTTTCACCTTGAGACGCCTTTTTAGTTTCTAACTCGTCGATCTCTATGTGGTATTCTTTGATCATGCTAAGTTCTATATCGTGGTATTCGTCGTATTTTAACTCTATACTTTCTTCGTATCCATAAGTAGTAAGGCCGTACTCCTCTATCTCCTTGTCAGATTCTGTGTTTATATCATACCGTCCTTTGGGTACTATGGTCCTATAATACCCTTCTTCATCGGTCGAGAAAGTCATCAAAGCTCTTTCTTTTCGGATTGTTACTTCCTCTGTCTCTACACCGTCTCCATTCAAAGATACTTTCCCTCTTAAAATAACGGCCTCTTCCAATGAAATATCAACATGTTTATTTTCGTCTCCCATCACGAAGAAATCAAATACAGCATGGATCTCTTTGGAGGTTTGATGTGTAATGTATATGGTGTATTCACCGTTTAGCAGTTCCTCCACCTCAAAGTAACCTGTCTCGTCGGTAACTATCTCATCAATATCTAAAGGTTCTCCTTCTGAGAAAATATTCACTTCTACGTATTCAACGGGACGATCGTTTAATTTGACATAACCTGAGAAAGTTGAATTGAGCACTTTTCTTTCTAGCTCTACGGCCTTACGAGCGCCGAGATCATCTGTATGTGTTACTTCATCAAGAGAATAGATAACGTCTCTTTCTAGACCATTGATTTCCTCTTCAGTTGGGAAGTCCACTTTTAGTCTGTATTCTCCTTCAGATATAGATATGTTTAGTTCACCATCTTCTTCGCTCACGGTCTTTATCTCGTAGCCCGATTGTTTATTCTCAAGTATGACGGGTATGTCTGACTTTCGGTCTCCTTCATAAGATAGATACGCCCTAACTAAAATGGACTCCCTCAGTGTTATGTTACTCGTTGTTGAGTTGGTGATGGAAAGATTCTTCTGCATCGAAATCTGTTCATCCCTGTTAACAGCGCGTACAGAATAATTGCCAGGTTGAAGGTATATGTTGTAGGTTCCGTTTGCCCCGTATATATCTCTGTTTTCTACGCCAGCAAAGTGAATATCTGCTTGGGCTGGTTCTCCCTCCTCGCCTAGTATGGATCCGTTCACTTTTACTCTGTAGGCGGGATCAAGGTCTTTAACCACTGGTTCATCCCCTGGTTCGATAAACAGGTTCTCAGAAAGTTGATATTTTGCATCTCCATCATCTAGGATCTCATTTATATTTATCTCATATTCCCCAGGTTGCAAATCCACTTGGTAACTATCTCTAACCGTGATATTCTCTCTGTCGACCGCTCCATTTCCGATGGGTTCAAAGCTTATACTCAACTCATCGGTTTTTTCATGGTCGAAGTCGACCTCACCTTCAACGGAAATATTTTTAGCCTCTAATGAGATATCGGTCTGTATGTCTTCAGGAGGATGCATATTGACGACTTTACTGTAATATCCTTCCTTCTCGATGCGGAAACGAACTTCTTTTTCTGGTAAGACGAATCTATAATTTCCGTCGATATCAGTAGTTCTCGCAAGTGTGACGTCGTCGAAGCTGGCTTCTATGCGTGCATATATCCCTTCACCTGGTTCGATATCGCCATCTTCGATCATGCCACGATTGACATGTCCATCAACTATGGACCCATTTTCACCTTCTACGATGATATCTCTGTCTCTACCTATGTTTACTTCATCCCAGAAATAAAGATTGTATTCAATCCCTTCGCCCCCTAATTCGGTCCATCCATACACGGTATGATATCCTCTTGGGACATATGCGGAAAACTTACCTTCAGCGTTCGTGGTCAAGTAATGTTCCTCTCCTGTATCCATTATGACGAATACTTCTGCGTTAGGCACCCCTTGACCATCGTACTCGAATACACCGCTGAGTTTGTGACCTCTTTTGAATTCACCTTCGTATCTTTCATCATCTATCCTATCAGAATCTACCATCAAGCTTTCCATGAGTACGTAAGTTCTTTCACCTTTACGTTCCGTTCCGTATATCTGATAAACTTCTTCTGGCATTTTAACGTCAAATCTACCGTCTTCGTCAGTAGTTATAACTCTGTCGTAAACTCTACCAAGGACGGTAAGTTTTTGATTAGGTATAGGTTCCCCATCCCTGGTAACGATCCCTTCAACACGATGAGTTTCTACTATATGTATGTCTTCGTGAAGCTCAGCACCGTTCTCTATCTCTATGTGAAGAGGTCCTTGGTATAAGTCATACCCCTCACTTTTAACTTCTAGTGTGTATTCTCCAGGGAGTAGATATTCAAATATGTAGTACAATGAGTCTCCGAGATCGATATCTATGGTTTGGTCGCTGTTCCGAAGAGCTAGTTCTATACTCTCGTCGGCCGTACGTGCACCTTCTCCATATGTTATGTTTCCTCCTACTTCTCCTACTGTTATCGGTATGTCGGCCGATACTACTTCTTCTTCATCTGGCATACCAGGGTCTATCATATCGTCTCCAGGATCTATCATATCATCCTCTATGTCTAAGGTGTCAGGGTTTTCGGAATTCTCTGGATTACTTGGATTACCAGGATTGCCTATCCCCTCTCCTATCTTCTCTCCAGGGTTGACTGTGAACTCGATTGAATCACTCCCTGGTATGGTAGATGTAGCCGAGTACTTTCCAGGCGCCAATTGAGTTTTTTCGTATATCCCTTCTTCGATATCAACAGTGTAATTCCTATCGCTCTGTAGACTTTCGATGATAACTTGTCCATCTTTTTGCACAAGGGTGTCATTTTCTTCATCGAATACCCCGTCTCCGTGCCTATCTAAAAATACTCTCCCGGAAACTTCTCCTGATTCAACTTCAAAATCACCGTCTATCAAGTAGTCCCATCGTCCGTCTCCTGTGGTATCGACTTCTTTTCTCATGGCTTGTTCTAACGAAACTTCAACTTGTTTTTGGCCCAAGGAGATCTCTTCCTGTCTTAAGATCATCTGTTGTGAATCTAGTCCTTCTTCTCCTCCGGTCGAAACTGTCACGGTGAGCTCGCCTTCAGGCAGCATCGCCCTGTATCGTCCGTCTTCGTCCGTCCTAGTGGTGTGGTGAGGGATACTATATTCGTCTATAACAGTGACTCTAGCGTCAGAAATTGGTTCTCCGCTATCGGTCACGACTTCACCTTCCATGATAGCGCCATCGTAATGTTTAAGGAAAACAACACCCTGCCTCATGTAACTCTGTGGGCTCATGTCCACCGTAACGTTCTCATCCTCTTGATATTCCTGGGCCTTTTCTAACGAGATGGCTCTCCACGCATCCGTATGGTTCTGAACTTCGTCTCTGGGATAGGGGTTGAAGTAAGCCGTTCTATAGTCCATCTTGAAATGTGTAAAGTCCCATCCGGGCATAGGTTGAAGATCTTGGTGGTCTATACCAGGTATACCTTCTTCCTCTCCGACGTGTTGTCCTGCATATCCTGCGAAGGTCCTGTAAAGTGTTGAATTGTAGAACATGGGTTGGAAACTGATATCTTGATCTATAATTTCTACTCCCGGTGGTACATCGTCAAAGCTTTCATATCTTCTCCCTTCTGCATCGATCAATTCCATGATGTAAAAGTCCACCGGGGTCCTCATACCGTGTACTCCTTCAACACGGTACCCGGCAAGGAACGCCGGTGCGTGGAAGATCCCAGTATCTCGTGCCGAGGTGGGGAACAATCTTGAATCCACGGCGATGTAACCTATTCCATTTTCTAGTCTTTCATATCCTGAGTTAAACCTCATCTCTCTATAAAGAGATGACAATGTGCTTAGATCTTCAGAAGATAGTGTTCCCATCACCATAGCCCATCTTATATTTACATTATCGATATCGTCCGCACGGGGATGATATATATCTGGATTGGTGAGGACTTCCCGACGATAGGAACCAGGATCATCGTAAATGTTCTCAAGTTTTTCGGTCTTTTCTTCGCCTATGTGATCAACTAAAATCTCCCTGACTCTTCCTTCGAATTCTCCCTCTTCTCTATAAGGTAATTGTAGCTGTCTTCCTATATACAGTGCCATCACTTCGGATTCGTCTTGACTCATCAGAAGGTTCCCCGCCCATCTGTAAGCGTGCTGGAAGTTGTCGGCGATGGTTGGCATCTCTCCCTGGGCCATGGCCTCGAAGCCGTAGTCCCACCAACTCGCGAAGGCAGGTCTTTCTTCAGGCGGTACGCCCTGTTCCTCATATTTTCCCCTCATCTCTTCCCAACTAGCCTGCCAATAATCCGTAGGCTTATCCAGACTGTATCCAAATGCGCCCAAATACTGGTGTCCTTCCGCAGGTTCGTGATCAGATGGTCGGAACGCCCCTGGGAGTACATCGTGCAGCTGCTCTTCGTATCTTTGCTTTTCTTCGAAAGGTATGCTGGCATCGAAGACACATAGGGCATTTGGCGTCAACAAGAGAAAAACAACAAGAAGCGAGACCAAGACATGTTTTATTTTCACACCCTCCTTGATGCCTCTTATTTTGCTACCTCTATGTGTTCTAAATCTTTTACCTATGTATTCAAAGTCCGTTTTATCGAATACCAAAGCTAATATCCAACCCGCCATCAAGGCGTAAGCCGGGGCGGCGGTGAATATAAATCTAGCTGCTGAAGTCGTCATGTAGATAGAGAATGCGGCCCATATCAGTATAAACACGAAGGACTTAGTCCACTTTCCGATGATGTGCCATACCGCTAAAGCTATACCGATCCACGAGAGGAAAAAGGTCACTACTCCTCCGGCCATGACTAGCCTACTGAATTCAGGTGCTTGGGCTTCGGCGATGGTGGCGTACAACTTATTGTCTATAAAATATTGACCGGCGGCGGTCTGTAATACATCTGGCCCCAAAGCAAAGAATACCACTCCTGCCAAAGCGAGTATGCCGAAGGTCAAGACCCATGGAATATCTCTTGTGACGGTGAAATATACGCCTACTCCGAACGTACCTAGGAATATGATGAAGGGAACTTGGAACCAAGTATCAAGAGGCCAACGGAACCAATCCGTAAGGATTCCAGGTGTGTATTGCGCATACCAGGGGACTGAAATTATGAATACGATTATGATCGCAACAAAAACACTTATGGTTATACCAAGAGAGTCCTTTTTTCTAAATTTATCTATAACCAGTTGGATCAAAAAGTAAACTAAGATTATCACGATAGCGTAAGCGTAACCTTTCCACGTTAGAGCAACAGTGCCCAGTGCCATCCCTGTCATCGCCGCGTACAGTAAAGCTCTCTTGTTATTTCCAAAGAATTCGGAGAGCCCTTTTTTGATCTTTTCTAGGTCCATCCAGTCCGAGACCCACTTTTTATCGTCCGGGATCTCCTCGATGGCACGCATGAAAAAGTAGAATGCCGTGACAACGAAGAAAAGAGAGAAAGCATCATGGTTTGTGTTAGTGATCACGCCTCTTTCTAGATGCCCAGCGCTGATAGCTAGAAGGAAGGCCCCTGCTATACCGGCCTTTTTCCCGAAGGTTCTTTTCCCTATCAGGTACACGGGTATGGTGGTAAGCGCTCCCCAGAAGGCCGAGGAAAAGATAAATGAAAAGTTCACCGCAGTTTCCAAATCGCCAAAGAAAGGACTCATTATGTATCCACCTAAAACTACCGACCACTGATAAAGAGGTGGACGTGTGTTTACCGCGTCCAGTGGATAAGCTCTCAGAGGATCTTGGAATAAGTGTTGATTGTTCTCAGTGATATAGTTTATTATCCTAGCATTGTAATGTGAATCTGCTCCTCCACCCAATAGATACGGCGTTCCAAACTCGGTGGCTAGATCATATGCAAAATATGATCTGGTGAACAGAGCTACTATGAATATACCTATCAGGCATACCAATGTATGCCAGTTTTTTTTCAAACCTCCTAAGTAAGGAGATGAATCCTTTTCTTTTGCTGTAAATTTGCCTAACCAACTAGAATTCATTACATTTCACCTGTTGAATACAGTATGTCATAGCCATATATGTGGCACGTGAATACGGCTATAATAACTTCCCCTATTTATAGGTTTTTCAAAGCTTGAGACGGTATTGGCACATTCATTTATATAGTTAATCGATGAACGGAGACGGATAGACTTTCCGAGAGGGCGAAGTAAAACAAAAACCTACATAAAGGCGTTATATGCGGAAAAACACCGAAAAAACATGCTCATTTTCCGTAAACTATTTATAGTAATATGCATAATAGTGCTAATGTACAAAAGTAAGACACATCATCACTATACTCACCCTCCCTCCCTATTTTTTGTGTAGGGAGTCGAGGGTCATCCCCCCATCACGATAACCTCCCCCCTTCCCTCCCTTTTCAATTTTTCTTAACGTGATCAGATTTTATATTGAAGAAAACATCTAAAGAATTTAGTAGGGTAAGGTTTATAACTAAAAGGAATATTAGGATGATTCAGGTGAATGAGAATGAAGCCAGGCCAAATGGGTTATGATCGAGGAATAACGGTCTTCTCGCCGGACGGACGCCTCTTCCAAGTAGAGTATGCTAGGGAGGCGGTGAGTAGAGGCACGACTACTGTTGGTATCAAAGTAGAAGACGGTGTAGCGCTAGTAGTAGATAAAGACGTACCTACAGAGTTAGTCGAACCGCAGTCCATAGAGAAGATCTATAAGATAGACAAAAAGATAGGGATAGCTACATCCGGTTTAGTCGCGGATTCCCGTATCTTGGTCGATTATGCTAGAGTATCGGCACAGATCAATAGGGTGTCATACAACGAAAGGATCAATGTAAGAAGTTTAGTCAAGAAGATCTGTGATTATAAGCAGACTTATACTCAGTATGGTGGGGTTCGTCCCTTCGGTACAGCTTTGCTTGTAGCGGGAAAAGATGAAGAGGGAACACATCTGTATGAAACAGACCCTAGTGGAGCCAATATGGCATACAAAGCAGTGAGTATCGGCAGTAGCAGAGATGAAGTGCAAGAAGTGTTCAATCAGGAGTACGACGAGGACATGAATCTCGATGAAGCCATAGAGCTCTCTCTTGAAGGCTTAAAACGAGCTGGCGAAGATGATTTGGAACCTAGATCTTTAGATATAGGCATAATCACAGATGAAGAAAACTTTAGAAAATTGGGCATAGATGAGATAAAGAAATATATATCTTAGTAAGGAGGAACTCGATTGGGAAAAAAAGATTATCAAAAGGAACATACTGATACGCTGCTTGATGAGCATGTGGTAGGACGCATGAAATCTCACGGTGAGACATTTGAAATACTCATCGAACCCGACGAAGTTGAAAAATTTAGGAGCGGGCAGGATATAGATTTACTTGAAAGTATGCCTGTTGAAAAAGTTTTCATCGATGCAAACAAAGGAAAAGAAGCTCCTAAGCACATGATGGAAAAAGCCTTTGAAACTACAGATATAGAGGAGATCGCTACTACCATATTGAAAAAAGGCGAAGTCCAACTCACAACGGAACAACGGAACAAAAGACAGGAACAAAAGCGAAAAGAGATCGTGAGTAGGATCGCAAAGAACTCTTATAATCCTCAGACCGATACCCCTCACCCTCCTCAGCGTATAGAAAATGCCATGTCTGAAGCAGATGTACATATCGATCCTTTCAAACCCGTGAGTCTTCAGATGGACGAAGTCGTAGAGAATATAAGAGAATTGATCCCTTTGAGTTTCGAAAAGAAGAGGGTCAGAGTAACAGTCAGAGGCGATCTACAAGGAAAGATATATGGCCCTTTAAAACGGATCGGAAATATAGAAGAAGAGGAATGGCTTGAAGACGGCAGTTGGCAAGCGATGGTCAAGCTTCCGGCGGGAAAGCAAGAAGAATTGTTCGAAAAAATGAACGAGATCACGAAAGGTAAAGCCGAGATGGCTGAGATCGATAGAAATAGATGATGATTTAATAACATTTTGGTATGTTGTTATCAATAATTAAAATGGTGTGTAAATATGAGTGACGAAGAAACGAAAAGAGAAATTCTTTTACCCGGTGATGAAATAAAGCAAGAAGGGTTGAAACCGGGCAAAGGGGTTTTCAAGAAAGACGGTAAAATTTACGCCGCGAAGCTCGGTGTAAAAACCATCAAAAAAGGATATGTGAACGTTGCTGCGCAGAGCGGAAGATACGATCCTCAAAAAGGCGATAAGGTCATAGGTACGGTCACGGACCTTGACGCCTCTTATTGGACAGTGGATGTGAACGCTCCGTTCCCTGCGGTACTTCATGTGAACGATGTACCCTGGAGAGTAGATTACGGAGACACAGCCAGCTACATAGAGGTAGGCGACGCTCTGCTGGTAAAGATCACCGACGTGGATGAACAGAAGAGGATGCAGATAACCATAGACGAAGAAGGCTTGAGAAAACTTGACGTGGGGCAGATAGTTGAGATCCCTCCATCCCAGGTTCCAAGGATCATAGGCAGAGGTGGATCTATGATATCCATGTTGAAAAAATACACGGGCTGTAAAATATTCGTTGGTCAGAACGGACGGATATGGATAGACGGTGACCTCGAAGGACAGTATTTGGCGATCAAAGCCATCAACATGATCGAGGAAAACGCTCAGGCATTGGGATTGACAGAAGCGGTAAAGAACTACCTCAAGGAAGAAACAGGAAAGGATTTTGATGAATAAGATAGATTATGTTTCAATTTCGATAGATTATCAATTTTGGAGGTAATAACTATGGGAAGCAATAAGGATATAGAATTGATCAAAGATGGAAAAAGAATAGATGGAAGAGATTTTGATGAATTGAGAGAGATAAAGATAAAGGCAGGTGTGTTAAAGAGAGCGGATGGCTCAGCTTATCTCGAGTGGGGTAAGAACAAGGTGATGGCCGCAGTATACGGCCCAAGAGAGATGCATCCCCGACATGCCCAGGAGACCACAAAAGCGGTAGTTAGGGCAAGATACAACATGGCCGCCTTTTCTGTACCTGATAGGAAAAGACCCGGGCCCGATAGGAGGTCCATCGAGATAAGTAAATTGATCTCCGAAGCTCTTGAAAAGGTTGTTTTCACTGAGAAGTATCCCCGATCGGTCATCGATGTTTTCGTGGAAGTTCTACAGGCCAGTGCAGGAACAAGATGCTGTGGTCTAACGGCGGCGTCCGTTGCTTTAGCGGATGCAGGTATACCTATGTCTGATCTTGTAGCGTCTTGTGCATCGGGAAAGATAGAGGGACAGGTAGTTCTCGATCTAGGTAAAAACGAAGACAATTATGGTCAAGCGGATCTACCCATCGGATATATTCCAAGGTCGGACGAACTATGTTTACTTCAAATGGACGGAAATCTTTCTGAGGATGAGTATGAAGAGGCCATGGACATGTCCATCGAAGCTTGTAAGGAGATTTATGAGATACAGAAAGAAGCGTTAAGAGAGAAGTATTCTACCGAACTTCAAGCCGAAAAATTGAACGAGGAGGAGATGTAAAAATGAAAGAGATATTATCGAGGATAACGAAGGATTACCTTTACCGACTGGTAAAAGAAGGAAAACGTCTAGACGGACGAGGGATGTACGAGTACAGAGATATAAATATAGATGCAGGAGAGATCGATCCCGCAGAGGGTTCTGCTAGGGTCAAATTAGGCGACACCGATGTCTACGTAGGGACTAAGATGGACGTCGGAGAACCTTATCCCGACACGCCGGATACCGGCGTACTAACNACTGCGGCAGAACTGATCCCCATGGCGTCTCCAAAGTATGAGTCCGGTCCTCCAGGTGAAGATGCAACGGAACTAGCTCGAGTCGTAGATAGAGGAGTACGAGAAGGAGATGTAGTTGATACTACGAAACTATGTATAGAAGAGGGCGAAAAGGTTTGGATCCTTTTTATAGATATACACGTTTTGGACTATGACGGCAATCTTTTCGATGCAGCAGGGATGGGTATCATGGCGGCTCTGTTGGATACCATGGTGCCGGCATCTAGGTTTGATGAAGCTGATGAGGATGAGGATTATCCTCTGCCGATAGAGCATATCGTAGTTCCTGCCACTTTTACCAAGATAAAAGATCAAATACTCTTGGATTCACAGCTTGAAGAGGAGAAGATAGCAGATGCGAGGCTGACGGTTTCACTGAACGAAAACGACGAGATCGTTGCTATGCAGAAAGGACTCAGAGGAGTATTCGATTACGAGAGCACCAAAGAATGTATAAGAAAGGCCAAAGACATATGCAGTGAAACTAGAGATAAGGTGGTCAATGAAGTTGGACGGGAAAATATTTAAATAATAATCCCGGTAACCTTCATTTATAATGGAACAAGTTGAACAATAGGTGATCGATATGGCCAAAAAGAAAAAAGTTGGCAGTACGGGAAGATTCGGCCCAAGATACGGGGTCAAAGTAAAGGGCACCATTCGAGATATTGAAGAGTCCAAAAAGAAAGAGCATGAGTGTCCCAGATGTAACCATGATCAGGTCAGGAGGGAAAGTTCTGGTATATGGAACTGTGGTAGATGTGGTTTGACCTTTGCAGGAGGTGCCTACAATCCTCTACTCGGAAAAAAGATCCAAAGGATTGTAGCAGAGGAGGAATAGTATGTTCAGATGTTACATATGTAATGAAAAGATAACCACAGATATGGATACCATCGGCATACAATGTGAAAATTGTGGAGGCCGTGTATTTTATAAAGACAGGCCGAACGTGAAAAAAGACCTGAAGGCCAGGTAGAGATGAAAAAAGCTTGCCTGACCTTTTCAGATGATTATTCAAAAAAAAGCCTTGATGCGATGGTACCTGAAAGTCAGGAAGAGATGAAAGGGGTCGAAGTTAAGATTTCATCAGATACTTCAAGAATAGAAATAGATGCCCAGGACACTATCACATTGAGAGCCGCTTTGAATTCGTACCTAAGATGGTTAAATGTTTCAAAAGAGATAACGGATAAATATGAATAAAATCAACTAAGGAGGAAAAAAAATGTCTATGTCGCAGGAAGATATACAGAACGAGATCGTGAAAGCTCAACAACTACAGCAGCAACTGCAGATGGTCATGAACCAGAAGCAACAGGTAGAGGAGAGATCTGAAGACTTGGAAAGAGCACTCGAAGAGCTGTCAAGATTGGATGAGGATACGCCCGTTTACAAGGAGATCGGTGAGATCCTAGTCGAAGTCGAAGACAAAGAAAAGATGATCGAAGAATTGGAAGATAAAAAGGAATCTACCGATGTAAGGTTAAAGTCCTTGAAGAGCAAGGAAGAAAAGCTCCAAGAACAATTCCAAGAACTGCAGCAGAAACTCAGTCAACAGATGGGTGCTATGCAACAGGGTCCGACCGGCGGAGCGTAGATGGAGATCGAAAAGAAAAAATTTGAAAATAAAAAAATACTTTTCTTGATCCATGATCATGCGGATCCAGACGCAGTGGGTAGCGCTTACTATCTATCGGTAAATAATGGTGGAGATGTAGCCTCCCCTTCAACTGCTAGTGCAACTGGAAAAAACCTTTTATCTTTTCTTGAATTTCCTCTGAAACACTCCATCGATATCCATGAATACGACCTTTTCGTTGTTTTAGATACTCCAGACCCAAGTCAATTAGCCCCTTTTGATTTTCCACTCGAAAAAGCGTTTGTTATAGATCATCACTCAAGTAACTCATGGGAAGATGTTGACGTTTACCAGGAGTGCCGGACATCCTGTGCGGAGATAGTTTACGAGATGGTAGGTCCTGAAACATTGAGCAGGAAAGAAGGAATAGCTCTTGCTGCGGGTATATTCACTGATTCCTCTTCGCTCCAAAGGGCGGATCATAAAACACTTCTTTGTTTGAGCGAGATATTGGAAAAATCCGGAGTGACCTTGAGAGAAGTGAAAGACTTGCTTTTTGAATCACGCTCTTATTCTGAAAAGATTGCAAGGCTGAAAGGTGCCAAAAGAGTAAAATTCACGGAGCTCAACGGTTTTATCTTGGCGAGTACGGAGATCGGTTCTTTCGAAGGTTCGGTCGCATCTTATATCCTCAATGCAGGTGCAGATATAGTTTTAGTATTGAATTCAATTTCTAAAAACAGGTCCCGGATAACCGCTAGGGCCTCTGAAGAGGTTACCGAGATGGGTATAGACCTAGGAAAGATCTTTGAGAGGATCATCGACGAAGAAAAAGAAGTAGACGGCGGCGGTCATCCCGGTGCAGCCGTGTTGAAAGTATCTCGACAAGAGGAGAATCGACTGAAAACCATATCTAGGATGATAATGTCTGAGATAAGGGAAAGGGAACTGGGACGTGAGAAATATTGAGGTGCGAAGGGCGGAAAAACATCGTTTTTGTTATCCGTCTGGATATGCTTTTTGAACGAGTTCTTCTTTGTCCTCGAACCTCTCTCTGATAGGCGTCAATATCTCCGCGAGTTCTCTCGCCACGGCGCTTTTAAGGTCCTGGGGATGCAACTCATTTGCAAGAAAGTCTTCTTCAACCTCGTCATAATTTTCGTAGAGGAGGTCTCCTCCCCATTTCTCGGGCCGTTGGATCACGAATTCTTTATCGTTAGATTTCAAAACAGGCATCACCAGCATCTCTAGATGCTCGAGTATACCGTTGTTTTTTCTTTCTCCTTCAGGGCAGTAAGCACTCATCACTTTTTCTTTTATGGTCTCTGGATCATCCAAAAGATCGATCTTGGAACCCTTTTCGGAAGCACTCATCTTTCCACCTGTAAGGCCTGTCAGCAGCGGAGCAAAAACGCATATCGGTTTTTTGTAACCCATATCGGGCAGGACCTCTCTTGAGAGCATATAAATCCCTCTCTGGTCGATCCCGCCATAGGCCACGTCCGCATCTAAGGCGTAGACGTCCTGCGTCTGCAAAAGAGGGTAAACAAAACCGCCTAGCTTTGGATTATCGCCATATCTCACAACTTCGGCCGCCGCTCTTTTACTCCTATTTAGTGTTGTGTCCGCGGCCATCCTTAATACGGCCAACATATTCTCCCTTTCGAGTTCGAAATCGCTGCCCTTGACGAAATTTAGGTTATTCCAATCAACATCGGTAGCGTCCATCATACCTTTTATACACTCTTCATAGTACCTGCTTCTAGCATCGAGTAACTCGAAGGGGCTTTTCAAGTCGTCGAGATGGGCATGTAGATCAGCTAAGAGCACGGTAAAATCGAATCCAGCTCTCAAAAAATCAGCTATCTTTCGATGCGTTATGAAATGCCCGGTGTGCATTTTTCCCGTAGGTGCGTCACCGATGTAAGCCTTGGGTTTTTTTTTCTTTTCGAGAAGTTCCTTTAACTCATCATCAGTAACGATCTCTTCTACGTTCCTACTAACGAGTCTGAAGCGTTCTTCTGTGTCCATGGTAGGGATTCAATGCTTAACTCTATGTAAATTTTTGGTTCGAAAGGGAAAGTAAAATTTATATCATCAGCTCTTTTTCTTCCAATCGATATGATGCATAACTACGGGGATAAAATCTTCACCTTGGATGATTTCGACCTTAATGGTAAAAAAGTGCTTTTGAGGGTGGATATCAACTCACCTCTTGATCCAGAGTCGGGGAGGATATTAGATGATCATAGGATAAGGAGCCATCTAGGTACCATAAGGCGACTGATGGATACTAAACTTATAATCGTAGCTCATCAAAGCAGACCGGGCAAAAAAGATTATACAACTCTAAAACCCCACGCCGAGAGGTTGTCCAAATTGTTGAGAAGAGAAGTCGAGTACGTGGACGGTCTATTCGACAGTCATGTGCTCCGAGAGATCCGAAATATGACGGTAGGGGACGCCATACTGTTGGAAAACACTAGATTCTTCGCCGAGGAGACCCATCTTAAAGGAGAGCCCGAGTTTGATACACATGAGAACACACATATAGTGAAAAAACTAGGTCCCGAGATAGACTTTTTCGTACACGATGCATTCGCCGCCGCTCACAGATCTCAACCGACGCTGGTTGGTTTTTCAAGGGTCGTGCCGAGTTTAGCAGGTAAAGTGATGGAAAGGGAATTAAAGAATTTGAGTAAAGTTTTCACCATGGACGTTTCTCCCAAGATAGCTTTCCTTGGAGGCATGAAGGCTGACGATTCTATCGAAGTAGTTAGGCACTTGTTTGAAAAGGGTGATATGGATAAGATACTGACTGGAGGTATCATTGGAAATATATTTTTGATGGCTTCAGGTCATGATCTGGGGAAGGGCAACCATGAATTCTTGAATAAAGAACTACCTGACTATGAAGAGATAATAGAGGAAGCAAAAGAAGTTTTAGAGGTATGGCCAGACAAAGTAAAAATACCTAGAGACGTGGTTCTAAATGTGGGAGGAGAAAGAAAAGGTGTTCCATTGGAAGAACTGCCGTCCGACTACCCCATATTTGATATCGGTTTAGATACGATCACAGAGTACAGAAAGGAGATAGAAAAGGCTTCGTTAGTGGTCTTGAACGGCCCGGCCGGTGCCTTCGAGATCAAAAATTTTTCCATAGGAACCGATGAGATATTTAAGGCGATAGCTCGTTCTGATGCGTACTCCATAATCGGAGGAGGGCACAGTACGGCTGTTTTGGAAAAACTAGACTTAGATGACGAGATCGACCATGTGTCGACAGGAGGTGGCTCGTGCATAAATTTCTTCACAGGAAAGGAGTTAGATGGTGTGCAAGCCCTTCGCAATTCATATGAGATATTCAAGAAGTGACCACGCGTTTGTCCGACTTTTCAAAAAGTTATGACCTACTATTCTTTGAGAAATCCTCGATAAAATTTGCAGAAAAGGTCGAAGAAAGGGTTTATCCGGGATACGAAGCATCAAGAAATGATGAATTCAAACTCTACAAAAAGCTGGACCTGGAAAGAAGACTACATCTTACTGGACTCGTGGATCATCTCAATGAAAAACTTTCACAGCCGGATGCTATCGTGCTCTTCGGGTCCGCGGCAAACGGAGAGGACATCGAGGAGAGCGATATAGATATACTAGTGGTCTGTAAAGAGAAAGATGTAGACTTGAAAAAGTTTGAGAAAAAGTTCAACAGAAAGATAAATATTCTGTTCATGGATGAAGATGAATTGAAGAAGAATAATAAACTAGCGAACAGTATCGCCAACGGGATGGTTATCAGTGGATATCTGGTGGTAAAATGAGATGGGAAGCGATGCTGGAAAAACTTGAAGAACATGTCAATGTCATGTTCATAGGTCTTCAACCCGTTGAGAAGGATGGCTACTTCTACAACTTGGATGAAAACAGCGAATTCTGAGACGAGTTGTTGAGCATATTCGAGTGCTCAACAGAGGAGGCAGAAGAACAGAAAGAAAGGCTGGAAATAGAAAGATTGAGAGATTTCGTAGAGGAGAGGTTGGATTGATCGGATCGGCAAAATTGTGTCTTTTTGTCTCTAGACTTTACTGAATGGAGTATAACTCTTTGTCCAACTTTAGAATAGGATACTTGGATCTTATAATTTATGAAAGATCAATGGGGGCACGGGGACCCAGAGGAATTCCTCCTCTTCAACCTCGGTTCACTTCTCGTGAACATTCGGTACCCGCAGGAAAGCTTTGCTTTTTGAGGGTCCAGCGGAATCGCCAACCTTCGAAAGTCGGCGAGAGAAGGAATTTTTAATTCCTCGTAATTTAGGCGAAGGAGTATGTCAAACTCTAATTTAACGGATAAAATAGGTTAATCTCACCCAAGACTATTAATATGATTACGATCATAATGTTTACGTTCATATTATGTTCGCCGATAGAGAAGATGAGTTGAAAACTCTCGAAAAAGCCTACGAGAGCGGTCGATCAGAATTCGTAGTGATCTACGGTAGAAGGAGGATAGGAAAGACAGCTTTGGTCAAACAGCTCACAAAAAAATATCCGGTGATATATTACCTGGCTGAAAAATTACCATTAGAACAACAGGCAATGGACTTTTCTTCACAAGTTGCAGACGAATTCGATAGATTTCCTCCTGATGTAGATAACTGGAAGGAGGCTTTTGAATTCACTCTACAGATAACTGATGAACGGGTGATCATAGCGATCGATGAATTTCCATATCTGATACAGGGCGATGACAGGATCCTTTCTCATTTTCAAAAACTTTGGGACGAGTTACTCTCAGAAGAAAATATTGTCCTTGTCCTCATAGGTTCGAGTATATCTGTCATGGAAAACGAAGTTCTCGATTACAAGAGTCCTCTTTTCGGAAGACGTACCAAACAGATGGAGATCGATGCCTTACCTTTCCAATGCTACAGAGACTTCTTACCGAATTACTCTTCAGAGGACTTGGTCAGGGTCTATGGTGTCTGTGGTGGTGTACCAGCATATCTCCAGAGATTCGAAGATTCTAAGGATATATGGGAGAATATATCTGACAATTTCTTCGACCAGGATGAGTATATGTTCTCAGAACCGGACTTCATTTTACAACAAGAATTAAGAGAACCGTCTACATACAGGATGATCCTGAAGGCGATAAGCGGAGGTAAACACAGATTGGGAAAGATAGCCGATGAGATACATCGCCCGGTCACTGACCTACCCCGATACCTCTCTAGACTAGAACGGATCAGGATAGTAAAGAAAGAAGTCCCTTACGGAAAATCGATAGAAAAATCAAGGAATACGAGATACGTCATCCAAGACAATCTGATGTCCTTCTATTTCAAATATATATATCCACATCGTGGGCTCATAATAAAGGGCAACAAAGAGGGTCCGTTAGAGAAGATCAAGCAAGACTACGACCGCTACCTTGGGAGATTGTACGAAAAATTGGTTAAAGAAAACATCCATGAACTGGGTTTACCGGTGGTGGAATATGGACGGTGGTGGCACAAAGGAAAGGAGATAGACATCATCGGTGAAAGCGAAAATAGATTGTTCAAATGCGAGGTAAAGTGGAGCAGTTTAGATAGATCCGATATCTCGAAGATATTGGATGATTTAAAGGATAAAAAAACGCCATTCGAGGATGGTAAAGATGTATCTTACGTAATAGTCGGAAGAGATGTAGAATATATCGAACGAGAAGACCTTCACCTGTTCGATCTAGAAGATATAATGAATATTTAGGATGAAAAGAAAACTTCTACAGGTGTCTTTTCCATCCTTCTACATCACTCGTCAAGTAATTTTGACCTTTCTTCCAGTTTTTCTTTGTTTTCTACCTGGACCTCGACCTCCCTGTCTTTCAAGATATCTTTGAAGGAGATCGTATCTAATCCTGATAGTTCAGCGGCTTTGCTCAAGGTCACTTTTCCATCTTTGTACATCTCTATAGCAGCAGATAGTTTAAGATTGCTTTTGGTTTCAAAAAGGAGACGTATCGCATCTCTAACTACATCTGATTTGCTCGAATAGTATCCCGCCTTGACTACGGCTTCTATCTCATCCTCATATACCTTTGGGATGCTGTATGAAGTAGGCATCTTATCACTTATTATTAGTTAATGCTTCTATTTTGGATGAGGGTGCATGAAAGGAACTATATCTAATAATGAAAATTTAGTTTGAATCGAAAAAACGAGTCAAATATCTTGATGTTATGAAATTGAGTTAGAATGGGGGCACGGGGACCCGCAGAAAAGCTTTGCTTTTTGAGGGTCCAGCGGAAGGTTTCCTTCCGCAGAGTGCACACATTTTTCGTAGAAAAATGGGGGCACGGGGATTTGAACCCCGATCAACGGGTTTCCTCCACATGAGGAGCGACCTCACGTGTCATCGAATTACGGGTCACCGCTCCAGTTAGTCATCATCCCTGACTGGTCAGTAAACCCGATCGACGATCATACCGCGTAACTGGAGCCCGTTAGGATGCCGTGTTACCCTATACCCCCGATGGGAGGCCCCTTTCATCATGCTATTTACACTGGGCACTTAGCTTATGATACTCAGGTAGTGAAACTATTCCTTTTTAGCTTTTTGGGTGATCGTGCGTGATTCGTAACCTCCTCTATTTGCAAAAATATTTAACGTATCTTCACTTAGTGAAAAAAGATGAAATTGAAAAAGATAGTTGATGACGTGATGAAAGAAGGTGCATACTATTGTGACATAAGAAAAGAAAAGTGGGACAGAACTTCTTTAAACTTGAAGGACGGAGAGATAGAACAGTTCACGCAAGGAGGAGAAGAAGGAGCCATGGTCAGAGTGCTTTATGAAGATGGGTGGGGATACGTTGGAACATCGGATTTCGCCGAACTCAAAAAAGCTTCGAAAAGAGCTTTATCCATGGCCAAGACCAACAACAAGTTCAAAAAAGAAAAGACCGGCCTCGCCGGGACAAAAGCCAACAAGGACGAGGTGATCATCAAGTGCGACCAGGACCCTTTAGATTTTAGTGCTGAGGAAAAGATCTCGTTACTAAAAGATATAGAAGATAAAGTCAAAAAAGATTTTGTTACTTCTACCGATCTTAGGTACGGCGAAGCCACGGTAGAAAATGAAATAATCACAAGCGACGGTACTGAGATCAAGATGAAGATTCCAAGGTTGATGGTATATATAATCATAACCGGAAAGAGTGACACTATTCAACGTGCGGCGGAAGGTGCCGGTGGAACGGGAGGATTTGAATTGACCGAAGAAGCTTACAAAAAGATTGATGTTGTCACAGAAAGGCTAAGCAATTTACTCGATGCGGGGACACCGCCTAGTGGGAATATACCTTTGATAATGGATCCTTCACTGGCGGGTGTTTTTGCACACGAAGCCTTCGGCCACGCCGCCGAAGGAGACCTAGTATCGGGTGGCAACAGCTGTTTGAAGGGTAGGATAGGAGATGAAGTAGCGGCGGAAGGTGTCACCATAAGTGATGATCCCACGGTGGAGGGATACGGTCATTTTCCCTACGACGATGAAGGAACCAAAGCAAAAAAAAGAGTGTTAGTAAAGAACGGGAAAATGAATGATTTTATTTTGGACAGAGAGAGTGCATGGAAGCTCGACATGGAGCCCAATGGAGGCGCTAGGGCCGAAGACTTCAGAGTTAAACCGCTGGTGAGGATGAGTAACACCATAATAGAACCGGGAGATATGAAATTCCAAGAGTTGGTGGAAGAAGTGGACAAAGGCATATATGCAAAGTCGTCGATTGGAGGACAAGTGAATCCGGCTCAAGGTACCTTTCAGTTCAACGCTCAGGAAGGATATCTCATCGAGGGCGGAGAGATAAAAGAAGCCGTTAGGGACGTTAGCTTCAATGGATTTACTCTTGAGACTCTACAGAATATAGTAGGTATAGCCGATGATTTTGAATCGAGCATAGGGCACTGCGGTAAAGGACAGACCGCCTCAGTAGGTGAGATGGCTCCCCACATTTTGATATCAGATGTAACGGTAGGTGGTAGATAATGAGCATCGATGAAAATTTGGTCGATAGTGCTAAAACGGTGTTAGAGGAGATGAATAAAAAGGGGCAAAGAGGTGATGTTTACGCCGTCAGAAGTCGCTCCGTATCACACAGCATCGAAAAGGGAGAGGTAAAAGACAGCTCCGAATACGAGGATATAGGACTGGGTATAAGGGTGATCAAAAACGGAAAAATAGGATTTGGATATTGTGTCCCGGGAAACGAAGAGAGAGGCGTTAAGAGAGCCATGGAATTGTCTAATTTCTCAAAGAAGTTAGACCTAGATCTACCTATGGAGAAGGATAAAAACGATGTAAAGGTCTACGACGAAAGGGTAGAAGATGCTCTTGGAAGTTTAGGTATCGAGTTAACTCAAAAGATCATAGACGGCTGCTCTTCGGTAAAAGACGATATAGTTCCAACTGGTGGAGGCCTTGATATCTCCGTTGGTACCAAGATCATAGGGAACACGGAAGGCCTATTTTTTAAAGAAAAAGGCTCGATGATCCACAGTGCAGTCATGGCTACCTTGACAGGCGGAGAGACCGCGTTACAGGCAGGCGAAAGGGTTCCTGACTGTAAATTCGATATCGACTTTGAATACCTCGGTAAGAAGGCGGCTCTCAAAGTAGATTCCATGAGAAAGACGTCTAAGAAGATCACGGGTGAACATCCCGTGGTCATCAGTCAGTTCGCTCTCACCCAATTGGTCGGCTTTGGGCTTATTCCCGCGATGATAGGAGAAAATGTGAGAAAAGGCAAATCAGTTTATAAAGGAAAGTTGGGGGAAAAAGTAGCCTCCGAACATCTTACACTAAAAGATGATCCCACCAGAGACTGGGGCCTAGGTAGCGGTGCCTTCGATGACGAAGGTGTTGTCAGCAAAGAGACTCGTATGATCTCCCATGGAGTTCTTGAAGGCTTTCTTTACGACCTGAAAGAAGGCGTAGAAAGTTCTTGCGAGAGCACGGCTAACGGCGTGAGAAATGGATTCAAAAACCCCCCTAGAACCGATTCTAGAAATATAGTGATAAGAGGGGAAGATAAAAAGACAGACGAGATGCTGCCAAGGGAAGGTATCTATGTCGATGGGCTTTTAGGTGCACATACGGCAAACCCGGTCAGCGGAGATTTTAGCGTGGTCACTAACCCCGTATGGTTGGTCAAAGAAGGAGAGAAAAAAGGCAGGATCGACGGCCTGATGATCTCGGGAAACTTGCCGACGGTTCTTGATAAGATAGAACTAGGAGATGACTATAAAAAATGTTTATTATCCATCGGTAGCCAAAAACTTACCATGGACACACCTTGTGCTAGGATAGAAGGTGTGACNATNTCNAGCAAATGAAAAAAAAGAGTTTGTAGGTTCTATAGTTTCAACCTACGATCTTTTTTTCCTTTAATATATTTATACCTACGTCCTCCAGTCTCTCCATCATCTCGTCATACACAGGACCCTTTATACTGTCCTCTGGTGCTACTATGCCTTTTTCTGATATCTTGCCTTTGGCTATCATCTCAGCACTTATCGCCGGTGGGAAGCAAGTGGTTCTTTGCATGCCCGTCAGTCCCATCTCAGGGTCTTCTCTATCTAACATATAATAATCGATCCTAACGGACTTTCCATCTTTCTTGCCTTCGGCGGTGTTCCACATCACACACATGTCTTTATCGCCCTCTTCGGGCTGCAGTTTCGGCGTGATCACTTTTGAAAGGAACTCTCTAGGTATAACTTCTGAATCGCCTATTTCAACGGGCTCTGTATCTAGTAAGCCGCATTCCTTGAACTCTTTTATTATATCATAGTGACCGGCCCATCTTATGGTTTTTTCGTAAGTATTTTTTAGATGAGGTCTAGTATAAACAAAACTAGGCATCCCTGGTGTCAACGCACATTCCAACTCCAACTCATGACCGAACTTATCGAAGGTGAACTTCACGTGTTCTGTCAAAGCATCTAATTCTGTTCTCTCACCATCTTTTATGGCAGGAGACTTGATGTTGTATTCTCTTAGAACGTGGTCGAATGCCCAGGTTATCATATATTTTAAAGGATGGTGCTGGACCGCTTCTTCGTCGGGTATTCCTCCACACCTTGCTATGGCGGTCTCTCCTTCATCCATCTCTCTAAGGGCTTCACCTAAAGTAAAATTGGTCATGCCCGGTGCAAATCCCATACCGGAAATGAAGGTCACATCGTTCTCTACCGCTCTTTCGTGTAAAGACTCGCCGTATTCCTCTACACTAATGTCCTCCGGTATCTCTAGATCTTCCATCTCATAAGGGTCAGGCCTTCTATGATATTCTTCGATTATATCGATCAGATCAAGTCCGACATCTATGGCGGNCTCTGCNGTAGCATAACAGGTTTTCCTCGTGGGCAGCGCATTTATGCCTACATCGTATCCTTTCATAACTTCCTTGAGTTTCTCGGTGTCCATGACATCTACTACATATTTCTTTAATCTTTCACTGTCTATGAACTCTATAATTTCATCGATAGGTTTTTCAGATCTACTCAAAATACCTATCTCCTCGAACTCAGAATGATTCGCCAAATACCATGCCACTCCTTTAGCCTGCTTTCCTGCACCAAAAATTAGAGCTTTCATTTTATACATACCTCGTTGAGAGCCCCATATACACCCTCATTATAAACATTACGTAGCTTTAACCAAAAAGAGAAAAAGTGAAGGTCTGAACGAGTCGCAGGATTTATAAATATGAACCGTATTATAACCGAAAAGTTAAAAAGATCAAGGGAAGGGTAAGTAGTCTCTGGCTATAGTGAAAAAACCTTTCTTAGACCTACAAAGTGTATGACAAGATGGAGTTAGTAAAAATGAAAGAGAATGGAAAAAGGAGCGTATCCGCGAGCAAAGCCGTGCTGATGATCGTAGTTCTGATGCTGGTCTCGCTCTGCGTGCCAGCCTTTACGGCTGTTGGGGCGATGGAGAGCATGGCAGGCGGGGAGATGGCTGTCGAGAGTGATGAGGTGTATGAAAGAATTGGTCCTATTAGGATCAACGATGGTGATGATTTTGAAACTGATGAACGCTGGACAGGTAGTGGAAAAGAGGACGATCCTTACAGTTTAAAGGAAAATTATTCGATCGACGGTAGTGACGAAGGTTACTGTATTTACATCGGAAATGTATCCGAGCATTTTGTTATAGAGGGGGCTGAATTATACGGTGCTTCAGGTGGATTTGGTAATGTATATTATCCTAATGCCGGGATTGTGTTGGCTGGTGGTGCTAATGGACAGATTGTCGACAACGAGATTTATGATAATGATGGTTGTGGAATATACATTACCTCTGAAGGTAGTTATTATTCATCTTCTAGCTATCAGGTTATTGGTAATAACATACATGATAACGGTGTAGGAATCACACTCGAAGATTCAAACGAGAACACCATGAGCAACAACACGCTCTCCGGTAACGAAGGGACGGGTTTGATGCTCGAAAATTCAAACGAGAACACCATCAGCAACAACACGCTC
>SL_5KL_010_SEDDRAFT_10000378_pt1 | contig 28640 bp, 25 predicted proteins | sample SodLakKL_010_SED_FD_9118 | JGI IMG/M metagenome (IMG submission 9118) | reverse complement strand
GTTGTCCCGCCAGGGGTCGAACCTGGACTCTTCTGATCCAGAGTCAGACGTGTTGCCAATTACACCACGGGACAATTTTAAGGGTGCAAATATACAAATAATTCAAAAAATGTGGCATCCTGCCTGACGACCTTTCCAGCTGCCTCATTTCTGCATCTTCGCCCAGGAGTCCCTCAGCGTCACCGTGCGGTTAAACACGGGCTTTCCCGGCTTACTGTCCGGGTCGATACAGAAATAGCCGGTACGTTCGAATTGAAAGCGTTCGCCGGGCCCGGCATCCTTCACGCTTGGCTCCAGGAGGCCTGTGATCACCTCCAGGGATTCGGGGTTAAGATGGTCTTTGAAATTTCCGTCTTCGGGCACATCATCCGGTTCAGGCACGTTAAACAGCCTGTCGTACAGCCGCACTTCGGTTTCCAGGGCGTGATCTGCGCTTACCCAGTGCAGGGTGCCTTTAACCTTGCGGGTGCTGCCCGACAGGCCGCTCCGGGTTTCCGGGTCGTAAGTGCAGTGGATCGCGGTGATGTGTCCGTTTTCATCCTTCTCCACGCGCTCGCATTTGATGATATAGGCGTACTTCAGGCGTACTTCCTTGCCCGGTGACAGGCGGAAGAACTTTTTCGGCGGGTCTTCCATGAAGTCATTGCGCTCAATATAAAGCACCTTGCTGAAAGGTACCGTCCGTGAGCCGGCTTCGGGCCTTTCCGGGTTGCGAATGGCTTCGAGCTCTTCCACCTGGCCGTCAGGGTAGTTGTCGATGATGAGTTTTACCGGGTTGAGCACCCCCATCACGCGGGGTGAATTTTTGTTCAGGTCTTCGCGGATGCAGTGTTCCAGCAGGGCCATGTCGATGACATTTTCGCGCTTTGCGACACCCACTCTGTCAGAAAACACCCGTATGGATGCCGGGGTGTACCCCCTGCGGCGCAATCCGGAGATGGTGGGCATCCTGGGGTCGTCCCAGCCCGCAACGTGTCCGCCTTCCACCAGCTCAAGGAGCTTGCGCTTGCTCATCACCGTGTAGTTCAGGTTGAGGCGGGCAAATTCAAACTGCCTTGGCCTGTTTTCCTGGATCTCCAGGGCATCCAGGAACCAGTTGTATAGCGGCCGGTGCACTTCGAACTCGAGGGTGCAGATGGAGTGGGTGATGTTTTCGAGGTAGTCGCTCTGGCCGTGCGCCCAATCGTACATGGGGTAGATGCACCAGGCGTCACCGGTACGGTGGTGGTTAGCCCGCATGATCCGGTACATCACCGGGTCGCGCATGTGCATGTTGGGCGAGGCCATGTCGATCTTCGCCCGCAGCACGCGGCTGCCATCGGGGAATTCACCGTTGCGCATGCGTTCAAAAAGATCCAGGCTTTCTTCCACAGGCCTGTCGCGCCAGGGACTGATCCTGCCAGGTGTCGACGGCGTGCCTCTTCCGGCAGCGATCTCTTCACCGCTCATCTCACAAACATAGGCTTTTTCTTTCTTAATGAGAAAAACGGCCATCTCATAAAGCTTCTCAAAATAATCGGAAGCATAATACTCCCTGTCTTCCCAGTTGAATCCCAGCCACCTGACGTCCTCCTTGATGGCATTTACGTAACCTACATTTTCTTTGGTGGGATTGGTGTCGTCGAAACGCAGGTTGCACAGGCCCTTGTACTTGTCTGCCAGCCCAAAGTTCAGGCAGATCGACTTGGCGTGTCCAATATGCAGGTAGCCATTGGGCTCCGGGGGGAAACGCGTGTGCACCCGGCCGCCTGTGCGGTTCTCTTCAAGGTCCTTCACGATGATCTGTTCCAGGAAGTTCAGGGAAGGTGTATTGTGGTTTTTTTCTTTCATGGTGAAAAAGTTGTCAAAAAGTCAAAAAGTCAAAATGTCGAAAGGTCTTTAGGTCAATGCCCGGTGTACGATGCATGGTGGCAATGAAAAGTTCAACCAGACAATCCTGCTTGTGGACTTTCACTATTGTGTTTGTGGCTGTTCCATTTCAATGCCTGGGCAAAGGTTACACAAAAGTATAAAAAATGCTGCTGTTAATGAATGCAAAATATGTACATTTGCCCTGTGGCAATACAAAGATAATATGGCTAAGATACTGCTTGAAGAGATGGAGTTTTACGCCTATCACGGCTGCTTTAAGGAAGAGCAGGTGATCGGGAACCGTTTCCTGGTAGATCTTGAGGTTGAAGCCGATACGACTGTGGCGGAGTCGTCCGATAAGATCCAGGACACCGTAAATTACCAGGCCGTATACGACCAGGTGAAGGCTGTAATGGCAGAAAAAAGCCACTTGCTGGAGCATGTGAGCAGGCGCATCCTGGATTCACTGAAGAGCCGGTTTCCGGATATTCAGCGGATTAAAGTGAGGGTCTCGAAAATGAATCCGCCTATGGGAGGGAGGATGCGCTGTGTAAGCCTGGAGATGGAGGATACCGGAAGTATAGAGTAAGTATAAAGTAAGTAAATATTGAATACTATTATGGGCAGGAACCAACAAAACGGAGGGAATGACCCGGACCAAAAGGTTTGTGCGAGATGTGGCACGGATTTTCTGTGTTTGCACAACAAGGATTGCTGGTGCATGGATTATAACCTTACTGCCGAAACGCTGGCCTTTTTGAGAAAAACCTATGATGACTGCCTTTGTCCTGCATGTTTATCATCGCATGGGCTGCCTAAGGATGACCCGTCAACCAGGCATTCTCAGAACTGATCGTCGCCTTTTCGTTGCACGCCAGGAACGACCTGTTCAGCGCTCAGTGGGCGGCTTGCGGGTACAAAAAAGCCCCTTTTAATTAAGGGGCCTTGTGATTCCGCCAGGATTCGAACCTGGGACCCACAGCTTAGAAGGCTGTTGCTCTATCCAGCTGAGCTACGGAACCGTTATTCTGCATTATTTATTATCTCTGCTGCAAAATTCTTTTGCAAAGATACAACATTCCATCCATTTCTGCAAAAGCAGACTGGGTCAGAGCTTAGCATGCCAAGCATTTTCTGTCTGTTGATCCTTTTGCAGGATACGGTTTATATGCCGGGTCTGAAAAGCGCAGTCATAAACCGGCAAAATTGTATTTTTGTGAAGTTTGATTAATCAGTAAGACCATAACATGATAATCTATGGAAAGTGTTGATTTTAAAATTGGTGCAAAAGTAGAGCATCCGCAGTTTGGGGTGGGCATCGTAACCCAAAAGTCTATGACCACAACCCGGGTCTTTTTCTTACACAAAGGCGATAAAGAGATAGCCAACACTTTTACCGGACTGAAGCTGGTTGAGGAATCCCATGCGGCGGAGACGGGCGAAGGGGGTGGCGGCGGCAGCCAGATAAGTCTTGCCGACCTTGAAAAGGTGTTTTCGCAGGTGCTCAGACGCTATGCCGACTTTCCTGAAGAGGTGGAGATCGGCGATCGCTGGAAAAAAGGGATGATGATCCTGAAGCCTGGCTCGGATACATTAAAGCCTAAAGAGATCCCGGTTGACATGTTTTTCAAGAAGATCGTGCTGGTCCGCGACCGGCTGCGTGTGCTGGAAGCCCGGATCAATGCCAATGAAAACCTTTCTGAGGAGGAAAAAGTGAACCTGCAGCAATATATTACCCGCATATATGGCTCTCTGACTACGTTTAACGTTCTCTTTAAACACAAGGAGCAGCATTTTGTCGGAGAACGGGGAGCCTAGAAGCCGGTTATAAATCATCCTGGTCAAACTTCACCACCGCTTTTCGTTTCCATCTGCCGGTAAGGTAATAGATGTACGCTGCCAGCAGCCCGAAGATCCAGGCTACGGGGATGCCCCACCAGATGCCTTCGGCGCCGTAGTGCATCGACAGGAAGTGTGAGGCCGGAATGCGCAGCAGCCAGAGGGCGATGAGGGTGATGAACATCGGGATGAGGGTGTCTCCGGCGCCCCGCATGACGGCTTGTGTGACAAACATGGCTGCAAAAACCACGTAGAAGGAACTGACGACAATGAGGTAGCCATAGCCTATGTCGATCACTTCGGGGTTGCTTGTGAAGACAGCCATAAGCTGGCGTCCGAATGCCCAGGCAACAAAGGTCATGGTAAGCGACACGGCTGTGGTCATCAGCAATGTGGCCCGCAGGCCTTGTTTAACCCTTTCCGGTTTATTGGCACCCAGGTTTTGCCCCACAAAGGTAGTGAGAGCCAGCCCGAAGTTCATCGCAGGCATGGCCGAGAAGGAGTCGATGCGCCACGCGATGGTATAGGCTGCTATGGTGTCGGTGCCGAAGCGGTTTACAATGCTGATCAGGGCCAGCATTCCCAGTGAGACAAACGTATGTTGCATGCCGGTGGGTATGCCTATCCGCAGGCTTTTCCGGAATATGTCCCGGTCGAAGGTGAGTCCACGCAAAGCAAACCGGATGAGTGTGTGGGTGCGGTTCAGGTATATAACCGAAAGGCCAAAGGCGATGCCTTGCGCCAGCACGGTGGCAAAGGCCACTCCGCCAATACCCCAGCCAAAGACCAGCACAAAAAGGAGGTCGAAGCCGATGTTCAGAAAGGTGGAAATGATAAGGAAGTACAGCGGGGTCCGGGAGTCGCCCAGTCCGCGAAGCACGGCAGAGGTGGCATTGAAGCCGAACATGAGGATCAGTCCGGCTGCAAACACGCTGAAATAGCGCGTGGCATCGGGTCTGACGTGGTCGGGCAGATCGATCAGCCGCCATATGTCTTCAATGAATACAATCCCCAATGTGGTTAGCAGGAGGGAGGCAAAAAACAGGAATATGAAGGCCGTGTCGATGGCGCGTTTCACCGCCTCGTAATCTTTTGCACCATAGTACTGGGAAATGATAATGGTGGTTCCCGTGGTGATCCCGATCACCAGGCTGATAAGCACGAAGATCACCGGGAAGGAAGCACCGGCAGCGGCCAGGGCTTCCGTACCTATATACTGGCCGATGATGATTGTATCGACTACGTTGTACATCTGCTGAAAAACATTTCCCAGCAGCATCGGCAAGGCAAACATGAATATCCGGCGGGCCACAGGCCCCTGGCTTAAATCTCGCATTGGTGCAAAGGTAGGGCTTTTTGCAATGATTTGGCGAACGGCCGATATCCACAAAATTCCGTACATTTGTTTCTTTAAACCTTCTTATAACTCCCATGGACATATCCGTTGTCATTCCTTTGTTCAATGAAGAAGAATCCCTGCCTGAGCTTAGCTCCTGGATTGCAAGAGTGATGAAAGAGAATGGATTCACGTATGAGATACTGCTTGTTGATGACGGCAGTCGCGACAACTCCTGGAAAGTGATTTGCCGGTTGGCTGCCGACAATCCGCACCTCCACGGGATCCGTTTTCGACGCAACCATGGCAAGGCAGCGGCCCTGAATGTGGGCTTCAGGCATTCCTCCGGTGAGGTTGTAATTACTATGGATGCTGACTTGCAGGACAGCCCGGATGAGATCCCGGAACTCTACAATATGATCGTAAAAGAAGGCTACGACATGGTCAGCGGCTGGAAGAAAAACCGCAAGGATCCGGTTTCGAAAACCCTTCCTACCAAACTTTTTAACCGGGTCACCAGGTGGATGTCGGGCATACGGCTCCACGATTTTAATTGTGGCCTGAAGGCCTACAAACAAGATGTGGTGCGATCCATTGAGGTGTATGGTGAAATGCACCGTTACATCCCTTTCCTTGTAAAAAAGGCGGGTTTCGACAAGATAGGGGAAAAGGTGGTTTTTCATAGGGAGCGCAAGTATGGGAAGACAAAATATGGACTGGATCGCTTTTTTAAAGGCTTTCTCGACCTGATCTCCATCAGCTTCGTGGCAAGATTCAGACAGAGGCCGATGCACTTGTTCGGCCTGTTGGGTACTTTGCTTTTCCTGGCCGGATTTATAATTGCTTTGCACCTGGCTTACGGCCGCTTTGTTCAGCAGATATACGGCATGACGGAGAGACCCCTGTTTTACTTCGGGCTGCTGGCCATGATCCTGGGTACACAATTGTTTATTGCCGGCTTCCTTGGCGAGATGATATCCCGCAATGCCCCCGACAGAAACCGCTATCATATCGAAGAAAAAACCAAAAACCTCTCTTGCTGATCCACACAGCAGACAAACCCATGTACCCGCAATACAAGATCATCATCCGGCAACAACATACCCCCATAACCCCGTCAACCCTGAATCCCTATAACCGATATAACCCAATACCCATCACCCAACCCCATCCTCAACCAACACACCAAACTTAACCTCAACCTCAGCCTTAATCTTAACCTTAATCTTAACCTTAACCTCAACCTTAACCTCAACCTTAACCTTAACCTCAACCTTAACCTTAACCTTAACCTTAACCTTAACCTTAACCTTAACCTCTTTTCCCATGGCCCACATCATCATTTTAGGCTCTGCACATCCCCTCCGCGGCGGAGGGCTGGCCACCTTCAATGAGCGCCTGGCCAGGGCTTTCATGGAAGAAGGCCACGACGTGAGCATTTATACCTTCAAACTGCAGTATCCCTCTTTTTTGTTTCCCGGCAAAACACAATACTCTGATGAGGAGCCGCCGGAGGATTTAGATATCAAAGTAAAGGTGAACAGCATAAACCCCCTGAACTGGTTGAAAGCAGGCAGGGAGCTCAGGCGTTTGAAACCCGCCGTCCTGGTGATCCGCTACTGGCTGCCTTTTATGGCACCCAGTTTGGGAAAGATCGCTTCTGTTGTGAGGAAGAACCGGCACACCCGGATCGTTGCCATTACCGATAACATCATTCCCCATGAAAAAAGACCGTTTGACCGCATGCTTACCAGGTATTTTCTTAAACAAATCGACCGGTATATAACCATGTCGGAGCAGGTACGCCAGGATCTGATGTCTTTTGGCGTTGATCCGCAGAAGATAGGCAGCTGCTTCCATCCATTGTATGACAATTTCGGTGAGGCCGTCGAAAAAGCTGAAGCCCGCCGCTATCTGGGCCTTGAAAAGGAAGAAATGCTGGTTTTATTCTTCGGTTTCATACGCGATTACAAGGGTTTAGACCTTCTTATCCGTTCACTTGCCAGTGACAAGCTGCGCAATCTTCCCCTCCGGGCGCTGGTGGCGGGAGAGTTTTATACAAAAAAAGAGCCTTACTACGAGCTGGCAGATTCCCTGGGAGTTGCTGGCAAACTCATCTGGCACACACACTTTATTCCCAATAAGGATGTGAAATATTATTTTTGTGCCGCCGATATGGTGGTGCAGCCTTATAAAAGTGCCACACAAAGCGGGGTAACACAGGTTGCCTATCATTTTGAAAAGCCTATGGTGGTTACCAGGGTCGGGGGTCTGCCGGAAATGATCGCACACGGCAAGGCCGGATATGTTACAGAGCCTGAATCTACAGCAATAGCGGATGCATTGGCTGATTTTTTTATGAAGGGGAAACAGGAATCGTTTAAGCAAACAATCAGGGAAGAAAAAAAACGTTTTTCCTGGCAAAAGCTTGTACATACAATCCTCGACAGCCCAGGCTGACAAGCAGCTGCCCGGATTTACCCTGTAAACCGCTATCATTCAGCTAACATTCAAAAGCCAGACTTTTTGAATTTTGACATGTCCGCTAATTTGGTGACCTTTGGACTTTTCGGACAATATATTGAAAATGAATAGTAAGGGCAAAGTATTGATGGCCATGAGCGGAGGCCTGGACAGCAGTGTTGCGGCTATAATGCTGAGAGAACAGGGCTATGACCTCGTGGGTATTACAATGAAAACATGGGAATATGCTCCCGGTGATACTCCTGAAAAGGAAACGGGTTGCTGCAGTCTTGATTCTATTAACGATGCCCGGCAACTGGCTGTGAACATGGGATTTCCGCATTATGTACTTGATATACGGAAGGAATTTAAAGAGTATATCATTTCCGATTTTATCGATCAGTACCTGAAAGGCCGTACGCCGAATCCCTGTGTGTTATGCAACACTCATATCAAATGGGGAGCTCTTCTCAAACGAGCCGATCAGCTCGACTGCCAGTATATTGCAACCGGCCATTACGCGCAGGTCCGCGAAGAAAAAGGAAGATTCCTCCTGTCAAAAGGGGTTGATCAGGATAAAGACCAGAGCTACGTATTGTGGGGCTTGCCGCAGGAATTTCTCAAAAGGACCCTTTTTCCCCTGGGCGGCCATACCAAATCCGAAATACGTGAACTGGCAAGGCAGGCAGGGTTTCACCATATTGCCGGCAAGAGGGAAAGCTATGAGATCTGCTTTATCCCTGATAACGATTACCGGGGTTTTTTGAAAAAACAGGTTCCCGGGCTGGAGAGCAATCCCGGCGAAGGCAACTTTGTTGATAAAGACGGAAACGTCCTGGGTAAGCACAAAGGCTACCCGTTTTATACAATAGGTCAGCGCAAAGGCTTGAATGTAGCTGTTGGGGAGCCCCTGTACGTCAGCAAGATCATACCTGAGACCAACACCATCGTATTGGGAAGGAGAGAAGATACTTTTTCCAACTACTTTTCAGTAACAGGTTTCAATTGTATCAAATTCGATGCCCTGCCTGAAAAACTCGAAGCAATCGTGAAAATACGATACAAGGACCCCGGACATCCGGCCACTGTCATGAATCATGCCGCAGCAGATGCAGTGGAAGTGAAATTGCATGAGCAAGTATCTGCTGTTACGCCAGGTCAATCAGCTGTTTTTTACGACGGAAATGATGTTATTGGAGGTGGCTTTATAGATTCTCCCGGCTTTACGCTTCCCTGATTGTCATATTCCCTACATACCCCCGGAGTAATTCTGTTTATTCGATTCTCAGAAGGAATATAATCATTATTCCTTCAATAGCTCTATTTCTTTTTACTGGGCAGGAGTGGCCCTCCGGTGGTTCTCTCTAAATTATCATGGATAGGAGTGACCCTCACATATTTCTTTATTCTTTTCCTGAATTAAAGTGATCTTATTCGTAAACCGGTTTGTATTTTGTATGTTACATACGTAACATATCAGGCTGTTTACGTTTATAATTTTATACAAACACAGTAGTTTACAAAATACCAACATAGTTTACAAAACCTTACACAATCTATTAGTATGTTGATTTATAGTCGTATACAGTTATGAATTACAATTGTAAATAGCGTGTGTAGTATACGTTTGTAATTAATTGAATTGGAAATGGTATTTTGAGTTAAAATATATGATTAAAACATTACAATTCAGTATTTTAAAGCATTTACTTAAACTGTAGCTTGTAACAACTTAATGAAACTATGTCTTTTTACTTCCCCTTAGTAATATTATCTTTATTAGCTGGAATAGAGTTATTAGTATATATCACATCAAGCAATACTTAATAAATTTACAAATTAACAATTGTAAACTGTTAACTTTTGTTGTTTTTTAGAATTCTGTACTGATATTTTTTCATAACTTTACACAAGTGTAAACAATGTTTCAAAGCTATGCAGGTCATGGTCGAAAGAATTAAAACTCTGATTGAAAAGAAGCGATTAACGTCTTCTGCTTTTGCTGACAAACTTGGGGTTCCCAGGTCACGGATCTCACATATTCTTTCGGGCCGGAACAATCCGAGCCTGGAGCTTGTGGTACGTATCCTGGATGCTTTTCCGGAAGTCCGGACAGATTGGCTTGTACAGGGGAAGGGTTCTATGCTTTCAGATAGCCATAGGGAGAACGTGCAGACTGACTTGTTCTCATCGCAGGTTGGTTTTGGTGCAGATGATCCATCTGATCCAGACGATTCTCCTGATAATGAACCGCAACAAAAAGTCCGGGAGTCTGTTGCTTTTGAAAGAAATACATCTGGCAGCTCCCCACCTGATGCTAATCGTGAGGATAAACATGGCTCTGCTGAAGGAAATGAAGGTATTCACGAAGAGATGCCTCCGTTTTATCATAGAAAAAACAGTATTACGAAAATTATTGCTCTTCATGCCGACGGTACGTTTTCGGCGTATCTTCCCAGGTGATTTTATGATCTTGCGATTGGCCGCACCTCCTGTCTTTATTCTTTCTATAAATTTTTCCTGAAGGGGAGTTTTTGGATGCTTACTGATTACATAATGNTATTAAAATCAAATCTTTAAGAGCATAAGCGTTGTTTTTTAGTACGTGTCTTGTTTGGGATGTGTCCTGTTGCTGCAGGCGGTAACTGTTGGTCTGTTATTATTTCGTAACTTTGTGGCTTGAATTAAACACACGGTGCAGTTTGAATAAAACGCAGATTCATAAGGCTGCTGAATATCTGGAAGATAAAAACCAGCTCATATGTATTGTCATGCATGCCTATCCTGATGGTGATGCTGTCGGATCTGCGCTTGGACTGTACGACTGTCTGAAACGAGCTGGTTATGCCGATGTGCAGGTGATTGCTCCTAACCCATATGCTTCTTTCCTTCACTGGATGCCTCATAATGAAAAGGTTATCGTTGCTGAGCTGAATAAAAAAGTGGCTGATGAATTGATACAGAAGGCATCATTGCTTTTTTGCCTGGATTTTAACGGGTTCTCACGGACGGATCTCCTGGAAGCATCGCTAAGGCTTAGTAAAGCTGTTAAAATAATGATTGATCATCACCCTCAGCCGGAAGGGGGCTTTGATCTTGTTTTTTCTGATACCAACGCCAGCAGCACGGCCGAAATGATCTATGAGTTCATTGCTTCTGTCTGGGATGAACGCCTGGTTCACCTGGATGCTGCCAAGTGTTTGTATGCCGGTATTGTGACAGATACGGGGTCATTCAGTTACGGATGCAACAATCCGCGTACCTATGAGATTGTTGGCAGATTGATTGCTACGGGTGTGGATGGTGCGTATATACATCGTCTTATATACAGTACCTATTCGGCTGACCGGATGCGTTTGCTGGGCTTTTGTCTCAGCGAAAAGCTAGTGGTGCTTCCCGGGCTCCGTGCTGCATACATAAGCTTGTCAAAGAAGGATCTTAAGAGGTTCAATTACCAGGAAGGCGATACGGAGGGTGTTGTAAACTATGCCCTTGCCATTAAGGAGATTGAGCTTGCTGCTTTGTTTACCGAAAAAAAAGACCATATAAAGGTTTCTTTGCGTTCGGTCGGAGATATCGACGTCAATGAACTTGCAAGAGTGCATTTCAATGGCGGCGGGCACAAAAATGCATCGGGAGGGAAAAGTTTTTCCAGCCTGGATGATACGGTGAGGTATTTTGTTGCGTTACTTGAACAAAAGAGATCGCTGTCTTAATATTGAATGCAATGCGTTTGTCGCTGGTATTATGTTTGTTTTGCTATCTCGTTCTCGCCGGATGCCGGTCTGAAGAGCCGGCTGAGGACGTATTGCCTGATGCGGCAAGGGTACAAATGTTGCTGGAGTCGAGCGCCAAAGAGCTTCTGGCTCGCGAAGAGCAGGCCATAGATGACTTTCTGGTACGCCAGCGGCTGGAAATGAAAACAACCGGCTCGGGCTTGCGTTATAAGGTTTTGAAGCCGGGAGAGGGCCCGCTGGCAGATTATGCGCAGCAGGTCCGGGTGGAGTATTCTGTGTACTTGCTTAACGGCGATCTTGTGTATTCTTCATCTGAGGATGAGCCTTTGCAGTTCAGGGTAGGAAGGGGCGGCGCTGTTACGGGCCTGGATGAAGGGATCAGGATGCTGAACGAAGGGGCAAAAGCTATTTTTGTCGTGCCGTATCATCTTGCACACGGTATCCAGGGCGACGGCAGGAATATCCCGGGCAGGGCCACTCTTGTTTATGAAGTAGAGTTAATCAACATTTTATAAAAACAAAAACTGAGTAATTTTATGAGGACAATCAATTTTTTGCTGATCAGTATGCTGGTTCTTGCATTGGCTGCATGCGGTTCTGCTGATCAAAACGGTAATGCAACTAACGATAATGACCAGGTGGGATTTGCTTCTGTCGATGATCTGGATTTTAATGAAACAGAGAGCGGTTTAAAGTACCTGATTCACATTGATAGCGGTGGCGAAAAGCCAGATATGGAGGATATTCTTAGTCTCACCATGGTATACCGGGTGGGCGATGAGGTTTTGTTTGACAGCAGGGATGCCGGAATGCCCATGTTTTTGCCTATGATGGAGCCTGAATATCCAGGGGATATCTACGAAGCGCTTTCTCTTATGGCGGTTGGCGATAGCGCCACCTTTCTGATTGACGCCGAGCGTTTTTTCCTGGAAACAGCCGGAGCTCCTGAGTTGCCTGCTTTCCTGGAGCCCGGGGATGACCTTATCTTCGACATTAAGATGGAAGCAGCCCTGGATGAGGCTGCCTTTGCTGAAGAACAGCAGCGTCTGATGGAAGAACAGATGCAGGCCGACATGGCCCGCGCTGAACAGGAAGAGGACCTGATGCTGGATTATCTTGCAGAAGAGGGTATAACCGCAGAACCTACAGAGAGCGGCCTGTATTACGTTGAAAGAGAAGAAGGCGATGGCGCACAGGCACAGGCAGGTGATATGGTGGCGGTGCATTACGAAGGCCGCCTGCTGGATGGCACGGTCTTCGATTCGTCTTATGAACGCGGCGAACCGATTGAGTTCGGATTAGGACAGGGCCAGGTGATCCCGGGCTGGGATGAGGGCATAAGCATGATGAGAGAAGGTGGCAGGGCAACCCTCGTGATCCCCTCGCACCTGGCATACGGCGACCGGGGCGCAGGACAGGTGATTCCTCCGTTCAGCACTCTTGTTTTTGATGTTGAATTGATTGAAGTTTTCAACTAATTACCACACGATGAACAGATCCCATTTCCGTAATGCAAAAGGGCAAACCGGGAAATCCCGAATCATGCTGGCTTTTGCTTTCCTGATGATATCAGGACTTACGGGATGCCATATTTTACGTCCACCTGAACCTGAGCCTGTGCATAAGACCACAGAGAGTGGCATTGCCTATACCATTATCAGGGAAGGAGAGGGCCCTGTGCCCCAGGAAGGCGACAGGGTCAGCGTGCATTATACCGGCAGGCTGTCGGACGGAAGTGTGTTTGATACTTCTTACGATACGGAAGAGCCGGTGCAGTTTATTATCGGAAGCGATGAACTGATCCCGGGCTGGGAGGAGGGGATCATGCTCCTGCCTGAAGGCAGCAAGGCTAGCTTTGTGATCCCTCCCTCGCTGGCATATGGCGAAGAAGGATACGGCCCCGTCCCGGGAGGCGAAACCATCAGCTTTGAAGTTGAGTTACTCAGGGTGGAAAGTGTCGACGAACCTCCTGTTGTGGATGAGGAGCTGCACGAAGAAATCCCCGGAGAAATGGAGCATATGGCTGAAACTCCTTCGGGAGTAACTTATTTTTTGCTGGAAAGTGGCGACGGTGAGGAGCTTAAAGAAGAAATGATCATTGACATGCACTATACCGGATACCTGGACAAAACAAGGCAGCCGGTTTTTGACAGTTCCTACGATAGGGGTGAGCCTGTTTCGTTTATCCTTGGCAGAAAAATGGTCATCCCCGGCTGGGAGGAGGCCCTGCCCGGCCTGCGGGTTGGCGACCGTGTGCGTATGTGGGTCCCTTATGAAATGGCTTACGGAACACAGGGCAGGGGACCTATTCCCCCTGAAACGGATCTGATCTTTGACATGGAGCTTTTGGATGCCAGACCCGTGCCTTCGCCTGATCCCTTTCCCACAGAAGGCAAGGATACCATAAGGACTGAATCGGGTTTGCAATACATCCTGGTTGATGAAAGTGATGAAGATATGCCTCCGGCAGGAAGTGTCATTACCGTGCATTATACCGGATACCTTTCTGACGGCAGGTTGTTTGATTCTTCGGTACAGCGATCTGAGCCTCTTCGGTTTGTGCTGGGAAGTGATCAGGTAATAAGAGGATGGGACGAAGCTTTTACTATGCTGCCAAAAGGTACAAAGGCAAGGCTGATTGTGCCTCCTCACCTGGCCTATGGCGACCGCGGAAGCGGCCCTATACCTCCCGGGGAAACGCTGATCTTTGACGTGGAAGTGATTGATGTAAGTAAATAATGTGATCGTAAGCTTAATTTTGAATGATGGAACTGTTGCAAATCAGCTGGGATGCCAGCCCGGAAATATTCCGTATCGGAAACTTGTCGGTAAGATGGTATGGACTGTTCTGGGCTCTGTCCTTTTATCTTGGCTATGAAATAATCTCGCGGATTTTTAAAAAGGAGGAGCTGCCCGCCAGGCATGCCGACAGCATCCTTATCTATATGTTTGTGGGCAGTATTGCAGGTGCAAGGCTTGGTCACTGCTTTTTCTACGATTTCTCCTATTACAGCCAGAACCTGATAGAAGTACTGTATATATGGCAGGGCGGACTCGCCAGCCATGGCGGCGCTATCGGGATCCTGATCGCACTCTACCTCTATCAGAAAAAAGTAAGTACAAAAAGCTTTGTATGGTTGCTCGACCGGCTGGTTATTCCGGTATCCCTGGCGGCTTTCTTTATCAGGATGGGTAACCTGATGAACTCAGAGATCTATGGCGTGGAAACCGCTCTTCCCTGGGGATTCATTTTTGAAGCGAGGGGCGAAACAGTCCCCAAACACCCTACGCAGATTTACGAAGGACTGGCCTATCTGATCTTGTTTGTTTCGCTGGGATGGATGTACATTAAAAAGCGCACGAAGCTGCCTGACGGCTTCATGACGGGCTTTTTCGCCCTTTTTATGTTTACTGCCCGCTTCCTGGTGGAGTTCATCAAAGAACCCCAGTCTCCGTTTGAAGAGGACATGCTCCTGAACATGGGGCAAATACTGAGTATTCCTGCCATAATTGCAGGTATTGGATTTATGATCTACGCATTCAAAAGGAAATCCCGGGCGAAGGCATCCGGCTAGCCTCAGGGTGGACACATATACCTGTCAGTATTGAATGTCCTGCCTTCTGAGGTTACTTCCTGCCGCTTCTTTTCCTGCCTCGCTGAATGAGCTTTTCCAGCAAGCTTTTATTCTTCTGGTACATGCTCTCCGTTTGCTCCTGGTCCAATGAAAAATCCAGGCGCAGCCAGCTGCCCTCAACGGTGCCCTCTGGCAATTCTTCAATAGGAACATGCAGGGCAACGTGTTGGTCTTCAAAAAGAACAACCGCCAGTCCCTCTTCGATCCTGTCTACTACTGCTTTCATATGTTTGTTTTTTGGTAACAAGCTGTTGTTGAGGTGTTTGTGTTTTTGGCAAAAGTTTAGGCGTTGCGTTGCAACTGTCAAAATGTCAAAATGTCGAAATGTCGAAATGTCCCAATAATCATCCTCCTGTGTGTCAAAAATTTTGTTCCCGAATGGTCGGGATTTACAACATGGGCGTTTGGCTTCGCCGGGCTCGCAGGTGCCCGCTTTGTTTTAACACTTTAGCTTAACCCAATTCCGGATCATCCGGTGGGATCCTTCGCTTTACCAGGGCAAAAGAGTACACAAGACACACCAAAACGGGCGATCTAATATACAAAATAAAACAATATTAAGGGGAAAGAGTGAAAAATATCTATTGATGTATGTGCACCTCGTATTCTGTTCCATCCGTAATGGTAATAACTATGTTGCCATGCAGGTCGGTGCGGTAGATATCCGTACCAATGGCATTCAGGCGCTCAAGGACAGGTCCGTGCGGATGTCCGTGCTGATTGTCTTCTCCGCATTGAATAATACTGACAGCCGGATTTACCGCCAGCAGGAATTCCATTTGAGAGCTGCTATTGCTCCCATGGTGTCCTACCTTAAGAATGTCGCTGGCGAGCAACTCCGGTTCTTGCATCATTTCATCTTCTGCGGCTTTCTCCGCATCACCGGTAAGCAGCACAGTTATTTCACCCAGGGTCACATGGGCCACAATGGAGGCATTGTTTATAACAGTGGAGTTTCCCGTGGGTGAATCCATCGGGTCAACAGGGTGCACCAGCACCATATGGGCATGCTCGGAAAGTTCCCATTCCATGCCTTTTCTGCCTACCGTAAAGGGAATGTCAAATAAATCAATCGCATTCAGATAATTCTGAAATGTTTGGGTCGTGTGGGTGATGCCGGGATCAATGACTTCACCAACCTCAAACTCGTAAAAAACATCGACCAGCCCCCCTATATGATCCGCATGAGGGTGTGTGCCAATCACGATGTCGATGTATTCGATTTCCAGATCCAGCAAATATTCAACCACACCACTGTTTCCCCATCCTCCATCAACCAGCATGACTTTTTGCGGTGTTTCTACGAAGATGGCATCGCCTTGCCCGACGTCTATGAAATGGACACTATAGGACTCGCGCTCACCCGGAATAACAAATACATTGTCGTCGTCGCTGCAGGAGTGCAGAAGAAACAGCCCCGGCAGCAACATGAGCGCCATGGCATAAAACAGGGATTTTAAAAGCTTTGTAGTTTTCATTTGTTTTTGTCTGATCAGTGTTTACAGGCAAGTGTTTTCCGCAACGCGCCTGCTTCATAAAAGTTTTTACTTATCCATAAAAGCCATAAAATAACTGTTTATGAACTTTGTATCGCAGGGAGATCCTTGTTGTTTTCAACACAGTAAAAATTATCAGGAAACAATGATCCTGCGCGTTTGTTTTGGCAGGCAGCCCGGGTTCGTACAACTTAATCTGAACTTTTTGATTTAACTTACCAGCACACGAAAAGTAAACGTACCGGGCAGCCGTTTTGTTTTTAAGATGCAAAAATATAGATTTTTATTTCCTTTCCACCACCTACCCGCATATACAGGCTAACTGCAGGCTGGTATGTCAGTTTGATTTATGATTGGAATACATATAGTCATATGTATTATATTGATATGTGTTTGATTGATTCTTTCAAAATATGTTAATAGTAGCTAAAAAAACTGTTTAATACTGTTAAACTTTATAGAAATTGGCTTGCTGCCCTTGCGTGGTTGGATATTTTTTCATTACTTAGTAGTAGATCATTCAATTTTATAAACCAAACACACGCATTATGTTGTTCAAAGAAACTCATCAAAAGTACAGATCAGGCGTAATCTTTTTACTGGCTGCTTTATTTGTGGCAGGCAGTGTGTCGCTCGCTGCCGGATTGCCCGGAGAGGTTCCGGATGAACCTGAGCCTATGGAAACCTACGAGGTGTTGGTGATGGTGCAACCGGATGAAGGAGGTGATGTTGAAGGCGCAGGTGATTACTATCCGGGCGACGAGGTTGTGCTTACTGCTGAGGCTGAAGAAGGGTATGAGTTCCTGCAGTGGACCGATAACATACAGGGTTTTGTGGTTAGCAGCGATACCGAATATGTTTTTGAAATGCCGGAAGAAGATGTTCAGCTTACCGCATTGTTTGTAGAACTTCTTGAATAAAGGCAGCTCAGGATGTTTTAAGAAAGATACGGTATGAAAATGCTTTCACGGGTAGCACGGTGCCTGCCTCAAACATCTGGCTATCGCCGTTTTCCCAATGTTTATATGTCCCGTGGTGAAGGCTTTCTTCAAAAGTCACCCGGAGGTCCTGATCAGAAAAATTGAAGACCGCAAATACCGTATGATTTTCTTTTTTTCTTACAAAACTCAGCACGGCCTCCGGGGCGCTGTTTTTTACCTGGATCATCCTGCCTCCCCACTTTCCGTTCCAAAGGGGAGGGGTAGATTTTTTCAGTGCTGATAGCTTTTTGTATAAGTCACCCATGGGGTGTGACTCCCTGTGCAGGTGGTCCTTTTCAAACAGCGGCAGCCTTTTTTGGTCTCCCCACTCTTGTCCGTTGTATATCAACGGAACGCCATTTCCTACAAAAGAAAGGACCACTACCGCTTCGAGTGCATCGCCAAACAGTTCGCGGGAGGTGCCTTCCCAGGCATTTTTGTCGTGGTTGGTTACGAATGTCATCCGCATGCTTTCATTGGGATAGGATCGGTATTGCCATGAATAGTAGACAAAGAGCGGTCCCAGATCTTTGCTTTTCTTGTTGGCAATTTCATATACTGCATCCCACCAGCTCCATGCATAGCTGGCATCAAAAGCCCGTGCGTGAAGATCGCGCGATTCCCACTCTGCCAGCATAAATACAGGTTTGATCTGTTCCAGCTCCATCCTGGCCTGCTCCCAGAAATCCAGGGGTACAAAACCGGCCATATCAGCACGAAAGCCGTCCAGGTCAAATTCCCGGATCCAGTATTTCATGGCTTCCGTCATATATTGCCGCAGGCCGGCATGGCTATAGTCAAGTTCTATGATGTCGGACCAGTCCCACCACTCACAGGGCCTGAAATCTCCTTTCCAGTCACGGGCATACCATTCCGGATGTTCTGCCACAAGCACGTTATCCCAGGCTGTGTGATTGGCAACCCAGTCGAGGATTACATACAATCCGAGTTTATGGGCTTCGTCTACAAAATGTTTGAGGTCTTCAGCTGTTCCGAGGTCCGGGTTTATACTTAAATAATCCTGCACGGCATATGGGCTGCCCAGTGTGCCTTTCCGGTTTTTTCTTCCAATTTTGTGTACGGGCATCAGCCATATAACGGTGGCTCCCAGCTCCTTAATTGACGGCAGATAACGGGAAGCTGCCTGAAAGGTTCCTTCTGGTGTAAACTGTCGTGTATTCAGCTCATAAATCACTGCATCCCTTAACCATGNNGGATTTACGAGATGAACAGCGGGCTTGGGTTTATAGGTGTTCTGACTCAGGTTGTCCATAATTGTATTATTTATTTTTGGATGATGATGCGCTTTTAATGACTCCTCTTTTTCGTTTGCTTTCCTTGAAAATGGATACATGCCATTTGGAAGTTTACCGGCCCAAGCGTGCATGTCCCCACAAAGTTACCAGCTAATACCAAGATAAAAAAATCCCGAAACAGTTTGAATCGTGTTCAAATGTCCGATAATCTAAGCATTTTTATTATTTTTAGGGCTTTAAACATATTAAGCATTTAACCAAAACATAGCTATGTCTTCACAAGGAGTTGATTATTACAAAAAAGCAGCCGCCCGCGCGATGGAGTGGCACGCCGGTAACATCAAAAAAATGAAGCAATGCCGTTTTGACACCATTGCGGTGCACGGTATCTATTCCATGCAGGAGGCCCTGGACTTTAACCAGGGATCCATCATCGAACCGGTCTACATGTCTTCTTCCCAGACATTTCGCGATTCTGATGAGATGGAGGCTGCCCTGGGTTATGAAATACCTACCTGGTGTTATGCACGCATTGCCAACCCAAGTATATATTACATGGAAGGAGTATTGGCCTTGCTGGAATCGTATGGTGCCGGTGTGGATGCTTCCTGCGTGGCAACTGCTTCCGGGATGGCTGCCATTCAGAGTGCTGTAGACCAGTTTCTTGTGGAAGATCCAAAACGGCCCAATGCCCCGATGAATTTTGTGGCTACCACACAGGTTTACGGAGGTACTTTCCAGCAGTTCGCCATACGTAAGGAACAGGAGCGCAACATCGAATGGCGGCGCGTTGTCAACAGCACGGATATGAATGAATGGGAGTCGCAAATTGATGAAAATACACGTTTCCTTTATGGAGAAATGCCCAGCAACCCGTCACAGGCATTTTTTGATGTGAAAAAGATAGTGGATCTTGCACATAAATACGGCATTCCTGCAATTTTTGATTCCACGGTGGCTACTCCGGCTCTCCTGCGTCCGCTGGAGTATGGAGCTGATATTGTGGTGCAATCGGTCACCAAGTCGCTATTTACCAGTGGTTTCGGTATCGCAGGTGCTGTTATCGCAAAAAAGAACCTGACGACAAATATTGATAACCCGGAAATGAAGGCCGACTTCTGTGCCTACCTGAAACAGCTTCCAAACCGCGATAACGGACCGAACCTGTCGCCCATGAATGCCATCCTTGCCCTCAACGACATCCGTACCATACGTCACCGGATGGATATTGCGAGCAGGAGTACTATGACCATTGCCAATTTCCTGAAACAACACAAGCACATCGAAGGTGTCGACTACCTTGGACTTCAGGAACACCATNTGCATGAGCTTGCCAGTGATTATATGTACCTGGTGGATGCCGAGCACGACGAGCAATACGGGTCACCCCAGAACCGGTATGGGCACCTGATGTCGTTCAGGATTAAAGGCGATGCGCAAAATACCCGGAATGTTTTTGACGCACTGCAACGTATATGGCGGGCAACAGACCTGGGCCGTATCAAGTCCGTGGCTACCATTCCGGCGATCTCAACGCATTCGCAACAGGGCGAAGAGGGGCGCAAACTGGCAAATATCCCGCCAAACCTGATAAGACTTTGCGTCGGGCTCGAGCATCCCGATGATATCATTGCAGACCTGGATCAGGCGCTTGGTGTGCTGGACGGTAACAAGGTCAGCATGACATTCCCTGAATTTTCAGCTGGCGGCGCGTCATCGGCTACTTTAAAAAGGTAAAGCCAGGGATTATACTGAATCCTGTAAACTACAGCTTTTTGTCCTTACGTCATTTGCAACTAAACCAATACGATCTAAATGGATAAAATAGTTTATTATTCAACCAACATGCAATCGCCGGAAGTCTCTTTCAGGGATGCGCTTTTGAAAGGGCAGGCACCGGATAAGGGTTTATATATGCCTGCCGTTATTCCATCCCTCGACAAGTCGCTGATGGGCGATTTTGCAGGTCAGGAGTATCCTGACATTGCATATGCTGTATTGTATGCTTTTCTGAAGGACGAAGTGCCTCCTGAAAAGCTTCGTGAGCTGGTTGACGATGCATACGATTACGACGTGCCCCTGGAGCACGTTACGGACAGGAAATATGTGATGCGCCTTGACCAGGGACCCACGGCCTCTTTTAAAGACTTTGCAGCCCGNATGATGGGGCGNCTGATGAATTATTTTCTTGAGCAGGAAAGCCGNGAANTATANATTCTGACTGCAACTTCAGGCGATACCGGCAGCGCCATTGCAAANGCCTTTTATGGATTGGACAATATCAAAGTGTTAATCCTGTTTCCGGAAAAGGAAGTGACNCCCNGGCAGCGAAAACAGATGACCACCCTTGGAAAAAATGTGGAGGTCATAGCTATCGACGGNAANTTCGATGACTGCCAGGCAATGGTGAAAAAAGCTTTTGGAGACCCTGANCTGCAAGACCTTAACCTGTCTTCTGCCAACTCCATTAATATCGGCCGGCTGCTGCCCCAGGCGGTGTACTATTTTTATGCATGGGCGCAGCTGGCGGCAAATAAAGATCAAAAAGCGACGTTTGTTATACCCTCAGGAAACTTCGGCGACATGATGGGAGGGATGATCGCCTGGAATATGGGACTGCCGGTCGACAGGATGGTGATCGCCGTGAACGAAAATGATGAGTTTCCCGTATTTCTCCAATCCGGTCGCTACGAGAAAATCGTGCCCTCGAAAAACTGCCTTAGCAGTGCCATGAACGTCGGGCATCCCAGCAACCTGGCCAGGCTCGTGGACCTCTATGGCGGCAGGATGGATGAAAAAGGAAACATCAGCCAGATGCCAGATATGGAGGCTATGCGAAGGGATATGACATCGGTATCGGTCAGCGACGCCGAGACCAAAGCTACGATTGCAAAGGCCTGGGAGAACTTCAGGTTGCTGCTTGAACCCCATGGAGCAGTGGGCTGGGCAGGACTGGAAAAATTCGTTCTTGCCACCCCGGGGAATCATAAGGAAAAGCTTTTTGTGGTGCTGGAAACCGCCCATCCTGCCAAATTTCCTGAACAAATCCAGGAAATCCTGAACTTCGACCCGGAACTGCCCCCCGCCTTGCAGGGCCTCGAGGATCAGAAAGAGCATTACCACACCATGGAGCACGATTATGAGTCGTTTAAGACGCACCTGTTGGGAGGAGAGAAGTAAGTGTCTCGTTTCGACATTTCGACATTTTGACAGTTGCAACACAACCCCTAAACTTTTGACAAGAACATAAAGACCTCAATAACAATTAGTTAAAAAAACAAACAGATGAAATACATCATCATACTGGCCGACGGCTGTTCGGATTATCCCATTGAGAAGCTGGGAAACAAAACGCCCCTGATGGCTGCAAACACACCCCACATAGATACGTTATGCGCGAAAAGCAGGTGTGGCTTGCTGAAAACCGTACCGGATGACATGCCACCCGGTAGTGAAATTGCCAACATGGCTGTTTTGGGCTACGATGTAAAGGAGGTATACCAGGGCAGGGGAGTGCTGGAAGCGGCCAGCATGGGTGTTGAACTAAAGCCTGATGATCTTGCCATGCGATGCAACCTGGTTTGTATTGATGAAGAAGACAAGATAAAGAACCACAGTGCCGGACATATTTCAACGGAAGAAGCGCATGAGCTTATTGACTTCCTGAACAGGAAACTGGAGGGCAACCGCAGCCGGTTCCATCCGGGAGTCAGCTACCGCCATCTCTTTGTGGTGAACGGAGGGTCTGATCAGATTGTCTGCACGCCCCCGCACGATGTGCCGGGCACACCTTTTAAGCATGTGATGGTAAAAAGCAGGAACCTGGAAGGAGACGCTACCGCAGAGTTGCTTAACGACACGATCTTGCAATCGCAGGCATTGCTGGGCGATCATCCGGTCAATCGAAAACGGGTATCAGAAGGAAAGGATCCTGCCAACTCCGTTTGGTTCTGGTCGCCGGGTTACAGGCCGAAGATGAAAACGTTTAAAGAGTTGTATGGGAAACAAGGCGCTGTGATTTCTGCGGTAGACCTGATATACGGGATCGGTGCCTATGCCGGATTTAACGCGATAAAGGTGCCTGGTTCAACGGGCTTATATGACACCAACTACGAAGGCAAAGCACAGGCTGCCGTGGAAGCTCTGAAGGACAACGACCTGGTATACCTGCATATCGAAGCAAGTGATGAGGCCGGGCACGAAGGAGATGCAGATCTGAAAGTGCGTACCCTTGAATACCTGGATCAGCGGGTGGTGAAGTATATAGCAGAAGAAACAGCAAAAATGGATGAACCGGTTGCCATTGCCATCCTTCCCGATCATCCGACACCCTGCGAACTGCGGACCCATACCCACGATCCGGTTCCATTTATGATATACCGTCCCGGTGTTAAGGGCGATGCAGTATCCGAATACAACGAAGATGCTGTCGCAAATGGCAGCTATGGTCTGCTGGTTGGCGATGAATTTATCAGACACTTACTTGGATAAGACTAATAGTACCCGCGTAATTTTTTAGATATAGCTTTGATAAAGGAATATTTTCACACAAATAAACCATATTTGTTGTTTTTTTTATACCTTTAGTGGTCATTGCTTTATTCTTTTTATATAAACGTAAAAATGAACAGTATGAAAAAGCTATTAAAATTTAGCGGGCTGTTTTTACTCCTCGGATTATTTTTTGGTTCATGCCAGACCGCTGATCCGTTGTACAGAGATATTGATAAGATGGCGGAATATGCCTGTGAGATCAATGAGTTGTCGCACCAGGCAATGATGGGCGAGAACCTGGAGGAGATTGAGCCCAGGATCATGGAACTCAGTGAAAAACTGGAAGCTTTGGGCGAGGAAATGGAGGAAAAATATGCGGATGTTCCTGATGAAGACCTGGAAGCTATGCTGATGGAAGCTCTAAAGAGACATGGCTGTTATGATGATATGCATTTTTATTACTGATGCGTTTGCGCATAGCGCTTGATGCAACAGCAAATCAATAGCAACAAAGGCGATCCTGGTCACGCATCTATTTTAGCGCTCCAAGCCCTGGACTCCCGGTCGCATCATGTTGTAGCTTTTCTGATAAGGAAAAACTCGTGGAGGTTTTCCAGGTCAAGTACACCCTGGAACCTGTCGTTTTCAAATACCGGCATCAGGTATTTCCTTTTCCGTTGCATGTCTTGGTAAACGTCAAAAAGGGGAGTATCTGCTGTTACTTTTTCTGTGTCCTGTTTTAAAACATCTTTAACAGGAGTATCTTTTCCGTGCATGCTCAACCCATTTATCAAATCGTTCTTTGTAAGAACACCTGCAAACTCACCCTCTGATGTGATCACAAAACCATTATCAGAGATATGAACCAGTTTTTCTGCTGCTTCTCCCAGTGTGTTATTCTCATCCAGTTCAGCAAACTCGGTTTTTACAATATCTTTTACCGTTGTGTCCCGCAGGATTTCCTGGTACTTGATCATCTCGTATTCCCCTTTGGCTCCAAGCAGGATAAAAATGCCAATAATCACCAGGAAGGGGTTAACGAAAAGCCCGGCAACAATAAACAGGATAGCAAAGATCTGGCCTATGTCTTTAGCTATCTGTGTGGCTTTCAGTCGGCTTAATTTCATTGAAAGCGCCGACCTGAAAAGCCTTCCGCCGTCCATGGGAAATGCAGGGATCAGGTTAAAGGCCACAATGAAGAGGTTGGCCGCCATGAGCATCAGTGCAAAGTTTTGCGTGGTGATTGCCTGAAACTCCATATCTTCAATGCTGATTCGCTGGATGGTGGATATATAGAGCCACAGCAGAAACGCGATGACCACATTAACCAGAGGGCCGGCAGCCGAAACAAGGAACTCATCCCTGGGTTTATCGGGCATCTTTGACATGTGAGCCATGCCTCCGATAGGTAGCAGGGTGATGCTGTGCACTTCGCCACCCAGTCTGATCGCCGCAAGGGAATGGCCCAGTTCGTGCAATACAACGCACACAAACAACGCAAGCACAAACAGAATGTGCATCAGTATTTGCGGGGTTTCCAAACCGCGCCCTACGCTTATGAGCACAATCCAGGCGATCAAAAGAGAAAACGTCCAGTGAACGGAAACCTTTATCCCGAAAGGCCTTCCCAAAAGAAGTGAGTATCGGCTTTTCATTTGCTTTTCGATTTCATGAAACAAACAACTTCGAACAGGTGCTGTCCCGGCATTCTTTCGGTTTCCCGAATGGTATGTTATGATTACAGATTATGCAACAACAGGATTACCCGTTCGGCCCACTCAAAAATAAACAAAAAAGGAACCATCTCAAAAAATAGTTCCTTTTTTGTTAAAAAAAACGGTTTCTGCGGCAATATAAGTATTGCTATAAACTGAAATTAGCGGGTTACATGGATATTTGAGGTGATCACCCCTTTTGGCGTGGTGATTTGAATCACATAGATACCTGCTTTCAGGTTGTTTACTGCAACGCTGTAGGTTTCCTGATCCTCAACCCTGGATGAATAAACTACCTGTCCCAGCATATCAGTCATCTCGACGCGGACAATTCTTTCGTTCGCAGCTATGTTCAATACGGATGAAGCCGGGTTCGGATAAAGAGTGATGCTTACTTCGTCTGATGTAATGATTGACAGATCGTCCGGGCCAAACATATCGCTCACGGTCATTTCCTCGCCATGAACTTCTATGCTGCGGTTGGGTTCACCCGGCCATTCGCCGCCATCCCAGCCTTCTCCAATAAGATCAGAGAAATACTTGTATTCATATATCCCGGGATCGAGTTCAAAAGTAATGCCGTACACCGGAGGATCCTCGCTGATTAGTTCCATCACCTGGTTTTCCGGTTCTGATCCCGGCTCTGCCCAGTCCATCATATCGCCTGTAATAAAGATGTGGTGTTCTTGATGATCAAAGCCGGCAAGCAATTCGTGTGATATGGCATCAGACAGGTCTGCAAGGAAGGTTACCGGCAAAACTCCGGGAGAAAGCACAACCTCAACAAGCATGTCTTCGTCAAGGGTTACCAGGTCGGAATACGTTTGATAATCTTCTTTTTCAACCGTGAAGTGATAATCTCCCGTAACCAGGGTAAACTCTGTATGGCCTTGTGCATCGGTAGGCTGAGTCAGCGATCCGATGGTCACATGTGCATTTTCCAGGAAGTTTTCGTTTACGTCTTTAATCTGGAAGGCGAGGTTATAAGCTTCTTCAGGCTCTTCGGCAGCAAACTCGAGGAAAAGATTCGGCAGGACATCTGAATTGCCGTTATAGGGGGGGATGGCCTGGGTGTCTGAATACCCGTAAACCGCCCTGGTTTCTCCCATGGCGGTTCCGTTGACACGGTACTGGTCTCCAAAGCTGCACCATGTATCAAGCAGCCCCCATACAATTTCGATGATCAGGTTGCTGGAGCCGTCGTAATCGAAAGCATCAATATCGATAAGGTGCCATCCTTCCTCTGTGGCCATCTGGTATTCGTCAACATCCTTAACCACGGCAGCATCTGACATGTCGACAAAGCCTGTTCCAAGCTGCTCCATGCCGGTATGTTTGATCATGATCTTGAAATTCGGCAGCACCTGGTGCTGAGACGTAGAAGTTACATGCACCACATCCATACCCAGTTGTACAATGGTTTTTTCGCCGGGACCGATCTCATCGATGGTGTACAGCATTTGCGACCGGTTGGCCTTATACCAGTTGTAAAACGGATAATGGCCGGGAATATCTGTTCCATCACCAATGGTCATCTCAGGCAGCTGCCCGATAAAGAGTTCGGTGGCCAGCTGGTCATGGTGGCCGTCCTCTGCAAGAAGGCCGAGGTTCACCAGGGTGCCTTCGATGGTGGAAGGGTGAGCTGCCACCTGGTAGACGACCTGTATGGTTTGGCCTGGTTCTATGGGGTCAGGCTCTGCTTCCCCTTCAAGGATTGTGAAATAGGGGGAGTCTGCTTCCATGGTCATCACAGGCTCTCTTGCAACGGCATTCCCGTGGTTGGTGAGTTCAAATACCAAAAGCGCTTCCTCGCCCGGGTCAAGATGTCCGTCGTCGTTTCCCTGTTCGCTGTCATCAACGGTATAATCAGGATGGATCTCAAATACAGGGGCGTTGGCAGTGATCCTGAGATTAGAGGTCCAGGTTTCTTCGCCATCGGTAACGATCAGTTCGAAGGTGGCCTGGTGCTGGTCGGGTACTTCCATACAAACCTCAAAGGCGAACGCATCCTCTGCCGTGGAGCTGTTGTCTGTTTCACCGGTTCCCATGGGATCGAAAGTCACCGCCTGGTCACCGTCGAGCAATGTGATGTAGTCGTCTTCACCTGCAAGGGTTGCCGTTACTTCATCTGAAGGGTCGGCACCCACGTTGTGCAGGGTGAGGTCTATGGTGAACGATTCGCCATAGTTGGCCTGCCCGGTAGCGTGCGGATCGTTGATGGTGTATTCATCCATCACCACGAACGGCCCTTCCAGTGCTGCAGCGGGAACTTGTTCAATGTAAGGGATGAACTGAGGTTTGGTCACCACGATGGTCACGTCTCCTCCATCCAGAATGGGATCAATGGGCACGTCCACCTCACCGGTCTCGTCAACAAATGACGCGCCATGAAGCACTCCGTTCATGGAGATCCCCACGTAAGAGCCCGGTTCGGCTTCCACCGTGTAGTAGTCCATTCCGATGGGCACGATAGGCATATGCGTGACGTTGTTTTCCGATCCCTCGGTAAAATAGATCATGGTTGAGGGGTCGCCAAAAGTATGATAGCCTTCCCAGTACCACTGGTCGTTGGAGTGGGTGGGGTAATTCTGGATATGTGCTTCGGTAAGGGCGAGATTCCCTACAAACTTTACGGATGCCACGGCATTGTATTCGTCATCAAACTGCGCATCATACACGCCCATGGTGGTTTCGTCCACCGTAGGAACGTAGCCGTTGTTATTGCCCTGGATGGGGAAGGCACCCACGGCCCAGTAGAAGTCTTCAAACCAGTGCGTGTTGGGTGCCGATCCCACATAGGCTACGGCACCTCTTTCTTCAGCCCGCACCCAGGCTTCGCCGATGCTTTCACCTACGCTGAACAGTGCGCTCTGGCAGCAGTTTCCGATGGCAAGCGGGTATTTGCCGGTATTGGTCATGTTGTGCACATCGTTGACGGTGAGATTTGGGCTGCCCCAGCTCGTGGAAGAGCAGTGGGCGGTAAAGTTGATCAGGCTTACCGATATACGCTCTTCGTCGTAGCAACCGGCATAATTGGTAAGGTATGCATTGACATTGGCAAAGCCATGCGCGGCATTGAAATAGTTGTCGGTGGCATAATGTACCGTGGGCTGACCAACATTGGGGTTCCAGAATCCATCTGCTCCTGCGATCATGGTCACGTCGTTGAGATAGGAGGGATCTGTAAACTCATAGCGCTGGTAGTACAGGATCTTGTCGATCTGGTTTTGCAGTTCCTGTGTGTTACGTGCCGAGAGGCGGCCGATGTACATTTCCGGGAACTGGTCTCCGTCGACGGAAGCATAGTACAGGTCGGTTACCCGCCCGGATGCAGGCCCTGTCATGGAAGCCGGCAGGTTGCTGTGATCACCCACCACGACAACGAAAGTGGGAGCCGGGTCTTCCGGGGTGGCATTGTTGTACTGGTCATGAATGAAGGTCTGAATAGCGGATGGCGAACTGCCGATCTCATCCGTATAGGCATCTACGATATAAAAGCCTTGCTGGGTTTTCCACTCAATGAAGGGTTCCAGTGTTTCCNGGAANCCTTCGTAGGCCACGATCACCATCTTGATGGGATTTTTGGTGAGATCCGGGTAGTCGTCAAAGATATCGCGGGTATCAAAGCGGTTGACCATCCTGTTGTAGGCAATGTTGAAATAGGGCGACCAGGTAGCGGCTTTGATCTCCCGGGTCAGCTGCTCATCGGCTCCCCGGTAATGCACAACCACTTCTACATCGTTGTACACTTTGATGGTGCCTTCTGCCGGGTTGTACTGCACCGGTGCTACGGTAAGCCTTCCCAGGCGCATGCCCCTCATGGTGCCGATAACTTCCA
>SL_5KL_010_SEDDRAFT_10000376_pt1 | contig 28722 bp, 34 predicted proteins | sample SodLakKL_010_SED_FD_9118 | JGI IMG/M metagenome (IMG submission 9118) | reverse complement strand
TACAAAAGGATAGGTCCAAACTCTCAAAAGATGGAGAGAGACGAAATAATCGATATCTTCAAATCTGAAGGTAAGACGAGATTTGATGAGTTGATCGAACCAAAGTTTGTGTATCCCGATGATTTCGATGATGAGAAATTTAAAAGATTTTTAGAACTAGCAGATCTATCTGATATAGACGATGTTGAAAAAATGCTCATCAATCTAGGTGTGGCTGAAAAGCAAGAAGGTAGTCTATATTTCAACAATGCCGGGGTATTGTTCTTTGCAAAGGAACCACAGAGGTTTATCCCTTGGTCTGTTTATACAGTGGTGCTTTTCAAAGACGATGCGGGTGTCGATATCATCGATCGGAAAGAAATAAAGGGCAGTCTTTTTGAGATCATCGAAGGCGTGATGAAATTCGTAAAGCTCTACACGAAGGTCGCTTATCGTTTTAAGGGGGTTCCACAGCGAGATAACGTTTATGAGTATCCTTTTGATGCGGTGCGAGAAGCGGTTATCAACTCGGTTATGCACAAATATTATTTCGAACACGGACACAACAACATTTTGAGATTTTTTCCCGATCGGATAAAGATCGAGAACTATTGGCAGGAACCCGCTAATTTCGTACTCGGAGAAACGGTGTTCAGAAGGAATCACATAATAGCCGACCTCTTCTCCAGAATCCATTTTGTGGAAAAATTGGGAACCGGATTCGAAAGGATCAGAGAGATGTGTGAAAAAGAGAATGCTCCTTTTCCCGATATCAAGTTCAACGAGAACTACTTCTATGTGACGTTCCATCAGAGTGAAGAGTATCTAAAGATGATGGACGTTTCAGAAGAGGATCAAGTCGATTTGAACGAAAGGCAGAGAGAAGCCCTTAGGGAGTTGGAAAAAACAGGAAGTTTAACGATGAAAAGATACATAGAGCTATGCCCCGAGGTTAGCCGTAGGACATTAACAAGAGATATCAATCACCTCATCGATTTGGGATTGGTTGTTAGAAAAGGAAAAGGAAAGAGGGATATGTACTATGAATTATCGGAATAGTTATGGGACATTTATGGGACATAACCATGTCCCAAAAACTAAGAGACATTATGGGACATTTATGAGACATGCCGATACCGTCGAAGATAAGGATGTCTTACGATCCCACCTTGTCATTGATATTGAAGAGATGGGTTATGAACAGAAAAAGGGGTTTAAACCATGAACATTTTACTGTCGATTAAACCGAAATACGTGGAAAGGATCGCTGACGGCGAGAAGAAGCTAGAGTTCAGAAAGGTGATTTTTAAGAATAAAACTCGTCCTGACCGAATATACATTTACTGCACATCCCCAGTAAAAAAGATAATGGGTTATTTCACTACCGGAGAAATCTTTGAGGACGACCCGGCCGAGTTGTGGAACCGGTTCCAGAACCTTGCTGGAATCAGCGAAAAAGAATTTTTCGAGTATTTTTCCGGAAAGAAAAGAGGATTTGCCATCACCATAGAGGATTATAACGAGTTCGACAATGCCATAGATCCTTATGATGTTATACCAAATTTCACACCTCCACAATCCTTCTGCTACGTTGGTAAAGACTTCGAGAGGTTTGATGATGCCCGAGTATAAGGAAGTGCAGATCGGGCCGAAAAAGATGAAAATTCCTAAAGATTGGTCTCTAGAAACATTTTCAGATGTTATTTCGACTCTTGAATCAGGCGGACGTCCGAAGACGGATGAAAGGAGCGAAAATGATTCAGTACTAAGTATTGGTGGAGCCCACATTTCGTCGGAAGGTGAATTTAAACTATCAGAGCCAGTTAGAATATCAGAAGAGTATTATTCTAAAATGAATTCTGGAAAAATTAATAACTTTTATTATTTGGTTGTAGACCCCAAAAGGCTTCCTGATAGGTAGTTTTCAGATCGTGATAGTTTTCCTCGATATACTCAAACTCATGGACCCGGCGACCTAAGTCTTTTCTACATCTTTTTCAGATATTGACACAGTGAACGACTCTCTGCAAGATCCTGCGAGCTCGGGAGCGAAGAGATTTTTTCTTCAGCCACTGGTACGCCGTCCGGTAGTCCACTTTGATCGGTTCCTCGCCGCCGATATCCACTATAATTCTCTCAGATCACGAATCTTGGAACCCTCCATATGTGGATCACCGGTCAAAACCAAAGCTCCTTCATATTCAGCGATCGCAAGTATCATACCATCCGCTAAGGGGAAATCGTTAAACTCCTCTCTTTTTACTTTCTTTATCTCTCCAGCTTTGTCCGCCGTTTCCGATGTTAGAGGGACGATCTCAGAGCGCAGGGAGATGAATTTTTTTCTTTCTTTCCACTCCTCTTCTTTGTCCAATCTCCTGTATTTGTCGCTGAGTTCGGCTATCACTATGGTCGGTGTTATGATCTCTATCTTTGATTTGATATACTCATCTACTTTTTCACCTTCTTTTGAACCGCGAAAATATTCTATCCATGCATAACTGTCGAATACTATTTTATCCATCGTAATCCTCCGTCAAATTGAGCAAGCAGACCATCCTATTCACCATGAAAGATGGGGCGATCACTTTCTTCCCACTTTGGTAAGTCAGAATCCTCTCCGAATTGACTGAGTGTCCCTGATCGGATCAATAATTCCTTTATAAGTTTCTCATAGGACTCGAATCCTTCCTCATCCTGAACTTCTTTTAAGATTTCGAGTGTCTTTTTCGAAACACGTATAGTTGTGCTCATATAACCACCTCATATATTCTCATGGTATACATACGATATATATTTTCCTATGTATCATCACCTAAATCATATTCCTTCTTGATCAGCTTTTTCACCGTCTCCTCCGGCGTCGGCTCGTTGGCGAAATCTATCTTTTCTTCATCAACTTTCCGTATTTCCTGACTTTCACCTTCATCGATCCTCTTCTGTGCACCTGGAGAGATCCTGCACGTCGCCGACAAACATCACCTAAACCCCTATCTCTCTAGAGCATATCAAACTACGATGTATTGCTCCATCCAAAGCGAATAAATTCCTAGATGATGCTGACAACTCTCTCGAAAAAGAAGCTCATAGGGCTATCTATTATTTGGTTTTTTCAGCCACCCAATCGAGATATCCTTCACTACCGAGTATGATCGGCTGAGCTATTATCTCCGGATTATCGTAGGTATGCATATCTTTGATCGCTTCCTCCAGTTCTTCGTAAAGACTGCGTTTACTCTTCAATACACATAACCATTCCTCCGAATTTTCAAGTCGACCGTCCCATTCGTATGTACTCCTTATAGGACCGACTAGCTGTACACAAGCCGCTAATCTTTTTTTTACCAGCTCTTCTGCCATCTCCTTGGCTTTTTTTCTGTCGTCCATGGTCGTCATGACCTGTACGAAGGCACTTTCTTCGTCCATCATCGCTCACCTCTTTAAATATCTAAAAGGTTCCTAACTTGCTTTATCACATCGATAACGTCTTCGTCAGCCTCCACTTCCGCCCTTTTCAACAATTTCTTTTCAAACTCCTCCGAGTCCCACTTTCCTTTTAGATCGAATAGAATCTCGCCCAGGCTTTTTACGGACTCGGACCGGACCCATTTGTCGTTATCCTCCATGGTTTTAGAGAGCTTTTTTAGAATTTTTTTCGACTTGCTTTCGCTGAGCTCTTCGGCATCTATACCTCTGAGAGCTTCCGCCGCCTTCTGTCTCACTTTCCAGCGCTCATCGTCCAACATGGATAGGAGTTCATTGACTTGTCTAGAAGATCCGGCTTTTCCCATGGCAAAAACAGCGAACATCTCCCTCTCCACGCCGAGTTCTTTAGTTTTTCCTTTGAGCTCCTTCAGTTCTTTTCTCGATCTTTTGGACAGAGAGTCAGAGATGGACCAAAGCACCCTGGGGTTGTTTTCGATCTTCAATGCGTTGAATAGGGTTTCAGCGGCTCTCTCGTGGTCTATCTTTTCCAAGGCTTCCGCCGCCGCCGTTCTGGTCTCAGGGTCGTCATCTTCGAGCTTTTGTTCTATCTTTTCTAGAACTTTTTCATCTTTTTTACCTATGGAACCCACGGCTTTCAGTGCTTCTTGTACGACGTAGTTTTTTTTATCGTTCAGTCGTTTCAAAAGGGGCTCGAGGGCTTCTTCGCATCCTCTCTCACCTAAAAATTTAGCCGCATCTTCCCTGACCCTCCAACTATTGTCTTTTAAGGCTTGGATCAAGAGCTCGTCCGCTTTTTTTCCTTGAATCTTGCCTATCCCGTTTATAGCGATCTCCCTTATCTCCCTTTCACCATCTTGGTAGGCTTGCATGAGTGCCTCTAATGCTTTTTCACTCTCTGCGTTACTTATGGCTTTCACCGCTTCTTCTTTGAGATAGGGATGGTCTAAAAAATTTTGAAGTTTCAATACGATCTTGGTACTTTTCGCCTCCCCTGCGATCTTACCCAGGGATTCTATGCTCTTTGCTTTTACCTCCGTTTCACTGTCTTCTAAAAGAGAATATAACGGATCTATAAAACATTCGTCTTGGTATTCACCCATGGCTATGGCGACGTCGTGCCTGACTTCCCAGTCGTCTTCTTCCGCCGCTTCTTTCAAAGCTTTTTTCCCGATTTCGCTCCCGATCTGACCCAGGGCCAATGCGGCGTTCGCCCTCACCGTGGCGATATCGTCTTTTTTCAATCTTTCTACCAACGCGGTAGTAACGTCTTCCCTTTCCTCACTCGCTTTCATCATACCCAATGCTTTAGATGCGTCGGCCCTTGTCTTCTCGTCCCCTTCTTGTAGGAGTCTAAGGAGTTCATCTATCTTTTCTTTTTCCTTCAATTCCACTATATGTTCCTTCATACCTATCAAATTCTCTTCTCAATCTCTTCCTTCAATATCTCACTTATCTTTTCTCCGTCGGCTTTACCCTTCAGTTCTTTCATGAGTACACCCATCAAAGGACCTATGGCGCCCATCTTCCTCTCCTCCACGAAGTCGCTCCTATCTTGGATGAGCTCAACCACTTTTTCTCGTATGTCTTCCTCACCTACGGACTCTAGACCCGCAGCATCTAACGCCTCATCTACGGATCTTCCCTGCGAAACTCCTTTGAGGATATCCGGTATGCCTTCTTTGGCGAACTCCTTGGATCTAAATCTTCTGAATATCTCGAGCAGCTCCTCTTTATTTATGTTTTTTACTTCGAATCCCTCTTTTTCTAGATCAGGATAGGTGTGTAAGAACATGTTGGTCGCTACTGAAGGCGAGCCGTGCTCTTCGACGATCTTTTCAAATAAAAGGTCGTAGCCCTTCCTGAATAGCTGTCGACTCTGCTGCTCGTTGAGTCCATACTCTTCTTGGTACCTCTCGATCTTTTCATCCGGCCGTTCCGGCAGTTCATCCGTGAGTCTTTTCAACCTGGTGCTCTCTACTTTCTTAGGAGGGATGTCCGTCTCGGGATACATCCTAGCCTCCCCCGATAGCGGTCTCAAGAAAACGGAAGTACCGTCTGGTCTCGCCTGCCTGGTCTCTTCGGGCACGCCCTTCAAGGCCATCTTTGCCCTTTCTATCACGTTCTGCAGCGCGTCTTTAGAGTCTTCTTCCGCAGCGGTCACCAGGGCGTATGCATCCTTCTCTCCTATATCCAATCGTTCCTCCACTGCTTTCATCTCCTTCTCGGTTATACCGAACTTAGGCAGCTCGTCGCTGTGGAATATGCCTGCGACGCCGGTTTTTTTTGCGTATTCCGCCAATTCGGGACCCAATAAAGCTTCGCCGTCTTCTCCTCTCAATTGACCGTCGAAGCCCTCGAGCTTCAAGGCATAAACGCCCTTTCCTCTCTTTAAATTACCTCGGATTATACTACTCTCACACTCTTTGAGATCCTCCGTGACATCATATATCTTCTCTTGGACCTTTGCGTCTCTTTTATCCAACACGTCCCTTATCTCCAATAAAGTGACCTGCCTGGTAACTTCTTTCTCCACGTATTCGGGCAGCATATACAATTCCTGGACCCCTTTCATCTCGACCCTGGCTCCTTCTTCAATAGAGACGTTGAGGTCTTCCCTTATACTCCCTATACCGCGCTTCACTTTTTTAGTACTCCTGAAAAGCGCACCTATCTTTTGGGCCACCTCTTTTGCTTCCTGGGGACTGGTGATATCAGGATCGGTAGCTATCTCCACAAGAGGTATGCCCGAGCGGTCCAACCTATAGACTTTGACGCCGTCTTCTTCTTCAACACTCCTTGCGGCGTCCTCTTCAAGACACATGGTGGGTATGCCTATCTTCTTGCCGTTCACATCTAAAGCCCCGTCGATAGCTAACAACGCCGTCCTCTGAAAACCGGTGGTGTTGGATCCATCTATCACTATCTTCCTCATGAAGTGTATCTCCTCGATCATCTCTGCGTCCATGAAAAGGGCCATGGTTATAGCTATATCCAAGGCTTCCTCGTCCGGTCCGTGGGGCGGTTCTTCGTCCAACTCTACCAAACAGGAAGAACTTTCCGGAGTCTGGTATCGAAATTTTAGACCCTTCTGTGCTTCCATGAGCGCCGCCCTATCAACATCACCTAGTTCGCTCTCCGTGGGCCTCAAGTATCTGAGGACGGTACCATCTTCGTCCTCCACCATCTCCGAAGGACAGCCACAGAATAACTTTTCCGTATCCAGCTGTTGGTGTATCTCCAGCCCGACCTTCAAGCCGAGTTCCTCATGATCTATTTTTTCGCTCATGGTCATCGAACCCTCCTGCAAGTGTATTCTCCGGATATATTCTCTTTCATGACCTTCTCGACTTCTTCGTCAAGGGTCAAAGCCCACATCAATTTTACCATGGCCGTCTCTGGGAGCATATCTCCCGCAAAGATCACACCAGCTTCTTTCAACTCCCTACCTGCGGAATAAACATGCCCGTTCACCGTACCGTAGAGACATTGGCTGGTCATGATCACAGGTGTACCTTCCTCTATGACCTCTTTCAGAGCGGGGATAAGGTTCGTATTCATGTGACCCAAGCCGGTGCCGGCTATGACCACACCTTCCTTTTTACCGGCGTCTCTGATGTCCTCTTGGGTCAATCCAGGATTCGCATACAGTAACGATACTCTTTCGTCTATACCTCCCTTCCGCTCCAATCCTTTTTTCACCTCTACTTTTTTCTCCTCTTCAAATTCAACCTCTCCCGTGTTCGGGTACACGTAACCCAAAGGTCTCTCGTTTATGGACTCGAATGCGTCTCTGCGGCTGGTATGCATCTTTCTCACCTTTGTCCCTCTATGTACGGCACATCTTTCATCGGACATGGAATCATGCATGACCACGTGAACGCCGGGTCTATCAGATCCGGCCAATTCGACCGCGGCCAATAGGTTGAGGTGTGCATCGCTGGACGGCCTGTCGCTGGAGCGCTGTGAGCCCACCAATACCACGGGTTTCGAAAGGCCGTGGAGCAGGAAAGATAAAGCCGCCGAAGTATAACTCATGGTATCGGTACCGTGTGAGACGACCACTCCTCTGGTTCCTTCTTCGAGGATCTCCACCACTCTATCGGCTATGGTCACCCAATCTTTAGGTACGATATCTTCACTCAACTTGCTGAACAGGATCTCTACCTCCGGCTCGCACCGTTCGGCTATCTCAGGGTTGGAATACAAAAGATCATCGGCGGTCTGAGCGGGATGAACAGCTCCTGTCCTGTACTCTACGTAACTGGCGATGGTTCCTCCCGTGCCCAGGATGGATATCTTTGGCTTATCTTCGTCTATCTCTATCCTTCTTTCTTTCTTTTCAGTTCTTTTTTTACTCTTTTTTATCACTTCGATACCGGTATCTTCTTCACACACCACACCGATATTATAGCCGTTTTTTAGTTTTAAAGTTATGACGTCTTTTTTACTGAATCTATGACTGGGCATCAATATACCTTCGTAGCTTTGACTCTCTTTCTTTATCCTCACCTTGTCTCCCACTTCAGCATCTCCTAGTAATTCTTCTCTAAGTACCATGATATCCGGTACTAAAACGGAAGGTCATTAAAAATGGTTTTCGTGTACTTTACTAAAGTGATTTATAATACTTATCTACTAAAGGTACGGAACTTTACTTAAAAAATTGATCAAATGGTTGAGATATAATGGATGATAGAATAAAAGAACATGCCGAGATAATCGCTGATTGGAGCACGGAGATGGAAAAAGACGACAATGTTTTGGTGATGGCGCACCCCCAGGCAGAAGAGCTGGTCATCGCATTGTATGAAGAGATAGGTGAACGAGGAGCACATCCGACCACTCTTTTCTCCTCCAGCGAAGTGAGCCGAGCCTACCTTAAAAACTTCAACGGTGAATTCAAGACGCCGGAACACATACTATCGCTCTTTGAAAACTCCGACGTGGTGATCTCCATAAAATCAGACGTCAACGAAAAAGCGATGAACGATGTTCCAGGACAATTGCTGGCAGAGTACTCCAAGGTCCGAAAACCCATAAGCGATATGGTACAGGATAAAAAAACATGTTTGACCGCTTTCCCCACAAATGCCGCCGCTCAACTCGCAGATATGTCTTTAAGGAGTTATCAGGACTTCGTTTGGAATGCGGTCTTGAGAGATTGGCAAGAGGTACACGACAAACAGGAGATACTGAAGAAAAAGATGGACGAGGCCGAGGAGGTTTACATAACAGGAAAAGAGACAGAGCTGACCATGTCCATCAAAGGTAATTTGGGCGAAAACTCAGATGGAAAATTCAACCTACCCAGTGGTGAAGTGTTTACCGCGCCTATCCCCGACAGTGTAGAAGGCGAAATACTGTTCGATAAACCGCTCATCTACATGGGGCGTGAGATAAACAACGTGAGGCTAAGATTTGAAAAGGGCGAAGTGGTGAAACATTCTGCAGATACCAACGAACAACTTTTATCCCAAATCCTACAAGCCGACGAAGGTGCTAATAAATTGGGCGAGTTAGGTATAGGTACCAACAGAGGCATCAAGATATTCACAAGAAATATGCTGTTCGATGAAAAGATGGGTGATACGATACACTTGGCTTTAGGAAAGGCCATAAAGCGCACCATAGGTGAAAACGGAGCGGGTAACGACAGTGCCATACACATGGACATCATAAAGGATATGTCACAGGGCAGGTTAGAGATGGACGGCGAAACTGTCATGGAGAACGGAAAATTCATATGGGAGATGTAACGAAGACGAACAAAAAACCTATTACCCCTTTTTTCTATCTATACCTTGATGGTCTACGATCCCAGTTATTGGTACGAACAAAAAAGATTCGAATTTGAAAGCAAGGTGGAAAGTAGCGAGGGAAAACGGGTCATCTTAAAAGATACTTATTTCCATCCAGAGGAAGGAGGACAGCCCGCCGATAAAGGCACGTTGAACGGCTATGAAGTCAAAGACGTGCAGAAAGAGGGAGATGAGATCGTACATCATATGGAAAACACATCTCATGACCTGAAAGAAGGTAAAACTGTCAAAGGAAAAATAGATGAAGGATTCAGGATATACTGCATGAGAGCACATACTGGAGCCCATATCGTGTTCGGAGCCGGCAGAGAAGTTATGGGAGATATAAACTACTCCGGTTTCGATATAGGTGAGAAAAAGGCCAGGATCGACTTCGAGACAAGTAGCCGCGTAGATAGAAAGACGTTATCGAAGATGGAAGAACGCTGTAACCAGATAATTTTGGAGAAAAGACCTGTTACGTGGAAGATGGTGAAAAAGGAAGATATAGAAAACAGTGAAGATATAGCTTTTGCAAAGAAAATACCCTCCGGAGAGAAAGTGAGGGTTATCGATATAGAGGGATGGGATAGGGGCGTGTGCAGTGGAACCCACCTCTCTGACACCCTGGAAGTGGGCAGGATATACATAGTGAACAAAAAAAAGCTACAAGAGGGTGTGACCCGAGTGAATTTCTGTGTGGGTAAAGAAGCCTTGAGAAGGGAGTACGGAGAAAAAAGATCGCTGCTCAGGGCCACTTCCATCCTAGAGACGGATCATACAAACCTTCCGGGAAAGATAAAAGACCTCTTGAACAGCAGGGGGAGGCTTGAAAAAGAGCTTGAAGAACTGGAAGCCCTGCGTGTAGAGAGGGAGATAGACGATTGCGAGAGATATCCACGGGAAGGATACGAGCTTTTGATACAGACTCTACAAGCTTCCACAGAGCATTCGGATATAATCGCTCATAAGGCCAAAGACGGAGTCGGCCCTGAAGAAGTTTTAGTATTGGTGAACGAAGACCAGGGGATAAGTGTGAGCGTAGGGGTCGGTGAAGATGCAGATGTAGATGCCGACCATGTGATAAACGAACTGAGCAGGGAGTTCGGTGGTGGCGGTGGAGGTACTTCGAGATTCGCTCAGGGAGGAGGATTCAAAGCTTCTTCCCAAGAGGTAAAAAGATCCGTGCTGGACTATCTATAGCTTTAAAGGTTTGCACTGTCGGTATTCTAGGTCGTTCTTCAGGGCTATCTCAGCTTTTTGTAATTCTCTTCCCAGAAATGCGGCGTGGTCTAACCTGGATATCAATCCTTTTTCTATCATGGTATCACACACGGCTTTTGCAGACGTGCCTGTTATCACCTTGTTCAGTCTACCGGTCTCTACTTCTAATCTCCCTTCCTTTTGTACGTTGAGATAGTGTTCAACTATTATTTCATCTTTCACGTTTACGACGAAAAAACCTTTTTCGTCGAATTCGACGCCGCTGCTTTCTTCCGCCTGGATCATCTCGATCTTCTTCTCAACCATTTAAAAACATCTCCCTGGCCTCTACCATATTTTTGAGTTTGCCTTTGGCCGTATCCGTATCCAAATTCCTGAGTCCACAATCCGGATCTATCATGGTTTTAGGACCGAAAAACTCGTAGGCTTTTTCTATCCTTTTCATGATGGTGGATACCTTTTCGAGCTCGGGCCTCGTAGAGACCACTCCCACGGCCAAACGCTGGGGAAAGTCCAACTCATCGAATCTTTCATAAAGTTTCGGGATAGAGGTGAATTCGTGGTCCAATATATCCACATTCAACTCTACCAATCCATCCACTATGTTGGAAACATCCCCACATACGTGCAGAGCCGTAGTACATTCCAAGTCCAAAACCGTCTCCACCGCTTCCTTAGCATGATCCGGGAAATCTATGGAAAGAAGAGGTTCATCCACCTGAACCACGTCACATATATCGGATAACTCCACAGCCTCTTTATGAAGTGCTTCGGCGGTATCAAAAACCGCCTTTCTTTCTTTTTTATAGTATCTGTTATCCGAACTCTTGACAAGGGTGTAAGGTCCGGTAACGATGCCCTTGAGCAAGGTGTTATCTTGGATCAAGTCCCTGACCCTTTTTTGATCTTCAACGGTTATCTGATCACGGTATCCGACCCTGTTGACCAGTTCTACCCTGTCTTTGACTCTGAAGCCGGATAACTTTTGGGCGAATAGGCTCACCATATCGGCCCGGGTCTGCCCGTCTGATACCATGTCTATACCGCACTCTAACTGATCTTTCACAGCTCTTCTCAAGCTCTCGTGGAAGGGATCGCTCCCATCATAGTAAGAGCTTCCTAGGAGCTTTTTCCCGGGTACGGATGGATAACTCCCCACCACCGTGGTCATCAGTTCCTCGTTCATATCCATGATAGAGCAAAAGGAAACATGAGTTAAAAAAATAGCGCTTATCGTAGAGTATGATATGGATGTTCCTTTGATATCTCGACTCCGAAGTAATCCTGGGCTCCCTCCGCCACCATCTTATCGACCATGGCAGCGTTCAGTATCGAGTCGAAGGCGTTCTCTATAGGCCCATAATAGATGAAATCCGCACCTAGAGTCAGAGGTATAGTATCTATGGAAGAGTCCAACTTATCGAATATATTTTCCCGTTCTTCGTAGTCGTTCAACCATCTCCAAGATTCTATAGTGTTATGTAGTGCACACCCCACGGGTAAGCCGAATTCGCTTTTGAACACAGGGACCGCTCTTACGGTTTCGCAGGCCTTTTCACCAAAAGGTGTTGCCGCAGTGTCTAGAAAAACGTATCCTATACCCGCTTCCTGGCTCATGGTCAAAAGACCTTTATCTAGTATGGGACCGCCGTCTTTTATCATCTCCTTCCTTCCGTGTGCGCTGTTATCGTGTGGGTTGTAACCCAATAAGATCGCTCCGGCGGGAGTTTTTTCTTTCAGTAACTCGAATTCCTCTTCATCCATGCCCAGATTCAAACTGTTATAGATAGCTCTGTGGAGGGAATCCTGCTGATCTAGATAGTCTAGTACTTTCATCCTGACCTCGGCTTCGGGCACGTCCACGGAAAAAAACCCCTCTATATTGTCCAAGGCAAAATCTAGTTTCCATTCCACTTCCTCCTCTTCGTAGATCAAGATGTCTACCATGGAGGGTACCGAGGTCCTGCGGGATATACGGTTTTGGTCCTCTATCAACGCCTTGGCTTTTTCAAGTGAAGACTCCGGCTCATGGAATTGATCTTCATAAAAAAGTGTGCCTATCATCAGGGTGGGATACTCTCCCGGCTGACCTCCAACTTTTATCCCTTCAAGATCATACGTCATTTGTTCCTTGGCATAGCTGAACATCATTTCACCTCCTGGTGTGAAGGTTTTATCTCGCCCCACGGAGATACGCTCAGAGACGAGTGAAGAGCGAATTCTGCATGGAACTTTGATCTTTTTATTCTTTCGATCTTGATGGCGGTGTAAGGTTCGCCAAAACAGCCTGGATCTTTTTGGATGGTCTTGCATATGACTTCTTCTAGTTCCTCTCTACATTCAACATCTATCATGTCGATCAACTCCACCTGCTCCCGGAACCGTTCCACCGCCTCCTCCGATATGTTCTCGATGTAGGGTACCGCCCCCGGCGAGCCTATTATCTTACCGTCTTCATCTACACCGTTCTTTGCGAGTTCCATAAGGGACCTACCGGATCTATGACCCCTGATCTCCTTTCCAAAGACTATCAAAAATCGTATGTTGGGATTAGAGATCGTGTTGGCAACGACTTTTTCGATGCCTAGATTTTCAGTCTTCATGGGTCCCCATATGGCCACTTTATCCGGGTCGAGATCGATCTTGTGTCCCAGAGTAACAACTGCTACGGGAGACGTTTCATCACCTGTTTTAAAATCACCTGGCCAGGGGTACGTCTCACTCATAGATCGCTCAACCTCTTTATTATCTTTTTAGAAACTCCGTTATGTTTGACAGGTAATATGTGGGCACCTACCTTGGTATTTAGCCCTCTGTCTTGGATACCGTCCAATATATCCTGGTAAAATTCTATGGTGGATCTCACTGAGGCTTCGGCTGTGTCTTCCGCACTAGATAGTCTCTTTATCGTGGAGGGCGGAACCGTGACTTGAGGGACCGCTTCCTGTAGGCTTTTTATCTGAGCTTTAGATGAGAAGGGGGTGGTCCCTACGAGTATAGGTATATTTTTTTCGCTGCTGTCCTCAAACCTCTGTATAAAATCGAGCATCTCTTCTGCATCGTAACATATCTGGGTCTGAAAAAAATCTGCTCCCGCTTCTACCTTTTTGGTCGCATATTTTGCCTCGTTGCTCCTGTGAGATATGACCACACCGCCCACCTGAAAGTCCGTATCTTCCTCTATATCCTCTGTTTCCTTGAGATATCTGTTCCTTTGCCTGAAAGGTGCAGCGGAAAGTTCAGGCATCAGTTTTCCCTGATTTAGATATTGTTTTATCCCGGTTATGAGCTCTAGAGAATTGATATGGTCAACTTTCTCTTCTGCGGGGTAGTCTCCGACCCCGTAATCACCGGTCATAGCTAGTATAGTCTTGATACCTAGACTTTGCGCACCGAACAACCAACGCTGTAATCCACTAAGAGTAGAATCTCTACAGGTGAGATGTGTGATGGGTTCAACTCCGACTTCCTTCAAAATACGACCGGCGTAGGGTGCAGGATCGATCATGACTAGCCCTACCGGATTGTTGCAAACATTCAGCCCTATAACATCGTCCAAAAAGTCGTAGCTCTTTATCTCCTCCATATATCGCTCCACGTTGCCTCCCCTAGGTGACGGGACCTCTAACGTTATCGGGAACTTTTCTTTATCCAGCTTAGATACGAATCCTCCTCTCATATCTTACGTATAGATCAGCTTTTTATTTAGTCATTGTGTTTTTGCTTCAAAATTGGAAAAAAGATTATATAGTCAGCGTAGTTAGAATTATAGTAGATATGAACGAATCTAGCGAGGAAGAAAGAGGGGATTTCAAATTATGCATTCATCGCTCGGTCGACGAAGACTGGCTTCCCTTGCTTCGAAAGAAACATGAGATGACCTTAGCTCTTCACCCTTACTGTGAAAAATGCGGACTGGTAAGGAACATCGGTCCGGACAGACCTAGAAAGATAGGTTATTACATAGACAAACTTTCGGAACTCGAGAGATATCTAAAAAATGAAGATTCAAAAGGGGGGAAAAACAAATTGACCGAAGCACAAAAACGTCTAATAGTCAAAGAGATGGAGGAACAGGAGGTTTTTAAAGACCTGTATGGTGTATTGGCTAGTACTCAGAAAGAAAAATTTATAGAGATAATCAAAAAGTACAGAGCGGATATAGAAGAACACGTCATAGAGTACCATCTTGGATGAGTTCAAGTGAACTGAAGAGAGTCAGAGCATGGATATGAATTTTGAAAAACTTGTGAGCGTGATCATCCCTACCTTGAACGAAGAAGAGGGGATCGAAGAGGTGATCGAAGACATACCCGAAGAAGGACTGAAAAGGCTGGGATATGAGACGGAGATATTGGTGGTGGATGGCGGTTCTTCTGATGAGACGGTAGAAAAAGTAAAGGAAAAGGGCGTAGACGTTTTTCAAGCAGGAGAGGGAAAAGCTGAAGGAGTCAGGCTCGGTTTTAAAGAAGCCCAGGGAGATTACGTTTTTTTGATAGACGGAGACGGCTCTTATCCTGGGGAGAAGATCATAGACATGGTCAACGAACTAGAAAACGGTTGTGATATGGTGTTAGGAAGTAGATTCGCAGGTGAGATACAGCAGGGAGCCATGACCACTAAAAATAAGATAGGAAACAAGATATTAACGTTCCTTGCCAATAGATTGTACGGAACGGACGTATCCGATCTATGTACCGGTTTGAGAGGCATGGATAGGAACGTGTTGGAGAACAACAAGGTCCCTGGACGAGGATTTGAAATAGAAGCGGGCATCCACACCGTCTTTTCCCATGAAAATATATCTGAGATAGGAATAAGATACGATAAGAGAAAAGGAACATCTAAATTGAAGACTGTAGACGGATTGAAGATAGCTGGTAGATTGTTCAAAGGAAAATTCAAAAAAAGATGATATCATGCTGAAGATAGAAGTGTGTGAGATCCGAGGACACTGCCCTGTATACCGAGAGGGAGACCTAATAGTCATAAAAGACCCTGAGATAGATCTGGAAAGAACTGACAAACTTTGCACCCACGCCTTATCCACCATCTTACATTATACCACCGCCCTGGAAAACGGAGTAAAACCCTTAGAGCTGGGATTGAACAAAGAAGACGAGAACGTTGCCTACGTACAGTGTGTGGATCCAGGGGAAAGTTACACAGGAGGAGGAACCGTGGTATTCAAGGTAGATATAGAATGAAAGGCATCTACATCCTCATATCAAAGCTAGAAGAACCCGTTATCAAAGAAGTGGGTGCACTCGGCAAGATAAGATTCTTTCCCGGGACTTACGCCTACGTGGGCTCCGCCCAGAACGGTATAGAAGGAAGGGTAAAAAGACATCTTAAAGAAGATAAAAGAAAACACTGGCACATCGATCATCTCCTTGAAAAAACCGAAGTGCGGGACGTTTTCGGCTACGAAGGTGATAAGAGTAAAGAGTGCGAAACCGCTTCACAGCTAAAAGAGGCTTACAGAGCCGTGGATGGATTCGGCTGTTCGGACTGTTCATGCGATTCTCACCTATTCTACACGAACAAAAGCTTAGATACCGTCATAGATTCCATAAGAGACATCAACGGAGAAGAAGATATGAGGTTAAGGGACCTAAAAGGTCAGTAACCTTTTTATCCTATTTCCATTGTAGTTCCAAAAAGTCACTCAGGGCCCGTGAGGTAGCTTGGTCCATCCTTCGGCGTTCGGGACGCCGGCACCCGAATTCAAATTTCGGCGGGCCCACTACCTTTTTTTATCACTCGACGTCTCTCCTGGAAGGAGATGACCAAACACCATCTGGTATCTCGTCGTAAATACTGTCTGTTTCTTCTTTGCTATCTTTTTCAGAGGACTGGGTTTCAAGGAGTTCCTTTATCTTGTCTTTCTCAAATAACCAGTAGTGAATCCTCCATTCCCTACCATCGTAGAGTGTGGTCTCTTCACGCTCGGTGGTGAGTAGTCCCACATCTTCTAACATATAAAAAACGTCGCGATCCTCTTGCTCTAAGATGTTATCTATGATCCTATCGTTGAAACCAAAGAAATTCAAAACATGTTCAGCCATCATCTGAGCGGCACTGGTTTCCATCCCCCTCTCATCTATGCTGTTTTTTATGGCAGTGGTAAGATCGTCTACTTTCAGAGATTTCCCCCGAAATTCATCAAAACCGGCTAGCTGATTTGTTTTTTCATCGCTCATATTTATTACCCACCTTCTCTTTCACGGGATAACTGTCTATTATACATATTTGTAACTCATGCTATAAATAATTTGTGTGACCATGCAAAAATCAACCGTTGAAAAGCCTTTTCGTCATCCAGTTGGCGTTGAACTTGACAAGATCGTCGTATCCTTCACCGGTCCCCACAAAAAGCATGGGCTTTCCCACAGCGTGTCCTATAGATAAAGCGGCGCCTCCTTTTGCATCGGCGTCTATCTTTGTCAGGACGACACCGTCGATGCCAACGGACTTTTCGAACTCTTTAGCCTGCTCCACGGCATCGTTGCCTGCCAGGGCGTCGCCTACGAAAATTATCATGTCTGGTTCCGCCACCCTTTTGATCTTCTTCATCTCGTTCATGAGATTTTGGTTGGTCTGCATCCTGCCCGCGGTATCGATCAACACCACGTCTTTGCCCCTAGCTTCGGCATGTTCAAGGGCATCATAAGCCACGGCGGCGGGATCGCTTCCCTTGGAATGCTTTATCACTTTTACTCCTAATCTGTCGCCGTGTTGCTGTATCTGTTCCAAAGCACCTGCTCTAAAAGTATCGGAAGCCGCTAGGGCACAACTATACTTCTGTTTGATCAATCGATGTGCGATCTTTGCTATGGTAGTGGTCTTTCCTGTTCCGTTGACCCCTACGAACATTATGGAGAATGGTTTTTCCGCTCTTTTTACTTTCTTGTCGAAGTTTATATAATCCGCTTTCAAAGCGGACTGAACAGCCTTTTTTAAACTCGCTTCCACCACGTATTCCATATCGTATTTTCGGCTTATTTTCTTTCCTAAAAGATCTTCCTTGACTGAATCCTGGATTTCTTCAGCCACGGGCAGAGCTACATCTGCTTCTAGAAGTGAGACCTTGAGCTCCCAGAGTATGTCTTCTATCTTACTCTCCTTTATCTTTGAGCCCCAACCGTCAACGAAGGCCTCATCTGGTGTTTTTTCGATCTCTTTTTTACTGGATTCCTTTAAACCAGATAACTTGTTTTTTAATTTTTCAAACATATTTACATCTGACCTGATAAGATATCACAAACTGTCCAACACCTATCTACTGAAAGACCTGACCTCCGCCATGTTGTTCCTGCTGCTGTCTCTGTAGTTTTTGATAATCTTCTCTGACTTCCTGTTCCAATTCGTCCGCATTTTCGTTCAGTTCGTCTATGTATTCCTGGAGTTCCTCTTTATCTTCTTTGATCTTTTCTTTTTTTCTGTCTATTATCTCTAATGCGTCTTTTACGTCTCTCTTGGTTGATAGATCATTGCCTATATCTACCAATACCTCTTCATTGTTTTTGACTTCTGTGTGTATATACGTATCGGCTCCTATGTGTACCAATACCTCGGTACCCTCTGACTCTTTGCTGTATTTTTCCACGGTTTTCTTCGCTTCATCGTGTGTTTGTATCTGATTTTGTAACAGTCGTTTTTGTCCCTCTAAGGCTTCGACTTCATTTCTCATCACTTCCAGTGTAGATGCTTTCTGTTGTAGTTCTTGTTGGTTGACCATAGTATTTCATGCCTCCATATCTATCTTACTTTGAATTAAGAAATCCTCAACATCATCCTCATCCACCTCTTCAGTCCTGAATATCTTGATATTTGTCCTTTTGACCCTATGCTTACTACCGAAAAGGGAATATATCATCTCTACGGCCTCCTCCCTACTGTCGCTGATGACCTCTTTAGAGAACCGCTGCCAGTCAGATTTTCTTCTTCCCATCTTGAATTTTCCTTTCACTCTATGTACTTTCATATCTAACACCTGAACGATAACTTAAACATTCGGCGATAAGTGAGAGAGGTATTAAAAATTACCCCCTATTTCTGCTCCTTGCTTTGCTAAATTGGTGGATCTCTCTTCGATATGGATACATATATATACCCCGTCCTTGTAAAGTAAACAAAGCGAGTAACGGGTAAAAAACCCGTTGGAGATGTGCCCGACTCAGGGTGAATCCATAAACAGGAATAACGTGATAAAATGCCAGAAGAGCAGACGGATGAAGAGGAAAAAGAAGCCATAGAAACACAGACGAGCATGTATAAATACATAGAAAAGGCATGGGAACAGCCGAAAGAAGGTTTTTTGAAAGAACTGCAGCGAGAACGCCTGAAAAAATGGCGGAGAGAGAACAATTTTAAAAGAGTAGAAAGGCCCACTAGACTGGATAGGGCTCGAAAACTCGGCTATAAAGCAAAACAGGGTTTCGTCATCGCAAGAGCCAAGGTGAGGCGCGGAAACCTACGAAGATCTAGGCCCAAAAAAGGAAGAGGACCAAAACGTATGGGCGTTAAGAAGATAACACCCAAAAAGAACCTACAGTGGATCGCCGAGGAAAGGACCTCAAAAAAATATCCTAACTTGAGAGTACTGAATTCATATTGGGTAGGACAAGACGGACGTAACAAATATTTTGAAGTGATCATGGTGGACCCGAACCATCCTGCCATAAAAAACGATCCAAGCATCAACTGGATCTGCGAAAAGTCTCAAAAAAGCAGGGTATTCCGGGGAAAAACCTCCGCCGGTAGAAAGTCAAGGGGACTCAGAAGCAAGGGAAAAGGTGCAGAAAAATCCCGCCCATCTGAAGAAAAAACCGACTGATCTACAGGTCCTTGAACTCTGAAAAGGGCTCAGAAGGAGCTTCGTCGGGCTCGGCAAAAAATTCGAGCTCCTCATCGGTTATATCTTTTATAGGATATCTCTTATTCAGTATATCTTTTATCTTTTCCTTCAAACCATCTAGATTTTTCTCTTCTAAAGCCGATATCTTCATCCTATCCGTATCGCTTTCCTTCAGATCTACTTTATTCTCGACCTCGATCATCTCTACATCAGATAGGTCTGTTTTGATCTCTTCGCAGAGGGTTTTCTGCTTCTCCATGGGGTAACCACACGTTTCACTCGGGTCGTATAAGAAAACGATCACATCGGCTAGATCTTCAAGGGCCTTGGCAGCCTGCATCTCTATCTCATTCCTCTCCTCTTTGGGTCTGTCTAGCATACCCGGGGTGTCGATGAGCTGGCACATCTGATAACCCAATTTGAAATGACCTATCCCTACTTCTTTTGTGGTGAAGGGGTACCTAGCGATCTTCGGTTTGCCGCTTGATATCCTAGAGACGAGTTCTGATTTTCCCACGTTAGGATAACCCGCAACAACCACCGATGGATGGTCCGCTCTGATATCTGGCAGGGAGTTCAGTTTTTTCCTAGCCGATCTTAAGAATTCTAGATCATCGTTCACCTGTTTTAAAAAAGAATCAGTCCTTGCGTAGGCTTTTCTCCTTATCTTTTCTATCTCACTTATATCTTCTTGAGACACGACTTCCCTAGCGGCTTCAAGAACTGTTCTTTTGACACGGCGTTTAGCCCAATTTATGGCACCTAGGCTCTTTTTTAGCTCGTCTATACCCACGGTGATGTCGATAATATCAAAATAAAAATCAGGTAGACTATCCAAAGAGGGAAACTCTTCCTCATACCGTCCAAGTGTGTCGTCTATGATGTCCGCTATGGCATTCAATTTTGCGGAAGTGGTCTTTTTTTTCCTATCCAGAGCCGTATTTCCCTGTTTGACCTTTTTAGATGCACGACCAAAGGCTTTATCCAACAATTGTTCCGCGTTCAACACGGGGGTTATCTCGAAATCCATACACTCTTTACTTCATAGGTGGTGAATAAGGTTAACGGTCAGGCAAAAAGTATTAAAAAGGAGTAGGTTTTACACCGCACAGGTGCCATAAATGGAAGAAGGAGATCTAATCTACGTGGAATATGATATTTGGATGATGCCTGACGATGAAGACGAAGAAGCTATGCTATTCGACACTACAGATGAAGAAAAGGCAGAGGAAGAAGAGATACATGAAGAAGATGCAAGTTACGGACCTGTTCCAGTCTTGTTAGGTAGTGGGAATATTATGGAAGGTTTCGAAGAAGCGCTTTTGGAAAAAGAAGTGGGAGAGGAAGGTTCAGTAGAGGTACCCCCTGAGAAAGGTATAGGTATGCGGGAACCGGACAAGATCGAGCTTTTCAGTAGAAGAGAGATGCAGAGAAGAGATATAGATCCGGTAGAAGGCCAGGAAGTCGAGATAGACAATAGACGTGGAACCATAATACAAGCTACGGCGGGGAGAGTCAGAGTAGACTTCAATCATCCAATGGCCGGTAGAACATTGAGATATGATTTTAAGATAGTCGATAAACCAGAAAGTATAGAAGACAAGGCTAAAGCGATCCTGACCATGGATTATACGGACCTAGATTTCAAGATCGAGGAAACCGAAGAAGGATTAGATGTTATATTACCCGATCAATGTAAATACGATCAGAGCTGGTTCGTGGTCAAGTACAGAGTGGTAAGCGACTTAAGAGACACGTTAGACCTGAACCATATACGATTCATAGAAGAGTACATACAGGAAGACGAAGAAGAAGTGGACGTAGAATTCGAAGATCTAGATGACCAAGAACTCCTAGACGAAACGGATGACGAAGAGGAAACTGAAGAGGAAACTGAAGAGGAAGCAGACGAAGAAGCTGAAGAGGAAACTGACGAAGAAGAATAGAGACCAAAAACCCTTTTTACTATCTATATCATCTTTCGCTAACAGTTGATGTTGATGGCACTTAAAGTTACGTTCAAAGAATGGATAATCCTGATGGTAATGTTTGCCGTATTTGTAGCTATCACTGGTTTTTTGATCACGATCTTCTTGGATATCCCCGGACATCTGGTTACCATGGGTGCACTGATAGTGATCTTCGTAATCTTCAAGGTACAACAGTGGAGGAACAAAAAATATTCGGAAGAGAACGAAGATGGAGAGGAGTGAGGGGTAGCGGGCGTAGGGGGATTCGAACCCCCGTTCTACAGCTTAGGAGGCTGTCGCCATATCCAGACTAGGCCACACGCCCTTTTTGTTTAAGTGTGCGTAGTCTGGATGCCTTTGGAACTTGTTCCGATTTGTATCCAGACTAAATTCAAGGCCACACGCCCTTTTTGTTTTGGATTGCACAACAATGAAAGCTAACTGTTAATTAAAATTTTACTTTCTTCCGAGCCAAAAAATGGGGTAGAACTTCATGACGAAAGTCAAGATTCAAAAAACCTTAGCTGTCCAAAATGCGGTAAAGGATGGCTAGTTCAGGACTGGAACAACAAAATGGTCTGCCAGGACTGCGGAGCTAGATTTGATATGGAACAGATACTCAAAAAAAGCTCATTAAAAAAGATCTATGATCTAGATCTCACGCTTTCTCTCCATAGGCTGTCCAGATCAATTCTAAATCGTCGTCGCCTTCTTCTTTTTTGACTATGTGCTCCACATCAGGGGGTACGTGTATCGATATGTTCTTTTCCAGTTCGATCTCTTCTCCGTCGACCACCGCTGTACCACTTCCGCCGACGACAGTGAACACTTGATTCCACGGATCGAGTTCGTCCTCGTTTATCTGCTCTCCTTTTTGTATAGTATAGTAGGCAGATCTTACACCATGTCCGTAAGCTATGGGTACGGCGTTGCCTCCGTGGACCTTTCTCGAATGTTCTCTTCCGAGTTCAGTTATAGTGGGATAATCTTTGCTGAAAAAGTGTGTCAGAAAATGATACATCATCTGTAATATCTCGTTATCCATCTCGGCTCCTTCAGGGAGTCGAAAATCCAAAGGTGCCGATTCAGTCATGGAAGCTCTTCCGGCGGCGGTCATACCGTTCCATTCTCTAGAACTCAATTTTTTAAAAGTCTCTTGGGACATCACAAGACCCAGATCACCGATACAATCTACACCAGCTTCTTCCACTTCGACCTCGCTCTCTTCCAACCTGACGAGATAAGCTTCGTCTTCTCCTACGAGTAGGTGTATCTTCCCTTTGAGATCGGAAGGCTTCTTTTTCTTATAGCACTCGGCCATCCCTTCCAGTTCTTCGTTTATGGAACTGATCTTATCCTCGTTTTCTTCACACATCGTCTTTTGAAAAGTCTTAGAGGATAAATAATTATCCCTCTAAAGATTCCAGAACATTCTTTTCCGCTACCCCCGGCAGGTATCCTTTATGTTTTGATCCCTGTGAATACGTGTCGTATATGATCCCTTCTCTAGCCAGTTTTTTGTTGACTGACCCGAAAACGTAGTGCCAGGCCTGTATGAAGAACTCGTCGAAGGGGACTCCGTTCTTCATGGGCCTCGTTTCCTCAAGGTCCGATCTTAACTGTTCCCGATTATCATGGAGCCAGTTTTTCAGCATCGGAACGAAAAGTTCAACACACTCTGATATCATCTCGACGTCCTCATCGGTAAAGTAAGGTATCGAAAGATGATAAGTTCCTTCTTCCTTTTCGATGTAATGCATCTTCTCCAGCATAGAGACATGTTTTTTCGATAATTTTTCTTCTAAAGCTCCTTCAAGTTCTTTCACATCTATACCGTCTTTACCGATCACCTTTATGACTTCGCCGAGCTCCGAAGCCAAATTTTTCCTCTTTTCGAACAGTAAAGAACCATATTCTTTTCCACCTGGAAAGTCAAAATCAAGAGCCCTGTGCAGTATATCGGGCAGTGTATCCCTCCTGGTTTCCGTGTGGTGATCCCCGAATGTGTGAAATATAGGATCCATCACTATCATGTGTCCTCCCCAGTATATCTCCTTCAGCATCTCTTCGTCCTGTTTTTCACCCCATAATATGTATTCGTTACCACCGGGCTGCGGCTTCAAGTTGTTGGCTATGTCCCACTTTCTGAAGAACGTTAAAGATCCCCAGTCCAGAAAATAACATCCGATTATCAAGAAGGCGAGTTTCTCTTTTTCCACCTTGTCGTTTTCATATGCTGAAAGTACCGATCCTATCTTCTCCTTTTTAGAGACTATCTTTTCTACTAACTCTTCGGCGTAACCCTCACATATATCGAAGATCAGTTCGTTATCTTTTTTGTCCAAGAAAGTAAAATTGACGTATATCTTCCCGTCTCTTTTTTTAAGAGCGTCGAGCCTCAGCAGTCTTTCTATTTCGGGCTTAAGAGCATCGTATTCTGAGAAGATCACTTCTTCCTCCATAGGATCTCTGTTCAACTTGAAGATTAGTTCCTTCATCTCCTCTTTGTCCAAAGCGGAAAATGGGTTGTCTTTCTCAGGAGTATTGTGCCAATCTAGATCACCACAAATACCGAACTTAATATCATCCATGAGCATCAAAAATTAGTTTTAAATATAAATTTTATCCTCAGACATCGACGTGTGGGATAACCCTTGTATATCCTATGGCTGACCTATTTTTATATCTCGGTTTTACCGTCTTTTTTAAGCATCTCCAGCATCTTTTTTCTCTCTTCTTCCAGTTTCTCCTCGTCCTCTAGCTTTTCTTTGACCTTTTTGTTCTGTTCTAACAACTGTTTTTTCCTCTTGATCTCGTCCTCTTTCCTCTTTCGCTTGAGTTCTAGGATCTTATTCTTCATCTCCATGGCTCTCTCGTGATAGTGATCCGCTCTTTCCCTTACATCTATGAACTTTTGATGCAGTTTATCCGCTTCGTTGGAAAGGGCGTTCATCTCCCTATACAGTTCCTCGATATCGTCGTGATATTTCTGCGATTCTTTTGAGTATTCCACTACCTTTTCGTGTTCTTGGTCCGCCTTTTTGAAGAGTTCGTCTATCTTTTCATCCAGACTCTTGACTTCCTCTATTATCTGATTTTGTTCTTCTAGAAGTCCCTTTTTCTCATCCAGTTCCTTTTTACTATCTTTTAGTTTATCCAATAATTCGTTTTCTTCTTCTACAGAGAGGGCAGTGGTCTCTTGTTTTCTTTCAAGTCCATCTATCTCGACTTTCAGTTCTTCGACTTTTTGGGCGAGGTTGTCCTCTATCTTGTCCTGTTTTTCTCTCTTAAATGCTATTAGTTCTTTGGCCTTGGTTTGTAGATCGTTCCTTTTTTTCTTGTGTTCCTTTGCTTTATCGGTGAGAGAGTCTCTTTTTTTCTTCAATTCGTCTACTTCTTCCTGCAATTCTTTTCTTTCATCATGCAGGTTGTTCCTCTCATCTCGATAAAAATTTCCTTCTTTGTTCAACTCGTTGCGTTTTTCTACCAGGTTATTGAACCGGTCCTCGGCCCCTCCTATCTCTTCAGGGTCTGGTACATCGTCTTCAGAGTCAGTCATTTGTTCTCACGCTAACCTACGGGGAGCTAAATAATAAGGTTTTCCCTGAAAATTTCTTTAACTGGGGCAGACAGCATCTCTGAAGGTAAAATTTAAATAATCGATAGGATATAATCAGTTTGTGAAAAAATGGAAGGACAGGGACAAGACCAAAGGTTTCAACCACCACCGAATGAGAGGACACCACAGCAACAGCAGCCTCAATATGCGCAGGGATCACCGATGGGGGCTAGTCAGCCTCAAAGAAAACCTCCCGATAGAAAAGGTTTTCTTGAAGGGATGGCGAGTAACGATGGACTATCAAAAGCGATAACCATCGGATTGATCTTGCTTTTGGTGGGCGTCCTGATAGTAACCAGTGCTAGATTTATAACCAACTACGATTCCGATGCTTTAGAGGATCTCGACAGGGATGACGAGATAGACGACGAGTACTGGCAGCAAAATCTGAATATAATCGGGGCGATAATCGCAAACATAGGCATCTTTTTCATAGGGCTTTTCTTGGCGATAGGAGGAATATACAGAGATGATCTAGATACGAAATACAGGATTGCATTGGTGACTTTGGCCGTACTATTCGTACTGGTAACGTGGTTTGGATTCCTTGATTCCGTTCCTATAATATGAGGAAAACAAAAACTGATCTCAGGCCACCCTAAAAACCCCTTCCCTCGGTTCATATATTTCTTTCAGATCCCTTAACTTTTTTTCCATATCATCTGGATCTTCTCTACCGAGTAGTGAATACACTTTTTTAACGTCTTCAAGGGTGAAGTGACCTATACTCTCATCAAGCACCCTACATATTATGCCTAATCTTTCCCTCTCATCGTCGGCTATACCAGCTTCCTTTGATGCTCTTACATAGGGGTCTTCTACCCTTTCCTCCTCCTTTTCAGGCAGTTCACCACCGCTCATCTCGGCGTTCAACCTACCTATGGCCCAACTGGCTTCCTCTCTTGAGTTAGTTCGATAATAGACCTTCATCTTCTTCAATATCAATTTTTTACCACATCGATGGCATCTACTAGTTTTATGGGTAAGATCTACCGCTTTTGAATTCCTACAATCCGTACACACTATCACTCCAAACTTTTCATCTCCGGAGCGGCACTTCTTTGTCATGGTAGATACACCAATACAGTCATGGCACAGCCATATTCCCCTTCTTTAGGCTTGACCACACTGTACTTTACATCGATACTTTTCAATTTTTCATCTCTCGCCTCTGCCATCTTTACTAGTTTTTTCTTTAGATCAGCTTTGAAGTTTTTGTTTTGTCCCTTATCACCCTTTGAAGAATGTTCTACTACATACCCTCCATAGCCGTCCCTTTTGACTCCCCACGCTATACCTGCGACCAATTCACTTTCGGAACCCGTAGCCTTGCTTATCACCGCAGGCATGAATTCTCCATGAAAGCCCGCTACCTCCCTTGTCATCTCTATACCTTTAGGCAGCATGGAGGATACCTTTATGAGATTAAAGTTGCCTACCGATGCGTTCAACATGGCCTTGTCTACCGCGTTCAATATGGAATTCGTGCTTGTACCTTTTCCTGCTTTAACAGCATATTTTGTGGGTTTGAACATAGTTTCGTAACGAAGCAACTCTTGTCTATGATTTTAACTTTTTCGGCGCATCAGAGGAGTGACATCTATTCTTTTTCTCGCTTGATCGGCGTTCCGCAGTAAGGGCATTCGTCTTCCTCTTCTTCCATGATCAAAAGGCCGCACTCGTGGCACTCGTAAAAGATCTCGTCGTCGATATGTGATCCTTCGCCTTCCGTCTCCAAAGAAATTGCATCTCCATCTATATCCCGCTCGTCTTCCTCTGTCAGTTCTTCGTCTATCTCCGCTTCTATGTCCATTTCAGTATCATCCGTAACTATCTCGTCTTCTTCGTCTATCTCCTCTTCGTTTTCTTCTGCTTCTTCAAATTCCTCTTCATCCTCTAGTGGTAGTTCTTTTTCGCCGATCTCATCGATACCCGGCTCTTCATCTTTTTCTCTCTCGGCAGCTCCTTCCTCTTTTACCTCTTCACTTTCCAGGACCTGTAATTCTTTCAAATATCCCTCTTCATCCTCATCCTCTTCTTCCTCTTCATCATCTCTCCGTTTATACACGAAGAGAGCAACTACCACCACAAGCACGAGCAACAGCAAGATCCACCACAGACTGCAGAATCTATCGGAGAACGAAGGTTCCTCTTCATCCTCTATCGTAAAGGTCACCTCTTCTGATGCATGGTTTCCCGCGTTATCCCACGCCCTTACCTCTACGGTATGCTCTCCCTCTTCGAGGTATTCAAACGTGTAATTGTCTGATCCAACTTCGATCCAATCCCCACCTCCTATCCTCACCTCCAAATAATTTATACCGCTTATATCATCCGAAGAATCCCATCCCACCGTGACTTTTCTTTCCGTGAACTCCTCACCGGCTTCGGGATAAGTTATCTCTAAATGAGGTATGACCGTATCAACTATGATATTTACGCTTTCTTCGACAAAGATATCAGTACCTAACACAGCCCTTATCTCGATGGTATGCTCTCCACTTTCCAACTCTTCAAAGGTGTATGAAGTCTCCTGGCCAACGTCTATCCGATCCTCTCCGTTGAGCCTGACTTCGTGATGAGCTGCATTTTCTGAATCCCATTTCACCGTGATAGTGGAATCATCGGATATATCACCATCGTAGGGCGATACTATCTCTAAAGAAAGTTGGAGCTCTTCAAAGCGTGCAGTGATCGATTTGTCGCTGTCCATTACTATGTCGATCTCTTCTTCTGTACCTTCGTGGTCTCCCGTCCACTCCACGAATCCGTGACCTTCTTCCGGTACCGCTGTAAGTGTTACTTCGGTACCCTCTTCAAATCCGTCTTGATCCGGATCTAGAGCAACAATACCTTCGCCTTCTACCTCAACATTAAGCTCGTAGATCACGACCCTTTCCGAGACCGTTATAGTCACTTCTTTTTCTTCGTTTTCGTTGCTGATCGTTAAAGTAAATTCTCCTACTAGGCCTTCCTCTATATCCCAAACGAATTCACCCTGGTAGACATCTTCCGATAAAAGCGTCCCTATGGTAACTCTGTCTTGATCGTCGAAAACTAACTCACCATCTTCGTCATGTACCGTAAAAGAGATGGTCTGAGTGTCTTCTATGTCGCCTAAGTTCGTTACCGTGTATTCAACCAAGACCTCGTCGCCCTCAACGTATTCGCTTCCCTCTTCGGGTGAAAGGATCTCTATGTCGAAGTAAGCGTCCATTAGGAAATGCGCCGTGATTTCTTTGTGGTCGTCCATCAAAACGGTGATCTCTTCATCCGTACTTTCAACGTCGCCCGTCCATTCAACGAATTCGTAACCTTCTTCTGGAGTCGCTGTTAGTGTTACTTCGGTTCCGTGTTCGTATCCTTCTTGATCCAACTCCCTTTCCACCGAACCTTCACCTTCGATGTTTATCGTTAGGTCATAAAAGTTTACGGCGAACTCCGCCGTTATCTCGTAATGGTCGAACATCTCTATGGTGGTCTGATTTGCCGAGGTATTTTCGACCGTGTCTGTATCACCTGTCCACTCGACGAAGTACCAACCTTCTTCGGCCAACGCCTCCAACGTTACTAAAGTACCATGCTCGTACTCAAACGTGTCTTCTCCCGGTTCTATCACGCCACCTCCTTCAGATGACTCGATGGTTAAGGTGTAAGTGTCTATAGAGAATTCAGCCGTGATAGTGTGATCCCCCTTCATGGTTATCGTTGTTGAAATGGAATCAGTATCATCTATATTTTCAGTGTCACCGGACCATCCGACAAAGTGGTGATATCCCTCCACTACAGCTTCTAGATCAACAACTTCTCCGTGCTCGTACTCGAAAA
>SL_5KL_010_SEDDRAFT_10000375_pt1 | contig 28807 bp, 31 predicted proteins | sample SodLakKL_010_SED_FD_9118 | JGI IMG/M metagenome (IMG submission 9118) | reverse complement strand
GCGGGCGGCCGCCGGCACCTCCTCGATGGAGAGCGTGCCGTCGGAGACCGTCGTGTGGGTGTGGAGGTCGGCGACGAGGTCGTCGGAGGCGGAGGAGAAGCCGTTCATGCGCCGGTTGAGGGCGGCACGTCACTAAGCGACGGCGGTTTCGGCGGTTCGGTCACGGGAGCGGAGCACCTCACCGCAACACAACGGCGTAGGTCACCGCAAAGAGGATGATCGCGAACGTCGCGACGTTCGTGAGCGAGTACTCGACGAGCCCGAGCAGGTCGGCACCCCAGACGGCGGTCCACGCGAACCACGTGGAGAGGACGGCGTTCAACGCGAGGACCAGCCGGGGGTCCCCCTTCGACTCCGCAAGCCCCTCTTTGACCCCTTTCGGCTCCTCGCTCATGTGCGGATGGGCGAGGCTGCACCACTTAGCTCTTGTCCGTGTGGATAGTACACACCCCACATGGAAGATCCCTCCCGACCGCGACGTGGCCCGTCGCGGGACGCCCGCGAACGGCGGACGCGCGTCCCACACCAGCCACGGCGTTCACGTCCAGCCCGCCTCTTCGATGCGGTCGCATCGGCCGTGTCGAGGCGCGTCCGTAACCGACACGGCGATCGGGTCGATCTCGTGCCGTTTACCGTGAGCACCGCGTTAGGGTTCATGCTCGCGCTCTCCATCGGCCCGATCTATGGGATCTCGTACGGACTGTCGCTTCGGTGGTCGCTCGCGGTGTCGACGCTCGCGTTCCTGGTTCTCGCCGCGATCGCGTACGATCAGCTCGTCCGCTGGGCGCCGCCGCGGGATGCGGGACCGCTGCCGGCCGGGCCGCGTTTCGAGCGGCTGGTGTACGCCGCCATCGGGCTCGGGGTCGTCCTCGTGGCGCTCACGGTTCCGCTGGTGTGGTGAATCGGGCCGGTGGACGGACCGGCGAGCCCACGCCCCGGGGCCTTATGCCGGTACGCGGTGAACCGCCGGCCATGCGTGAGGTGGTCGTCGAGCGGTTCATCCCCGAAAGCCCGCAGGTGATCGGCCGACAGCTGACGCCGAGGCGGGTCGTCGAGTGGGAGGGGAGCTTCGAGGTCGCGGGGGTAGAGGAGGTCGACGACGGTTCGGCGACGGTCGTGACCGTCACCGGCCCAGGTGTCGAGTTCCGCCTCCGGTTCGAGCGCCGACCGGACGGCTATCGCTACGTCGTCGCCGACGATGGCCCGGCGGGCCCGTTCAAACGGATGGAGACGTGGCTGACCGTCAAGCCGAAAAACGAGGGGTCGCGGGTGCGGCTCCGCTCGGTCGTGGCGCTCAACGCCCCGCTGCCGTTCGCTGATCGGATCGCGGCGTGGAAGCGACGCGGTGAGTTGACGCGGGCGCTCGACGGCCTCGAACGGGCGGTATGAGTGCGAAGGTGAGGGACGGACGACCGCTGCCGTTCAGGGCTCCGCGATAACGGCCTCCTCGCCCGCCTCACGTGGGAACGCAGCCGTCCCGTCGAGCGACTCGCCCGCGCGGAGGCGGTCCCACTCCCCGTCGGTGACGAGCGCGTCATCGAGCCGCGTGCGGATGTCGGTTCCTGCGAGGTCGGTACCGATGACGACGAACGCGGTCAGTCGGTCCCCGTGTTCATCGTCCCAGGCTAACTCCGGGCGGTTCGAGCGCAACATGTCGCGCTCGATCTCCGGGAGGCTCGCGATCCACGGCCCGGGTGCGGACACCCTAACGGACGGCCCCGCCTGGCTCACCTGCTGGCGGAGGTCGCTGCCGGCGACCCAGAGCGTGCCCTTCGAGCGGACGACCTCGACCGGGAGGTCACGAAGGACCGCGAGGAGCCGCTCCGGGTGGAACGGGCGGCGGCGTCGATAGGTGAAGGAGGTGATCCCGTAGACCTCGTCGGGGTGTCGATGGGCGTGAACGTCGCCGTCGTGATCATGGGCGTGAGCGTCGCCGTCGTGGTCATGGGCGTGAACGTCGCCGTCGTTGTCATGGGCGTCGTCCTCGCGGTGATGTTCGACGTCCGCCAGCGCCCGTTTCCAGCCGGGGAGGTCGCCGACGGCGCGCGCATCGAACAGGTCGACATCGAGCAGCCGGTTCGGGTCGACCGCTGAGAACTCGGTCCGGATCGTCTCGGCGGACGGCTGAAGCGCGCCGACGAGCTCCTCGGCCTCGGCCAGTTCGGCGTCGGTACAGAGGTCGCTTTTGTTCAGCAGCACGACGTTCGACACCTCGACCTGTTCGACGAGCAGGTCCGAGAGCGGGCGGTCGTCGTCGGTCCCCCGCCGTTTGGGGACGTCCTCGCCAGCGAACGCGTCGAGGAAGGCCCGGGTGTCGAGGACGGTCACGAGCGCGTCGACGCGGTAGCGGGCGGCCGCCGCGGACTCCGTGGTGAAGAGTCGGGCGACCGGCGCGGGCTCGGAGATGCCCGAGGATTCGACCACGAGCGCGTCGAACTCCCGCTCGTTCGCGAGCCGGACGACGGCCGTCTCCAGGTCGTCCTGTAGTTCACAACAGATACAGCCGTTCGACAGCTCCGCCACCCCGTCGTCGAGTTCGAGTTCCGAGCCCTCGGCGATGAGCTCCGCGTCGATGTTCACCGCCCCCATGTCGTTGACGAGGACCGCGATCTCGCGGCCCCCGGCGTTCGCGAGGAGATGGTTCAACAGGGTCGTCTTCCCGGCACCGAGGCTCCCGGAGAGGATCGTGACGGGGATGCGCTCGCTCATAGCTATTCGCTCGATAGCTCACCCCTTCAAGCTCCCGACGCGCCGATGAAAGCCGATACGTTGATACAGCCCGGCGGTCGATCGGGCCGTATGGATCAGCTCGTGTTCCCGGTCGCCGTCGTCGGATCGGTCGCAACGGCCCTCATGATCGTCGGGATGTTGTACCTCGTCTGGATCTCGATGGGTGACGATCGACACGCCCCCGCGCTGGACGGGGAGCGGAAAGCGGAGACCCCCGAAGTCGAGGGCGACACCGAGGGCGACGCCCCGGAGCTCGCCGAGAGCAGCACCGCGTAACTCGGGGCGAGTCGGCCCATACTCGACCCTAATTCGGCCCGTACTCGACCCTAATTCGGCGCGCGTTCGGCCTCTATTCGGCCCGCATTCGGCCTCTATTCGGCCCGCATTCGGCCTCTATTCGGCCCGTATTCAGCCCCTATTCCACCGAGATCAACAGCGCGTCGACCGTCTCCGCGAACGTCTCCGGCTCGGTGGCGAGCGCGTCCTCATGTGTATCGTCCACCTCATCGAGCAGCGGCGTCTCCGGGACGTCGTCGGGCAGCGCACGCGAGAGGACGTCGTTTAGCGGCTCCGTCGGGTACGCGCCGCCGGAGACGATAACGTCCGTCCCGTCGTGCCAGACCCCGAGGCGGGCCTCGATCTCGACGACGTCATCGACGGGCTCGGTCGACCCGTCCGGTAAGGGGGTCTCGCCCTCGATCGGGTATCGTGCGGTGAAAAGTGCCGTCGTCGCCGTGTGACCGCTCGCGACGGTCGTCGAGTCCGTCTCCTCCAAGGTGACGTCCTCCACCCCGCCCTCATCGAGCTGTCGGCGGAACGCCTCCTCGGCGGCGGGTCGGATCTCCTCCATGAGCCGGCCGAGCCCGACCCCGCCGGGGAGCCGGTCGATGGCGGGGCGGATGTCGACGCGCGTCGCGAAAAACAACACCGGGGAGCCCTCCGCGCCGAGTGTCTCGACGAGCGCCTCCGCGACGGGGACGTACTCGTAGATATGGGTGTGTTCGAGCGCCTGCAGCGTGATCGGTCCGAGCGATTCCTCGAATATCACCTCGTTCGACTCGTCGACGAGCCGCCAGTCCTCGTCGATCCGATCGTCGGTGACGACCGGCTCCGGCACCGCCCCCTCGCGGGTGTCGAGACAGCCGGCGGTCGCGGCCAGCCCGACGGCCGCACCGGTGGCGAGCAGGCGTCGGCGGGTGAGTCCGCTTCCGGCCGCCCGCCTGGAACCGGTCGTGGTCGGCTTCGAATCCATGCCTCACCCGAGCCGCCCGGTTTATATACGGTTTTCGGCGGTATCTGCGGGCCGAACACGATGTGCTTTTGCACCACCGAGTAAAACAACCAAGTAATGACTCGTTTGAGACGACGATCGCGACGCGGGTTCCTGACCGCCGCAGGGGCTGCAGGGACGGTAGCGCTCGCCGGCTGTACCGCCGAGCAAACCGGCGAAGGCGACGATGGGATCGATGACGACGGCGATGATCATGAAGCCGATACATCCGACGATGATGGGGAGGAAACCACGTTAACGATCGCGACCTACGAGTCCTTTGTCGATGCACCGTCTTCCAGCCCGGGACCGTGGCTCGCGGAGACCTTCGAGGAGGAGTACGGGGTCGAAATCGAGTGGGCGACCCCGGAAAACGGATTAAACCACTACATCGAGCGTCGAAATGCCGGCGCAAGCATCGATGCCGACCTCTTCGTCGGGCTCAACGTCGACGACCTCGTCCGGCTCGACGAGGCGACCGACGACGGGTCCGAAGAGGCTGCTGAGAGCGGACTCTTCAAACCGGGCGCCATCGACGACGTGGAGGGCGTCTCGGACGTCCGCGAGGAGCTCCGGTTCGATCCCCGCGACCGGGTCGTACCCTACGCGACCAACTACATCAGTCTCGTCTACGACGGCACGACGACAACGGCTCCGGGGACGTTCGCGGGACTACTTGAGGAGGATCACCGTGGGGCGCTCATCACACAGAACCCAAGCGGATCGACCACAGGTCGGGCGTTTTTCCTCCACACGGTCCACCGATTCGGGACCGACGACTACGAGGCGAGCGGGGACGGTGAAAGCAGTGAAGAGGGCTTCGACGATTACCTCGACTACTGGGCCGCACTTCAGGAGAATGACGTCCGCGTCCAAGGTTCCTGGGGCGACGCCTACGCCGCGTGGTCCGGCGGTGAAGCCCCGATGGTCGTCTCCTACTCGACCGATCAGGTGTTTGCGGCCGCCGAGGGAGCAGATCTCGAGGAACATCAGGTTCGGTTCCTCGACGAGCAGGCCTACGCCAACCCGGAGGGTGCAGCCGTCTTCGCGGATACCGACCGGGGCGATCTCGCTCGGGAGTTCATCTCGTTCCTCCTCTCACCACGGGTACAGGGGGAGATCGCCGAGTTAAACGTCCAGTTCCCGGCGACGACGACGGCCGAACTGGGGGCAGAATACGACGAGTTGGCCAAGGAGCCGCCGGAACCGGTCACCTTCACGTACGAGGAGCTACAGGGATCCGTCGATGGCTGGATCGACGCGTGGGAGCGGCAGTTCGCCGAGCAGTGAGGACGCGCTGTGAGCGCCCCGCCCCCATCGACTGAGGTTGGCGGCTCGGATGAGCCTCCGGTAAGCGTCGACGAAGGCACCTCACCGGCCAGCGGAAGGAGCCGCGGGGGAGGGGCCGCACGTCGCGTCCGTGCGGGTGCCGAGCGGCGCGCACTGGCGGTGCTTGCGGTCGCGACGACCGCGCTGCTCCTCGTCGTCTTTTATTACCCGGTCGGGACGGTCTTCGTGGAGTCGGTCGTCGTCGAGGGGGCGGTCACCCTCGCCGTCTTCGCGGAGATCCTCCGCGACCCGTTCTACTTCGGCGAGTTCGCCCGCCTGTTCGCCGGCGAGAACCCCGTCGCCGTCGCCCACGACTTCCTCGGAGCGGATCGGCGGCTCGGGATCGTCGGGTTCACCGCCTATCAGGCCGCGCTCTCGACGGTCGCGAGCGTCGCGCTGGGGGTACCTGCGGCCTACCTCCTCGCCCGATACGAGTTCCGTGGACGGCGGACCCTCCGCTCGCTCACCATCCTTCCGTTCGTACTGCCGTCGATCATGGTCGCGGTCGGGTTCGTCGCCACGTTTGGGCAGCAGGGAACCCTCAATACCGCCCTCGGGGCGGTCGGACTCGGGCCGATCGAGCTCATGTTCACGTTGGAGGCGATCATCATCGCCCACGCCTTTTATAACGCGCCGCTGGTCGCGCGGGTGACGACCGCGGCGTGGGAGTCGGTCGACGCGAGCGCGATCGAGACGGCGAGGAGCCTCGGGGCGAGCCCCTTCCGGGCGTTTCGCGACGTGGTGGCCCCGCAGATCTATCCGGCGGTGCTCATGGGCGGCGCGCTCACGTTCATCTTCACCTTCGGTACCTTCCCCATCGTGTTAGCGCTCGGCGGATTCCAGCTGGCGACCGTCGAGGTGTTCGTCTACCGGCTCGTGCAGGATTTGAACTACGCGGAGGCGGCCGCGCTGGCGATCATCGAACTCGTCATCTCGCTCGGGATCCTGCTCGGCTACCTCCGATATGAGGCCCGTCACGCGGTCCGCTCGCGCGGGGCGCGTCCCCTCCCACGGCGACCCCTGTTTCAGCTGCCGTCGATCTCGGTTCGGGAGGTGCTGCCGCGGGTCGGCCTCGGCGTCTACGGGGTCATCGCGGCGTTCGTCTTCCTCTCACCCATCATCTCGATGGTGCTCGCGAGCGTGACCGGCGGCGACGGGTCGTTGACGCTCGAACACTATCGCTTCCTCGTGGATCGCCAGCGGACCGGCGCGGCGTTTCAGGTGCGGCCGTGGACCGCGATCCGGAACTCGCTCGTCTTCGCGGCCGGCGCGCTCTTGGTCGCGCTCCCGATGGGCGTCGTGATCGCGGTGTTGACGACGCGCCGCTATCGGGGACGAAAGCTCGTCGACGCCATTGCGATGGCCCCGCTCGCGGTGTCGGGGATCATCGTCGGGCTCGGGCTCCTCCGCGGGCTCGTCTTCGGCGTCGAGATCGCCGGGTGGCGGATCGTGATCGCCGGCTCCGTCGCCATCGTCGCCGCCCACGCCGTCTCGGGGTACCCCTTCGTCGTCCGGACGGTCGCGCCGGGACTCGAAGGGCTCGACCGCTCGCTCATCGAATCCGCCCGCGCGCTCGGTGCCTCCCGGGCCCGCGTCCTGCTCGACATCGAGTTGCCGCTGGTCTGGCCGGGCGTCGTCGCCGGAGCGGCCTTCGCGTTCGCCATCTCGATGGGCGAGTTCTCCTCGACCATCGTCCTCGCGACGGGGACCGACGCCTACACCATGCCCGTCGCGATCGAACGGTTCATCGGGCGGCGGCTCGGACCGGCGACCGCAATGGGCGTCGTCCTCCTCGCCGTCACGAGCATCAGTTTCGTCGTGATCGACCGGCTCGGGGGTGAGAGCTTTGGCATCTAACCCCGGCGCGAGCCCGACCCCGTCGGAGGGTGACCCCGCGGTCGAACTGCGAGGCGTCACCAAACGATACGGCGACAGCGCGGCGGTCGACGACGTCGACCTCGCGGTACGCGAAGGCGAGTTCTTCACGCTCGTCGGCCCCTCGGGCTGCGGGAAGACGACGACGCTGCGGCTGATCGCGGGGTTCGAGTCGCCGACGGCGGGGACGGTACGGTTTAGCGGCGAGGACGTCTCTGGGGTGCCACCCGAGGACCGAAACGTGGGCGTCGTCTTCCAGAACTACGCGCTCTTCCCGCACATGACCGTCGGCGAGAACGTCGCCTACGGGCTGCAGTTTCAGGATCCGCCGGGTGGCGGGTCGACCGAGGAGCGGGTCGCGGACCTGCTCGAACTTGTCGACCTGCCGGACGCCGCCGACCGGGACCCGAAGAACCTCTCGGGAGGCCAACAACAGCGCGTCGCGATGGCGCGGGCGTTAGCACCCGGCCCGGAGGTCCTGCTGCTCGATGAGCCGATGAGCGCGCTGGATGCCCGGCTCCGTGAGCGCCTCCGCGTGCAGGTCAAAGCGATCCAGCGCGAGCTCGGCATTACGACGATCTACGTGACCCACGACCAGGAGGAGGCGCTCGCCATCTCCGACCGCGTGGCGGTGATGCGCGCGGGGTCGCCGGAGCAGGTGGCCCCGCCACGGGAGATCTATCGACGACCGGCGTCGCGGTTCGTCGCCTCGTTCGTCGGCGACAACAACGTCTTCGAGGGGCCCGTGAGCGCGATCGAGGGATCGGAGGGAGATGGATCACGGAGGGAGGGACCGGAAGGGGCTGCGTCGGCCCACGTCGTGGTCGTCGACGTCGACGGGGCGGCACTCCGCGTCGAGACGACGGAACCGGTCTCGGTCGGCGACCGGGCGACGATATGTGTCAGGCCGGAGGCGTTGCGGATCGACGGCGGGACGAGTCAGGTGACCGGAACCGTCGAGAGCGCCGAGTTCTTAGGCGAGACGACGCGGGTATCGCTCGACTGGCGCGGTCAGGGGATCGTCCTCCGGACACCTGATCCGCTCTCAGGTGACGTGACCGTCGGGTTCGAGCCAGCGGACGCCCACCTCGTCGCCGTCGAGCGGTGAGGGGAGGATCGGTGTGGCGAGCGAGGAGCCCCAGCGGACTGCCCTTTTAAGTGATTCCCGCGAGCCCACTACCGCATGGCGAACCCGAATTATGCGCTCCGCCGGATCCGGCGAGCGCGCTCGTCGCTGCCGAGTCCGCCGGCGTCACGGTTTGAGGCGCATCGCGAGGAGTACGAGGCGATCCTCTCGGCCGTTCATGACCTCGCGGGCGACGACGCCGTCGACGACATCTCCGGGTGGATAATCGTCCAGGCCGCCCACGATCAAACGCTGCCGACGCCGAACGCCGTGCGCCGCCGGGCGCTGTCGCTGCTGCGCGCTCGCGAGGTCGAGGTGCCGGATGGGTCGGCGCTCAGGCGGTAGTGGGGAATGGTACGATCGAAAAAAGACGGGCGCGGAAGCGCCCAGGCTCAGTCGATGATGATCTCGGAGTCGGAGCCGCCACTCGCGGACGGTGCGCCCCCGCCCGCCATCTCGGCCTCGTATCGCCGGATCCACTCGGCGAAACACTCCGGGCAGAGCCGCTGGGTGTCGATGTTCGCCCGGTCGACGCTCAGCCGGACGGTTCGGGCGAGCGCGTCCGTCGTCGACTCGCCACAGGCGTCACAGGGCTCGTTCGTCGCCGCGTCGCTCATGCAGGGCGGTCGGACGGGCGCGTATTAACTGTTGTTCAGGGGCCGGACGTGTGTGGTTCAGCGACCGGGCGTGTGTGGTTCGACAGGAAGGGAAGGTACAAGAGTCGGGGAGAACGCACGGATCGGGCGGGGTCAGCGGGTCGGACGGATCAGGCGGTGCGGAACGCCCGGTCGCCGGCATCGCCGAGGCCGGGAACGATGAAGCCGTCGTCGTCGAGTTCGTCGTCGATGGCGACGGTGAGCAGGTCGGCGTCCTCGAATGCCTCGCCGACGCGGACCAGTCCTTCGGGCGCGGAGACCGCGGAGAGCACGAAGAGGTTCTCGTAGTCGTCGGCCTCCACAAGGATGTGTTCGAGGACGGCACACATCGTCGAGCCGGTCGCGAGCATCGGATCCGCGACGATGACGGTGTCGCCGGCGCGGATCTCCGGAAGCTTCACGTAGTCGATGGTGATCGGGAACTCGCCGTCGGCGTTCATGCCGGCCTCCTCGTCGCGGCCGGCGGAGATGACGCCCTGTTTGGCGCGCGGGAACGCCTTTAAAAGACCCTCGACGAACGGCGTCGCCGCCCGGAGGACGTTGATGATGACGACGTCGTCGAGTCCCTTCACGCGCTCGCCGGTCGTCTCCTGGAGGGGCGTTTCGACGGGGACGTACTCCGTCTCCATCGCGCCGTCGATGATCTCGTAGCCGCAGATCCGCCCGAGCTTGACGAGCCCTTTGCGGAAGGCGACCTGTTCGGTTTCGACCGCCCGAAGCCGCGAGAGGGTGTCCTTCGCCAGCGCGTGCGTGATGAGGTATGCGTCGTCCCGGTCGTCGATCGTCATGGATAGGCCGTCGGCCGGCTGAACATAAAGGATGCTGGATGCGGGCCGCTCCGTGTAGATCGACCACGAGCGGTGAGGCAGTTTCACCCGTCCCACCGCGAGTCGGCCACGTGGATTAAACGCATATAAGGACTACCCGACCCGCTTAGGTCATACATGGAAAATCGTTAAGAACCCNTGGCGGNTACCCNNTGTTGATGCGCTTGAATGGCATTGACGAACGGCTCGAACGGCACCAGTACCCCGCTACCTCGGAGGAGATNATCACGGTCCACGGCAACGCGACCGTAGAGCTCGCGGACGGCTCCGAGCGGCTCGGGGACGTTCTGGAGCGCTTNGGCGACCAGACCTTCGAGCACCCCGATGAGGTGTTCGATACGCTCCGAGCCGGCGTCTGCCACCGCGCCGTCGGACGGCGCTTCTACTCGGACCGCGACCCGTTCACCACCGGCGAGCAGGGACCACAGCCCGTTTCCTTTTAACGAGGCTGCGTAGCGTCCGGGCCACGGGAATCCCCCCACCCTCGAACTATTCCAACGTTTTTTCAGGTCATACCCAGTCGATCGACGCCGAGAGGTCGATCGGGACGGATCCCTTCGTGTAGCCCTCGATATGGCCGTCGGGTCGAGCCCGGAGGATTATCGCCGGTTTGTGCCGGACGCCGGGTTGCTCACGACGGAGGACCGCCCAGTCGTCCTCGGGAAACGAGCTACAGTCGACGAACAGGGTGACGCCGCCGGCGTGCGCCTCCAGTTGCCCGTTCGTCTTCGTCGCGGCCGTATCGCGGATCGCCGCGACCGGGGTGTTTGCGCTGCGACCTGACACCCGCTGTGGACGGGTCACCTCGACGAGCGAGGCGTGGCCGGTGTCGGGGTCCTCCGCGCGGTAATCGAGCGAGTGACCCGTCGTGACCTCGATCTCCGGGGTGATCCGGTAGCCGGCGGCCGTAAGTATCTTCGCCGCGGTGAACTCCGCGATGGCGGCGCTCATCCGGACGAGGTCCAAGGAGGCGGACGTGCCGAGCTTTCCGGCCATGGTCTCGCGGTAGTCATCGAGGATGCCGGGACGGAGGATCGACTCGACGTAGCCGGTGCCCTCCTCGCGGGTGGCATCCGGGAAGCCGGCACCGTGGTCCCGGAAGAACGCCCGGGTCGTTTCCGCGCCGTCCTTCGAGCAGAAGACGGGGAGAAAGTACCACGAGACGTGGGGGAACGCCGCGAGCCATGGCTCGTCGTCGTGAAGCCCGGCGAGGAGCTCGCGTTGGGCCCAGCGCGAGACCGGATAAGGAGCCTCATCGAATCCGTACTTATCGGTCCGCCAGAGGGCCCGGGGCGTCTCCGTGTTGCCGAGCCAGTAGGCGGCCGGACCGCCGCCCACCCCGGGCGGCGGGTCGTCGTCGTGATCGGTCCAGCAGAACAATGCCATCGAGCCGTCGTCCATGTCGAACCGCCGGGCGTCGTAGCCGGGAGGGGGGGTAAACCACGGGGTCGAAGCGGTCGCTCCGAGGTTGTCGTCGAGCGATCGCTCGATGAGCGAACGAACGCGGTCCGCGTTCCACGAATCGGGCGAGCGTCTGAACCGCAGCGGTTGTGCCACGGTATCGCTACCGGTGCGTCCGGCTAATCGTTTGTGGTGACGAGTGAGCGGCAGGGAGCCCCGACGAGCGGCATGAGGCTCCGGTGAGCGGCGTGGGGCACTGGTGTGCGTCAAGAGGGATCGGTGAGTGGCATTGGCCATTGGCCTCCGACGAGCGCCACGCCGGCGACGGTCGATCGCCATCCGCTGTCGGGATCGCAACGATCCTTTATATTAATGACCGATACATATATCACTAAGAGTTGCCAAGTGCCTATGTACCATGTCAATGGGTGCCTATGACGAAGACGAACACGAGCGCCGTGAGCAGAAGACCGCGACGGTCGATGCGGACTTCGATGCCGAACGCGTCGAATACACCGGGTCGATCACGTATGACTCGGGGGATTCCACGGAGGCACTCCTCGACAAGTTCCAGGAGCTCCAAGGGAAGTAGTGCGAAACGAGCGACCGACCGCCTGAGATCCCTTCATCGGAGTCGACTGACGCCGTGAGCGGCGGTGCCGGTTAGCGTCTACCGCCCCGATTACCGCCTGCCATCTCGGTTGGTGCCTGCCGTCTCGGAGATGACGACCTCACACCTCCCCAGCCTCGCCACGGCTGGCTTTTCAGCCAGCCGTGGGCTCCCTCGCGCGCTCGCCTCGCGCCCACTGGGCGCGAAGGCGGCACGCGCCGATGTGGACGGGCGAGAGTTATCGATCGATCTCGACGCGTCCGCTCGTCGCGCTGTTGAGCCGCTCGATGAGCGCCTCTACGTCGGCCAGTGGCACCCGCAGGTCGAACGTCACCCGTTGTTCATACGTCGCCTCGAACTCCACGCCGGCGGATTCGATCACGCTCCGAACCGTCCCGGAGTCGTCGTACTCGACCGTCACACCGAGACGGCGGTGCGGCCGCTCCTCCACGACGCCGGCCGCATCAAGCGCGTCCTTGACGGCCCGTGAATACGCCCTGACGAGCCCGCCGACCCCGAGGTTCGTCCCCCCGTAATATCGGGTGATTACGACGGCGACGTTCCGCACGTCACGGCCGGTGAGAACGTTGAGCGCGGGTTTACCGGCCGACCCGCTCGGCTCGCCATCGTCGGAACTGTACTCGCGCAGCATCACCTCGCTTCCGGGCGTCCGCTCGGACGGCTCACCCGCTGGCACCCGATAGGCGGGCACGTTGTGGGTCGCATCGTCGTAGGCCTCCCGAACCGATTCGATGAACGCCTCCGCTTCGGCGACCCCGTCCGCCGGCGTGACGTGTCCGAGGAACTCCGATCCCCGCACCTCGAAGGTCGCCGTCGCCGGACCCGCCACCGTCCGATACGTGTCGCTCATCCACCCGATTCCTCGTCTCGGGGACGCGCTTCGTCCTCGCTTTTCGGAACGCCTTCGTCCGTTCCACACCCGTCGTCGTCCGTTTGATCCTCATCGTCGCCGGCTCCGCCGCCAGCCGCCTTCGACGCCTCCTCGACCGGGTCGGGCATGAAGACAGTCTCGCCGCGCGCTTTCCGTCGCTCGATGACGACGGCGGTCGGCGGCGAGAGCCTATAAAGCGCCGCGAAGGCGGCGATCCCGACGACCTCCGCGAGCTTCGCGACGATGGCGAGGGGATCGGCCGCCAGCACCGCCGGGGCACTCGCGCCGTACCAACCGAGATAGCCGACGAGGAGGGTTCCGAGCGTCCCGGCCCCGAGCGCGTAGAGCCGGCGGTACTCGTCGGCTTTCAGCGTCGCGGCCGCGATGACGATGACGAAGAGCCCAACGAGGACGAAGACGTACGGCCGCGGGTCGGACGCGCCCAATCGCGGCCACGCCCAGAGGATATGGACCGCCGCGGTCAACACGGCCGCCTGTGCGGCGACCGCCCGGAGCAGTCGCTTTTTTGGGGCGTCCCGTCCGGCGTGCTCGCTCACTCCCACGGGTGTCGTCCGGGTTCGTCGGGCCATAACGGATACCAGTAGGATTCGTCCGATTCGATCCCGAGTTCGCCGTCGAGGACGGCCTGCAGTTTGAACTCCACGCGCTGGTTCCGCTCGTGGCCACCGGCCGGCGCGAACGGGTAGTATGCGCCACGGCGGAACGAGTAGATCCAATAGGCCGGGCCGTCGGCGTTCTCGAACCCGAAGACGGCGGCGAGCAGCCGCGAGCCGAACCCCTCCTTGATGAACTGGTCGGCCGCGAAGTGGATGCTCGTCACGAGGTCCTCGGCGTCGTCGTCCTCCAACACGAACCACTGGTAGCCGTGGTCGTCCTCGTAGCGATGAAAGCCCGTTCCGGTCTCGACCTCGCCGGCCTCAAGGATCGCCTCCACGGTTTCGACCGCCTCATCGAACCGCGTGCTGTCGACCCCGGAAAAACAGAGCGCGGCCTCCCCGCAGTGGTCATACCCGAGATCGGCCTGCATGGTCATGTACGCCGTCGACATCCCGAACAGGTCCTCCGGGTCGGCATCGCGGGTGGCGTCGGCCTCCGCGTTCGTCCCGAGGACGGCCCGGATCGTCTCGAAGATACCCATCTGTTGTGTCACACTACGTCGTCGGGGGTTTAGGAGGTTTCCGCCTGCCCCGTCGGCGTCGCTTCACCCGGGCGAGCGCCGGCGTAACGCGAGTTCACTCCTCGCGGGAGTCGAGGAACGTCAGCGCCCCACGGGTGTTGAGGCTCGCCTCCGCCCGCGCGCGCTCCGGGTTCCAGTAGTCGACGTCGGCGCTCGTCTCCTCGAAGTGGGCCACGACCGCCTCGTCGTCGCCCAGTTCGGCCCGTTTCACCCGCACGGCCTCGATCCACTCGACGTACGCCCGCTTGGCCGACTCGATGATCGAGCGATCGTACGAGCGGGGACCGAAATGGCCGAAACAGAGCGTTTCGGGGTTGAGGTCGGCGATCGTTTCCATGTCGGCGAGGCAGCGATCGAGGTCGAACTGTGGCGGCGGCGAGGTCACCCGCACCTCGTCGACGCTCGGCACGTAGATCCCGGTCGCATCCGCGGTGAACACGACGTCGTCCTCGGGGACGTGAAAGACCGTGTGGTGTGGGGCGTGCCCGGGCGCTTCGTGGACGACGAGTTCGCGGTCGCCGAGGTCGATCCGATCGCCATCGACCAACCCGTCGATCCGCCCCTCTGGGATCGGTTCGGGTTCCGCGTAATGGGCCCACTGCTCCTCGACGGCCGCCTTCGTGCCGGCGACGAGCGCGCTCGGGTCGATGAGGTGTCTAACCCCGTACTCGTGGACCCGGACGGTCGCGTTCGGATAGCGGTCCGCGAGGTGGCCGGCCCCGCCGGCGTGGTCGAGGTGGGCGTGGGTCGGGAGGATCCACGCGAGGTCGGCTGGTTCGATCCCGAGCGAGTCGAGCGTCTCGACGAGCGCGTCGACATTTGCCCCCGTTCCGGTGTCGATCACGGCCGGCTGCGGGGTGTCATAGACGTAGACCGATCCGTATCCAGCGGTGTCGAACATCCCGGTATCGTGAACGTAGAGGTCCGTAACGCCGCGGACCGGTTCGAACTCGTGGGCGTTCATGTCCGGGTCGTCGTGGCCGCCACTTATGCTTCTGCCGGACGTCGGTGAGGCATGCGCGTTCTCGTTACCGGCGCGACCGGCTTCGTCGGGAGCCGGCTCGTCCCGGCGCTCCGGTCCCGCGGCCACGACGTGGTCGCGTTGGTTCGCGACGCCACCAGCTACGACGGCCCCGAAGGCGTCCACGTCGTCGAGGGCGACCTCCTCGATCCGCGGTCGCTTCCGCCCGCGTTCACCATCGACGGGGAACCGATCGATGCCGCCTACTACCTCGTCCACTCGATGGACGGTGGTCCCGGATACGAGGAACGGGACAGACGGTGTGCGGAACACTTCGGCGAGGCGGCCACGGCGGCAGGAACCGATCGCGTCGTCTATCTCGGTGGGCTCGGGGAGGACCGCGACGAGCTCTCCGAGCATCTCCGGTCGCGGCGGGAGATCGAACGGATCCTCGCGACGGGCAGCTACGACCTCACGACGCTCCGGGCGGCCATCATCATCGGTGCGGGGAGCGCGAGCTTCGAGGTGATCCGCGGGCTCGCCGACCGGCTCCCGGTCATGGTCACCCCGAAGTGGGTCGACACGCTCTGTCAACCGATCGCCATCGCGGACGTCGTGAACTACCTCGCCGGGGTTCTCGACGTTCCGGAGACTGCGGGAGAGACCTACGAGATCGGTGGGCCGGACGTGTTGACCTACGCGGAGATCCTCCGGCGGACCCGGAGCCAACTCGGCCACGGCCTCCGGATCGTTCGGGTTCCGGTGTTGAGCCCCGGGCTCTCGGCGATGTGGCTCAGGCTCGTCACCGATGTCGACCCCTACCTCGCGAGTGCGCTCGTCGAGGGGCTCCGAAACACCGTCATCGTCAAGAACGACGCCATCACCTCGCTCGTCGAGATCGATCGAACCCCCTTCGAGTTGGCGGTCGCACGGGCGCTCGACGAGGAGGCCGATCGATGAGCGGTGGAGGGGTCGGGCCGGGCGGTGACGAAGGCGTCGGGCCGGGCGGTGACGAAGGCGTCGGGACGGGAGGTGACGGGGATGACAGTCCGGTAGGTGACGGCGGTGTCGAGCATCCGGTTCGGGGCGACCCGACGGAGTTCGGGCAGACGTGGGTGTACGAGAGCCTCGTCGGGGGGATCCCCGGGCTCGACATCTCCCGGACCGCCGCGGTCGCGATCCAGATCGCGATCTTTCAGACGGGGGTGCTCGTCCTCGGCATCTACTACGGGCTCACGAACGCCATCCTCGCGGGCACGGTCGCGGTCCTCGTCGCGGCCGCGGGGAGCGTCGAGATGCACCGCCTCGGTGAGGGGAACCGTCGGCTCTCGACTCCGCCGGAACACAAACGGCTCCTGTTCGGGTCGAGCATCGAGATCGTGTTGGGGGTGCTCGCGTTCATCGCGCTCGTTACCTACCTGTTTGTGTGGGACGGGACGCTTCTCGACCGGCTGTTCGGCCCGAACCCGCCGATCGCGGTCGTCTACCTCTCGTTGCTCGTCCTCTGGGACCTCTGTTACCGGATCGGGACGTCCTGGTGGAGCGCGGTGGTCGCGCTGTGGCGGGCGGTCCACGTCGACCTCTCGCCGGCGGATGCGGCGCGGGCGCGTCGGATCGACGCCGAGAACGTCGGCTTCTCGGTCCTCCAGCTGGTGCTCGTCCCGTTCCTCCTCAACGACCTCTTGCTGCTCGGGGCGGTGGTCGGGCACGTGCTCGCGGTCGCGCTCGTCTGTTCGGCCTCGTACCTGCTTACCGGCCGCGACCTCGACGCCTGAGTGACGGGACCGTTTATATACACTTCGGGGGGCTTTAACAATGAATCACCGACGAAGCGAGGGGATCCGACTTACCACGGTCGGCGCGCGCCGTCTTCGCGCCCACTGGGCGCGAAGCGAGCGCGCGAGGGAGCCCACGGCTGGCTGAAAAGCCAGCCGTGGCGAGGCTGGGGAGGTGTGAGGCTTCGATCGCCCCACCTTATAAGTAGCAGCCAGGCCGTCGCCCGATCGAATAGGATCGAATAGGATCGAATAGAATCGAATAGGGTCGAATAGGATCGGATCCTACGGCGCGACGCCGACCGTGAGCAGCGTTCCCCACGTCCGATACCGGTCGACCATCGCCTCGCGGCTCTCCCACCTATCCGTCGGGAACGCCTCCGCCTCCGGGATCTCGATATCGCGGTCCGGAACCGTGTCCTGCTCGGCGACGTACAGCCCAGCGTCGCGGAACGCCTCACGATACGCCGAACGGTCCCACAGCGTCATCTCGACGGAAATGTTCTCCTGCCACGCGTGCGTGGACTCGCTCTCGGCGAAGAAGTTCACCGCACAATAAAAGGTCCCACCGGGACGGAGGATTCGACGAACCTCCCGAAGCGTGTTGTGCGGGTCCGCCGCGTAGTAGAACGCCTCCATGCTGAAGACGTGGTCCACGGAGTCGTCAGCGAACGGAAGCGAGTCAAAGTCACCGACGAGAAAGCCCACCGCCGGATCGTCCGTGTAACTCCGGGCGTTGCGCGCCATTTCGGGTGCACCATCGAGCCCATAGCCGCGTTCGATCCCCCGCTCACGCAACGCCCGAAGCGCATAGCCCGACCCGGTGCCAAGGTCGACGACCGTCTCGCCCGCCTCGACCGGCATCCGGGCCAGAACGTGTTTCGCCGTGTGCCAGTGACGATCCTCCATCCCGCGGTCCTTCCCCGACGTCGCCCACGCGTCGAACTCCTCGCGAACGCTCATATTAGGGGTCAGGAGGGGCCGGGTGAAAACCGGTTCGGGAACGCTCCCGAGCGTCGGGATGTGGTGGGGCGACGCTCGATGGACGTGGTGGGGCGACGCTTGATGGACATGGTGGGGCGACGCTCAATGCACGTGGTGGGGCGACCCTCGATGAGCGTGGGGGATCGAGCGACCCACCGGAGACCTTGCGTCGGTTCCGACCCGACTCCCCGCAGCGTTAAGTCGATTCGGCCGGTCCCGCTTGTATGGACTACGAGCTCGCCATCGAGAACGGACCCGAAACGATCCCCGGGGGCACCGGCCTCCTCCTCGTACACCCGAGCATCGGCGAAACCGACCGGATCGATACCGACTTTTTAAAGACCGATACGGACGCCTTCCTCGTCGTCTCGACCCGAACGACCGCCCGTGAGGTCGAACAGAAGCTCGAATACTACGACGTCGACGAGACGAAAGCGACCATCCTCGATACCCTCTCGGTCGAGCGCGGCTACTCCCGCCGCTCCGCGGATGACGTCTATTACGTCTCCGCGCCCGACGACCTCGACGGCGTCGTGGACCGCGTTGCACGGTTTTTAGAGGAGACCGAGGGGAAACGACGCGTCTCCGTCGACTCGCTGACCGAGATGGCCTACTACGCCGACGACGACGCGGTCTATGAGGCCGCCGCCGACATCCTCGACCTGCTCGCCGAACACGACGCCGTCGGGATCTTTCACCTCTCCGAGGAGGTACACGAGGTCGCAACCCTCGATCGGTTCCGCGACCTGTTCGACGGCGTCATCGACCTCACGGACGACGGAAGCGTGAGCGTCGAGATGGGCGGCGAGTGAACGGATCTCGACGGTAACGGGAATGGGTTCGGTCACTCGGACGTGATCACTCGGACGTGAATACGAACGTGATCACTCGGCCATCGCCGCGAACGTCTTTTCCGCCCATTTCACCGCGTAAGGCGCGCCCCGGTCACGGTATGCGGCGGTGTCGAGCGCCGAAAACGGTGCGGGAAGGTCAAGCCCGTGGCGGACCGCCGAACAGGCGTACTCCGTCGCGCTCGCGAAGTCCGTCTCGCCGCGGGCGACCTCCCTCGGGAGTTCCTGAAGCCGACCCGCAAGGCGGTCCCCCGCGTCCACCCACGCATCGAACAGCCGCGGGTGTTCGCCCTCCCACGCCGCGAACGTATCACGGGTGTGGAGCCCCACCCATGCATCGAAGAGCGCGTTCGCGACCTGAAACACGCCGGTTGGACCCAGCCCCGCCGGCGAGTCGGTCTCGGGGCTCGGGAAACGGATCGCCTCGTCTAACTCGACGTAGAGCGGGCCGAAAAACGGGAGAAACGACTCCGGGAGCCGGTCGGATTCGACCCCATTGGCGACGAATGACGTGGGCGTGGGCTCGATGCCGACACGAACCAGTCGATCGGCGATCAGGAACGCGAGGAAGTCATCGGGCGTTCCTTCGGCTCGGCGCTTAACCAGGAGGCAATCGGGGACCGTCTGTGTCGTCCGAACGACCGTCCCGTCGCCCGGCAGCCCGATGGTGAAATCCGAGCCACAGTATCGACGAAGCAGTCGTGGAGCCGACTCGGGGAGCCACTCGCTGGGATACGTGGCGGGCGCGAGCTCGTCGACGAAGAAGCCGAGGTCCTCGGCGGCCGCGGGCGGGAGCGTCTCGAAGTCACCCTCGACATCGAGCACCGGCGATCCCGGAGCGTGAGTCGAACGGACCTGTGCGATGTCGTCTTCGAGCGCCCGCTCGGAAAACATCAGCCGAAGACGTACGAGAGGATGATCAGCACCGAGAGAACGGCCGATACGCTGACGGTCCCGAGAACGATCTTAGTAGCCTTGCTCATACTGACCGCTGTGAGCCCCGATCGCTTAAATCCATTTAGTTGCCGACGGGGTATCGACCGGAGCGTTAAGTGGGTCCGTGAACAGTGTGAGTCATGCACGTCCGTGACGCGCTCGAATCGGATACGGAAGCGATCGCGTCGCTCGCCGATAGACCGCTCGAGGCGACTCGGGACCGTATACACGGACGGACGGTTCGCGTGGCCGTCACCGAAGACACGGCGGTGGACGGCGAACTCGAAGTCGTCGGTTTCCTCGCGTTCGACGCCCGAAACGGCGCCGTCCATGTGACCGACTTCGAGGGGACGACTGAAGCCGTCCGACGGCTCTTACAGCTGCCGATCGAGTTTGCAGAACGAGAAGGCATGGACGTCGAGACGACGATCCGAAACGACGAACGTGAACGGATCGAGGCGATCGAAGGGATCGGCTTCGTCGCGACGGAGGCCGGCCCCCGATTCGAGGGGCATCCGACGACCCGGTTTCGACTCGAACTGAAAGACGAGGACACAGGCTGACACGAACTGAAGGGGAAAGGAGGACGAAGACCGGTGATTCAGGAGGGGAAAGGAGGACGAAGACCGCTGATTCGAAGCTGATAACGACCGCCGGACTCGGGTGGATTGGATGGCATCCGTTGATGGCCTCTTCGCTTGACGTGATCTGGATGCCCGTTTTGTCGACGGGATGTGGATGCCCGTTTTGTCGACGGGATGTGGATGCCCGTTTTGTCGACGGGATGTGGATGCCCGCTTAGTCGAACTGACCTTGGATGATCTCCAGTGCGTCCTCGCGGCCGTTCCACTCGACGAAAACCGCGACGGAGGTCGCCGACGTGATCAAGTCGATGATGTTGATTCCGGCCGCGGCCAGGGGCGCGATCACCTCCTGGATAACCCCCGGCTGGTTTGGAAGTTCGCCACCCGTGACACGGATCACGGCGATCGGGTCATCGACCGTCACGGACGACAGCGTTTCGTCGGCTACCACGGCCTCGTGTAACAACGCCTCCGCGGTCTCCGCGACGTCGACATCGACGTAGAACGTCACGGAGTCCATACCGGACGCGACCGCGTCGACGTTGATCTCCTCGGTTCGGAGCGCTGTGGCCAACTCGGAGAGGATCCCGGGTCGGTTTCGGATCGCCCGGCCCGCCACGGTAAGACACGCGAGCGGTTCCTCGCGCATATCGATCAGGTTCTCGAACTGCCCCTCGATCCGTGTACCGCCGGTCAACAGGTCGCCGTGTTGATAATGGACGACCCGGACCCCCAGCGCCTCGCTTTTATATGAGAGCGCGGACGGTGCGACGACCTCCGCCCCGCGGAACGAGAGGTTACGCAGCTCATCGACCGTGATCTGGCCGACGTTTCGGGCGCCTTCGACGACCCGTGGATCACCCGTCATCACCCCCTCGACATCGGTCACGATCACGACCTCGTCGGCGTCCATGTAGTTTCCGAGCATGACCGCCGTCGTGTCGGAGCCTCCACGGCCGAGCGTCGTGACGTTGCCGTCGTGATCCTCGGCGAGGAACCCAGTGATTATCGGGACGACGCCGTCAAGCTCGGCCGCGACGGCCGCGGCTCGCCGTTTCGTTTCCTCGACGTCCACTTCGCCGAGCTCGTTGGTGATGACCGGCCAATCGGGGTGGCCAGGTTCGAGAAACCTCGCGTTAACCCCGCGCGATGAGAGCGCCGCTTTGAGCATCCGGACGCTCGTCCGCTCACCCATCGAGACGATCTCCGCCCGGTCGGCCTCGTCGGTCTCGAAGGTGATGTCCTCAAGCAGTTCGTCGGTCGTCGATCCCATCGCGCTGGCGACGACGGCGATCTCGTGACCCGCCTCGACGGCGTTCGCGACCGAGTCCGCGGCGCGGTTGATCCGGTCCCCGCTTCCTAAACTCGTTCCGCCGAACTTCGCGACTACGCGCATACAGCGACCTCCTGCGGTGAGTGAACGGTACGGGTACCTCGTGGTGAGTGAACGGTGCGGGTACCTCGTGGAGAGTGAACGTGCCGGTTCGAGTCGAAACAACGGACGGCTACACCATGAGAGGTGACAGCAACGTCGCCATCGGTAGACATGGAACCCCGTAGCAGAGGGAACCGGATAACTGTGTCCTCTTTATACTGTGTGCCAGAAAGACGGTTTCACTCGGTAGATTCCCGAGCGTGAACTCGAAAGCGTTGAAAGCTTCGACACTCAGCGGAGAATGTCTGAACGAACGCTCATTCTTCGCTGATCCCCCACGCGTCCGGCATTTCGATGACATACCGGCCGTCCTCCTGCAGCGAGATGATGTACTCCTGACGATCGTACAGCTCCATCAGGTTGAGTTCGTACTTGCCAGGGCTGACGATCCGGATACTCTCGAACTGTTCGTTCAGCTCCTCACGAAGCTCCTCGATATCCGGGCGGTCGCCCGAGTCCGGATCGGGTCCTTTCGTGTCGTGCGCCGGGACGGGTTCGCTGGCCCGGTCGAGTTCGTCCGGCGTGACCACGTCGCTTCGTGCGTTCGCCTGTGCGGCATCCTCGTCTCCGCTCTTGCCGACCCGCTCCGTTCCTCCGGATGGATCGACTGGAGTCTGATCGGCATCATCGCTGGCAGTGGTATCGATATCTGTTTTCGTGTCGGTTGTATCGACGCCTGTCCCGGTGTCAGTGCGGTTGTTCTCCGTTGGTTGGCTTTCGTGTTCGGTGGAAACCCCTTCACTTCCGGTGGAGGTCGGTTTCGCTGGGTCAGTCGAGGTCGGTTTCGGTGTCTCGGTCGACGTTGCTTTTGCTGTATCCGTATCGGATGTGGAGCTGCCCGAACCTCCCTTGGAGGGCTCGTCCCGTTCGACGCGACCCCGTGGTTTGAACTGGAATTTGTTTCCTCCACAGTCGGGACAGCCCGAGAGCATCTCCTTGGAGCCATCGGGGAACGTCCGACCGCAGGAGGTACATTTGTGTGGCATCTAAGTCCTATTTATGTGAGACGAGCGTGCTAATGAGGTTCTCGTCTTTATGAAGCGTCTCGATCCGGTTCGCCGGGCCGATAACGGTGAGCTTCTTGGTCGTCTGACGCCCCATCAGCTTGTCGATGAAGCTTTGACTGGTGGCTTCGGCTTTGGGATACGTCTCGATCTCGATGCCCGTGAAGTCGTCGGGGCTGATCTCCGTCATCGTCACCTCGATCAGTTTCGACTCCTCCTCTGGGGAGAGCCCCTCCTCCAAAATGACGATGTTGCCGTCCCGAACCCCGTCAAGGATCAGGCGGATCTTCTCCATACCCGTCAGTCCCTCCATCCGAGCGCCGCTTATCATGTCGATGCGGACCCCATCGCCCGGTCCGTCGACATCCGGTTTTGCACCCGGCATTATCCGAAGTACTCCGCGATTTTCGTGTACACTTCGTCCATGTTCTCGCCCTCAAGCGCCGACAGCGGGATCGTCTCGTGTTGAGGGAACGCGTTGGCGATCTGTTTGACGTTTGATTCCGGCAGGTCGGTCTTGTTGGCGAGAATGAGGACGGGCAGGTTCTGCGATTCGATGATCCCGATGAGCATCGTGTTCACCTGTGTGAACGGGTCCGTCGTCGAATCGAGCACGTAAATGACCCCATCGACGTCCTCACGAAGCCAATGCATCGCCTCCGCGACGCCCTCGGTCGCCTCCCGGGAGCGACGAACCGCATCCTCCTTGTCGATGTCGTGCTCGAGGAACTCTTTGTAATCGACCTTGGTCGTCACACCAGGTGTGTCGACGATGTCGATGTTGACCTTCCGGCCGTTTCGCTCGATCGCGACGTTCTCCTTCCGTCGAGCCCGACGAGTCTCGTGGGGGATGTGGCTTTCCGGACCAACGGCGTCACCCGTCCAATCGCGTGCAATTCGGTTCGCAAGGGTCGTCTTTCCGGCGTTCGGTGGCCCGTAGATCCCGATCCGTTTGGGCTCATCGGAGGCGAACAGACCGTCCGTGACCCGTGAAATACTGTCTCTAAGATTTGTAAGCAGTCCCATCCTGACCTCCACTATAGGTTTGTTCACCCCGCGTGCGTATGGGGTATTATATGGCTTTCCACGCCCCTCTCACTTAACAACTGCGTCAGACACGGTTCGGAAGGGCTCCGCAAAAAAACGATCGTGCTCCGATAGTGCCATCTTCTCATAGAGCCGTCCCTCTATTCTCCCCTTCATCAGTGGTGTCGCGATCTCTGGTGATCGCCCCCCACCCCTTTGTTTCGGGTGGAACGATACGGTGGTGTGGGTGGTTGTGTGTGGTGGGGTCGGCTGTCGGGGAGAAATAGCGGTGAATGTCACTGGATCAGCACGGCGTCATTCTTACAAACATACAATACCTGTTTGTAATTTACTCTCGAAGAGGACCGAGGGTACTGTTATATTGGTGAGTACCTAAAACCACCGCTTTCTAGATGGGCCCCACCCACCCCCCTCCCGCACACCGTTCCACCCGAAACAAAGGGGTGGGGGGTTACCTGTCTACGACACCCACCGACACCCACCGACACTCACCGACACCCACCGACAACCGTCCATCAACCGACAACCGCCCTTCAACCACCGTCCGACGACAAACACCCTCTCAACAGCTGACCGCCGACAAGTGTCCACCTACGATCGTTCAGCTACGAACGTAACTTACCGACCCCGACGGGGGAACTGATTCATTGTCGGCGTTCGTCTCCGTCGGCGAACGTGGATTCCGTCGTAGAGTCGATCGTTGCTGGCTTCCTTCCGTTCTGTGAGGAGGAACCGATATTTCAGTTAGAGAGAGGAACACTTTTGTTCCACCTCTTCGTCTACTTCGAGTGCATCAATTGGACGCATCCTTTCCCTCTACTGACAACACCTTACCGTCCCACGGCTCACACGGGCCTAAATCACGGGTTTGGATGCAGTTCCACTCGAAACAAAGGGGTTCACAATGGGCGAAAACACTCCATCGACGGCCGATGCGGCCGAAATCGAGGTGAACGAACCCCGATCTGAACCTGCCGGGCGGCAAGAAACGTCATCCGACGACGACACGTCATCTGGCAATGACACGTCGCCTGCTGACGACACGCCACCTGATGGTCGATCGTCGGACGCGTCCGACGGTTCCACGAACGACATCACCGAAACACACACACAAGGCATGGACGATCCCCAACCTACGGACGATACGGACGATCTGCAACCCACGGAGGAAGCCCTGGAAACCACGGAGGATTCGGTGGATCACAACGAGGAGCTACCGAGTTCACAACCAGGGGAATCACCACAACCGGAAGTGAACGATCCGAGCCTTGGATCCTCGCCAACCAAGCCACCAACAACTGCTGGGCCATCAACCACTGGGTCATCGACAGCTGAGTCTTCAACGGCGGAGGATCCACGGAGTGTACCCTCCGAAAACCAACAGACAGCACCCTCCAAAGACAGCTCCGGTGGGGAACCACGCGATCGGTCCTCTCCGGCCGTGGACCTTGACGACGTGGTACTGGAGGCTGAAAGCGACAACACAGGTCTCTTCGATGACCTCCTTTCGGGCGAACCGATCTTCGAGAACAAGGAGGTCCTTCGCCCATCCTACACCCCTCACGAACTCCCACACCGAACCGACCAGATCAATCAGATGGCGACGATCCTGGTTTCTGCGCTCCGCGGTGAAACGCCCTCTAACATCCTCATCTACGGAAAGACCGGAACCGGAAAGACCGCTTCGGCGAAGTTCGTCTCACAGGAGCTCGAATCCACCTCACAGAAGTACGACGTTCCGTGTGAAGTCGAATATATCAACTGCGAAGTCACCGACACCCAGTATCGAGTGCTCGCACAACTCGCGAACAAGTTCATCGAAAAGAACGAGCGGGTGATCGCCGATCGAGTGGAGGCGTACCGCGAACTCCACTCGAACGCGCTTGATGATCCTGCGGTGCTCGACGGAACGGAATTCTCGACGGCCGAAGCGGTAGAATCGCGGGTCGCGGAGCTTGAGGCCGACGCCGACGAGATGGAGGAGGTTCCGATGACCGGGTGGCCCACCGACCGGGTGTACTCGACGTTCTTCGATGCGGTAGATTACCACGAGCGGGTCGTCGTGATCATGCTCGACGAGATCGACAAACTCGTCGAAAAGAGCGGCGACGACACGCTGTATAACCTCTCACGGATGAACTCGGAGTTGACAAACTCGCGTATCTCCATCATGGGGATCTCGAACGACCTGAAGTTCACCGACTTTCTCGACCCCCGCGTGAAATCCAGCCTCGGGGAGGAGGAGATCGTCTTTCCCCCGTACGACGCCAACCAGCTCCGTGACATCCTTCAACACCGTGCCGATACCGCGTTCAAGACGGACGCGCTAACCGACGACGTGATCCCCCTCTGCGCGGCCTTCGCCGCGCAAGAACACGGCGACGCACGACGTGCGCTTGACCTCCTTCGAACGGCGGGCGAGCTCGCCGAGCGCTCACAGGCGGAGACCGTCAGCGAGGAACACGTTCGCCAGGCACAGGACAAGATCGAACTCGACCGGGTTGTCGAGGTCGTCCGCACGCTCCCGACGCAGAGCAAGATCGTCCTTTTTGCGGTCATCCTTCTGGAAAAAAACGGCGTCCACAACATCAACACCGGGGAGGTGTTCAACATCTACAAACGGCTCTGTGAGGAGATCGATGCGGACGTGCTCACCCAGCGGCGCGTGACCGACCTCATCAGCGAGCTTGATATGCTCGGGATCGTCAACGCGGTCGTCGTCTCGAAGGGACGCTACGGTCGCACCAAGGAGATGGGACTCTCGGTTCCCGTCGAAGAGACCGAAGCGGTGCTCCTCTCGGACTCGCGACTCGGCGACATCGAGAACGCACAGCCGTTCGTGCAGGCTCGATTCGACAACTGACGGGCACCCAGCGACGGCTGATCTCACTCCCAAGCCGGTTTCACTCCCAAGCCGGTTTCACTCCCAAGCCCGATCAACTCCCCGTCGAACCGGATCCCCGAAGTAATCAGCGTCGATCAAGAGGCGACCGCGGTGGGGCCGTCCATACCGGCACCTCCGGTCGTCTCCATCGCTGCTATGGGTCCGCTTTGTCCGTCGTCACCGACGAACGATCCCTCGCTTGAACGATTCTTGATGGGTGATTCGGTAATTAGTGGGCTCTCCATGGATGATTCCGTGATCAGTGGGCTCTCCATTGGCGTGTCCTCGACCGCTCGGTCCTCGCGTTGCATCTCATCCGCGCTCGCGGAGCCGACACCGACGTGTCCGGGAACGAGGTCACCGATCTCCGCCTGCCCGGTTGCGATGAGCCGGATGTATCCGAGATACGGCACGCGGAGCCTCGCCACGCCCGTCACCCACTCCGCTTTGACGGGTTCGGCGAGGCCGGTCGCCTGGTCGTATCGGGCGTTGTTGTCCCCGAGGGTGATGTAGCCGTCGTGGGGGGCCGGACAGTTCCGAAGCTCCGAGCAACTATCCGCTTGGTGATATTCCTCGTCGGCGCGGTCATACCAGTCCTCGCCCTCCTCCACGTGAAACATCGGGCGGTGAATTATGGGTGAGCCGACCCTGTCGGGTGGCTGGAAGATGATCACGGAGCCATAGGTCCCGAACGACTGATACCCCGCCGATTGGCCGGCATCGTAGGTGACGACTCCGATGTCGTTGTCGGCGGCGTCGGGGGCGAACCGGCCCGGTTCGGTGACGAAGACGAGGTCACCGACCTCAAGGTTTGGCTCCATGCTCCCGGACTCCACGGCGACCATCGGCGGCCACACGCCGCTTACCCCGAAGAGGACCAATCCGATAAGCAGCACGATGAGCGCACTCGTGAGCATCTCCCGAAGCCACATGAGTGGCCCCTCCATATCGTTCCGAAACCGCGAAAAGAGCCCACGGTTCTCGGCAGGATCGGGATCACCCACTGGGTCGGAGCCATCCCTACATTCGCTATCGTCATCTCGGGTGCGGTCGGCGACCGGAGTTTCCGATTCGATCTCGGTGTCATCGGTGTGGCTTCCGTCACTCTGCCCGTGAGCGTTACCGCTGCTCACCCCACCGTGATCGGTATCGGGATCCTCCCGACCGTCGTTGCTCTCTTGTGTGTCGATGTCATCCGGTTCCTCCTTGCGTTCCTCACGTAACCCATTGACCTCGCCGGTATCTTCGGCGATATCCTCGGCGGACCCGTCGACTCCGCCAGTATCCTCGGCGGTCTCTTCACCGGTATTTTCGCCAGTATCTTCGACGGTATCTTCGCCAGTATCCTCGCTCACTTCATCGCCATCTTCCGCGGGTGCATCGGCTCCCTCATCACCATCGGTGGCCTCGTCAGTCCCCTCGGCCGTTTCGTCATCCGACGACGGCCGATCCACAGGGTCCATTGCACCGGGCTTAGTCGGTTCCGTTGATAAGTCTCTGGGTCCGGAGGTGAGATCCGGAACCGGGATAGAACCGGGATGGACCGCTCACGTGCGCGCGAGAAAACACCCGCTCTCTCAAACCCATTCCTTTGGCCGACGTCCGGAACGATTTTCCCCCCCCTCGCCGTCCTCTGTGTCGTGCCGCTGGAGTCGAACGTCCGGATCGTGCGCGAACTCACCTTACGGGGATACAACGCGGAACGCGAGGCCGTCACGCTGCTCGCGAACGCTGACCACCCCGAGGCGGCCATCGAGGCCGTCGTGGAGTCCGCACCGGAAAACGCCCTCAGAATCACCGCCGATCACGTACGCTCGACGCTTGACGGTCCGCGATCGGATCAAAACAGTCCAAATCCGGATCCGAACCGGTCCGGCGAGGTTCCGAACCCACGGTCAACCGCTCCTCCAACCGAAACAGACGCTCCTCCAACCGAAACAGACGCTTCTCCAACCGAAATGGAGGTACAACACCCCGAGAACGGGGTAAAGAACGGCGACGGACCGGCCACACCCATCCACACGAACCCGTCGGGTTCCGGTCGAAACGGCTCGCCCGCCACCACGGGCGACGACTTGGAACCTCCCGAGCGGGATCGCGAACGCCCCGGCCAGACACCGGAATCCTCCGAACACGTACGAGATCCGTCAGCCCGCGAACACGTCCGAGATCCGTCAGCCCGCGAACTCGAGATCGCCAACGATATGACCGGACGAAGCACCGGCACTGGCGAGTACGACGACTTCGTTCGCACCTTCCGTGACAGGTATGAACGCCTCTCGACGATCCTTCGAGGCCGCGTCAATCATCGGCCGGCGACGGCGATCGACGCGATGCCGGGAGGCAGCGACGCCGCGATGATCGGACTGGTGAACGACGTCCGGTCGACGAAATCCGGGCATTGGCTCATCGAGTTGGAGGACACCACGGGG
>SL_5KL_010_SEDDRAFT_10000374_pt1 | contig 28854 bp, 24 predicted proteins | sample SodLakKL_010_SED_FD_9118 | JGI IMG/M metagenome (IMG submission 9118) | reverse complement strand
GCTTAAATTCATTGATATCGTTGTGAACTTTGCTGGCGCCGATTAGTATGACCTGGTCCGGGAAAAGCATGATCAGTTCATTGTAGAGCTGTTCAATAACGGGTTGATCGGAATCTCCTGCCCTGTCTTTCAGCTGGCCGGATTGAATAAGCAAGGGCATATTTTGATCAGAAGGGCCTATCAAAAACGGAATGTGCCTTTGCAGGAGAATCCGGGCGGTGGTTTGCCTTATTGAATTGATCAAATGAGCTTCCTGTTCTGATCCGGGCATTCCCGGTTTGCCTTTGCCTGGACTGGATTGGAGCAGCAGAGCCTGGTAAGGTTCACCTGCTACAATGTTGAAGTATTTCATTTCAGTGTGCAGGTTTTCGGTGTGCTCGCTTTTTATGAGCCTGAGCCACAACCGGTTCATGTCGTTGATCCGGTTGTTGAGGTGGATCTGCGCGGTGGATAATTCGCTGCTTCCCGTTGCGGAAAGTTCGTGGCTGACCAGTTCACTCATTAAAGCCCGGGTCAGCTTTTTAAAGCTTGCTTCGGGAGGTATTTCGATTAAAGGCAGCCGGTACTGCTTTGCATAACCGATGAAAGAGGAAGGGATTTCCTTGATATAGTGGCCGGTTTGGATCGCCATAGCAGCCAGTTTTCTGGCTGTAAAGAAATCGAGCATTTCCAGCTGTTTCTTTTCGCTGCTAATATCAAAGCCGTGCGCGGTAGTGATTAAAAATTCGCCTTGTTCAACATGGCTAAGGTCATCCAGTATTTCCAGGATGTTGACCCAGTGAATTTCATTTTGCAGGCCGCTTTGCCCGGTTAACAGCCGGCAGTTGTTAAAAATCCCTTTTTCAAGCGCTTTCTTGACTGTAAAGGCCATCACGGTCTCTCCATTAACTGGTGGTTTGGACAACTTTTCTATTATTCAATTTTAGTTTTTGTATTCCTGCCTGTTTATACAAAATGTATAATTTTTACCCAAGAATTTTAGCCTGCCAGACAATGAAATTAAGAATGTTAATCCTTATAATATAAATGATTCTACTGCTGACACAATAATTGCGGCTAATAATATCCGACACCTTAATTATTGACAAAATGACCCAACTACCATAAAAAGAGACCACTCAATGCACTCCAGCCGCAGTAGAATCTTTTTTTCTTTTTCATTCTTTTGATTATACATATTAATTATTAATGATTTATTCCTGGCCTGTTCAATGCTGAAAGATTGGGGAGTTGCTGTGCAGTTTTATACCGAAATTTAGATCGTCCATGTGTTCTAATGTAATCAGCAGGCATCGGGCGGTGGGGTTTTTCCCAAAGGGGCTGGATATTTTATGCCTGGTAAAGATTGTCCCCGAAAATCTGACATTAAGAATAAAAATATAAAAACCCGGTTAAGGTATAACCAGGAGCAGGCAAGTTTGTTGTGCCTGTCTTTTTTATTTTATAAAATGCTTTATAATAAATAATTATCCGGATCGGAAAGGTGGAAGAATGTGAGCAGCAGGCAGGAATTATACGAGAAAGCAGTTAAAGAGATTAAAAGGGATGACATGGTCAAGCTTTTAAAAGAACTGATCAGCATTAAAAGCCCTTTTTTCGAAGAAGCTGAGATTATTGAATACCTGCGGGGCCGGCTTTCTTATTACAACCGGCTTCAAACTGAAATTCACCACTATGAAGAAAAAAAGATCACCGGTTTCAAAGGGGAAAACCTGGTTGTCCGCTTGCCCGGCAAAGGAAGGGGCCCGCGCCTGCTGCTTAACGCACATGTTGATACTGTCCCTTTGTGCGGGGGGTGGACCGTAGACCCCTATGCCGGGATCGAAAAAGACGGCCGCGTATACGGCCTGGGCGCACTTGATATGAAGGCGGGAGTGGTAGTCTGTGTTTTCCTGCTGGAGGCCCTGGTTGAAGCGGGGATCGAGCTGTCCGGGGACATTATTTTTACTGCAGTCAGCGACGAAGAAGGGCCTTTCGGCCTGGGCACCCATTATACAATTTTAGACGGGATAGTTGATGGCTGCGATTATGCTGTGATTACCGAGCCTTCCGGACCCTTTGCCCCGGGGACAGAAAGGTTCCCCTGTGTAGCGCTTGGCAGCAGGGGCACAGCCGTTTACTTTGTCAAAGTTAAGGGTAAGTCGGCCCACGGCGCCAACCCGGAAAAAGGCATTAATGCTGTTGAAGATGCAGCGAGAATAATCAATGCCCTGACAGAGAAACTAAAGCCTGGTTTCCACCCCAAGCTTGGCGACGGCAGTATGTGCATAACCAACCTGTACGGAGGAGAGAAGTACCTGTTAGTTCCAGAAGAGGCCGGCTTCACAATCTACCGTCACACCGTGGAAGGAGACGCAGACCAGGCTTTAAAGGAGGTTCAGGACATTGTAAACGGCCTGAGCCTAAAGAGCGAAGTGGAGATTAAATTACGTGATCTACCTCATCCGGAAGCTTTCTTCCGGCCCTGGACGGTTAGTGAGGATAACCCGCTGGTCAAATCACTGCAAAGCAGCACTGAAGAGATCCTGGACAGGAAGCTGCAGACCACCTATTTCCGTTCTGAGTCCGATGCCAATCATATTGCGAGCAGGTTGGAGATCCCCACAGTTTTGTTTGGCCCGGATGGAGCAAATTACCATGCAGCTGATGAGTATGTAGAGATTGACAGCATGGTTGATTCGACCCGGGTTCTATTATACTCGCTGTTAGATTTATTATACTGATCCTTGAATTTTAGGTAGCCCGGCAGTAACAAGCCCGGGTTCAAATAAATTGTCAAAAATGGAGCCTGCTGTCCTGGATAACAGGCAGCGGGCTTATTTTTAGCTTTAGTTTTTAAAATAGACATTATTTTAAGTATAAGCTACTGAGAGAGATAATAACCTGTATTTTTTTAGTATTACTAATGGGAATGTTCATACTCCGGGTTGAAGAGCAGTTGAAAGAAGGATATAATAACTGCAAGCTTTTTACTTTTTTCGCAACCTGTTATATTTTTACATCCAAGATATAACATGGATTGACAGGCTGCTATTAAATAAAGAGAGGGGTGACGCCGGCATAATTGATATTGATTTTTAGCAGGGGCTCGACAAACGAATAAAGGAGTGTTCAATAACAATGATTAATCGGAAAAGCTATCTGTTTTTTGTATTGATGCTTGTTGCTTTAATGTTTGTTTTTGTCGGCTGTGAAGCTCCGGAAGAAGAGCCGGAAGTAGAAGCAGAAGAGCCGGAAGAAGAAGCCGAGCCTGAAGGCGACGGCAGCCTGCAGAGGGTGCTCGATGCCGGAGAACTGGTTGTAGTGGGCAGCGGTGGCTATCCACCTTTCAACTACTACGGGGAAGATGATCCCGATACCCCGATCGGTTTTGATGTCGATACCGGTAAAGCAATTGCCGAGCGTCTTGGGGTTGACCTGGTTTATGAAACTTCCGACTGGGACGGCCTACCCGACGGTTTGAGGGCCGGGCGTTATGACGCCATCCTGGGCAGTATGGCTGACACCGAAGAACGCCGCGAAATCGTCAGCTTCACCATTCCTTACTATTACTCCGGGGCGCAGTTGATCGTGCGCGAAGATTCGGGCATTGAAGGCCCTGAAGATGTAGAAGGCCTCGATATCGGGGTTATCACCGGGGAAACTTATGTTGATGATGCCATCAACCTTGGCGCCGAAGATATTCATTACGCCGAAGTTAACACTATTCTCCTGGAGGTGCGGGGCGGCAGGATTGACGGTATGATTACCGACCGCCTGGTTGCTCTCAGGGGAATAAACGAGATTGCCGGCGGTGATGAGTTGATGATGGCCGGTGACCTGATCCGGACTGAAAACGTAGCCGTCGCATTTCGCCAGGAAGACAATGAATTAAGAGAGAAAGTCTCAGAAATTCTTGAGGAACTGCACGCTGATGGAACTATGACCGAGATAAGCATGGAATGGCATGGTATGGATATAACCAAGCCATAATGATATGCGGGCACGGGCTGCAAAAAAAGCCCGTGCCCGCATATCACAGGCTTATAAGCCCAGGTTAGGCAAAATTAGTTATTACATCTATAATAACTAGGTCATTTTGAATTGTATTCCAGTCATTGCTGTCCTGGTAAGGAGTTGAGTTGATGATAGATCTACCTTGGGATTTTACGGCAATACCGAGGTTTTTTCCCGGCTTTTATGCAGCTGCCCTGCTCACTTTACAGATCACCTTCTTTGGTATCCTCGTTGGTTTGATCCTGGGACTGGTAACCGGTTTGATGAGGCTTTCAAAGAATCCCCTAATAAATACTCCGGCCAAAGCCTATATCTGGGCTATCCGGGGTACACCGCTGCTCCTGCAGTTAATGATTATTTATTATGGACTGATTGATCTGGTTAATATTGAAAGAATGCCGGCAGCGATAATCGGGCTGGGTGTTCATAACGGAGCATACATAGCGGAGATATTCCGCGGCGCCATTCAATCGGTGGACAGGGGACAGCGCGAAGCGGCCCTGTCCCTTGGAATGACGCATGTCCAGGCGATGCGCAGAATTATCTTGCCCCAGGCCTTTAAACGCTCCGTACCGCCGCTTGGCAACCAGTTTATTATTGCTTTAAAAGATTCGTCGCTGGCCAGCGCTATAGCCGTGCGCGAGCTGTTACTGCGGGCTCGCCAGATGGGCTCCTCGACCTTGATGATGCTGGAAATGTTGATGATAGTGGGCATTTATTACCTGATAATGACCTCTGTTCTCAACCTTTTGATGGGAAGGATCGAGAAGCGCCTCCAGGTGAGCGATTACCAAGACTAAAGGTGTGATTGTGCCGATGATTAAGATTAGAGGCCTGAATAAGTGGTTTGGAAAGCTGCATGTTTTAAAAGATATTGATATGGATGTGTCCCCTAAAGAAGTGGTTGTGGTTATCGGGGCCAGCGGTTCGGGTAAAAGTACCCTGCTGCGCTGTGTAAACTTTTTGGAATTTGCCCAGAGCGGACAAATTTATATTGACGGACTTGAGGCTAATGTTAAAAGCAAAAACCTGCACCAGGTCAGAGCAGATGTAGGGATGGTATTTCAGCATTTCAATCTCTTTCCCCACCGCACGGTGATGGGGAATGTTGCTGAAGGGCTGACCCAGGTGAAAAAGGTCCCCTACAAAGAAGCTCTTGAGCAGGGTGCTGATTTGCTGAAAAAAGTAGGCCTTTCAGATAAGGCCGATGTTTATCCGGCCATGCTGTCGGGCGGCCAGAAACAGAGGGTGGCCATAGCCAGGGCCCTGGCCATGAAACCGAAAATCATGCTTTTTGATGAACCGACTTCCGCCCTGGACCCAGAGCTGGTTGGAGAGGTGTTACAGGTTATGAAAAACCTGGCCCTTGAGGGCATGACCATGATGGTGGTCAGCCATGAAATGGGCTTTGCCCGTGAAGTTGGTGACCGGGTTGTTTATATGGATGAAGGGCGGATTGTTGAAGAAGGTCACCCGGATCAAATATACCAGAACCCCAGTCATGAGAGAACAAAAGCTTTCCTGGGCCAGATCCTGTAATTTAAAGCCGGTGCGGCATAGTTCAGGCAGCCTTTTATTAAAGCAGGGAATGTGTTATAGTTTTATTGTCCGGTCACCACTAGACACTGGTAAGCCGGGCAATATTTTTGTAAGGAACCAGCTCGTATATGAAGCAGCTAATTGCAGGCAAAAAAACAGTCCTGGCTGATATATCGCTGGTTTTTGTTGCCCTGTTCTGGGGTTCCAATTTTGTGATTATCAAGCAGGCCCTGGATATAATCCATCCCTTTACTTACCTGGGGATCAGGTTTATCATCGCCACACTTTTACTGGCTCCATTTTTTTGGAAGCGCCTGGTCCGGGCTTCTGCCCGGGATTACCTGGACGGTTGTTTGATCGGGCTGTTCCTGTTTGGCGGTTTTGCCTTCCAGACTGTGGGCCTTCTTTACACCACCCCGGCCAACTCTGGTTTTATCACCAATACGGCCGTGATCATCGTGCCCTTTTTATATTTTTTAGTAGCAAAACGCTCCCCCGGCTGGTGGGCTTACCTGGGAGGAGCCCTGGCTGCATGTGGTCTGTACCTGCTTTCGGCCAACGAAGTGGCCGGACTCGGACTGGGAGATGCGCTGACCCTTATATGCGCCTTCCTGTTTGCCGCGCACATAATAGCGATCGGGTTGTTCGTTCAGCGCAGCGATGCCATTGTGCTGGCCGTAACCCAGATCGCCTTTACCGGTCTGGCCAGCCTGGTTGTGGCCTTTGTCTTTGAACCGACTGAACTGATGTTCCATCAGCCTCCTGCTATCTGGGGGGCAATCCTGTATGCAGTTGTATTTTGTACCATTGGAGCCTTTGTAACCCAGACCTATGCCCAGCGCTATACACTGCCCACCCATGCTTCCCTGATCCTGTCCCTGGAAGCAGCCTTTGCCGGGCTCTTTGCCTACCTGTTCTGGGATGAAATATTTACCATGCAAAAACTGATCGGTGCTGCACTGATCCTGGCCGGGATCCTGACTACCGAATTGCGGCCGGTCCTGGCGGCAAAAATTAACGCCCGCCGCGCCGCCCTGGCCAGGCGGGGCGCGCCGCCACTAGAATAACTTTATATACATGGCCATTACTACATGTTGGAGGTGTCGGGTGACAGTTTTAGACGGAACCAGACCTGAACTGTTGAACAATGTGCTGAGGATACGCTGGATTATGTGGTTGTTCCTGGTCTCTTTGCACCTGATCACAAATTTCCACCGGGTTTCCTTCAACGTGGTTGCCGATCTTCTTACTTCTGAATTTAACCTGACCGGGGCGGGGCTGGGCAACCTCGCTGCCGCCTATACCTACACTTACCTGATCATGCAGCTTCCCGGAGGAGCCATGGTCGACAGACTGGGGCCACGTAAAATAGCTTTCTTGAGCGGGGCGGCCATGGCGGCTGGTTCAATCATTATCGGTTTTTCACCGAATGCTGCCCTGGTTTTTTTCGGCCGCCTGCTGATTGGTTTTGGCGGTTCGGTGATCTTAATTAACGTATTCAAGTTCCAGGCTTCCTGGTTTAAGCCCAATGAGTTTGCTACTCTATCCGGCCTGGCCCTTTTCATCAGCAGCAGTGGAACCCTTCTTGCTTCCACCCCTTTGAGTATTTCGGTAGATATGATTGGCTGGCGGGGATCTTTTATTCTGGCCGGGGCCGTCACAGTACTGGTGGCAATAACCTGTATCAAGGTTATCCGGAACCGGCCTAATGATCCGGGAAATGCCCCGGTTTACTCAACAGGGCCGGGCCTGGATAGCGAACCGTCCGGTCAAGATGGAACCCCCCTATTTAAAGTCCTACCGGAAATTTTAAGAAATGGCCGCCTGTGGATGCTGTTTTTGATCAACACCGGCATTTACGGGGGGTTTATTGTCTTTTCCGGAACATGGGGCATTTCCTACCTGGTCCATGTTTACGGTATGGATCTCCGGCAGGCCTCCTTCTTTATCATTCCTGCCTTTGTAGGCTATATGATCGGGGCTCCACTGTATGGTTTTGCATCGGACCGGCTGGGATCAAGAAAAAAACCGGCAGCAACTTCCTTTATCTTCTACTGCCTGGCCTGGGGGATTATTGCCGCCTGGCCCGGCCTGCTGTCTCCGGTCCTGCTTTATGCGGTCAGTTTTTTTATCGGCTTTGGCACCCCGGGCAATGTGTTGACCTTTTCCATGGCCCGCGAGGCCAGTTCACCGGGGAATACCGGCCTGGTAACAGCCATGGTTAATACAGGTGTTTTTGCCGGTATGGCCATCCTGCAGCCACTTTTTGGCTACGTTCTTGATCTGGGTTGGGAAGGTTTGATCATTGATGGAGCCCGTATATACACCCTGGAGGCATATCGTTTAGGATTTTTGATCTGTTTTCTTTTTGGATTAATGGCCCTGGTCATTACCCTGATTTACAGGGAAAACAACCTGATAAAAAGTTAAAGTTACTGTAAATCTGGATGTCTGTTCAGCTGCGCTTTATTTTGGTTTGGTGACGGTTCATCGCAGGGAATAGCTATGTTTCAGCTGCATTTTTCGCTTTGCTTGCCCCGGGCAGAAAACAGGCCGTATTGCGGTGAGATAGTTTATCTTAAAAGGGGTTTCTCCTGATGGAGAAACCCCTCGTTCTTGCAATGGTCCCGGTTATAACTACCAGCCGGGATTTAGTTGTCAATCAGGCCTTGCTCGACGAGAAAGTCCCAGGCAACATCTTCGGGGTCTTCTTCGTCTACGGCTGTACGCAGGTTAAGTTCAATCTGGGTTTCCAGGTCCAATAGTGAAGAAAGCTCTCTCAGGATGTCTTCAAGCTCTGGATTTGCCTCCAGGACTTCCATGCGAATGGTCGGAGCGGCATTGTAAGCGGGGAAAAAGTCCAGGTCGTCATCTAAAATATAGAGGTCATACTTGATGATCCGGCCCTCGGTAGCGTCCCCGACTCCGATCAGGGCTTCACCCTGCTCGACAGCCCTGTAAGCCAGGCCCAGTTCCACTTCCACTACATCGGCAAATTCGAAGTCATAATGATCCTGGAAGGGGATCATGCCGTCGTCACGTTCCACCCACTCTGCCGGAGTAGCAATGCTGCCGTATGACCCGCCGCCTTCTGCACGGGCATATTCGGCCAGGTCAGAGAGGGTTTCCCAGCCGTATTCTTGCTGGGTTTCACTGGTTACAAACAGGACAAAGGTGTTATTGGCCGGAACATAATCAAGCCACTTGATATTGTTTTCTTCCAGGTCGTAGTCATGGATGATTTGGAAAGTTTCCTGTTCGTCACCGGGCAGCTCTTCGGCATCGTAACCCATCACGTTCATCAGGCCGGTCCCGGTGTATTCCCAGTAAAGGTCAATTTCTCCCGCTTCCAGGGCGGGGCGGATTACCGCTACTTCACCGAGGCCGATTTCATTTACCACATCATAACCGCGGTCTTGAAGCAGGTAATATGTCATCCAGCCCTGGGTAAGGGCTTCCGGGAAGGTTTTGGAGCTTACTACAACCCTGCCTTCCTCGACTTCTTCTTCGGCTTCACAGCCGATCATGGCTGCTGAAATTAATCCCAGCATCAAAACCAGGATTACAAGCGTCAATACTTTTTTCATTTTTGATACCCCCTGGCGAAATAATTAATGAAGTGAAAAAACTTTCTTACCAATATCAGATTATGCTGATCCGCTTATTATTCTATCACCTCCATTTCAGGTTGGTTTACTAAAAGCAAGCCCTGTTAACTTTGATCTTCTAAAAGCCTGACAATTTAAACTTTCATGTGAGGTGGGGTCAGGATGGAATCGATCAAACTTAGAATCCGGTCCAAAACTATGGCTATAGCCCCTATGATCAGTGTGCCGGCCACAATTAGTTCGGCCCGGAAAAAGTCAATCCCGGCAAAAATAACCGCACCCATCCCTCCTCCTCCGACCAGGGCACCCAGGGCGGCGGTACCCGAAGTAAGAACCACAGATATTTTTATTCCTGCCATGACTACCGGCATGCTTAAAGGTATTTCCACTCGCGTCAACATTTCCAACTCCGACATACCCACTCCGCGGGCTGCCTCTTTAACTTCCTGGGGGACGCCTTTTAATCCGGCCAGAGTATTGCGGGCTATCGGAAGGAGGGCATAGATGGTTAAGGCAAACAGCGCCGGTTCACGCCCCAGGCCAAGGAATGGGAAAAATATGGCGATGATGGCCAGCGGTGGGATAGTCTGCCCCATATTAAAAATAGTCATGACCCGGTCTGTATATTTCATAAACCGGCGCCTGGTCAACAGGACGGCCACCGGAAAAGCGATCAAAAAAGCTACGATTACCGGGATCAATACCAGCTGCAAATGGACCAGGGCATGCGGCGGGGACCGGTCTATCAGGGCACTTATGAACCTTTCCATTTCAAAATCCATCAGGCATCACCACTTAACTTGTTAATAAGCTTCTTGAGATCATCCCAGCAGATGATTCCAATTTCCTCTTCCCCGTCGCGGACGCCCACTATATCGGAATCTTTTTTCATCATAGTTTCCAGTGCCCTCTGGACGGGATCTAAAGCTGAGATAAAGCAGTCATTTTCCCTGACCTGGTCGGGAACTGCTTTGTCCCGGTTAACTACTTCTGAAGATCTGGTCAGATCGAGCAGTTTCATCTCCCGGTCCACGCCGATCAAGTCTTTGACAAAATCATTGGCCGGTTCGGAAAGGATCTCCATCGGCGTGCCATGCTGGACCAGTTCTCCTTTGTTCATGATCACGATATGATCACCCATTTTTATTGCTTCATTAATATCGTGCGTTACGAAGCAGATCGTTTTTTTCATTTCTTTTTGCAGTCTTAGAAATTCGTCCTGGAGCCGGCCGCGGACTATCGGGTCAACTGCTCCAAAAGGTTCATCCATGAGCATGATCGGCGGGTCGGCAGCAAGGGCCCGGGCTACGCCCACCCTCTGCATCATGCCCCCGCTGAGCTGGAAAGGGTATTTATGGGTTACTTCATCGGGATCGAGGCCGACCATATCTATAAGTTCCCTGACCCGTGGTTTGATTTTGTCTTCGGGCCACTTGAGCAGGCGGGGCACCAGGGCTACGTTTTGCTCAACCGTGCGGTGGGGCAAAAGTCCAATTTGCTGGATAACATAACCAATTTCCCGCCGAAGTTGATCGGGGTTGACTTCTTTGTCGCTTACTTTTTGGCCCTTGATGTATATATCGCCGCTGGTAGGTTCTATGAGCCGGTTGATCATCCTCAGGATAGTTGTTTTCCCGCAACCCGATGGGCCGACGAACACGCATATATTCCCCTCATCAACCTGAAAACTTACCTGTTTCACAGCCGGTATGTTCTGGCCTGGGAAAACCTTATCTACTTGATCGAGTATTATCAAGGTTCATTGACCTCCTTAAGTCGACACTTGCTGGATTTCAGTCCAGTTTCTTTAGTCTGGAAAAGCTGCAGCAAGTATAATTCCTGGTTACATGGTAAAACATGGTTTCAGGTTTTTTAATCAGGCTCAACTTTGATCCTGTTCCTTCCTGAGCCCCGGTGAAGTGATCTTATATTCGATCTTACCCAGGATATAGTCGAGAAAAATGGCGATGACGGAAACCAGTACGGCACCGGCAATGATCATATCAGCGCTTTCCCTGGCGATACCGTGGTGAATAAACCGGCCCAGGTTTCTTTCACCGATAAAAGTGGCCACAGTTGCAATCCCGGTGATCATGACCACGGTAACCCGGATCCCGGCAAAAATAATTGGCCAGGCCATGGGAATCTGGATTTGAAACAGAATTTGCCTCGGCGACATGCCCATACCCCGCCCGGCTTCGATGATCGGCCATTCCACCGACTTGATTCCCCTGTATACATTGCGCACCATGGGCATCATGGCGTATAAAATAAGGGCCAGGGCTGCTGAAGTCCTGCCCAGGCCGAGCATGGGGATGGTAATAAAGATGCCAAATACAGAGATGCTGGGGATGACAAAGAGGATATTTCCTATGCCGAAGGTGGTATTGGCCAATCTTTCATAGCGGCTGATCAGCAGCCCTACCGAAATCCATAAAACCAGGGAGAAAAACATCACCGTCAGCACCAGGGAAAAGTGGTTGGCCGTATATTCCAACACCTGTTCCCAGCGGCGGATGATGAACCTTACAAAGCCGAGATATTCATCATAAAAACCGGAAAACCACTGGAGGATACTGCTTATAAAGCCCAAAAATAATCCTCCCAACAAAAATTGATATTTGCTCTGATTGTTCTTTTCAATTTACAATATATATATATTACATTTTGAGCATTCATTCGTCAAGTTTGCTATATTTTGGAAATCTTTTGCGCTGGGAACTCTTTAATTTTGACAAAACAGGGCCGGGGGGTTAAAATGAAAGTGGTAAAGATGATAATAAATTGACAAACCGCAGTCCTGCTGCTCATAGTTTACTAGATATGAGGGAGCACCGGGAATGATTAAATCCCGTGTGCTCTTTCCTTATTTACTGGGAGGTATCCAACCGAAATGGACATGGTCAAACACTATAAAGAAACAGGCAGTACCCTGATGCTCGATGGCCAAAGCCTGACTGTTGAAGATGTGGGCAGGGTAGCGCGGCACCATATACCGGTCGGCATAGAGAGGGAAGCCGTGAAGCGCATTGAAAAATCCAGGGCCATGCTCGAGGAACTGGTTGATAGTGAGGCGGTTGTATATGGCATCACCACCGGTTTTGGCCGCTTCAGTGAGGTCAGAATTTCCCGGGATGACGCTATTGAACTGCAGAAAAACCTGGTAGCCAGCCATGCTGCTGCGGTGGGCGAGCCTCTGCCCGAAGAGGTCGTCCGGGCTGTTTTGCTCCTGCGCATCAATGCCCTGGCCAGGGGCTGTTCAGGCGTTCGCCCGGTACTGGTTGAACACCTGGTTGAAGTGCTGAACCGGGGGGTTACGCCCGTCATTCCCGAGCAGGGATCTCTGGGAGCAAGCGGCGACCTGGCCCCGCTGGCCCACCTGGCCTTAGCCCTGACCGGTGAGGGGGAAGCTTTTTACCAGGGTGAACGGATGAGCGGATCGCAGGCCCTGGCTGCAGCGGGATTGGAGCCGTTGACCCTGCTTGAAAAAGAAGGCCTGGCTTTAATCAACGGGACCCAGATCATGACCGCCATCGGCTGCCTGGCTTACCTGGATGCTGAGAACTTGTTCAGGGCAGCCCTGGTTACCGCTGCTCTTACCCTTGAAGCCCAGCAGGCTGTCCCCGATGCTTTTGATCCTTTGATTGCTTCGGTCAGGAATTACAGCGGCCATGAATATACCGCTGGAAAAATCCGCAGCCTCATTGAGGGCAGTAAATTAATTGGCAGGGATGCCCATAAGGTCCAGGATGCTTACAGCCTGCGCTGTATTCCCCAGGTCCATGGGGCCACTGCTGATGCACTTGAGTATGTACGCAGGATCCTGGAAGTAGAAATAAACTCGGTTAACGATAACCCTCTTCTTTTTCCTGAAGAAAACCGGGTTTTGTCCGGGGGGAATTTCCACGGCCAGCCTGTAGCCCAGGCCCTGGATTTCCTGGCTATTGCCGCTGCTGAACTGGGCAGTATTGCCGAAAGAAGGATCGAAAGGCTGGTCAACCCTTCGCTAAGCGGCCTGCCGCCGTTTTTAATCGAAGAGGGGGGCTTGAATTCAGGCCTGATGATCGCCCAGTATACCGCCGCTTCCCTGGTCAGCGAGAACAAGGGGTTGTGCCATCCGGCCAGTGTTGATTCCATCCCTTCCTCGGCCAACCAGGAAGATCATGTCAGTATGGGTACCACCGCGGCCCGGAAAGCCAGGCGGGTTGTGGATAACCTGGCCCGGGTTATTGGGATAGAGCTGCTGGTTGCCTGCCAGGCCATAGATTTTCTGAATGCGTCGGGCCTCGGCCGCGGTACTTCACTGGCTCACATCCGCCTGCGGGAAGAAGTGGATTTTCTACATAGGGACCGGGTTTTGTACCCCCTGATCGATAAGGCGGTGGACCTGGTAAAAACCGGCCGCCTGGTTGAAGCGGTGCAGCAGGAAGTTGATTTGAGTAAATAAGCTAAAAGTATTATAATATAAGCTGGTTTACCGCAATAATTACCACTAAAATGTAAAGGCGGCAGGCAATAATGGAGTCAATAGGCAAGAATGCGATCATGTACGCCCTGGCAGATGGAGAGCTGGAAGCACAGTTTAAAACCACGGCGGAGAATAACGGTTACAAACTGATCAAAGGCAAAGTGGGCTCAATGAGTACGGAAAAAATTTTTGCCGCCGTGGAAACGGCCGCCCAGCGGGAAGGCCTGATCCGTGAAGATTACTACCGCGACACGCATGCCCTCTACCATGCCATCCTTGATGCTTTTGTCGGTATCTGCCGGGGCCAGCTCGGTCTGGGTAACATGCTGCGCACGGTCGGCCTGATATTTACAGTGGTGCGCGGCCCGAGAAATGTTGAACACCGTGAAGACGGTGAGTGGCTGGCTGTAGTACTCTACGGGACCATCGGTGCGCCGGTTAAAGGGTATGAGCATGAAACAATCGGTCTTGGATTGAATCATCTTTAGGTTTGCAGTGATTACAGCCATTTTCCAGGTAATCTCTGCATGCATCCGGTCCATCACCGGTCGGCGTACGGTTATAGTGTGAGGTTCCACCTGAACATAAACTGAAAGAATTTGCCGGAAACAGGCTGCTTAAAGGTTGTTTCCGGCCTTGATTAATATTGAATAAAAGCAATAGCAATAGCAGTAGTAATAATAACCGGATTATAACCTGGAGGTGTCTAAAATAGCCGAATACCGATCCAATTACAGTGAGCAGTTATCGCCGCAGTTAACCTGGTTCAGCACTGGCCAGCTGGAGGAGATCCACAGCGCTACCATAGATGTGCTGGAAAGGGCTGGAGTGCGGGTTGACCATGAAGAGGCTTTAAAACTCTTAAATGAAGCCGGCTGCCTGGTAGAAGGACGTGTTGCCAGGATTCCCGGTTGGCTGATAGATGAAGCGATCAGGGCGGCGCCTTCCAAGATCAATATCTATGATCGGGAAGGTAAACCGACCATGAACCTGGAAAGCAATAATACCTATTATGGTACCGGGTCCGATCTCCCCTTTCATATCGATTTGGAGACCGGGAAAAGGCGCGGTTCAGTCAAGCAGGATATTATCAATACCGCCAGGATGATCGATCATTTGCCCAATTATGATTTTGCCATGAGTTACGCCATCCCCGGTGATGTCGAGGCGGCTAAAGGAGATATGCACCAGTTTGCAGCCCTGGTGCTGAACTGTGCCAGGCCGATTGTTTTTACTTCATTCAATGAAGATAACATCAGGGCCATTTTTGACATGGCTGCTGCAGCTGCCGGCTCGTATGACAGGTTGCGCAGCCACCCCTTCATAATTCTTTATGATGAACCGATTTCGCCCTTGATCCATACCCACGAAGGTATATCAAAGATGTTTGCCTGCATAGAGTACGGTGTTCCCGTTATCTATACACCGGGGGTTGTTGCCGGGGGAACATGCCCGGTCAGCAAGGCCGGGACTATCGTGCAGATGAATGCAGAAAGCCTTTCCGGACTTTTAATTGCCCAGTTGAAAAAGAAAGGGGCGCCGATTATTATCGGTGGCGGGGCCACCCCTATGGAGATGAAAACCACGGCCACCCTGTACGGTTCTCCGGATGCGGCCATGAACTACTGCGCCATGTCGGAACTGGCCCGGTTTTACAGGCTGCCCAACTTTACAGAGGCCGGCTGTTCAAACTCACCTGTGCCGGATGCCCAGGCCGGGATGGAAGCGTCGATTGGTCTGCTTTTGAACCAGCTTTGCGGGGCCAACCTGGTCCATGACGTCGGTTACCTCGACAGCGGTAAAACCGGCTCTCTACCTTTCCTGGTGATGTGTGACGACTTTATCAGCGCTGCCCGTTATATCGGGTCCGGGACAAAAATAAACCGGGACACCCTGGGGACAGATACTATTGTCGAGACCGGCCCGGGCGGGCATTACCTGGCTACGGAGCATACCATGAACCATTTCCGCACGGAAATCTGGTCGCCTACAATCTTTAATCGGATGATGTGGGAAACCTGGGAAAAGCTGGGCAGTAAAGATTGTTTTGCCCTGGCCCGTGAAAAAGCGTTCGAAATTCTCGAGCGTGAACCAACAAGGCCTCTGGCGGATAATGTTGTGGAGAAAATTAACAGCTACTTGAGGTAAAAGCTTCTTAAGGCATTTACCACTTTATCCTGAGAATGCAAACGACCACTTTCATTGATCAGATGGTGAGGATGCAGCATCATGGGGGGCTATCCCGAAATTACAACAAGTCCAAAAGGGGCCGCCAGGCAGGTTTCGGATAAAGAAGTAGTAACAGCTATACAATATTGAAGCAGTTTGTTGACGGTTAGTGCTGTTGACGGGCTTATAGAAAGGGTTTGAAGTTTACATTGAAGCGGGGGGTAAATGAGCCCGGTAACAAGATCAAGACAGGATGGCCTTTGCCGGGCGATAAAAAAATTCCGGTAGCGTTTTACTTCGATTTCTTTGCCGCCGCAAGGCAGGGCGTTTCATCCCGCCTTTTTATCGAAGACCCGGCGGTTAAGCGCCGGGCGGTGATCGATACTTTCCTGGAAACAGGCGCCGATGCTTTTGTAATTGGCCGCTTGCCCGGCCCTTTCTCGTATGCCGCCGGTGGTTTTCCGAACCGTATTTACCTGCCGGGGCGCGAACTGCCCGAAAATTCGGTATGGCAGTTTGGTGAAAATGAAGAAACCATATACCGGGAAGACTACCTGGATATTGCTGAGAACGGTTGGAACCGTTTTCTGGAACGGCTGCTGCCCCGGTTTACAGGATATGAAGCCCGGGATCTGCCGGATTTATTCAGCCAGGTCAGGGTGGAAGGCGAAAAAGACATGGCGGCCTGGAACCGGGAGTGTGTGCCCCTGCTTTGCGGGGCCGCCTTGACCGCTCCTTTTGAAGTCTTGATCGCAGGCAGGACCATGTTTAGATTTTTTGAAGATCTTTTTAACTGCCCGGAACTGGTTGTTGCTGCCCTGGAAGCCATGGTCCCGGATTTTATAAAAGGGGCGGTTGATAGCGCCCGCTATTACGGGATCCCCGCTGTAGTGATTACCGCCCACCGTTCGGCGGGCAGCCTGATATCACCCCGCCATTTCGAGCAGTTTGCCTTCCCTTATCTAAGGAACATTATCGATGCCCTGGAGCGGGCCGGGATGAGGGTAATGCTGCACCTTGACTGTGATTGGGTAAAGAACCTGCCCTATTTCAGCGAGTTTCCGGAGGGCACGATCATCCATACGGATGGTTCCACCGACCTGGCCGAGATCGGCAAAATTTACGGAGATCGTTTTATATTAATGGGTGATGTGCCGGCCCTGCTCCTGGCCCGCGGCAGGGTGGAAGAAGTGAAAAGGTACTGCCTGGAGCTGATTGAAAAGGTCGCCCCCAGGAGCCCCCTGATCTTAAGTTCAGGGTGCGATGTGCCCATGGATGCAAAAATGGAAAACGTGCAGGCTATGGTCGAGGTGGCCGCTATTATAAAATAATTAGTTATTGCCCGGCAGCCTTCAATAATCCAAAATGAAGTACGGCTGAGCGGATACAATCATTATCAGGACAGTGCAAGGAGTGAAGAAAGCAGTGCCGGTGACTAAAAAAACAGGTGTTAATTCTGAAACCGGTATTCCCGGACCGGCTTACAACCAGGGTCCGGATGTGTGGGACAAGGTTACCGGTAAAGCGGTATACGGTATCGACCTGCAGCTGCCCGGGATGCTTTACGGTAAAGTCCTGCGCAGCCCGCACTCTCATGCCCGGGTTATAAGGATCGATACTGCCGGTGCTTTTGCCGTTCCCGGTGTGCGGGCGGTGCTTACGGCTTCAGCTATTAAAAACAAGCCTTACGGGATTGTGGTGGAAGATGAGCAGCCCCTGGCCGGGGACAGGGTTCGCTATATTGGCGATGAAGTGGCTGCTGTAGCCGCAGTTGATGAAGAAAGTGCCGGTAAGGCCCTGGAAGCCATTAAGGTTGATTACGAGCCCCTGCCGGCAGTTTATGATCCTGCCGAAGCCCTCGGGGAAGATGCGGTGCAGCTCCATGAACAATATTCCGGCAATATTGCCTGGGAACGGGACCTGGAGCGCGGAGACCCGGAGCAGGCTTTTAAAGAGGCCGACCTGGTCGTGGAGAACTCGTTTTCCATACCTTCCGTCCATCCCACCTATCTTGAACCTATAGCCTGCGTGGCATCAAGCGATTACATGGACAACTTGACTATTCACACCGCCCTGCAGTCCCCCGATGTTGTCCGCGAGATTATCAGCGCAGCCCTGGAGCTGCCCCTGTCGAAAGTGCGGATTATTGGGCCGGTTATGGGCGGCGGTTTCGGGGGCCGGGTTTACGGCAACCTGAAGCTTTATTTACTTTCAAGCCTGCTTTCCCTACAAACCGGTGCGCCGGTAAAAATGCAGCTTTCCCGCGAAGAAGAATTTAGCGTTGGAAGGCCGATGATCGCAGCTCAAATAAAAATGAGGATGGCGCTCAGAAAAGATGGCACTTTCCTGGCCCGCGAGGCGGATATAATTACCGATAACGGGGCTTACTCCGCCCAGGCGCCCTGGGTTTCAAAAACTTTATCGGAACGTAACGATGCACTTTACCGCATCCCGCATATCAGGACCAGGGCCCGCCTGGCCTATACCAACAAGGTCCCGACAGCCCAGTACCGGGCTTACGGTAACCAGGCCGCCAACTTTGCCTCTGAATCGCTGATCGACCAGGCCGCGGAAAAACTGCAGATAGATCCCCTGCAGCTGCGTTTAAAGAATTGCACCCGCGCCGGTGATGTCACCGGGCACGGCTTGCAAATCAAGAGTTGTGCCCTGGCGGAATGCCTGGAGGAAGCAGCCACAAGGATCGGCTGGCACAACCGCAAAAAAAACCGCGGTTACGGGATCAGCGCCGGTATTCATGCCAGCGGCAGCCTGGTGTTAAACCAAGATTTCCGGGGGGCTTCCGCCCGGGCCGTCCTCGAACTGGACGGAAAGGTAACCGTCTTTACCGGGGAGCAGGATTACGGGCAGGGAACATACGGCGCTTTTTCGCATATTGCAGCCATGGTCCTGGGTTTGGATGCACGCCAGGTCAGGATATACTGCCGCGATACCCTGGTAACCCCCCATTCACAGGGAGCCCTGGCCAACCGGCAGACCACTATTGGGGGCCGCGCGGTCCAGCTTGCCGCTGAAGATCTAAAAAAATTAATAGAAGAGGCAGCATCGGAAATGGCCGGGCAACCGGTTAAAATGCAGGAAGGGCGCCTTGAAACCGCTTCAAACCGGGATTTAAAACTGGAGGAAGTGGCCCGCTATTACCATTACCGGACCAGCGGCCTGACCTTGAACGGTGAGGGACGCTACGTGCCGCCTCCCAGCGCCTATGATGAAACCGGTTACGGTAATATTTCAGTTACCTATTCCTTTGCCGCTCATGCTGCTGAAGTAGAAGTGGACCGCAATACCGGGGCCCTGACCGTGCACCGGATTGCAGCAGTGCATGACTCCGGCCGAATTGTAAACCCTCATGCTGCGCGTGGACAGGTTTTTGGTGGGATGACCCAGGGACTGGGCTTCTGCTGTTACGAAGGCTATCTTTTCGATAAGGGCCGGGTAGCAAACGCATCCCTGGCTGATTACAGGGTTCCCACCGCCATGGATGTGCCCGGCATGGAGTACAGTTTTGTTGAAACAGAAGATCCCGAAGGGCCTTTCGGGGCCAAGGGCCTGGGTGAGGTGGTGCAGGTTCCGGTCCCAGGGGCAATAGCCAACGCCGTTGCCGATGCAGCCGGTTCCCGGGTGACCGAACTGCCGTTAACGGCTGAAAGAATATACCGGGCTATCTCCGGAGGAGAGTGTGAAAGATGAGTTACATGGTTGCTGCCAGCCTTGAACAGGCTTTAAAGATCCTGCATGAAAAAGGGGGGAATGTGCAGGTGATAGCCGGGGGCACCGATTTATATTTAAAAAAGCCCCTTCCCGACCTGGTTGATGTTTCCTCTGTGCCGGAAATTCTCGGGATTTGCCGGGACGAAGGAATGCTTTCCATTGGCGCCGGTGTGACCCACACTGAAGCGGCTGCATCTGCCGTAATCCAGTCTGAAGCGGAGGCCCTGGCTGAAGCCTGCCGCCGGGTGGGATCCCCGCAGGTCAGGAACATGGGCACCATCGGCGGCAACTTGGTCAACGCAGCCCCGGCTGCGGATGCGGCTGTGGCCCTGGTAGCCTTGGGAGCAAAAGCGCTATTGGTCAACCATGCTGGCAGCAGCCGGGAGGCTTTCGTTGAAGACCTTTACGCCGGCTACAACTGCTCCTATGTGGATGGCAGCTCTGAAATCCTGCTACGCTTCCTGGTGGAACCTTGTGGACAGGGAATGGGATCAGCGTTTATGCGCTTCGCCCCGCGTGAAGCCCTTTCACTGCCCCTGGTTAATTCCGCCGCTTTTGTCCGCCTGCGGGAAAACATCATTGAAGAGGTAAGGGTGGTAATTGCCCCGGTAAAACCGGCTCCAACCAGGCTGGTTGAAACAGAAAAGCTCGTCCTGGGCTGCAAACCCGGTGAGGATATTTGGCGGAAGGTTGAATATACTGCAGCTTCGGAAGTGGAAGTGCGGGGCAGTTTGCTGCGCTGTTCCGAGGAATACCGCTATCACCTGGTCGGAGTCCTGGCCCGCCGGGCCTTGAAAAAAGCGGTGGAAAGGGCTTTGAACAGGCAAAGGAGGTAAAGGCAGTTGAAAGAGCAAGTCATAAGATTTGAAATCAACGGGGAGAAAGCGGAAGTTTATGCTGATCCTACCCTGAGCCTGCTGCACCTCCTGCGCAGTCGTTTTAATCTGATCGGTACCAAGGAAGGCTGTCGAAAAGGTGAATGCGGGACCTGCACGGTGCTTCTTGACGGGCAGGCGGTTAATTCCTGCCTGGTTCCGGCCGGCAAAGTTGAAGGTAAAAAGGTGCTAACTATCGAGGGCGTGACAAGAGAAGGTGCATTGAAAGGGAAAAGAGTTCACCCACTCCAGCAGTCCTTCGTAGAAAAGGGGGCCGTGCAGTGCGGTTTTTGCACCCCCGGGATGGTTATGTCCGCATATGCTTTACTCAGGGATAACCCTTCCCCTTCACCCGAGCAGGTCCGGGAAGCGATATCAGGCAATCTATGCCGCTGCAGCGGTTATAAGCAGATCGAAGAAGCCGTCCTGGAAGCGGCAAAAACAATGCAGGAAAAACAGGGGTAACCGGTAGCAAGTTTAATTATTATATGAAATGATAATTAGCCTATTGATCTGTTGAATGTCAGGCAAAGCCAGGGTGATGTTTCGAAAGACCCTTAAGGTATAACTTAAAGGTGGAAGTAAAGAGGATTTAACCGCCTCTGAGGCTAGAGGTTAAAAATATTAGACGAGGAGCCTGATTGATGCGCGTCAACAAATTATCCCAGGAAACAATCGGCCTAAACATTATGACTGAAGCCCAGCTGGAGCGGATCCACTGCGGGACCCTGGAGATCCTGGAACGGGTCGGTGTGAAAGTATACGAACGGGAATCCCTGGATTTGCTGCATGACGGTGGGGCCCGGGTAGAAGGAGACCTGGTTAGAATTCCGCCTGGGATGGTGGAGAAAGCCCTCTCTACCGCCCCTTCAGTAGTGGCCCTTTCCGGGCGTGACGGAAGGCGAGCCATAACCATGGAGAAAAATAGCATTTATTATGGGACCGGCTCTGAAGTTCCTTACACCATTGATCCCTGCAGCGGAGAGCGCCGTAAGCCGCTCAAGCAGGATAACCGCAATGCAGCCCTGCTGGTAGATGCTTTTGAGCATACTGATTTTGTGATGTCGCTGGGTGTAGCCACTGATGTCCCGGTGGATTCTTCCGATCTGCACCAGTTTGAGGCCATGCTTTTAAACACCACCAAGCCGATCCTTTTTACGGCTTACACCCGCAAGGGGCTGGAATATATAATTGAAATGGCCGGCCTGGCGGTGGGAGGGGCTGACCGGCTGCAAAGGCGCCCCAACCTGGCCTTGTATGCCGAGCCCAGCTCGCCGCTATTTCACTCCCGGGAAGCGCTTGAAAAACTGCTTACCTGTGCAGCGGAAAATATCCCCCTCATTTATGCCACCACTCCCATGCTGGGAGCCACCGCGCCGGTCACCTCCGGAGGGGCCCTGGTGGTGGCTAATGCCGAGATCCTTTCCGGCCTGGTCATACACCAGCTTAAAGCGGAAGGGGCGCCATTTGTTTACGGTGGAGGCGTGCCGCCCATGCATATGGGTACTTCGGTTTGTTCTTACGGCGGCCCGGAAAGAGACCGGGGCTGCATTGCCCTGGTCAGGTTGTCCCAGTATTACGACCTGCCCTCGTTTACCACAGCCGGCTGTACAGATGCTCACACCTTTGACCAGCAGGCCGGTATGGAAGCAGGATTTAACCTCCTTATAGCCGGGCTGGCCGGGGGCAACCTGATCCACAACCTTGGCTACATGGGCATCGGGATGACTTCCTGTTTTGAACATCTCCTGCTGTGCAACGAGGCAGCCGGTGCGGTGAAGCATGTCTTACAGGGCATTAACGTTTCCGATGAACACCTGGCCCTGGACCTGATTGAGGAAATCGGACCGGGCGGGCACTTCCTGGCTGAAGAACATACCATGAGGCATTTCCGGGAGGAAATGTATTTCCCCCGGGTCCTGAACCGGAAAAATTACGATGCCTGGAAGCTGGACGGGGCGAAGACATTTGGTCAGGCTGCTAATGAAATGGTAAAAAAACTTCTCAAAGAGCATCAGCCGGCCAGCCTGCCGCCCGAGGTAGAAAAGCAGATTAAAGCAATTTCTGCAAGACGGGATGGCGAAGTGGGCTGAGCCGTTTGCAACAGCATAGATTTACGGGAGGCAAACGCATTGAGCAAAACTAATCACTATATTAAACGAATGGGTCTGCAAAACCTGACAGATGATCAAATGGAACAGCTGCACCTTGCCACCCTTGACATCTTAGAACAGGTAGGAGTTAAAGTTTGTGAGCCTGAAGCGCTGCAGCTGCTCAGCGATGCCGGTGCCAGGGTGGAAAAAGACCTGGTTAAAATACCGGCCTGGATGATCCAGCAGGCCCTGCAAACAGCTCCCTGTAACATTACAATTTATAACCGCAGCGGTGAACGAGCCATGAGCCTCGAAAAGGGGAAGATCTACTTTGGCACCGGGTCGGATACGCCGTATATCGTCGATATTGAAACCGGGAAAAGAAGAGAAGCAATCAAGCAGGATACGATTAATGCGACGAAAGTTGCTGATGCCCTGGAAAATATTGATTTTGTTATGTCCATGGCCCGGGCTTCCGATGTGCCGGGTGAACGCAGCGATCGCCATCATTTTGAAGCGATGACTTTAAACAGCACCAAGCCAATCATTTTCGATGCTCATGACCGTCAGGGTTTGCTTGATATTATTGAGATGGGCGCGCTGGTCAAAGAGGGTAAAAAGCAGCTGGTTGAAAAACCTTATATTATGCATTATACACAGCCGACTTCTCCACTGGTTCATACAAAAAATGCCCTCGAAAAGGTTATGGTTGCAGCAGAAAACGGTATTCCCCTGATTTATGCTTCGGCTGTGATGTGTGGGGCTACCGGACCGGTAACCACGGCCGGTGCTATAGTGATCGCTAATGCTGAAATCCTATCGGGGCTGGTAATTCACCAGTTAAAATCGAAAGGAGCCCCCTTTATCCATGGTGGAGGGACACCACCGCTTAACATGATCACTACGATTTGCTCTTACGGTGATCCGCAGGGTTTTATGGGAGCGGCTTTATTAACCCAGCTATCAGATTACTATAAACTGCCATCATTTTCTATTGCCGGCTGCACCGATGCCCAGGCGTTCGATCAACAGGCTGCAATGGAGTCAGGTTTTAACATGCTATTTTCAGCGCTTGCCGGAGGTAACCTGATTCATGACCTTGGTTATATCGGGGCAGGCATGACCTTTAGCCTTGAGCACCTGGTGCTTTGCGATGAAGGGGCCGGAATGGCCAAATTTATGACCCGGGGAGTTGATATTAACCCCGAAACCCTGGCCCTCGAAGTTATAAAAAAGGTTGGTCCGGCCGGGCATTTCCTTTCAGAGAAACACACCATGGATAATTTTCGCAGTCACATGCATTTTACCAGGCTTTTTAACCGTAATACTTATGATAACTGGCAGGCTGCCGGGTCAAAAACTTTTGGTGACAGTGCCAATGCCCTGATCAAAGAAATCCTGCAATGGCATGAAGTGCCCCTGCTTGAGCCCGGGATTGAAAAAGCGATTAAAGAGATCGCCGCCGGCACCAACAATTACGGTCATAAACTGGCCTGATTGGCGATTCACTGTTATAATGAAGTTCATTTAAGAAAACGATTCAAGGATACAAGGAGATTTTAACCATGTTAAAAGATCTTAGCGTTGAGAGGTTTGTGCGTGAGGTAGCTTCCAACTCTCCCGCCCCCGGGGGTGGAAGCGTAGCGGCCCAGGCCGGGGCCCAGGCTGCCGGCCTGCTTTCCATGTACTGCAACCTGAGCCAGAACCGTAAGAAGCTGGGCGATGTTGTTGATAGTATGCAGCAAATCGGGGAAGAGGCGCGGTTTTTAATGAATAAAATGCTGGAAGCTATTGATGAAGATACCCTGGCTTTTAACCGGGTTATGGAAGCTTTCCGCATGCCTAAAGAAAGCGAAGAAGAAAAGGCTAAAAGAAGAGAAGCTATTGCAGAGGCCGGCAAATATGCAGCAGAAGTTCCCATGCATACCGCCAGGGGCAGCCTGCGCGCTCTTTCGCTGATCAACGAGGCGGCCGGGAAAGGGAACCCGTCCGCTGTAACCGACCTGGGGGTGGCCAACCTGCAGGCCCTGTCCGCCCTTACCGGCGCCTGTTACAATGTCAGGATCAACCTGGATATGATTAAGGATCAGCAGGTGGTAACTGATTATGAACAGGAAATTAGCGAACTGCTCGAGCAGGGACGGGAGCTGTTTGAAGAAAACCGCACCAGGCTGGAAAAAGATATTTTATAAAAAGAATACCTGGTGGATTTTGTATTAAGTTTTTCCATGGAGGTGATGGTATGTCCGGGCTATATTCAAAAATTGACAATTCATCCCTGGTAAACTTTTTGTTTTACCCCGCCCGGCGGCACAGCAAACCGCGGGGCGGCGCTTTTGACCTGCAGGTGCCGGTTGAAAATGAGCTTTCCATAGTGTGCAGGGCTTTTCCGGCCGATCAAGATAACCCCTGGATCCTTTATTTTCACGGCAACGGCGAAGTAGTCAGCGATTATGACGGCATTGCCCCGATGTATAACGAGCGGGGCCTGAACCTGCTGGTAGCCGATTACCGGGGTTACGGGGCCAGCGGCGGCAGCCCCACTTTTACAGATATGGTTAAAGATGCCGTAACAATATTTGATCATGTCTATCATGCTCTGCCTCCGGACGGCCAGGAATATAACTGGTATGTTATGGGCCGGTCACTGGGCAGCATTTCCGCCCTGGAACTGGCTGCAAAATTTCCCGGGAAATTAAAAGGTCTGATCGTCGAAAGCGGTTTTATCAGCGTGACCAGGCTGATCGACCACCTCGGGCTTCCCTCGCCGGGCGATTTATCTCCCCTGGAACAAGAAAGCCGCCGCCTGGCAGGATCAATTAACCTGCCCGCCCTGGTCATACATGGCGAGCGCGATCGACTGGTGCCCCTGGAGCAGGGAAAAGATCTCTATGAAACGCTGGGATCAGAACAGAAGGAACTTATGGAGATTCCCGGTGCCGATCATAACGATATTATGTTTGCCGATCCTGAAAAATATATGCAGGCCGTAGCGGAATTTGTATTGGAAAAATCAAGCTAAGGAGGCTGCAAGTAAATGCAAATTAAAGATGTAATGACGAGCAAGGTAATCACTGTGTCTACAGATGATTCAGTGGAAAAATGTGCCAAGCTTTTACAGGAAAATGATATCAGCGGACTGCCGGTAGTTGATGAGGAAGGAAAAGTTGTCGGCATGATCACAGAAGGTGACTTGATCAGGCGAGCATCCCGCATTGAAGCCCCTGGTTACCTTGAAATCCTGGGAGGGTTAATTTATCTCGGCAGCCCCAATAAATTTGTCGATGAACTGCAGAGGGCCATGGCTTTAGAGGCTGGTAAGATGATGAGCAAAGATGTAGTTTCAATTAAGCCCGATGAAAGCCTGGAAAGGGCAGCCACCCTGATGGTTAAGAACAATATCAACCGGTTGCCGGTTATTGATAATGAAGGTGAACTGGTGGGTATAGTATCGCGCCGGGATATAATGAAACACCTTTATGACTAAAGAGCAATTGATCAGGAAAAGCATATTACCATTTTCATTCATCAGATAGTCCATGTTTTAATGGACATGAGTGTCTAAAAGGTAATTAAGCAGGGTAACAGCACTTGAGAAGAACTGCATAGATGGTGGTGTCGCGAATAGTTATTTCTAAAGGGGTCCAGGTAACAGTAGCCGGTTCCATAATCAACTTTTCACTGGGCATTTTTTATGCCTGGTCTGTTTTCGCCGACGGGTTAATCAAAGAGCTGGGCTGGAGTAAAGCGGAAGCCATGCTCCCCTATACCATGGAATTGCTGGTTTTTTCCATAGCAATGATCTTCGGCGGACGGTTTCAGGATCGCTTCGGCCCCCGGCGCGGTACCCTTTTAAGCGGGGTCTTTACCGGCCTGGCTTTTATTGCATGCGGCCTGACGGCCAACCCGGCGGGGGTGGCTTTTTCTTTTGGGGTAGTTTTTGCGGTGGCGGCCGCTTTTGGCTATTCTGCGGTTACTCCGGCAGCAATTAAGTGGTTTCCACCCGCAAAACGGGGTTTAATCACCGGGCTGGTCCTGATGAGCCTGGGAGCAGGTTCCCTGTTGTGGGCGCCTGTGATCAACTTTTTGCTTGAATATACCGGGATCGTTAATGCTTTTATATTTTGCGGCCTGTTTTTAATGACTGCTATAACCGTTTCTTCCCGCTTTATCTCCATACCTGCTGTGAACACCTGGAGCGGGAATCATTCCAACCACACCTCACCTCCTGAAAATTTTGACTGGCGTAAAACCATCAAAGACCCCTCTTTCAAAATATTGTGGGCCCTGGTTGGCTTAACCAGCGGGGTGGGGATGATGTTTATCGGCCACCTGGTGCAGATAGCTGAAACTAATTTCCAGGTGGGTTGGGGCTACCTCCTGGTTTCTCTGTTTGCCGCAACCAACGCTTCCAGCCGTTTAATTGGGGGCGCCATCTGTGACCGGCTTGGCTATCTCGGCAACATGAAGGTGGCCCTGTTAATGATGGTTGCGGCGATGCTTCTCTACTTAAGCGGCCTCGGCTGGCCGGCCCTGGTATTGGGAACCGCTTTCCTTGGTTTAAGTTACGGAAGCCTGTACACCTCTTACCCCAATGCGGTAGCTGAACTTTTTGGACTTGAGAATTTTGGAATCAGCTACGGGATGATCTTTACCGCCCTTGGAATCGTTGGCAGCCTTGGCCCCATGGTTTCTGCTTTCCTGGTTGAATTAACTAACAGCTATAATTTAAGCTTTATAATTGGTATAGCAGCTACGTTGGCCTGTTTTTTGTTGGTAGCAAACCTGAAAAAGATTATCGCTCAAACTTATTAAGCTTTTCTGGGTTTACTGGGTAAGTGTACACATCACAGAGTGTTTAGCCCATATTTCGCAGGTGGGGCCAATTGAATCAGCTCATCACCTGCCATAATATGGATTTACTCTAATTGCACTTCAAAATGGCAGTATAGCTGCCGATAGCCAGACCAAGTTTGTTGATTAACCGGATATGCCGATCTTTGACATTACCAACGGTTTGAAACTGAGTTCCATCGAGCATCTCTCCTGCCGAATATACAATGGCGGCGAATTCTTTCATCAAAAGGTTAGTGGTTGCCTTTGGATCAATGTTCTTTTTGGCCAGGTGTTCCAGGATACAATAGGCCATCAGNGCGATAAAGGTTACCAGNGCCAAACCCCTGATCCTTTCGTCGATNCGTAGAAATACCGNCCTGATCTTAATCTTTGATTTAAGATGCCGCATCGGCTGCTCAACACTGTATTTGCGCCGGGTTCTTAAAAACAGCTCTTCGGTGGTGTAGTCTTNATNGCANACANTGTTCTTTTTGGCCAGGTGTTCCAGGATACAATAGGCCATCAGGGCGATAAAGGTTACCAGGGCCAAACCCCTGATCCTTTCGTCGATGCGTAGAAATACCGACCTGATCTTAATCTTTGATTTAAGATGCCGCATCGGCTGCTCAACACTGTATTTGCGCCGGGTTCTTAAAAACAGCTCTTCGGTGGTGTAGTCTTGATCGCAAACATTNGTNACNACCGCATAAAGGCCGTCTCGTTGTTCCAGTTTTTTAAGCAATGCTTCGTTTAAGGCATAATCGAGCTCAAGGTGGCCCTCTATTTCGACGATCCGGGGGTTGCCGAATACTTTGCGCAAGTACTGTTTCGGGCCTTTAAAACAGTTGTCGACCTGTTTCTGGGCATATTCTTTATCTTTGTAACGCCTGTGATTTAATTTAGTGGTAGTAATATCAGTTAACCGTTCTTTGACAGCTTTGATATATTTCTCTCGCTTTTCTTTGTCCAGCTTGGCCCTGCTTTTGCTCCAGATAATCAGGCAGCGGGCCCAGAAAGGTTTTAAGCCTTTTAGTTCCGCACTTTTATCACGGTCCGGATGATCAATGAATACCCCACGTTCGGTTACTTTAAATTTTGGCTTTCCATCTTTGTCGGGGAAGATCAGGTTGTCTAATTCTTCTTCTGTCACTGAAGCAAAGGCTTGCTCAAAATATACGGAAGCCGGGCTGGGTGCAATGAAACGAATGTTGTTGCTGTTAAGTTTTAAGCAGTTGGGAATCGTGCCCATGGCGTTGTCACCGGTAAACAAGAGGTCTTCTTTTTTCAAAGTGCGGCGTAGCTTTTTTAAGTTTTCGACGACAATGGCCACATCAGCCCGGTTACCCTCAAAGATATCTGCTCTTAAAGGTATACCGGATGCTTTTTCCACATTCAAAGATAGTTTTAGCTGTTTAAGGTCCGGTCTTTCTCCGTAACCGAAGCGCAGTACTTCAGATGAGTCATAATCACCCTCAAAGTAGATGGAGGTGGTATCCCATAAGATCTCTTCCGGGTTTAAGCCGAACTCAGTGATCACATGC
>SL_5KL_010_SEDDRAFT_10000373_pt1 | contig 28952 bp, 26 predicted proteins | sample SodLakKL_010_SED_FD_9118 | JGI IMG/M metagenome (IMG submission 9118) | reverse complement strand
GTGATGCGCCGGTTGGGGAATTTGTAGAACGAATTCCTTATCGCCGACCTCACCCTTTCCCTCGCCTCCTGAACCGCCTTGTCAGGCAGCCCCACGATGGTAAAAGATGGTAGGCCCGGCGATATATCGACTTCTACCTCCACCACCGCTCCCTCCAGACCGACTACGGCAGCGCTCTTCACCTTTGCTAGCATCTTGATATTCGCCTTTCGTCCGCAGGCCGGGCTCAGCCTTCCTCGCTCAGTGCTTGCTCGATCTTCCTGATCAGCTCTCTGTTCTCTTCGTCAGTGAGCATCAGATTGCCTTCCAACCTGCGAATATAATCGTCGATTTCAGTAGAGCGAGACCTCGCTCTGGCAAGTTTCTCGTTTTGGTCCTGAATCTCCCGGTCCAGATCGCTAAGATCCATCTTGAGGTTCAGCCTGTCATTGAAGAAGAGAAGCGCCTTCTTCTTGGCCTGGGGGTCTTCAGCTGCCACCAGGTAAAAGGGTATCGGTATCCAGAGGCTCACGCCCGAAATGCGCCGCCCCTTTGCTATCCACAACAGATAGGAGTTCAACGTCGGCCTCTGACCGGGCGGAGTCTGATAATCCATGTCTGTGACAAGGTCATATTGGCTCAGGCCTTCCTTAGCTTCTGCCGAGTTGGCTACGACGAACAGCTGTCGGGGAGCAGTATGAGCACTGAAGCTGACCATTGCCCCCAGGATGTAGAGTTGCTCTGAATGACAATGATGCTCGGCCACATCCAACACCGAATCCAGAAACCCATACCATTCGGATCTGGGAGGGTCGCTCCGGAAGATCACAATTGCATGCGACGGGCAGACAAAGAACTTGCTCTCAGGGACTCGAGCCACATCCTTCCTTACGGCGACGCCACTGAGTGGGAAGAAACTCTGCGGATCAACCTCGCCGAACTCGTGTCCTCGCAGCGCCCGGTTCAGATACTCAGTGACCTCCTCTCCCAGATTCCCGGCGTCTTCGCTCCACCCCACAAGCATGGATGACCGGGACAGCGCTGGTTCGCTGTGGAGTTTCACAGACCCTGACTGACTCAATCTCCCTGCCCTCCCTCTTTGAAGAACCTCTCGACATCTTCCATGATTCGTCTCTCTTCGTCTTCGGTGATCGGTCCGAGGTCACCTGGTTCAGCATAGGGCGCAGGCTTCAATCTATCGAGTTGCTCTCTCATCTCCGAAGGAAGCTGTCTGTAGAACTCCTCAACCGCCCGTTCTACTTCCCTCTCCATTTCGTCCAGTCCATGCAGGCTGACCTGTATTCCCAGACATTGACCGAGCACTCCCAGCACCGATTTAGAAGCTTTGGGATAGGATACAGGCAAACCCTGAAGATAGACCGGTGTTTCGCCCATCAGGCACACGGCATCAACCCCTCGCTTCCTGGCCACTCCCAGCAAGAGCCCGTTCAAGCCGGTTATGTTTCCCTGACCGCCTCTTCCCTCAATGTCGGACATGAGTATGGCGTTCTGGTACTCTCCCACCTCCTGGAGCAGCCTTTCTGTATTGGGCACTGCCCACACCCTCGGCTTCATGGTATGATGGGTTAGGGCGACAGCCGCTCCCGAGGTGTAGATCCTCTCACATCTGAACCGCTCCGCTACGTCCAGAACCAGGTTTGCCATCCGGTACGCTTTCTTACCCGCTGCATAGGCCCTTACCCCTTCACCAGGCTGTTCCTCCCCGATGAAGAGTATCAGGTCCTTGCTCCCAACTCTGCTGATGTAGAATTTGCTGGTAGGGAACTCCATGGATTCTAACACGCCATTGCGTATAAGGACCCGTTTCGGATAGAAGAAATGCCAGGGCTCGATCTCGGCGAATTCTTCTGCCTCAAATATCTGTCTTAGAGCATCAACGGCGATAATGCCGATGTTTCCTATTCCCGGCCAGCTAGCTACCAGCACAGGGTTCTCAATCCGCGGCTCTCGATAAAGCTTGATCCCCATAGCTCTTCCGAAGTCCGCCTTTATTATATACTATATAGGGTGCTCTTTTGCCTGTCACGGGTGAAATATCTTTCGCGGTGTCGACGGCAAGCCTTGAGGACCAAAGGGGGTAGTAATGACGAACTGGCAGAACGACCTTCCGCCGATCGCCAGGGAAAGACTGGCCAGGATCGGGGAGTTGACCGGGGAGGAGAAGGAGAAGCTAGCAGATAGGGAGAAGGTAGATTCTCTTCTCTCCGAATTCTACCGGGGGAATCTCGAGCCGGAGAGCTTGTGGAAAAGGCTGAGAGAGGAAGACAAACCGTCTCTTCTGAGGGAGACCCAGATAAGGCTGGTAGATGGTCTTAGTCTCGGCGCTGCGGCGGGCGAGATGCATAAGAGAAGAGAGGGGGTCCTTGCCATAGAGACTCTCAAAGAGGACCAGAATACCTCTGTGGTGGAACTCAATCTGAATCTGCTCGAAAACCTCCAGAAGAGCTACAGGGGAGAAATCGAGCAGGCTTACAACAGCATAAAGGCAGAAGTGGAGAGAAACCCCCAGCTAAGGGTGAAGCAGGTTCAGCAAGGACAGAACACAGCGCTTGTTCAGCTAACTGTTGACGAGGCCATAAAGCAGCTTCCCCAGTGGCAGGAGTTCCTGTCGCGGCAGGACAAAAGATACAGCCAGGAGTTCGCCAGGTTAATCGAGAAGCTGAAAACGGAGCTAAGATAAGGAACTATCTCAGGCCGCCTGAGGTCTCTCCCGCCTGTACCGGTTGTTCTATAACTGGCTCACTGGCGACGAATATCACCGCCAACAAGACACGTATGCGCTGCCGGACATACCAGCCCGTTGCAGCGGGCCGCTTTGCGCTATACAGTTACCTGCATGCCATCGTAGGCAAACTTCGTAGCATCTGACTCCAGTCCACAATAGTCATCATAGCTGCGGTTCCAGTACTCTTCCAGATGGACGAACAGAATCTTCTTCGCCTCGATGCGCTCGGCCACTTCGATCGTCTGCTCGAGTGTGTAGAGCGTGGTTCTGGACTTGTGGTCAGCCGGGTACTTGAAGCGATGCTTCAGACCGGTCTCGAATATGCCAGGTTGGATAATAAGGAGGTCGGGACACTGGACCTCGGGGTGATTATCGGGGAATGGCTTGAGGTCACAGGGGGCATAGACGATCTTGCGTCCATCCTTCTGGAATACGTATACGAAAGCTGTCTGCTCACCACGATCCACCGGAACGGCATCGATGATCACGGTCTCTATCCGGATACTGTCCTCAAAAGGCAAGAGGCGGATGAACCCTCTCTGCACGTAGAAATCCACCACGGGGCCGTACTGAGACTGGATATTGCGCAGCCGCTCGAGCAACTGCCGGGGGATCAGGAGGCAGGTCTGTTTCTCGGGGTAAGCCTGCCAGGTGCGGAAGTCCAGTGCCATCTGCTCTAGCACCCGGAACCCTTCCACGTGGTCGGGATCGAGATGTGTAAACGTGAGGTAGTCGATGTGGCGGATGCGACAGCGGTTGAGTAACAGGGAGATCTCAGCCGGCGTGTCGATGAGAAGGTTTATATCATGAAGAAAGGCCGAGGGCCCTGCCCGGGCATAGGGAACCCCCCTCTCTCGGGCCTGCCGGCAGATCCTGCACTGGCAGAGGGGCTTGGGGATGACCATGCATCCTCCGGAGCCCAGAATCGTCAGGTTCATATAACCTCCCACCGTCGGCAGACACGGCGGTGCACGATACTATTGCTAAGATTGCGACAGAAGGCTCCCTTACTTGAAGGGGTCCCAGCGGACAGTCTGTTTCTCATAGGCAGGTGGAAACAGCTTCAGGAATTCGTCGTAGTAGAGTAGCTCCTTGAACGTAGCGAACGGCATACCGTAGGCGGACGCAGGTCGGTTCTTTTTCTCTTCCGGGTCGATCACCTCGGATACCAGACTGTCCATGACGTCATCGGTGCCAACGCCCATGGCAAACCTGAGTTTCTCACGATTGGCTATCTTTTCAGGGAGCATGTCTCGGAATGCCTCACGCAGAACGAACTTCTCAATCTGCCGCTCTCCATGTATCTTCCAGTCCATCGGTATCCTCTGCGCGAAGGTGACCACCTTGGCATCCAGGAACGGTGGCTGGTAGACCACCGCATTGGCCATCCAAGCCCGGTCGAGGCGCCTGAGGGCGGTGTTATAGGCTATATCGAGTAGCTTCTGTGCCAGCTGCTCCCGGTGGGCATCATCGACCACCGCAGGATTCTTGAGAACCATGCGGTACCCTCCGAACAGTTCATCGGCTCCCTCGCCGACCAGGACGACACTGGTATACTCTTTTGCCATACGTGCGACGCAGTAATTGGAGATAATGCCCGATATGCAGTCCTCGTCAAAACTCTCAAGGTGCCAGACTGCCCGGGGAATCGTCTCGGTGATGTCGGAGTCGGTGATCCGGTAGATATGAAGATTGTGCTCCAGACCCAGGAACCGGGCCATCAGTATCGCATTGTCCAGGTCGGGGCCGGGTGCTTTGTCGATAGTGCCCGTAAAAAGCTGCAGGTCAGGGTTGTACTCCTTGGCAATGGCGGCGATAATGGAGCTGTCTATGCCTCCGCTCAACGCAACACCCCCCACACCGGGCATTCTCCTCTGTACCGCCTCTATCAGTAGTTGGCGGAGGATGCCGGCTGCTTCCTCCAGAGTGTCCGGTTGCGGCACCTCAGGAGTAAACGACGCGAACGGCTTCAATCCTTCGCGGGTGCTGTAGATGTGACCGGGCGGCAACTCGTGGACGTCAAATCGGATATGGTCTATCAGTCCCTTCATCTCGGTGCTGAAACAGAACAAGCCGCGCTCACTTCCGTAGAAGAGAGGTCTGGCGCCCACCGCATCGCGTGCCAGGATTACCTCGCCCTCGTCAGCAACGGCACAAGCGTATCTCCCGTCCAGCAAGGAGAAGCAATCCCGGCCGTGCTTCTGATAGGACTCTCTGAACAGTTCAACGTCGTACTGCCCGGGAACCCTTTCGCTGAACACCTCTCCGTCAAAAAGGACGAACGGAGGTCTCGCCAGCGAGGCGGCACAGGTCCTTTCAGGCACCAGGTTGATCTCATTGGCGCCCAATGCCCCGTGGCGGTCGGGTAAGGTCCGTACGGTCTCATTGTCCGGCCCCCGATGCCGCATCCGTTCCAGCATTCTGCCCACCTGTTCTCCGCACCCGTCCAGCGCCTCCCCCTTCAGTGAGAATATTCCTGCTAAGCTCGCCATACAACACTCCTTTATCGCTAATACACTACTTGCCTGTAGATTCGCTTCAGCTTGCCTTCTGATACGAGTCGAGCGCCCTTACTGCCGAAAACGCGTCAGCGCAATAGGCATCAGCACCTATCTCCCGCGCAAACTCATCGGAGACGGCGGCGCCCCCGATAAGCACTTTGACGGAGTTCCGCAGGCTGCTCTCTTTGAGCGCACCGATCACGACACCCATCTCGGTCATGGTAGTGGTGAGCAGGGCCGATAGCCCCAGGTATCCCGGCTTCTCTTCCCGCACGAACTCAACGATCTTCTCCGCGGGCACGTCTATGCCCAGGTCGTGTACCTCGTAGCCGGCTCCCTTCAGCAAAATGGCGACGATGTTCTTGCCGATATCGTGGATATCCCCCTTTACCGTAGCGATAGCAAATCTCCCCTTCGTCTCCACTTTCGCCTTCTCGAGCACCGGCTTAAGTACATCCATGGCCGCCCCCACGGCCTCGGCAGAGGCGAGCATGTCCGGGATGAAGTACTCCTTGCTGGAGAACTTCTCTCCGACCACTTCCATACCGGCAGTCAAGCCCTCAGTGATTATCGACTGCGGCGAGATATTGTCCTCAAGAGCCTGCTGCATGAGTTCCATCACGCCGGGCGTACCGGCAAGCGTATCGTCTATGCCCACATCCTCCTGTGTCTTGCGTCCCTGGATCACGTTTTCTTTTATCGCAGCAATAGTATCCTTACTCATGCTAATTCTCCCTTTCGTAAACGTTTAGTCTGGGCAGAATGCCGGGAACCTCTTCAAATATTCTTGCCGTCGTCTCGCGGTCTATGTGTTCCACCGGCATCGCCAGCAACTCCTGCATTCGCTCATGGGCGAGTTCAAAGACCTGGTCCGCTTCGCCACTACCTTCGAAGGGATATATCCCGGACAGTTCGCCGCTGCGCAAGACGGGCCGGATGTAGTTTATGTACAGCTTTTGCGGGGTGGCCGCAACCGTTCGTATCTGCTTCAACACCACCTCCATCTCCGCCTGGTCGATACGGGGTTGCCTTAAGAGGAACTCTATCATCCTGAAGTGGGCATCATCCAGCACAGCCTGGAGCAGACAGAATACCGAATTACAGTCCAGCAAGCCGAAAGCACAGTGCAGGTACTGAGGGCCCGCCATAGCCACGACTATGTCCGAGAAAAGCCTCTCCACTGACGATTGCTGGCCGGGTATCTTTGAATCGCACACCCCCGAGGTCGAGTAATTGGGTATCCCGTAGAAACGAGCCATCTGTACACAGTCGATGTTATACTGGCTCGTCTCTATAGCGCCATAGGAGTCATTCAGTGTGTCCATCCTGGCTCGGACCGGCACACTGCCATAGAGTACGGGTGTCCCGGGTTTCACAAGTTGCCCCAGGGTGATGCCTGCCAGCACCTCCGCGTTGATCTGGGCCATTATGCCGGCTTCTTTGATGGGTGCGGTGGTACCCGCCTGCGGCGATGACGAGACAGCCACCGGCAGCCCGCGCCGGCACACCGCAATAAACGTATCCGTAGTATCCTGGACCAGTTGAAGAGGGCTCTTCACCAAACAGGTGATGAATGAGATGATCGGATTGTCTTCTAATGCCTTCTCTCCTCCAGCTATGAGTTCCGCCATTCTCACCACGTTGTCAAGCTGGTCAAGACTCGTCAAGCCGCTCATGAAGTGCTTGGTGTTGTTATTGAGTGAAGCGAAGTATTTGTTGACGTCCTTGTTCTGCTCGGTTATATCACGGTCCTGTATGTTCACGTTGCGGATGAAGCCGTCCACCATCTCCAGATGCTCACANACACGGGCTGACTGACACAGATCCTCAACGGTACCCCGCCTGGGCTTAAACTCCGGCACCTTGATTTCCCTGGCGGGATCGGACTTGTGCACGTAGGTAGGAAAATCCACATCGAGCCAGATATTGGTCTCTGAGCCGGTGATGAGATATACCTTGGGCTCATCCCCGTGCATGACCACGGTATTATCCGGGTTCCGGGCCCCCAGTTTGACGGTTCGTGGGGCCGATTTCAGGGCCTCCACTACCACCTGCTCAGGCAGGCTGACCTTCCAACTGCGGTGGTCACCGGCGACAGATTCAATGACGGCGCCGTGACCATCGAGTACCTCCACCGCCTCCTTGTTGAAGCTAATCAACCCGGGGTCCCTCAGTATGTCCATCGAAGATTGATGAATCAGCTGCACCTGCTCCCCGGTCAGTCTCTCATACGGCCTATCTACGAGTATTCCTTGTCTTGCCACGGGATTCCTCCTTCCGATGCTGATTCAAGAGCAGAATGACTCCTAACCAGGTTCGGCGGTGCCGGAAGCCAGCGTTTCCACCACAGCAACAGCCTGAAAACCGTCTGCACCATATCCGTCTGCGCCGATGCTCCTGGCAAATTCCTCCGAAACAGGAGCTCCGCCGATTATGACCTTCACCTGGTGTCTGAGCCCATTCTCCTCAAGCGCTTGTATGATTTCCCCCATCCTTGCCATAGTGCTGGTGAGCAGTGCGGACAGGCCCAGGAACTGGGGCTTCTCCTCCCTAACGGCATCTACGATGACCTGGGTGTCGATATTATTGCCCAGGTCTTTTACAACATATCCGGCACCGCGGAGCAGAATCGACACGATGTTCTTGCCGATGTCATGCAGGTCGTCCTTTACAGTGGCGACGAGCACGGTGCCCTTGGTCTTGATACCGCTCTTGGCAAGTCGGGGCTGAAGCATCTCCATGGCCGCGCCCACTGCCTCGGCCGAGGCCAACATGTCTGGGATGAAATACTCGCCGGCTTCAAACTTCTGCCCCACTATATCCATACCACCCGAGAGCCCCTCCGTTATTACGTCCTGAATACTCAAGCCTTCAGCAAGAGCCTGCTCCACAAGCTCAGTAACACCCGGTTGCCCTACCATTCCTTCATCCATACCTTCGTCATCCTTGGTTATTCGCCCCTGGATAACGTTCTCCCGGATCAAGTTGATTGTGTCCTCTGGCATTATCGTCCTCCAGTCTCAGCTATGTTAGCTCGATATACTAGTGATCGGTTAGAGATCGATCCCGTCGACCCGAATCGACACGCGTTCCCACAGGTCTCTATCGGTGCCTCTGAAGCCCGCGCCGAGTTCAATCTACTATGTCGCCTTTTCTGTGTGCTCTCAGGTATGCCCTGCACGAGGGGTCCCGCCCGGTTAGCACGTCGGCCACCTTGATCAGGCTCATTGCCTTGCTATCAAGCGGGTCAAAGATCACGGCATCCAGGCCAGCATACGCTGCCATCAGCAAAAAGGCCCGGTTCATCAGCTTCCTCTTGGGCAGGCCATACGAGATGTTGCTCAGTCCCATAACCGTCCTGGCATCCGGGTAGCGCGCCTTAATCTGTTCAATGGTCTTGAGCGTGACCACTCCCTGTCTCGTATCCACCGCGATAGGTAGTACCAAGGGGTCGAAGAACAGCTGTTCCGCGTTTACGCCCAGGCCGGCCATGTACGTCATTATGCGTTCGCAAGCATCGAGACGCTCTTCGACACGCTCCGGTATCCCGTCTACTCCCATGGCCAGCGCTACTACAGAGGCCTGTCGTTCCGCTACGAGAGGACCGATAGACTCCAGCCTGGCCGGCTCTGCCGTGATCGAGTTGATTATCAACCTATCGCCTGCATACTCTTCGGAGGCAGCTGCGATGACCTCCGCGGAATCGCTGTCAATGGCCAGCGGCTTGTCAACGGCAGCCTGGACAACCTGCACCAACCATCTGGCATCTGCAATTGCCTTTTGGAGGGAGCCATGACCGCTGCCCGCATTGACATCGATGAAGTCGGCGCCCGATGATACTTGCGCCCTGGCCAGTTCAGCCAGAAACTTCTCATCTCGATTGTCAATAGCCTCAGCCACCAGCTTGTTTGATGCGTTTATGTTTTCTCCGATTACAAGCATTTCTCCTCAGCTCACTATGTCCGGTAGATTTACCAGTACCTGCTGTCTTAGGGCATCAGGGAGACCGTGTTTTTCGCCCGACAGGAGCTCCTTGACCTTCTCTGACGCCCTCTCCCAAGTAGTCTTGCTGCCGTCCGCTTCCCACTTCTCTCTGCTATCACGATCGCTCAGTGTGGGCTGATAGTGTTCGCTACGCATAAAGTGCCTTGTGTGTCTGGCAGCCACGAAGTTGCCACCCGGTCCTGCTTTCTTTATGAGATCAAAGGCCAGTGTGTCTTCATCCACTCTGATTCCATCGACGCTTCGCATCACCATTCCCAGTATCTCGTTATCTATGACATATTTCTCATAGCATACGGTCATTGCGAACTCCATGAGTCCGGCTGCATCATGAATGAAGTTAGCTCCCGCAAGGGCACATAGCAGCGCAGTCGACGCAGATTCATAGCCACTCTGGGCGTCCAGCGTCTTAGAATCGGTCATTCCACCCGTAGCGTAAAACGGAAGCCGGTAGAACTGGGCCATCTGGGCGCCGGCGGCATTGATCAGGCCCATTTCGATCGAACCGGCGAGGTACCTCAGATTCCTGAGATCCGTGCTGGTTGCGACTGAGCCAAACATAACCGGAGTTCCCGGATTCGCGATCTGGGTCAGCATCACCCCCATCAGCGAGTCTACCGTTTGGACCACGACGTTCGCCGCGAGCGTTACCGGGGAGGTGGCACCGCACAACGGTTCAGCGGGACAGGCTACAGGCACACCGCTCCTGGCAATATTCACCAGCAGGTCGCCGTATGTACTATCCATTCTGAAAGGGCTTATGCTGCAGGCTATCATCGATAGGAGCGGGCGTTCCCGTAGCGCCTCACACGATCCCGCTACTAGTTCTGCCATGCGTATCACGTTCTGCACACCTTCCACAGTATAGACGCCGCCTATGATATGCTTGCTGGTGTTGTCCAGCCCGGCAAAGAAGCGGTTCACGTCCACCTGCTCCACAGGCAACTCATTCGGGTAGACCGGCAGCATGAACAGGTGGATGTTATCCAGCTTATCAACCAGTCTGGCAATTGATCTCAAATCCTCCATATTCGCCGGTCTTCTCTGGTTGGTGTCGGGTTGGTACACATAGAGTGCCGTGCCGCCTGTGCCGGCATACACTCTTCGACCGCCCAGGAGAATGTCGTGTGCTTCATCCTGTCCGCAGAGCCTGATCACGGGCGGCGCTGCTTCAACTAGCTCCATGACCTTAGACTCGTTCAGGCGTACCAGGTGTTTCTCCCGGTCCACGATGGCTCCGGCTCCTTCGAAGAGCTCAAGTGCAGTATCCGATTGCACCTCAAACCCCACCTCCTCGATCACCTGCATCGCGGTTCGATGCACCTTCAGTACGTCCTCGTCAGTGAGGACCTTGAAACTGCCTCCGTCCAGTCCTTTTCGGGCCATTTGTCTTTAGCCTTCTCTCCTTCCCGGGCAGTCTTCTTTGCTGCAGGCTTTGCAGGGATTATACTCTTCCACGTTGCCGTTTGACGGCGCGATGCCAATGATGCCCGAGATGGATTTCTGGGGGATCATCAGGCACTCTCCTGTCAGACGGACGCCGACCGTGTTACCGGTCAAGGCGTGGAAAAGCATCCGTTGCTGCCCTATATTCCAATCACAATAGCCCGGGCTAAAGCGCCGGCTGGTCACAAGACCCTCCGCTGCAGCTATCTCTTTTACCCGGTTCTGCACTCGATCCGCTGCTTTCTCCACGGCGTCTGATCCGATCGCGTCGAGAACAGTCGCCTGCAGTATCAGTCCGTCCCGCGCCAGTTGCCAGGCTGTCTCCTCAAGATACTTGCCGATTGTGACGACGAACATTGCGACATGGCTGCAATGCTCCAGGAGCTCGACGATCACCTGGCTCTTGAAGATAATCGAACCCTGGATGAAGGCCATGGAACCACGCGCCCACTCCACATCTCTGATAACATATGAGTACAGCGGGTTGATGAGGTCGCGAGCGTTTTTGGCATAGTCCTCAACTAACGAGGAGATGCGCGCCGACAGCTTGTGGTTGTCTTCATATCCTATGTAGTGAAAGACCTGGTCTGGATCTATACTGATATCCACACCACCTTTGTCATCGGTTACAATCATGATCCTATAACCTTCCTTTCGTCTGTAGCGCTATGGATAGATGGTCCGGCCCGGTACGAGGCATAGACGATCGGTAGCTGGTCCTCGACCGGGAGTGGCCAGGGGGATGTCGGAAAGACTAGTTTTGGGTCATCGGAAAGACCTTAGATCAGGGTGTAAGCGAAATCAATGGCGCATTATGAACAAGGTCAACTAGCAACTTTCTGTCTGCGAACAACAGGCAGATAGCCCCGGATCGATCTCATCCTGCCTACTACGCGACGTCTGATATCCTCCTTATGAGGTGCCATCCCTCCTTTCCTGATCATAAGCAACCTCATTGTACCACCACACGCCCACCTCTGTCTATAGTTAGTTACGTTCGTCGGCCTCTGTAGACGTAGCTTGCCTTTGCTTTCGTGGCGGCTCGGTGCCTGTCGGAGAACCACGTCCTCCAGGCTCAACACAGCAGAATGTCCGGGTGAGTAGAGCACATAGGGGAGGTCAGACAAACTCCGCCAGAATGATATGTCGCTCCCTGGCGCCAACCCCTGCGGGCCGTCGGCCAGAGAACATAAGGCGAGCGGAGATCTACGGCTCTGTCAGAACCTTCTTCACTATACTAAGGGCCCAGTCGATCTCGTCCTTTGTTATTATCAGAGGAGGAGCAAACCGGATCGTATGCTCATGAGTCTGGTTACAGAGAATTCCTTCGTCGATCAACCTGGCAACAAAGGGCTTGGCTCCACCCAAATCGTGCTTCAGCTCGACACCCTTCAGTAAGCCCTTACCTCTGATTTCCTTCACCTGAGGGCTGTGAATATTCTCCAGTCCCGCCTGGAAGTAGTTACCGAGTTCAAAAGCTCTCTCCGCCAGTTCCTCATCCTGGATCAACCTTAGAGCGGCGAGCGCGGCGGCACAGTCGATGGGGTGGCACTGGAAGGTGCTGCCGTCCTCGGGATACCCGAGAACGCCCGCCACCTTCTCGCTGCACACGGCCGCCGATACCTGACCGGGACCTCCGCCCAGGAACTTGCCCAGGATCAGGATGTCGGGCCTTGCATCCTCGTACTCGTAGGCAAAACGCTTGCCGCATCGTCCCAGCCCGGTCTGAATCTCATCCCAGATAAGCAGCACATTGTGTTTATGGCATATCTCCCTGGCTCCCTTCAGATAGCCATCGGGCGGAACCACCACTCCTCCCTCACCCTGAATCGGTTCCGCCAGGAACGCAACCGTGGAGGGAGTTATCGCCTTCTCCAGGGCCTCCAGGTCGCCATAGGGAACAAAGGTGAATCCTGGGGTAAGCGGGCCGAAGTACTTCCTGTATTGCTCATGGCTGGAAGCCGATATGACTGTAATAGTACGGCCGTGGAAGTTGTTATCGCAGACGATGATCTGGGCGGTATCCAGGGGAATGCCTTTCTCTTTATGCCCCCAGTTCTTCGCGGTCTCGGCTGCCTCCACCACCGACTCGAATCCCAGTGAATCACCGGTGTTCTCTTTACAGGTGTATCCCCACTTCCTGGCGATCTTGATCGCACGTTCTACTCCCTCGGCACCCGTGTTGATAGGCAGGACCTTCGCCATCCCGCAGAACTCGACCAACTCCTTGGCAAACAGGGGGGCCACATCATTGTAGAAGGCATTGGAACCCGGCCAATATCTGTTTGCCTGCCTCACGAACGCATCCAGAATAGCTTTGTGGCAGTGCCCACCTCCCAGAGCCGAATAACAGCTCAGCATCTCCATTTTCTTCTCGCCTTCTGGATTCCAGACCCAGACCCCCTCCCCCTTTGCATAGACGAATTTGTGTGGCCTATACGTCTGCACTATGTACCTTTCATGCATCTCAATCGCTTCTTGAGACGTTCCGACGTGCCATGCTCGTTCTTTCATCTTCCTCCTATGATTCGTATTCTGTTCAGTCAACCGTGGTTGACTGGACTAGGCCGCTAATGCTCGCGATTTGCCAGATCGCCCACAGGGCATTGACTGGCCTCACCTCCGATGCGAAGCCCAATGGCGAAAGCTCTCTGGTTCAGTTCCGGGCTCTTAGCCTTGAATTCCTGGCCTATCACCTGGGCGACCGACTCCGGTCGGGCTATTTGGGTGAGCGCGACAACTGCCCCTAGCATTATCATATTGGCGAACTGACTCTTGCCGAAATTCTCCACGGCTTGTTCTGCCGCCGGAATCAGGATCAGTCCTGGACCCTCGCGATTATGGTCAGGGTCTATGAGTCCTGGATCGCAGAAGAGAAGCGCCCGGCAATCAGTATGCGATATGAGTTGATCGTAGCTATCCTGGCTAACAGTGACCAGAATGTCAGGGTCCAGTACAGAGGGGAAATCGATGGCCTCATCGGAGATTATGACCTCTGACTGGGAGAGGCCGCCGGTGACTTCTCCCCCGTAGGATGATGAACTGGCCACCTCCTTCTCCTCGATGGTGGCGGCCAGCGCCAGAATCCTGCCCATCACTCCCAGACCCTGGCCTCCCTTGCCAGAAAACAGCACTTCCTTCTTCATCTCACTCCTCGGTCGGCAGAAGATCGAGATACTCTTTCAGGTTGTCAAAATCGCCGAATACCGATCTATCTCCGAATTCTCCGCGGTCGATATTCCGGGCCTTCTCTCTTGAGAGGTAGACCGCCTTCTGCTGTGCCAGCATACTGGCGGCGGCAGAGGCCTGGTTTCTGGTCCCGTATTGGCGGGGACATTGGCTAACCACTTCCATGAAGCGGAAACCGTCGGCAACAAGCGCGCGCTTTATGCCCTTGACTAACAGATGAGGATAAGCCGTGGGATACCGGCTGGCATGCTCTCCGCCGACGCCGAGCACCAGTTTCACCAGGTCAAACGGTTTCTCGGTGTTGCCTCCGACAGTCGTCGAGGTTATCGATTCCAGAGGCGTGGTCGGCCCGACCTGACCGCCGGTCATTCCATAGATGAAGTTGTTCAGGCAAAAAACGGCGATCGGAGTGTTTTTCCTGACGGCGTGAATAAGATGATTGCCGCCGATTGAGGCGAGATCGCCATCGCCACCGATCGTGATTACGTCTAACTGGGGATTGGCTGCTTTCAGGCCGATCGCAGCCGGGATCGCCCTGCCGTGCGCAGTGTGGAAATTGTCGGCCTTGAAGTAGTTATTGGATATCCAGGCAGAACAGCCGATGCCCTCAGTAAAGGTATAGTCATCCATTCTCCTGCCGAGATCGTCTACTGCCCTCAGGAAGCAGTTGATGAAGGTCTCGAAGCCACAGCCGGGACAGAATGTGGTTCTCTGTTCTCTAAGGGAGAGTTTTCTTAACTCCTGGATATTCAACCTACCATACCCCCTCCACCAGGTACTTCAGGATCCGCCGAGGGTCGATGATCTGGCCGTTAGGCTGGGGCAGCGAAACCACATCCCTGGCAACCTTCTCACTGACTACGTGGACCATCTGCCCCTGGCTCATCTCAGGAACTACGAACTGGTTCACGGTCCGGCAGAGCTCCTTGATTCTCTGGCTCGGGAAGGGGTAGACGATTCTCGGGCGTAGTAGCCCAACCCGCCTTCCCAGCTTCCTGGCCTCCTTCACCGCCCATTTGGCCGATCGGCCGACCGTCCCGAAGGCAACTACAGCAGTCTCAGCATCATCCAGGAACAGTTCCTCGCAGTCCACGAGCTCCTCTCGGTGTTCCAGGATCTTCCTGTTAAGATAGAAGACCAGGTTCTCCTGTACGGTCGGGTTCGTGGTGGACCTTTTCCCCGACACGTCATGTGTGGATCCGGTCGCCACCACGTTTTCACCGTCGCCAAACCTGGGCATAGAAGGCACCGAAGAATCAGACGTCGGACCGAATGCCGGTCGGCCCGGAACATAGATGCGGTCGAAGACCTTTACGCAGCCACTAACCGCGACCTTTTCTGCGAGATGGCTCAGATAGCCATCGGATAGGAGGATCACGGGCGTTCTGAACCTCTCGGCCAGATTGAAGGCTTCGATCGTCATGTCAAAGACCTCTTGAACGGAGTCAGGGTAGAGGACTATCCTTTGCACTCCTCCATGAGACCCGTACCTGGCCTCTCTCATGTCCATTGCCGCTGGCCTGGTCGCCTGACCAGTTGAGGGCCCCGCCCTCTGCACGTTGACTATAACACATGGTATCTCAGCCATATCGGCCAGGCTCAGTCCTTCCTGCATTAGAGCAAAGCCCGGCCCTGAAGTTGCGGTGAAGGCTTTCAATCCGGCCCAGGATGCCCCCAGGATCATGTACACCGAGGCGATTTCATCTTCGGCCTGGATGAACCGTCCACCCGTTTCGCCCATCCTCCTGGACATGCCCTCTAGAATCTCATTGGCCGGAGTTATCGGATACCCGGCGAAGAACTCACAGCCGGCCGCCAGAGCAGCCTCGACAATCGCTTCATTGCCTGCCATGAAATATCTTCCTGGTTCCAGCAAACTGTCAACTTCCTTCCAGCCACCGCGACGTTGACCGGTGCTTGTCCTTCTCTCTTCCTGTGCCATGATATCTGCGAACTCCTCCGGAGGCAGAGGTTCAAGGCTGATCGCTCCCGCACAGTAGAGCTCACACAGGCCACAGGCGGTGCACTCGTCGGGCAAAGCAACCTGTTTCAGTCGAAAGCCCGCAGCACCGATCTCGGAGCTTTCCTGGAAAACCTGCTTGGGGCACATCTCCAGACACAGGTTACAGCCCCGACACAGGTCATGGTTGATTGAGATTCTGCGCGGCAATGTCTTCCTGGAGGTCGGCACAACGCCATATTATACCTGGATTCTGACTTCTAAGCCACCGGACACCCGGATGCGAGTAGGACTTGCGATTTTGGCGCAAAAAGATTATACAAGGGGGGAGTTCATAGAAAGGAGAGCCGGATGAAGGAAAAGCTGAACTACGCCGAGTTCGTGGAGATCTGTCGGGGCGATGAGAAGCTCACCTTAACCCGCAAACAGAGAGAGGTGGTCGGAGAATCCAGAAGGATCTTTGAGGACATAGTGAGAGCCGACCCCCAAAGACCTTATTATGGCATCAACACCGGGGTTGGAGCTCTCCTGAACAGGCGCGTTCCCGACAGCAGGATGCGGGAATTCCAGGAGAACCTCATCATGAGCCACTGCTCCGGAGTCGGTCCCGCCGTGGAAAAAGAGATTGCAAAAGGAATGATGCTTCACATGATTTTGAACCTCAAGAAGGATTGCTCTCTGATAAGGCCGTCCACCCTGGACCTGCTGGTTGAGATGTTTAACCGCGATATCATACCCGCTGTTCCTCGAAAAGGCTCCCTGGGCGCGAGCGGTGATTTGGCTCCCCAGGCACATGTTGCCCTGGCCCTAATCGGAAAGGGCAAGATCTGCCGTGGAGACGGAGGGAAGCCCTTGTCCTCGAGATCCGTTCTCAAAGAACACGGGCTCCAGCCGGCTGAATTGGAGATGGGTGAAGCCATCGCTCTGCTGAACGGCACCAGCCTGATGACGAGTTATCTTGCCTTTCTGGTCTTTCATGCCGGTATTGTGGTCGAGACCGCCGATGTAGCAGGGGCGTTGACGCGTGATATCCTGGGCAGCGATGCTCAGTCCATTGATGAGCAGCTTCACAGCCTGAGGCCGCACCCGGGCCAGGTGGCCACGGCTCTCAGATTGAGAGATCTACAGAAGCACGGCCAGGGTGAGAGAAAGGCAGGCTCGCTGCAGGACGCATATTCCTTGAGATGCATTCCACAGGTGCACGGCGCCTTCAGGGAGGTCCTCGCCCGAGCAAGAGAGGTTGTCAACACCGAGATCAACTCTTTCTGCGGCAACCCCTTGATTTCGTCTCGCGACGGACAACCGACGATCATCCACGGAAGCGGAAATTTCCACGGCCAGGTTCTGGCCCAAACCGCCGACAGCCTGTCATGTGCGCTTTGCAGTCTGGCCGGCATATCGGAGAGAAGAATCGAGCGATTGCTTAATCACGAATACTCGGGGCTGCCTCCCTTTCTGGCGAAGAAGGACGGACTGAACACCGGACTGATGCTGGCTCAATACACCGCGGCCGCCCTGGTTTCCGAGAACAAGACGCTCGCGCACCCGGCTTCAGTTGATTCGATACCGGTCTCGGCAGGCCAGGAGGATTTCGTCAGTATGGGAGGCTGGGCCACCCGGAAAGCGTGGGAAATCTTGAAGAACACCGAATATGTGATCGCTATCGAGCTTCTCTGCGCTTCTCAGGTGTCTGATCCGAAGGCAGACCGGGTGCTTTCAGAGGAAATCGAGAGGACCTACCAGATCGTTCATAGGGGAGAGGTTATCCGCCGATGAGAAGAAGAGTTGTTGAGTGTGTTCCGAATTTCAGCGAGGGCCGCGACAAGAAGACGATAGAGGCAATCGCCGGGGAGATACAAAGGGTAGAAGGAGTAAGGCTCCTGGATATCGATGTCAGTTCAGCCTACAACCGTTCGGTTATCACCTTCATCGGTTCGCCGGATGCAGCCAGAGAAGCAGCGTTCTCGGGGATCGCCACGGCGGCGGAACTGATAGACATGTCGCAGCACCGGGGAGAACACCCTCGACTGGGCGCCTGCGACGTTTGTCCTTTCGTGCCGATTCAGGACGTCACTATGGCCGATTGTGTGAATCTGGCCCATGAACTCGGTAGAGAAGTCGCCGAAAGGCTGGGCCTCTCAGTCTACCTCTACGGAGAGGCAGCAAGCTCTCCGGAAAGGAAGAGCCTGGCCTCTATCAGAGCGGGCGAGTATGAGGGGCTGAAAGAGAAGCTAAGGGATCCTGCCTGGAAACCCGATTTCGGCCCGGCGCTCTTCAACAAGAAGACGGGTGCAGTGATGGTCGGGGCCAGAGAACCTCTGATTGCGTTCAATATCAACTTGCGGGCAGAGAGCAAGAAGGCGGCCGACATCATCGCCCGGCGCATCAGAGAATCGGGCTGGACTCTGACTTCCAGTGAGGGCAAGAAGATACGGGTCCCCGGCATCTTCCGGGAAGTCAAAGCGCTGGGGGTTTCTCTTGAGGAACAGGGGCTTCACCAGATCTCGACAAATCTGACTAACTATAAGGTAACACCACCCCACGAGGTGTTTGAGATGGTAAATAGATTATCACCTGGCCTTGGGCAGGTAGAGGGATCGGAGATAGTGGGATTGGTGCCCAAAGAAGCGATTCTGGCGGCAGGCCGGTTCTATGCCCCGACGGAAGAATCGGAAGAGAAGCTAATGGGGGCGGCAATAGACAAGCTGGGGCTCAACTCCTGGAAGGAGTTCAACCCGAGGGAGAAGATCATCGAGTATTTGATTGAGGAGGATTAGCGATGCTGCAGGATTTGACCCTGAAAGGATTTCTGGAGGAACTGGCTGCCCGTAGACCGGTGCCTGGCGGTGGATCTGTTTCCGCTCTGTCGGGTGCTCTTGCCGCCGGGCTTGTGTCGATGGCAGCGGAGTTTTCCCGAGACAGCAGGACTGCTGAGAGCGCCAGAAGGTTCGGCACGGTCCTGATGAACCTGGTTGATCGGGATGCAGAGGCCTTTGCCGGGGGAGACATGAAGGAGGCCACAGAGGTCCCGCTGCAAACAGCAAGATATGCCCACGAGGTTCTGAAGACAGCCGAGGCTCTGCTTCAGGACTGCAACCCTCGGATCGTTACCGACATAGGCGTTGCAGTCAAACTGGCGGAGGCGGCCATTGAGGGCGCTCTGCTGAATGTGCGGGTGAATCTCGCTTCGATCGAGGATGAAGACTACAGAAAAGACATCCTGAAGGCTGCCCGAAAGCTTGGTCGTACGGGTGATGCATCCAGAGCTATGCTGAGAGAGATTGAAGCACGTATCGCTTGAGAGAGGCGTCGTCAGTGCGACCACGCAGAGCGGGCCACCTCGGGGAGTGATCGCCAAAGGAGGCGTAAATGCGGCCGATACCGAATAAGGAAGGAAGCAAGCGGGAGTGCCGGAACCGGGATGCCGAGGCGGCTCTGCGCATGCTGAGAAACAATCTGCATCCGGACGTGGCCATCGACTGGCAGAACCTGATCGTCTATGGTGGTCGGGGTAAGGCGGCCCGCAACTGGCAGGAATATGAGAAGATAGTCAGGGCGTTGAAGGACCTGGGGGATGAGGAGACCCTCTGCGTCCAGTCCGGCAAGGCCGTCTATGTCGCGCCAACTCACCGGGAGGCTCCCAGGGTTATCATAGCCAACTCCAATATAGTGCCGCACTGGGCAACCCAGGAGAATTTCGACCGGTATGAAGAGATGGGACTAACCATGTACGGCCAGATGACGGCCGGTTCATGGATCTACATCGGAACGCAGGGAATCCTGCAGGGCACTTACGAGACTCTGGCCGCCCTGGCGAAGAAAGAGTTCGGCAAGGATTCTCTCAAGGGGAAATTCATCCTCACAGCGGGCATGGGTGGCATGTCGGGTGCGCAGCCGCTGGCCGCCACCATGAACGAGGCGGTCATCCTGGACGTCGAGGTCAGGCAGGAAAGGATTGAGAAGAAGGTACGCGAGGGATACTGCGATTCGATGACGGACGATCTCAATCAGGCTCTGCAATGGGTAAGCGAGGCCCGGAGCCAGGGTAGACCGCTTTCTGTCGGTCTGGTCGGGAACGCTGCGGAAGTCCATCCGGAATTGGTGAAGAGAGGCGTCATACCTGATATCGTCACGGACCAGACGCCCGCCCATGACATCTGGAGCTATGTTCCCGCAGGCAAGCCGCCGACGACCCCTGAAGAATACAGGAGGCGCGCCTACGAGTCGATCGTGGAGCACGTTGCGGCAATCCTGGAAATGCAGAGGCAGGGAGCGATCTGCTTCGACTACGGCAACAATCTTCGGCAGCAAGCGGAACTGGGGGGATTGAAAACGAGAGCTGAGGACGGCCGGTTCCTCTATCCGGGCTTCGTACCGGCTTACATAAGACCGCTCTTCTGTGAAGGCAAAGGTCCCTTCAGATGGGCCGCGTTATCTGGAGAAGCAAAGGACATCCTGACGCTTGACGAAGCGCTGCTCGATACGTTTCCCGAGGACGTGGCTCTTCGGCGCTGGGTGGAAACGGCCCAGAGGCAAATCCCCTTTATCGGACTGCCGGCCAGGATTTGCTGGCTGGGGTACGGCGAAAGGGCGGAGTTCGGGGCAGTGATAAACGACCTCGTCGGTCGCGGGATGTTGAGGGCCCCCATCGTCATCGGAAGGGATCATCTGGACACAGGGTCTGTGGCTTCCCCTTGCCGCGAGACCGAAGGAATGCGGGATGGTTCGGATGCGATCGCGGACTGGCCGCTTCTCAACTTCGCCCTGAATGCAATCAATGGTGCGTCCTGGGTCTCCTTTCACCATGGCGGGGGAGTGGGGATAGGCTACTCTTTGCATGCCGGGCAGGTCTGTGTGGCTGACGGGACAGCCGAGAGAGCGAAGAGGCTGGAACGCGTCCTAACTGCGGACCCGGGCATCGGTATCGCCAGACACGCCGATGCAGGCTATGACGTCGCCCTTAAGGTAGCCACCGAGAAGGGAGTGAAGATCCCGTGTTAGACATACTGATCAAGAACGCCTCCGAGATCGTCACCTGCAGCGGCAGCGGCCCCAGGATCGGCGACGATCTGGGCCGCCTGGACACGCTGGAGGGGGGGGATCTCGGGATCAGGGAAGGGAAGATCGTGGCCATCGGTGATCTCAATGAAGACGCCAGGCAGGTCATAAACGCGAGGGGGAAGACGGTGCTTTCCGGGTTCGTTGACTGCCACACACACCTGGTCTTCTCCGGCTCACGCGAGGATGAATTCGCGCTGAAGGTTCGGGGGACCGATTACCTCGAGATTCTCAAGGAGGGTGGGGGTATATTGAGTACGGTGAGAAGGACCAGAGAAGCTACGCTGTCCGAACTGGTGGCCGCTGCGGGGCCCAGGATGAGGATGGCATCCGCTTACGGCACGACGACCATGGAGGTAAAGAGCGGATACGGCCTCGATTCCGCAAACGAACTGAAGATGCTGACTGCGGTCCGGCAACTTCGAGGCGACGACGGGATGGATCTGGTGCCCACCTTTCTCGGCGCCCACGCGGTTCCTCCGGAGTTCACGAATGATAGGGATGCTTATGTTGGCAGGGTCGCAGAGATGCTGGACGAGTTGCAGGCACATTCCGTGGCGGAGTACTGCGACGTCTTCGTGGAAGAAGGTGCATTTTCGGCCGGCGAGGCGAGAAAGATCCTGCTGAAGGCCAGGGATCATGGATTGAAGCTGAAGCTCCACGCCGCAGAGTTTAGCGATATCGGGGGAGTGGAGTTGGGGGTGGAGCTTGGTGCCTCCTCGATCGACCATCTGGATTGCATATCGGAACAGGGCATAAGACAGATGGCCGATAGAGGCACGGTCGGCGTTCTTCTGCCCGGTGTTCCTTTTCATCTGATGACCGGGCGCTATGCGCCGGCCAGGAAAATGGTGGATGCAGGTGTGCCGATCGCCCTGGCCACCGATTTCAACCCCGGGAGCTGTCCTACTCTCTCAATGCAGATGATAATCGCTCTGGCTTGCAGGTACATGAGACTCACTCCGGCAGAGGCTCTCAACGCCTCGACCATCAACGCGGCCTACGCTCTCGATAGAGGTGACAGAATCGGTAGCCTGGAAGTCGGCAAGCAGGCCGACATAGCTATCCTGAACATCGTCAATCACCGTCAGTTGCCTTACTGGTTCGGCATGAATCTGGTTGATAGGGTCATCAAGAACGGTAAAACCGTGAACTAGATCAGGCTACTGGTTCGCCGCTGCAACTATCACCGGTAGGGAATCAGTCCTCACAGTTGGGCAGCCGGGCAAAGGCGAGTCCGAGCATCTACAGGGAAGGGTATCTTTCCTCCATGAACCGGTTCGTGATAGGCAATCTTCTGTCACAACCGAAACCGGTGGACGCGATCATGATTCCCGGCGCGGCCTGACGGCGTTTGTATTCCGCACGGCGTACCAGGCGGGCAGTATTCATAGCTACTCCAGCGTCATACCCCATGGCGATGATCTGGTCGATCGTCATTCCGTTGTCCACATAAGCTCGTAGAATGGCGTCCAGCAGTTCGTACGGGGGCAGCGTATCGGTGTCTCGCTGATCGGGTCTTAGCTCAGCCGAGGGTGCTTTGGTCAGGACCGCAGAGGGGATCAGCTCCTGCCCTGATCGCCGGTTCCTGTCCCTGGCCAGTTCAAGAACCGTTGTCTTGTAGACATCCTTCAGGGGAACAAGCCCTCCCGCCATGTCTCCATAGATCGTCCCGTAACCTGTCGCTAACTCGCTCTTGTTGCTACAGCTAAGCACGAGCCAGCGGAATTTGTTGGACAAGGCAAAAAGGATGTTGGCCCTGATCCTTGCCTGGATGTTCTCCTCCGCTACGTCCGGCCGGGTGCCTTTGAAGTGTTCGGCCAGCGTCTCCAGATAGGCGCTGAAGGCCTGCTCAATAGGTATTACCAGGAAGCGCATGCCCAGATTCCTCGCCAGAACTGCGGCGTCGGACTCGCTATCTGGAGACGAGTATCGAGAAGGCATTGCTATGCCTATGACGCTTTCAGGCCCCACGGCATCCACCGCTATGGCAGCGACCAGGCTTGAGTCGATACCGCCCGACAGGCCAAGCACCGCCTTATCGAAGCCGTTCTTGCGCACATAGTCTTTCGTACCGAGGACGAGGGCCCGGTAGACCTCCTCCAGGTCATCCATTCTCTCGATCTGTCTGGGGGGCAGAGTAGGCATAGCTGTGTGCGAATCATCGCCGCCCGGATCTATTGTCAGTCGCTCCTCCGACGTCTGCTGGCGCCGCGGCCCGTCTTTCTGTCCAACGGGATCGCGGAACTGGGAACGCGCCACCCATTGCGGTTCAAGCTCGGCCACTATGAAGTCCTCGTCAAACTGCTTGCCTCGAGCAATAGGTGCCCCGCTCTCATCAATGATCACGCTGGCTCCGTCGAATACCACCTCATCCTGCCCGCCCACCAGATTACTGTGGACGACAACCGCTGTGGTCTCGGAGGCCCCGGCGGCAAGTGTCTCCTCCCTGAACAGGCCTCTTCCTGTCCTATAGGGGGAAGCGCTTATGTTGATGATCATCCCTGCTCCGGAGTACGCCCGGACAATACTGGCTCGGGCCTCGTGCCAAATGTCCTCACCGATAGTTATGCCTATGCCGACGCCGCGGAGGAGGAAAATGGGCCACCTGCTCCCAACATGGAAATACCTGCTCTCGTCAAACGACCCATGTTTCGATAGACACGATTTGTGGGAAACACCGACCAGTTTCTTGTTGCTGATCACTGCTGCGGCATTGTAGATATCACAGTCGCCGTCGACGAAGCCCACCACTACGGACAGGCCCGAGCTATGCCCCACCACTTCGTTAAGAGTCTGCCTGTTCTGTCTGATGAACTGCGGCCTGAGAATAAGGTCTTCGGGGGGATAGCCTGTGACGGCCAGTTCAGGAAGGACCAGCAGGTCAACCTTCAGCGACCTCGCCCTGTCGATAGAACGCATTATCTTGCCGGCATTGCCGGGGAAATCACCTACGGTCGTGTTGATCTGGGCTATGCCGATGCGCATTGGCCGAGTCCGGTTCCGCTGTTCCAACAGGTGATAGTATACCAGACATACACGGGCGCTTTCTGCAACCTGAAGGGCCCAGGAGTTGACAAGACAGTCGTCGCCGTGGCAGAATAATGCGGTAAACGGTTACCGATGGTCAGTATACCGAAGGCGAACAGATGCTAGCACATGCCCAGGAAGTAGAGAGGAAGGTGATCGCCATCCTCAGAATCCTGAGCCGATCTGCGGAACCTCTGGGCGCTCGGGTCATATCGCGTCGGCTCAGAGAACACGACATTGAGTTGACCGAACGCGCCGTCCGATACCATCTCAAGCTGATGGATGAGCGCGGGTTCACGGAAAGCATGGGCCGGGATGGCAGGCTGGTCACGCAGTTGGGCCTGGAGGAACTACAGAGTGCTCTGGTCAGCGACAAGGTTGGGTTCGTGGCCTCGAAGATCGAACTCATGGCCTGCCAGAGCGACTTCGACCCGGATACGCGGCGAGGGAGAGTTCCTGTAAACATCTCATTCTTCCCCGAGAAGCGATTCGGCAAAGCGATCGAGATCATGAGCAAGGTGTTCCAGGCCGGCATCTGCGTTAGCGATCTCGTTGCAGTGGGTCGGGAAGGCGAAAGGTTGGGTGGGGTAACGACGCCACGGGGGAAGGTGGGGATAGCCACCGTTTGCGGGGTCGTGATTAACGGGGCGCTATTGAGGGCTGGCGTTCCGATCGACAACAAGTTTGGCGGAATCCTCCAAATCAGGCACCACAGGCCTCTGCGGTTTGTGGAACTCATCCAGTATCTGGGTTCATCACTGGACCCGTCAGAGCTATACATCGCCAGCAGGATGACCAGTGTCGGGCACGTGGCGAAGGTGGGGGAGGGAAGGATCCTGGCCAATTTTCGAGAAATACCGGCCGTTTGCCGGCCGCTGGCAGGGGAGGTCATTGCCCGTCTGCAGGACGCCGGCCTCGGTGGGCTCCTTCTGACGGGGGAGGTGAGCAAGCCAGTATGTGGAGTGCCTGTGGAGCTGAACAGGGTGGGCATGATACTCATAGGAGGCCTGAACCCCGTGGCTGCCGCGGTGGAATCCGGCATAGACACGGAGAACCACTCTATGAGCGGTCTCATGGACTACCAGGAACTCATTCGATTCGGCGCATTGTGAGATGGTTATGCTAACAATACAAAGGATGAGGAGAACGATTGAGAGGAGGCTCAGGTAACTGTCCTAAGACCGGAAGCACCTGGTTTCGCTCATGGTCGTTCGACAGACGATCAGAGCCGGACAGGGAAAGGAGATAAGGACTTGGGGAAGATCAACGAATCGGCAGCGATCAACGCATTTCACGTCGTAAAGCAGCAGATAGACGCATGTGCGGCAATTCTGGACTTATCTCCGGATATAACCGCGATGCTCAAGACACCCATGCGAGAACTACACGTAGCCTTGCCCGTCCGGATGGATGACGGCCGGACGAGGGTATTCCAGGCATTCAGGGTTCAGCACAATGATGCGCTGGGTATCGCAAAGGGCGGCATAAGGTTCCATCCCGAAGAAACAATCGACACGGTCCGGGCACTGGCCGCGTGGATGACCTGGAAGTGTGCCCTGCTGGAACTCCCCCTGGGAGGAGGAAAAGGCGGAGTCGTCTGCAATCCCAAGGAGATGTCTACCGGCGAGCTGGAACGCGTGAGCCGGGCATATGTGCGGGGCATGTTCCAGTTCATCGGTCCCGAGAAAGATGTTCCCGCCCCGGATGTCTATACCAACCCGCAGGTGATGTCCTGGATGATGGACGAGTACTCGGCTATCATGAATAGGCAGCAGTTCGGGGTTGTCACAGGCAAGCCTCCGGCCGTGGGCGGTTCTCTGGGCAGGGCCGATGCCACAGCTCGAGGCGGCATGTATACTATTCGCGAGGCGGCAACAACGCTCGGCATCGACCTGAGCAGAGCCACCGTCGCCGTGCAGGGTTACGGCAATGCCGGATATCACGCAGCCCGCCTCTGCAGCGAGCTGTTCGGCGCCAGGATAGTCGGCATATGTGACAGCGGGGGTGGAGTGTGTTGCACAGTGGGGGCGGACCCCGAGGCTGCTCATTCGTGCAAGGCCCAGACCGGCTCGGTGTGCCACCTGCCGGATATGGACCGGATCTCCAACGAAGAGCTACTGGAGATGGATGTGGACATCCTTATCCCGGCAGCCATAGAAAACGTGATAACCGACAGAAACGCTCGCAATATCAAGGCCCGCATCGTTGCCGAGCTAGCCAACGGCCCCACTACCCCGGAAGCCGATGAGGTTCTGTATCAGAAAGGGATTCACGTGATTCCCGACATACTCTGCAACGCCGGCGGCGTTACAGTCTCCTACCTTGAGATGGTCCAGGACTTCTACCTGCATTTCTGGGATGAAGCTGAGGTCCGTGAGCGGCTGGACAGGAAAATGACTGCAGCCTATCACGCTGTACTGAATACCAGCCGCGATTACAAGATCAACATGCGGCAGGCGGCCTATGTAAGGGCTGTCGACCACGTGGTACAGGCCATGAAGCTGCGTGGCTGGGTATAGCCGAGAGACATTCTGCTTGTCAACCTGTTAGAATATAGTCAACCGCCTTCAGGTTCTGCCGAACCCGAAGCGCCTCGGATCCCTTAGGAGGTAGTCATGACACACACACATATGGGAGACTATGAAGTGATATCCCACCAGGAGACGCCGGAATGTAGCCTCAGGCTGTTGAAACTGACCGGCAGCAGATTCGTCCAACCACATCACCACCACAGGACGACACAGATCTACTTCGTGCTGGAGGGAACTGCCAGAGCGACGGTCGATAACAAGCCGGTAACGGTCAAGCAGCACCAGATCCTGCGGGTTCCCCCGGATACCTTGCATGGTATCCAGACCGATGCTGAAGCTCTGGTACTGAGCATCTCCGTACCGCCGCTGGACCTTTCGGACCAGCACATTCCAACATAGCACGGGTAGTGACAGGCCGGTGCCTAAGAGTCGCAGCAATCAGCTCAGCCCGGGCACCGGGCGAGTGAAGTTGACATAATGTCAGTTCGCCGCGGTGTTAGCCTGATCCGGCCAGGGGATGGTACTTGTGGTGTGTCTCTTCGGCATACCTATCGGAGGCATGCACGTAGCGGGTGGTGGTATCCAGAGATTCGTGTCCGAGAAGGATTTGAAGCGCCGCCGGATTAGCGCCTTTTTCAGCCAAGTAGGTGGCGAAGCCGTGCCTCAGCGAATGGGCGGAGGTGGGTACGTTAATCTTCAGTTTGTCACGGTATCTCTTGATCCTGTCCTGAAGATAGTTCGTGGAGATCCTTCTCCTGGCTTTGGATGCATTTCGACCGGCATAGGGAACGAACAGGGCAGGACAACCGTCCTGGCGTATGGCCAGGTATGCTTCCACGTGTTGTTTCGCCCGCGAGGTGAGGTAGACAAAACGTTGCTTCCTGCCTTTGCCAGTGATGAAGATCCGCCCGGTCTCATCGATCTGATTACGGTCCAGGCTGCAAAGCTCGGAGATGCGCATGCCCGTGGCAAATAGCACTTCCAGCATGGCCCGGTTCCTCAAGGCCGTCCTGGGATTAGACTCCAGCGTAGCGGGAGCCTCGATTAGCCTGATCAGGTCCACCAGTTCGGCTACTTGCGGGTGTTTTTTGCCGGCCTTGGTCAATTTGACTGCTTCAGGGGGTAGAGGGCAGGGATAATCGATGTCGATCAGGTAGCGCAGGTAGCCCCTCAAGGCCGAGAGCATGCGGTTTATTGAGCGGGAATCAAGCTGTCGATCGCTCTGCCTGCTCAGACTCGCCGTCTTGCGGTCGCGGGAGACCAGATATGCCTTGTAATAGGTTATAGCGCGTTTGTCGATCTTGTCGAAAGGGATGTCGCTTTCGTCCAGGAAACTGCTGAAGACGTTCAGGTCCCGTTCGTAGTTGTAGATGGTCTTCGCCGAATACTTGCTGGCCTGCAGATTGAGCAAGAAATCATCGACATGAGGTAGCATTGATCTCACCTCCTTGGCGGCGCATAACTGAGTGTAAGGGATATTATACTCAATCCCATCATACAATTACAATCCCTTCTTGTCAAGCCATTGTGGTGGGCAACCTGTGCAGTCGTCCCTGACAGCAGTACGACCCGTTGAGGTGAGTTAGATGTCTCATCCCTGCCAAGTGCTGTCCGCCCCTCAAATGCCTTTGCCCTCCTTCCTCCTCATGAGCCGTCAACCTGTGTTACCAGAGCATTGGAGTGGCTGGAACGTCATAGAAGCAGCCTCACGATTTCGATAGCGGAATTGAGCACCACGAAGCGGAACACGCCCTCAATCGAGTCGCGCCACTACCCATTGAGGCAAGGAGGGGTGTCTCAGACCCGGCCGGCCCGCCCCAACGCAAACTGCGAACAAACAACCCGTTGCCGGCGGTCCAGCGAAAAAGCAGGCTGCCTGCTACGAAATCCACGAGCCGCAGTTAGCTGATAACCGTCTAACCTTCGAACAATGCGTCGGGAAGGTCTGGATTCACAGCTACGTCGTAGATCCTGACCTGCAACCCTGTATACGGATCCGTATAGCCCCACTCCCCACCCGTCCATCCATACAGCTCCCCTACGTACGCTTCGAACGGAGCCGCCCACATGTCCCAGTACATGTCCCAGTATTCAGCGGGGATTTCCTGATCAACCCAGACACCGTCTTCAAGGGCCCACATAGTCCGCAGTTCTCCGTTTACTATGAAACCCTCTTCAACGCCCTCGAAAACACCTTCGAACCTCAGCTTCAGGTCCTCGGTGCCCATATCCTTCGCCATATAGGTCCAGCTGCCCGACTCACCGTTGCTCCATTCCACGGTGAACTGCAGGCTGGTCGCACCTTCGACATCGGGAACGCCGTTGTCAACACCGTTGTCAATGCCGTTAGCCACATCGTTGTCATCGCAGCCGGCCACTAGCACGCCCAGCAAAGCCATAATCACCAGCGCCAGGCACAATCCTATCTTCATTCGCAGTCGCTCCTTTCTAATCGTTTCATGAACGGTGGTTCCATTGATACGATACCATATTACCCCAGCGCAGTGTCA
>SL_5KL_010_SEDDRAFT_10000372_pt1 | contig 28956 bp, 28 predicted proteins | sample SodLakKL_010_SED_FD_9118 | JGI IMG/M metagenome (IMG submission 9118) | reverse complement strand
CGTCAAGTTGGGTGAAAACATGTTTACCGATGATGCCAGTTCCCGGTTTCCAGCAACATCGTATTTCTCTACCTCATGCCCCTCTTCCCGAAGCTCCTTCACCATATCCACGGCTGAGAGGTTGTGGGGACACTGCAGCCCCCAGTGGTATAGTTGTATTCGCACTTCTTTAAACCTTCCTGTTAGAAATATTTATGTCAAAGCTATGTCAATATGTCAATGGTATGTCAATGGGACGGTTCTTTTGACATTGTCAATGGGACGGTTCTTTTGACATTACTTGTTCATGTCAATGGGACGGTTCTTTTGACATGCTAAATAATCACCAGGATTATTTCAATGCAAGATTGAATAAGGAGACCTTTATCTGTTATGCCTGGCACAAGACCTTTATTTTAATTAAGCAAGCTTTATTGGGTCGCGCCAGCTTGATCTTCATCTAAATAAAGTGGTATTATACTCCCAGCAAAAAAGCATATTTTAAACTCCAATTGAAGGGATGGGTTTACATGAGCAGCAAAGCAAGTGATGGTACTTCAGGTGCTGTTTACGGACTTGGTTTTATTGGAGCGGCGGTTTATTTTATTTCGACAGCCACAACTTTCTGGGCAGGTGTTATCGGATTTCTCAAAGCAATAGTATGGCCTGCTTTTCTAGTATATGAAGTATTTCAATACTTGGGAAATTTATAATTAAACAAGTAATGTCAAAAGAACCGTCCCTTTGACATGAACAAGTAATGTCATAAGAACCGTCCCTTTGACATGCATTCACTTCACAATCCGGCGCATTAGGACTGTCCGAACTCCCAGGGGACAAATTTCTTCGAAACCCTCTTTCTTATACATATCAATAGTCCCGGTATACGGGGGGCTCTTAGCTTCAGGCACATTCAGCGGGAAGGCTTCTACAATGCCACCGCCCTTTTGTCGTATCATTTTCATGGTTGCATGCAAGGCAAAAGAGGAGAGGCCTTTTTTACGATGGCTTTTATCTACAAAGATGCAGGCAATACGCCAATCCGGCTTAAGTTCCGGTGCAATGCTGAGGCTGGAGTAGGCACGGTTGCGATCGTATTGAACAAATGCTTCAGCTGGTCCAAAGTGACACCAGGCTACTGGAACCCGGGCTTCAAATACTAACAGGCCATGGCCTTCACCCCGAAATGTTAAATCCTTGTGGCGTGCACGTCTCTCATCTTTGGAAAGCTTGTTAAATTCAGACGAAGAGAGACGGTGGTACATACACCAACAGCCACCGCGCACACCCTTGTGCTTCTCAAACAGTGTTTCAAAATCATTCCATGTTTGCGGGGACAGTGCTTTCACTTCATAATTGGCCATGTTCGACCCCCAATGTCTGCATGCAGTATGGTTGCTGCGATGGAAAAACTATTTTTTCCCGGCCAGCATATATTGGGCCAGAAATGCGGTAACCGGAACAGCAGTGATCAAACCAATGCTTCCGGCTACTCCACGGACGAATTCAGTAGCGATAATATCCATATTGATCACCCTCAGCCAGTCCATCTCGTAACCCATGACCAGTAAAAGCATTGGGGTGGCAGCCCCAACATAGGCCAAAATCAGGGTGTTAGCCATTGTGCCCATTACATCACGGCCAACATTCAAAGCCCCCCTAAAAAGCTTTTTACCGGAAATATCCGGGTTAACCTGTTTGATTTCTGCTGCTGCAGAGGCCACCGACATCCCTATGTCAATAATCGCCCCGAGAGAACCAATAATAATACCGGCAAATAAAAGTCCGCGAAAGTCAATGCTCTGATCCATGAAATAGAGCATTTGCGCTTCATGACTGCCAAAACCGGTCAAACGGGCTATACTGCCCGCCCAAAAAGCCATCAAACCGGCCACGATCACTCCGCTAATAGTTCCCAGAATGGCAACCAGTGATTTCAAATTCAAACCACCGATAACAAAGAGGGTGAAAGTGATGGCCAGGCAGGCCATGACAACCGCAAGCAGAATCGGGCTGTAGCCGCGAAGCAAAAGGGGCAGCAGAAACTGGAATATCAAAATAATCGTCACCACCAGGGTGATGATCGTTTTCAAACCCTTCAGGCGGCCGACCAGGAGTAAAACAACAACAAAAACACCAATAAGATAGTATACACCACGATCCCGGGCCATATCCTGGACATAAACCTGTTCAAAACTGCCTTCTTCACCGAGAGCAACCACAATTACTTCCTGGTTTTCTTCAAGGATAAAGTCATAAACCGGATCACCTTCGAAAAAGGTGTTGAGAATCTCAATTACTTTTCCCTGATAGGGACCGCTGGTTAGCTCAACAATCACTTCCTGTTCAATCACCGTATAATATTCATGTTCATCTACCCTGGTTTCATCTACTTCCAACACCCGAGCCCGGTAATAGTGTTCTTCCTCACGGAGATCTTCTTCAAAAGGCACTTCATCCAGAGGATCATCCAGTGATTCGGCTGCGGCCGGAAGACCCAGGCTAAAAATGATAATTACAGTAAATAATAATACTTTCAGCATTAGAATACCTCCTGTCTTCAAAGACTAGCAATCATCGATTGACGGTGTTGATAATCGCCTCCGACAAGGTGGGATGAACGTGGATCATCTCCTGTAGATCATAAATAGTAGCCCCAAAATGCATAGCTGTGATTAATTCGTGAATCAGTTCACCTGCTTCCGGCCCAATGATAAATGTACCCAGAATTTTGCCATTATTCTTGTCTACTGTCATCTTAATAAAGCCATCAAATTTTTCCATGGCCCTGGCCCGCCCCAGGAATTTAAACGGGTACTTGAGAATCTTTACTTCATAACCTGCCTGAATTGCAGCAGTTTCATCTAAACCAACCCCGGCTATTTCCGGCTCGGTAAAAATAGCGAAAGGAATTAACCGGTTTGCAGAAACTATCTTCTTACCACCGGTAAAAAAGCGCGAAAGCAACAATGAATCATGCCAGGCCCTGTGAGTAAACATCATCCCACCGGCAGCATCGCCGATAGCCCAAATTCCTTCTACATTTGTTTTAAAACCTTCATCGACAATGATGTAACCTCTCTTGTCTGTTTCCACTCCTGCCTTATGAAGATCGAGCTGATCACTGTTGGGTTCTCTGCCAGTAGCAACAAGAATTGTATCGGCAGAATAGCGCACCGGACCGCTTTCGGTCTCATCAAGAGCATAAACTGATTTACCTTCCAGACCAAGCGAACCAATCATGGTATCAGTTTTGACCCGAACCCCTTCTTTTTCTAACAATCTGCGAATTTCTTCCGATATTTCCGGATCAAGGTTTGGAGCCAGGCGCTCATCACGCTGCAGGATAGTCACATCCACCCCCAGGCGGGCAAATAGCTGTGAAAATTCCAGGGCGATAATTCCCCCACCCAGGATGATCATGCTTTCAGGAAGCTCTTTCATTTCCATCACAGAGGTGGAAGTAAGGTAATTAATATCACTTAAACCCGGCACCGGCGGCACGGCTGTCCGGGCCCCGGTAGCGATAGCAATTTTTTTTGCAGAAATAGGCTCCCCGTTAACCTCGACCGAATTCGGGCCTGTAAACGCCGCCTTTCCCTGGTAAAAGGTAACACGCTCATTTTTTTCTACATTCTTATAACTGCGGCTGCGGATTTTCCCGACCAGCTCGTCCTTGCGGCTAACCATCTCCGGCCAGTTTACCTGCGGAGGTTCAACAATAACTCCTAATTTATGAGCATCTCGGACTGTTTGCACCACCCGGGCAGAACTGATCAAGGTTTTTGAAGGGATGCAGCCGATATTTATACAGGTGCCACCCAGGTGGCTGGATTCAACAAGAGCAATATCCCAACCCCTGGCAGTCAGGGGGTAAACCAGGTTCATTCCGGCAGTTCCTCCTCCGAGGACAATTAGATCATAGTTTTTCATGATGCTCTCCTTTACATGACAAAAATTTAGTTCACTCCGTGCAAAGATATATCAGCGTCCTACAAAAAGTTGTGTGAAATAATGCCTGCCATCATTTCCAACATAAACCCCGACACCGACATATCGAAAATCAGGACCCAAAATATTTCTTCTATGCCCCGGTGAGTTCATCAGGTTGTTATGGGCAGAACTAACGCTGCCGCTTGTATTCCAGGCCAAATTTTCACCCGCTATTCTATAAGTGATACCATAATGCTTCAGCAAATCGGTAAAACTGCCATAAGTTGGCGAAGTATGGCTGAAATATCTATTGACAGCCATGTCCTTACTCTTAGCCCGGGCCACCATGGTCATCTGGCTGTTAACCTGCAAAGCAGACAGGCCGGCCTCCCGCCTGGCCTGGTTAATATAATTAACCATCTGCTGTTCTTTGCTGAGAATTGCTGCCTGATTGGAAGAAAACCGTGTAACCTTATCTAGCGTTGAAGTCAAAGATCCGGTTTCCGGGCTTGTTTTCTCTGCAGGTCTGATGGAGAGGTCCTTATCTGCTGAATAGATCAGCGAATAATAATTAACCATCTCTACCTGCCTGTTTTCTGCATCCTGCTCTTTATCAAGTAGAATAGACTGCTTGCCAGGTAAATCCACGGGAAATTGTGCTATACCGCCCCCTGCCACGGTTAGAAAAAACACTACAGGCAGCAGTAAAAGAATAATACTTAAAAACAGGGTGATATAGAAAAAAGCTTTGGTGTTCATCTCATAACTCCTTATTGTATTCCTGCTGTTTTCATTTTAATTCCCGGTGGATCAGCGGCAGGTCGCGGTTGGTGATGATCCCTTTAAGCGGCTCATTATCTTCTCCGTTCTGAGTAATCAACACCGCTTCTAACTTATCGCCTTTATCCTGCCAGCGATAAAACAAATCGGGAATCTCCAATAGAGATTTATTGACATCAACAAGTTCATAACTATCAACATGGTCGACTGCATCCACTAAGTCATTTATAGTCGTGTTTTCAATGTCAAAAGAATTATCATCCAGGCTCAATCCCATCCACTGCACAATCATTTTTAATGTTAACAATCCAACAATTTTGTCACCTTCCAAAATTGGTGCCTGGGTGTAAACTTGTTTGCTCATGTCCTTAATTGCCTTTGATACAGGGGAATCGGCAGAAAGGGTAAGCACTTCTTTAAGAAAAAGCGGGGTTACTTTGGGCGGCTCTATAAGCAGTTTAGCAACTTTTTCAATGTGGGCAACCACATTATCATTAGGTTCGGCAATTACTGCCCCATCGGTCCTGTTATGAATTATGGCATTACGCAGTTCACCGTATTCTTTTAGATCAAATCGAACCTGTTTAATCAGGGTATTAACCTTAGAAGTCTTGTTTACNAGTTCAAAAAATGGAAGATGAACTCCTGAGTCCAGTATTTTTTTCATTTCTTGCTCAATTGTAGAGAATGCATTTAAAAATCGCTCTGAGTTCTTTGCTTCAACCATTTTAGTAGAATTCCTTCCCTTGATGCTTCATGAAAGATCTTGTGAGTATAATTCACCACTACATTAAAAAATCCTGCTGGCTTCAACCCCCTGTGCAAACCTCCATTAAAGCTATTTTATTCTGATTATGATATGTTATAGTGGGTAATGAGATAAAACCTTTACCTGGAATAAAGTAGAATGCCGGCCATTGAGAACTTGAAAAAACTAATAAAGATTGCTTAACCTGATAAGGAGGGTGTTCATGCAGAACTGTGTTTTTTGTCAAAGAGATAATCTGGCAATTGTAGCCGAAAACAATCAGGCCCTTGCTTTTTACGATGGCTGCCCGATTTCAAAAGGTCATATCCTGGTCATTCCAAAAAGACATGTCGAATCCTATTTCGATGCATCCTTCGAAGAGCATAATGCCATGGTCAGGATGATTTACCAGGTTAAAAACTTGTTACAAGAAAAACATGGCCCCGATGGATTTAACATCGGGGCTAATGTCGGCATGGCTGCCGGCCAGACAGTGTTTCACTTTCATATTCATGTTATTCCCCGCTACAAGGGAGATGTAGCCGACCCACGAGGAGGAATAAGAAAAGTTGTCTCGAACCGCAGATCATCGTCTAAATCCTCCGACCGGAAAAATTAAGCATAAAACCGGGGTAAAACTGTCTGTTATCATCCCAACAGGAGTGTCTCTAAATCTTCGGCAGTTGTAACCGGCTTCAGGCACTGCATATCACGGCAATACTGGGCAAATGTTCCCTTTCCGGCTGCTTTAATCTCTTTTAAAAAAGGGCACATTTCAAAAATTATATCACTATTACTGCTCTTGCCAACCGGGCAGAAAAGCAGGTCCAGGTGGGGAAGAAATTTCTTGCTGACCGAAGCGGCCATCTGCTCTACTGCTTCGGAGCCCTTCTCACCGGCAATAACCAGCTCTTCAGGAGGACCAAGGGCATAGTTAAGTGCTGCTAATAGGGCGGTGTGACCGTTTGGATAACGTTCAAGCATATCAACCTGTGCCCTTAATAAAGCTTCCCCTTTTTCAACCAGGCTGTCTTGACGTATTAACCGGCCCAGCTTCAGGTAATTTGCTATGCTTACCGATAAGCCTGATGGCATTGCTCCGTCGTACGATTCGGCAATTACCGGAAGACCGGCAATATTTTCAGCTGATGCACTGAACAGTAGTTTTCCATCTCCCCGGTTCAATAACCTGTCTATTGTCAGGGTAAGAAGGTAGGCCTGCTCAAGCCTGCGGCTGTTAAAAGTAGTCCGGTATAGTTCCACCAGGCCTTGGGCCATAAAAGCATAATCTTCGAGAAAAGCAGGAACTGTCTTCTCTCCGAGCCGGTAAATTCGGTAAATTCTGCAGAGCATATTTTCTTCTGAAACCATCTTTTCCATAATGAAATCAGCAGCCCGGGCTGCCGCCTCGGCATACCTGCTATCNCCCAGTACTGCTGTCCCCCGGGCCAGGGCCCCGATAATCATTCCGTTCCAGGCTGTTATGATTTTATCATCGCGAAACGGCCTTTCCCGCTTCGTACGAGCCTGGAGTAAAACCAAACGCGACTGCTCTATAATTTTCTCCAAATCAGCTGTAGAAATACCCTTTTTATCCGCAAATGCCTTGTCCTCGTGCACCCGGTGCAGAACACTTTTGCCTTTTTCGAAGTTTCCCTTTTCAGTCACACCAAAGTATTCAACCACCAGTTGACCGTTTTCAGAGCCTAGCAATGCAATAATTTCATCAGGACTCCAGACATAAAAAGTTCCTTCCTCTCCCTCACTGTCGGCATCCTCAGCCGAGTAAAAACCACCTTCCGGTGAACTCAGATCGGTCAAAACATAATGCAAGATCTTGCCGGCAAAATCTGCCATTTCCTGATCGCCAGAAGCTTGATAAGCATCCAGGGCGGCATTAGCAGTAGTAGCCTGATCGTAAAGCATCTTTTCGAAATGGGGCAGCAACCACTCCCGGTCAACCGAGTAGCGGTGTATACCGTAGCCCAACTGGTCGAATATGCCTCCGCGGTGCATTGCTTTTAGGGTATTTACTGCCATACCCAGGGCTTGCTCAGAACCGGTGCGTTTCCAATAACCTATAAGATAACTGAGCTGGTGGGGTGCCGGAAATTTTGGGGCCCGTCCAAAACCACCATAAACATCGTCATAACTGCCTGCTAATTGCCGGTAGCCTTTATTGAGCAGATTTTTTGAAGGAAGTTTTTGGTTTTCCGTTACCTCAACTCCCGGCAGGTCTCTTTCTACATGTTTTTTTAAAGATTCGGTGATTTCATGAGCGGACTGCTCAATCCGTTCACGTTCTTTGCCCCAAATTTCAACCAGTTTTGGCAGTAAATCGAGCAGGCCGTTAATCCCCTGCCTGCTGTGTTTGGGCAAATAAGTAGCAGCGAAAAAGGGTTTTTTCTCCGCTGTTAAAAACACGGTCAGCGGCCATCCACCCTGGCCGGTCATCGCCTGGCAGGCAGTCATATAGATCTGATCCAAATCCGGGCGTTCTTCTCGATCAACCTTGATCGAAACAAAATCCTTATTGAGCAGATCAGCAACTTCCTGATCCTCAAAAGATTCTTTTTCCATGACATGACACCAGTGACAGGTTGAATAGCCGATACTCAGGAATACCGGTTTATCCTCATCCTTAGCCTTTTGAAAAGCCTCTTCTCCCCATGGATACCAATCGACCGGATTATGGGCATGCTGCAGAAGATAAGGTGAGTTTTCATCAATCAGGCGATTTGCTTTCTTTTCATCATTCCTGTTCATTAATTTCATCTCCTAGTTTAGTATTGTATATTATTTCTATTAGTTTAGTATATTATAGCACAATTTCATTGATAAATAAAACAATGTTCATCACCAGTTAAACATACCGTCACATTCAGCAAGCAAACCGGTTCCGAACAATCCGAATGCCGGACCAATCAGGCTAATAGAATAATGCACCTGCCCATTATATAGGCTGCCTGCTCCATAATCAAACTAACAAACAATATTTTTAATAAAATCTTAACATTTGTCCCATGAAACTGCCGATCATGCTGGTTATACTGAGAATGCAAGGTTAAAAAATTAAACTAAGGAGGAATAGAGAAATGAAAAAGACATTTATTGTCATAGCAGTACTAACAATAGTTTTGCTAACCCTATCTTCGGTAACCCTTGCCTTCGGGGAACATGGTCGGGGTCCTGCCAATCATGAGACCTGCGTGCTGGATTACCTGTCGGAGGAAGAACAAACCCGGTTTATGGCCGTTATTAGTGAGTTTCAGGAGATTATGCTTGAGCTTCGCGAAAAAATGCATGAACTGAGAGAAGAAGGCAACTTCGAAGCTTTCCAGGAAGTCAAGGAAGCACGATTTGCCGCAATGGAAGAAAAACAGGAAGAATTGAGCAAAATAGTGCCCGCAGAATTAAGCGAACGTTTTGAAAGCCGGGGACGAAATAACCGCAATACCAATTGGGAAAAAGGAAGCGGCCGATTTAACCAGCAACATAAATCCGGTCAATAAGGGATAAACAGCCGGTCGCAACCAAACAACAGCAAGTGACCTAACCAATCTGTGCCGACCGGCTGTTAAGGGCAAACGCCCCCGGGCAGAGCCGGGGTTAAACCCGGGCTCTGCTCGCGGGCTTCATATAGATTATATCCACGGGGGTGGGTTACCCCGTGGATTTCTGATCTATACTTGTTATTACATTCCGGTTATGTATACAATTAGACATAATTAAAGGAGCTTAAACCATGGCTGTTATCTGGGTAGTCGACGACGAAGAAAATATTCGCAACCTGATCAGACGATACCTTGAAAAAGAGGCATATACTGTTCGCACTTTTGCTTCGGCTGAAGAACTAGGAAATGCCCTGGTCAGCAGTCTGCCAGATATGTTTATTCTCGATATCATGCTGCCGGGAACAGACGGCCTGGCCCTTTGCCGCAGCATCCGAGAAAACTATGACCTGCCCATAATCTTTGTATCAGCACGCGGCGAAGAATTTGATCGGGTCCTTGGTCTGGAACTCGGCGGCGATGACTACCTGGCCAAACCGTTCAGCCCCCGTGAGCTGATCATCCGGGTAAAAAATATCTTCCGGCGTATTCAAACCATAGACAATCATGATCAAAAAATAGTCCATAATAATACCATGATCGACCCTCAAAAAAGAATAATAACCATCAACGGTGAAGAAGTTAATTTCACAGGAAAAGAATTCGATCTTTTCCTTCTGCTGGCCCGTTCTCCCAACCGTCCATTCAGCAGGCAGGTTATGTTGGAAAAAGTATGGGGTTTTGATTATGATGGAGAAGAAAGGGCGGTTGACGATACGGTTAAACGAATCCGTAAAAAAATACGCGAGAAAGGAGCCCTNCCGGCACTAAGCACGGTTTGGGGTTACGGATACAAACTGGATGTTTAAACGCATATTTACAGGTTACCTGGCTGTTCTGGTCATATCTTTTACTGTTTTAGCCCTGGCTTTCAGCCTTACTGTTCGCTATTACCTGATTACCGATACGGTGCAAAGCCTCTACCGGGTGGCAGAAACCCTGTCAGCCTCCGCTGTGGTCGACAGACGCATGCACGGCAGCAGTCAGATGCGAGGAGCTTTTTTTGATCTGGCAAATCGCATCGCTTATGCTGACTATGTACTGATCAAACCTGACGGAACCATTCTTGACAGCAGTGATCTGGAGGTTTACCCACCTGGCGCTAAAATGCTCAATGAAACATTTATGGATTTGGCATTCAGTAATGAAAGCAGCGAAAGCATTGTTGAAAGGGACCGGGTAGCTGTCTCTTTTCCGGTCATTAGGGGCAGTGATCGGGAAGAAGCCGCCCTGGTCCTCTACTCCCAGCTTGACATGCTTACCCAGCTAAACCGCAGCATTATGGGGATCCTGGGCTTTGCGGTGCTGGTGGGTATAATTGTTTCAGTTTTATCCGGTTTTTTTGTTACCCGGCTTGTAGTCGGCCCCCTCCAGCAGCTTAAAAGCAAGGCCAATCAACTGGCCCGGCGGGAGTTTAGCGAAAAACTTGAGATTAACACCGGTGACGAAATTGAAGAACTGGCCGATACTTTTAATGAAATGGCCGGCCAGCTGGCTGATTACGATCTCTCCCAGAAAGATTTTTTCCAAAAAGCTTCCCACGAGCTTAAAACCCCATTAATGTCAATCCAGGGCTATGCCGAAGCATTAAAAGATGGCATCATACCAGAAGATGAAAATGAACAGGTTCTTGATATAATCATCAGGGAATCAGGACATATGAAAGCCCTGGTCGATCAGTTTATCTACCTGTCCAAGATGGAAACAGTTAGAGAATACTACAAATTTGAACCGGTGGCCTTAGATGAAGCGATAAAAGAAGCAGTAGATGCTGTAAACAGTCTGGCCCTGGAAAAAGGGCTCAGTATTAAAACTTCGATCACTCCCGGCAATAATGTGATCGAGGGTGACCCGGAAAAGATTCACCGCCTGCTGCTGAACATTTTAAGCAATGCCCTGCACTATGCGCATAAAAAAGTCTCTGTTTACATTAATAATCGCAAAATAGTGGTGGAAGACGACGGGCCGGGGTTTGACAGCAAAAATTTAGAAAAAATATTCGATCCCTTTTTCCATGAGAATAACAACGGGGGCACCGGGCTGGGCCTGGCTATTTCCCGGGCAATAGTAGAAAAACACAGCGGTACTATTAATGTTAACAACAAACCCGGCGGCGGAGCCAGAATATCGATCAGCTTCCCGGAATAATTATTCAGGTTACTATAAACAAACTACTGATAACAGTTTAGTTTCTACCAACACCCGGAGCGGATTTTTAATTGCCTGCAGCCTGACCAGGATCGACATCATCCTTTATGATTTTCTACTTTTTGACTTTTTCTGACGGGCCGTTTTCACCTATTTCCGGTGATCTAGGGGCCGGCACTTCACCATAAGATCTTTTTCTAACCGGGGTTCCCTCTACTATATTGTAGAGATCCCTGCGGCGATCCTTGAGATGGGTGACTGTGCCGGTGACCCGGTTGCGGCGCAAGATTTCAAGATCAACTTCACCAATGACAACGGTTTCAATATTAGCGCTGCATTCGCCGACAATACCATCACGGGAGAAGGGGAAATCCGAGGGAGAAAATATACCCGACTGGGCATACATGGTATCACTGCGCAGTACGTGGGTCAGGTTACCTACTGTACCGGAGATAACGGTATATACTTCGTTTTCGATAGCACGGGCCTGGGCACAGTAACGCACGCGCAGGTAGCCCTGGCGGTCATCAGTACAAAAGGGTGTAAATATAATGCGTGCACCGCGATCGACAGCCATGCGGCAGAGCTCAGGAAACTGGGTATCATAACAAATCAGGATGGCAACTTTCCCGCAGTCGGTATCGAAAACATTCAGCTCACTGCCCTGCTGGATAGCCCACCACTTTCGTTCATCCGGAGTAATGTGTATTTTATACTGCCGGTCGATGGTGCCATCGCGATGAAATAAAAAACTGACATTGTAGAGAAGCTCATTTTCCTCGACAAAATGCGAGCCGCCGATGATATTAACATTGTACTTTACTGCCAGCATACTAAATAGCTTAATATAGTCTTCGGTATATTCCGCAAGGCGGCGAACCTGTTTGCCGGGGATANTTTCATCCAGGAAAGAAAGCAGCTGGATGGTAAATGTTTCGGGGAAAACAACAAAGTCGGAATTATCCAGGGCGGCCACATCGACAAAGTACTCACACTGGCTGGCAAAATCATCGAATGAATCAATTTTTTTAAGCATATACTGCACAGCACAGATACGAACCGGGAAAGCACGCAGGTAAAGGCGCTTGGAACCGGGCAAATAATCGACGTTGCTCCATTCAAGTAAAACAGCATATTTCCGGGAGGCCTGGTCATCATCGAGATAATTGGGATTAACCCATTTTAACTTAAAACCGCTTACAAGTTGAAAGCTAAGAACAGGATCGTAAATTTTTTGTTGAATGACCTGCCTTACATATTCGTTGGCCGACATCTGGTCGGCATACTTATGATAGTAGGGAATACGTCCTCCGACAAGAAAACTTTTCAGGTTAAAGCGCCNGGTCAGTTCTTTACGCGCCTCATAAATACGGGAACCAATATGCAAGCGGCGAAAGTCGGGATGAACCATGATCGAAATACCGTACAGATGCATACCTTCAGGATCGTGGTTGGTAATATAGCCATCATCAGTGATTTCATCATAAGTATGCCGGTCTTCGTATTCATTGAAATCGATAATCAGGCTGGAAGAGGCCCCAATGATCCTGCCATCATATTCAACACACAACTGTCCTTCGGGAAATATTACAATATGGCTCTTTAGCTGTTCTTTAGTCCAGGGATCCATGTTCGGAAAACAAATCTTGCTTAGCTCGACAATATCATCTATATCTCGTTCTTCCACCTGGCGGATCACCAGTTTCTTTTCAATTTTGGACAGGTCAATCTTGTCAGACAAAACTTGATACCTCCTGCAATTAAAGCTGCCACCGGCCCTGGTTTGTGACAACCCGGTATACTTTACTTGCCTACCAGCATAAATGCCTGCTATTTATCCTTCTGAGGAGAAGGATAAACAGGGCCGGGATTATATTCAACACTGGGTCGGGCGGTGCGCGGTTGTGGAAACATGCTCATCAGGCTGTAAATTTCGCCAGGCATATCAGTGTTAATATTAAGACCCATTTCAGCAATTTCTTTGACATCAATCGGGTAGTCGTGGGTCCAGGTACCCTGGCTAAGCAGATTGGCAGTTTTTTCAGCCTGATCTTCATCCATGTGTTTACTGAGTAAACCCTTGACGGTTACCTTTATCTGGCGCAGGGATTTGGCGGCAACATCAGCTAAAATAACCGTTTGATCATCGATATCTTTCATCTCTTTTGACTCCATCACCTTGATCAACGATGCAGCCGGGTACTGGCCCAGCTGGGGATCCAGTGGACCGAGAACGGCGTTTTCATCCATAACCAGTTCATCGGCAGCCATGGCCACCAGGGTCCCGCCAGACATGGCATAATAAGGCACAAATACTGTTACCTTGCCCGGATGACGCAGAAGTGCCTCGGCTATCTGTTCCGACGCCAGAACCAATCCGCCAGGAGTGTGGAGGATCAAATCAATAGGCACATCCTTGTCGGTCAGACGTATGGCTGTTAAAACCTGTTCGGAATCTTCAATGTTAATAAAACGGGTCAGGGGGATGCCAAGCAGGTTCAAAGCCTCCTGGCGGTGTATAAGGGTAATCACCCGGCTGCCCCTTTTCCGCTCGAGTTCAACCATTTTACGCGTGCGTGCAGAACGCAGCATCTGCTGCTGAAAATAGGGCGTTAAGGCCACTAAGATTATAAACAACCAAAAAAACTGTGATAACAATTCCATTGCTAATCCTCCTTACTCCCATTAATGCCAGGGAGACGGGGTTTCTGGCTCCCCTGATTCTATGACAAACTTTTTAACAATAGTCGCGCCAACACTCCCAGAAGGGATCGGCCCGGTATACCCGTTTGGGACGCATGAATAGAATTAGAACCAGCCCAAGGATAAAACCACCAATATGGGCCCACCAGGCAACACCTGGCAATTCAAAAAGGGCATAAACAAATTGAATTAGTGCCCAGTAACCAAGATAAATCGGGGCAGGCAGCCAAAAGAAAAAGAAAAATAAGGGTGGAATAATGGTCAAAACACGAGCCCGTGGAAACAAGATCAGGTAAGCACCGAGAAGTCCGGATACCGCCCCCGATGCACCAACCATTGGGATAGTACTGTCCGGCATGAAAAAACCCTGCATCAAGGCAGCGGCAATCCCGGACAGCAGATATAAAAGCATAAAACGCCTGAACCCAAGCCGGCCTTCAACGGCAGGGCCAAAAACCCATATAAACCACATATTGCCAAGTAAATGTGAAAATGATCCATGCACGAACATGCTGCTAAAAATAGTCCAGAACTCTCCTGCAGGATTCTCAAAAAAAGCAGCCGGTATGAAACCCACGGCATAAAAAAACTCGGGGAAAACCTCTACACCTAAGGAAAGTTGATAAAAATAAACGAAGCCGTTTAAAACGATCAAACCAATAGTGGCAATAATCGTCCCGTGATAGGTGATTGTGTCACGCAAGGGAAACATTAAACGAAAAAGCCGCCTCTCTGCCGGCTGGTTTAAAACCGGACGGGTTAAATTATATCATATTTTCATAATGCTTTCACATGACCATTACATGCAAGCTGAAGCCGGGGAATTAAACACACTGTAATGATAATCCAGGGACTGCAAAGGAATAAGTTAAGGGCCTGGTAAAATATAACATTCCTACCAGGCAGCTCTTAACCTGCATTAATCTATTATTAATGCTATAATTAAGACATGATTTTTCAAGAGATAGTCGCGGCATTGCTTCTTTTCGGGCTTGGATTATGCGGTTGGTTTATATTTTCCAGGGTTAATTTGCCCGCTGCCCACGTGCTTGGTCCGATGATCTTAATCGGGACCCTTCGTGCCTTACAGGTAGNTTTACCACCTTCACCCGACTTTATATTTCCGGCAGTGCAGATCATCATCGGCATTTTTGTCGGATCNATGCTGAACAAAGCAGCGTTGAAAGAATTAAGGCAGATGACTGTTTCAGCTTTAATTATTATCCTCTGGACCCTGTCGGTTATTTTTGTTATCGGATTTTTCCTGGCCCGTTTCTCCGTAATGGACCTGTATACAGCCATGCTTTCTGCCAGTATGGGAGGACTGCCTGAAGTTATGGTTATCGCCCTGGCCTCGAATGCCAGTGTGGCTGTAATAATGGTAATGCAGCTGATTCGCATGTTCGGTACGGTGACAATCTTTCCAATAATACTTGAAAAAGTAGAAAAAAGAGCNCATGGGAAAAGCAATTATACTGCTGCAGATCATTATCAGGATTCTGAAAAAGCAGCCGAACAGGATAAAAGCAGTCAAACAGAACAAACACCGGTAAAAGCCTTGCCAGTCCAGGCTAAAATCAGCCAGGTATTAAGCCGGGAATCTTTGCATGGTTACCTCAGGCTTCTGCGGGAATCATGGAAACGGATTCTAAGAACCCTGGTGGTGGCAGCCAGCGGTGGCCTGCTGCTTCAAAGCCTGGGGGTTCCCGCAGGCATGATGGTTGGTTCAACCATATTTATTGCCACCGCTTCAATACTTGGCATACCAACCAGTAAGCTTCCGCAGCGCCTGCTTTATTTTTTACTGGTTTTTATCGGGATTTACATTGCTGACAATATAACAGTAGAAACAATCTCCACTATGGCTAATGCCGCTTTTTTAATACCAATTCTGCTCGCCACCGCAGTCATGTTCGCCAGTTCTTTCGGTGTGGCCTGGCTTATCTACCGCATAACAGGCTGGGATTTCCCAACCAGTTTCCTGGCAGCTGCCCCGGCCGGTTTTACAGTGATGACGATCCTGGCCATTAAACACGGCCGCGATCCCCTGAAAGTATCCATGCTGCACCTGTGCCGCCTGCTCTCGATTAAACTTTTCCTGCCTTTTGTCTTTATGTGGCTGCTCTAATCTGTAATTGAGATTGCCATAGTATAATTCTACTGCTTTAACCCCCTGTATCAAAAGCTGTAAATGAATTACTGACAGTACAAACTAACAGCACAATCGTACCTTACCTGCCGACCCTTCCTCCCTGCTTACCGCCTTTTTAGAATATTTACTCTTATTGAAGCTGGCAGGATTTCTGTGAGGGGATCGAGAAAATATTCACTTGGATATAAATGAGTAAATATATAGTTTGCAACAGACTGGATTTTAAAGATGAACAATACTATTGAAAAAGTAATTCTCTTGAATGGAGGGAAGGAATTGCAGGAACAAACCAGTAAGGCTTTATCAGCTTTTGAAGGAAAACGCAGCGAAGTGATCCCCATGCTGCAGGCGGTCCAAAACGAAATCGGCTACCTGCCAGAAGAAGCGATCCGCGAAATTGCCGACCTGATCGGGATGCCGGAAAGCAAGGTTTACGGAACCGCCACTTTTTATTCACAGTTTTATTTCAGTCCCCGCGGTGAACGGACAGTAAAAGTTTGCCTCGGTACTGCCTGCCATGTCCGGGGCGGCATGCTGGTCATGGAGGCCCTGGAACGTGAAATGGGCATCAAGTCCGGCGAAACCACCGAGGATTTCAAGTTCAGCCTTGAGCGGGTTAACTGCGTCGGTTCATGCGCTCTTGCCCCCGTGGTTATGGTTGACGACGATGTTTTCGGGCGGGTTGAATCGAAGGAGGCAAAGGAGGTTCTAAAACAAAGTGACCCAGAAGTTTGATCAGATCGAAAAAGAAGCCCGGGAAGCCTGGGAAAAATCCGAGAACAGTAACACCCCCCATATCTACATCGGTTGTGCCACCTGCGGTAACGCTACCGGAGCCCAATCGGTGGTAAAAACCATTAAAAATAAGCTTGATGAGAAAAATATCGACGCCGTGGTTAAAGAAGTCGGCTGTATCGGGATGTGTTTTGCCGAAGTGCTGGTTGATGTAATCAAACCGGGCCATCCCCGCATTTCTTATCATGGAGTCACCCCCGAAACAGCAGAAGAGATCGTGGAAAGCTACCTGGTCAATGACGATCACCGCCCCGACCTGGCCCTCGGATATTTCGGCGAAGGCGGACCCGATGATGTTGAGCACATTGAAAGCGGCGATGTTTTCAAAAACCAAAGGCGGGTTATCTTAAAAAATTGCGGAATTATTGACCCCGAAAATATTAATGAATATATCGTTCATGGCGGCTACAGGGGCCTGGCTGAGATTATCGGGAGAAAGCAGGAAGAAATTATTGATATCCTAAAAGATTCCGGACTGCGCGGCCGCGGCGGCGCCGGATTTCCTACCGGTCGGAAGTGGGAGTCATGCCTGCGCCCGCAGGCAGACCAGAAGTACGTAATCTGTAATGCCGACGAGGGCGACCCGGGAGCTTTCATGGACCGTTCGGTTTTGGAAGGTGATCCCCACTCGGTAATCGAGGGTATGATTATCGCCGGTTATGCCATCGGCTCATCCAAGGGTTATTTTTACGTGCGCGCGGAGTATCCGCTGGCCATTAAACGTCTGCGTAAAGCAATTGAACAGGCCAAAGAGAAAAACCTGCTCGGGGATAATATCCTGGGCAGCGATTTTAGTTTCGATTTGGAAATCTTCCAGGGCGCCGGTGCTTTTGTCTGCGGCGAGTCTACAGCCCTGGTCATGTCAATCGAAGGTAACCGGGGCTGGCCAAAACCCCTGCCGCGCCCACGGACTACAGAGGAAGGTTTGTGGGGTAAACCGACCCTGCTAAACAATGTAAAAACTTTTTCAGTTGTGCCCCAGATCTTAAGCAATGGCGCTGACTGGTTCAAGGACATCGGCACCGAGGGCAGCCCGGGGACAGCCGTTTTTGCTCTGACCGGCAAGATCAAACGCAGCGGTTTGATCGAAGTGCCCATGGGCATTGAGCTGGGCAAAATCATCCGGGAAATCGGCGGCGGTATATTAGACGATAAAAAATTTAAGGCCGTTCAAACCGGCGGACCCTCAGGTGGCTGCCTGCCCGAAGATAAACTGGACCTGGCTGTTGATTTCGATACCCTGGTCAAAGCCGGTTCGATGATGGGCTCGGGTGGTATGGTGGTTATCGATGAATCAACCTGCATGGTCGACGTTGCCCGCTACTTCCTTGACTTTACCTTCGAAGAATCCTGCGGACAGTGTGTTCCCTGCCGCCAGGGTACCCAGCAAATGCTCGAGGTGTTAAACGACATCTGCGAGGGTCGCGGACGCGAAGGAGATATCGAACACCTGTTGGAACTGGGCGATTCGATTATCAAGGGCTCCATCTGCGGGTTGGGCCAGACTGCGCCGAACCCGGTTTTGAGCACGGTCCAATATTTTAGAGATGAGTACGAAGCACACATTAAAGACAAGGCCTGTCCGGCCCTGGTTTGCAAAAACCTGATCATATTCCAGATTGATGAAGAAAAATGCTCCGCCTGCGGGCGCTGCCGTAAGGCCTGCCCGGTAGAGGCGATCAGCGGCGAGAAGAAAGTGCCGCATAAGATAGATCAGAGCAAGTGCACCAAATGCGGGATCTGCTTCTCGGAATGCCCGGAGCGTTTCAGCGCTGTAGAGCGTCTGACCGGCAAAGAAAAACTGGCTGCTGTAAGCGGAAAGGAAGGTTAATCGATGCTAAAACTAAACATCAACGGTTTAGAAATTGAAGTCGAAAAGGGAACAACCGTATTAGAAGCGGCAGAAAAAGCCGGGATCTACATTCCTACCCTCTGCTATCACCCTGATCTTCCCACCTTTGGCGGCTGCCGGGTTTGCATGGTCGATGCAGACAGTAAAATCGTCACTGCCTGCCGAGCACCGGTTACAGACGGTATGGTCGTCAAAACAGATACTGAAGATGTACGCAAATTACGCCTGACTAATGTCGAGCTGATCCTGGCCAGCCACAACCAGGACTGCCAGAGCTGTTCACGGAATAACAGCTGTAAGCTGCAGGAGGTCAGCGCCTTTGTGGGCATTAATCCCGAGCGGATGAAACGTATCAGGCGATCGGTAGAAGAAGTGCCTGTTGACGTCAGCAACCCCTTCTTCCATCGTGATCACACTAAATGTATATTATGCGGCATCTGTATCCGCACCTGTGAGGAAATCAACGGAGTAGAAGCCATTGATTTTGCCTTCCGGGGTTTTCACACCAGGGTTTCTGTTTTGGGCGACAAACCACTGAAAGACTCGAAATGCGAGTCCTGCGGTGAATGCCTGGTTCGCTGCCCGACCGGCTCCCTTTTCCTGGCTGAACCGGAATTTCCTGAAAGAGAGGTAGAAAGTGTTTGCACCTACTGCGGNGTAGGCTGCGGTATTAAACTGGGTGTGCGCGGCGAAAAAGTAGTCAAGGTCACCGGAAACAAAGATAACACGGTCAACCGCGGCGACCTCTGTGTTAAGGGACGGTTTGGATTCGACTTTATCAACCACCCCGACCGTCTGACCACTCCCCTGGTAAAGAAAAACGGTAAGTTTGAGGAAACTTCATGGGATGAAGCCCTGGACTTTATAGCAGACAAGATGAGTGATATAAAAGCAAAACACGGCGCTGATGCCCTGGCTGCAATCAGCTCAGCCCGCTGCACCACTGAAGAAAACTACCTGTTCCAAAAATTGATGCGCAGCATGGGCACCAATAATATTGATCACTGCGCCCGACTCTGACACGCACCAACAGTAGCCGGTCTGGCTACAGTATTCGGTGGCGGAGCAATGACCAACAGTATTGATGATATAGCCGAAACGAAAACATTCTTTATCATTGGCTCCAATACGACAGAGACCCACCCGGTAATCAGCTACCGGATCCGCAGAGCGGTTAAAAACGGGGCGAGCCTGATTGTGGCTGATCCCAGGCGGATAAAAATTGCCGAAAATGCCGATGTCTTCTTGCAGCTGCGTCCAGGAACCAACACCGCTCTTATCCAGGGAATGGCCAAGGTCATTTTAGATGAAAAACTCTATGACGAAACATTTATCAAAGAACGGACTGAAGGATTTGAAGATTATGCCGAGGAGATCCGTAAGGTCGATGTGAATGAAATGGCTAACATTACCGGTGTACCGGCTGAGAAAATTGTCGAAGCAGCAAGGCTTTATGCCCAAAGCGATCCGGCAGCTATACTCTACACCATGGGCATTACCCAGCATTCAAGCGGTACTGATAACGTGCTGGCACTGGCCGGTCTGGCCACCCTTACCGGAAACCTGGGCAAGCGGGGCGCAGGCGTTAATCCGCTGCGCGGTCAGAACAACGTTCAGGGAGCCTGTGATGTGGGCGCACTGCCCAATGTTTTTCCCGGCTACCAACCGGTCAGCTCGCCGGAAGCAAATAAAAAGTTTTCGGAAGCTTACGGTGCAGAGATACCGGACAAGCCGGGGATGCAGATGACCAAGATGTTCACTGCNGCTCTTGATGGAGATATTAAAGGTTTATACATAATGGGTGAAAACCCGGCGGTAAGCGAACCGGATATCTGTAAGATCACAAATGCCTTAGGTAAGCTGGAACTGGTTGTAGTTCAGGACCTCTTTTTCACCGAAACAGCTGAATTTGCCGATGTTGTCCTCCCGGCAGCATCATTTGCCGAAAAAGAAGGCACTTTTGTCAATACCGAAAGACGGATCCAGCGGAACCGAAAAGCAATTAATGCTCCCTGGTATAGCCAGAAGCGATTTTGATATTTTCTGTGATTTGGGTCAAAGGTTAGGCCTCAAGGGTTTCCAATTCTCTGATCCCGGNGAGGCAATGAAAGAAATTACCGATCTCAACCCAAAGTGGAAAGGGATCACCTACGAAAGACTTGAAAAAGGCGGAATCAGCTGGCCCTGCCCGGATGAAAACCACCCCGGGACACCAATACTTTATGGCGAGAAATTCCTGCGCGAAAATGGCAAAGCCCTGTTTAAAGCGGTGAAATACAAACCACCCCAGGAAAACCCGGATGAAGATTATCCCCTGATCCTGACCACCGGAAGGTCGCTCTACCATTATCATACCGGCACAATGACCCGCCGTTCAAATGGCTTGAGCGAACTCTATGATACGGAAAGGGTTATGATCAGCAAACAGGACGCCGAACGACTGGAACTTGTCGAAAACGACAGGGTGCGCATTACTTCCCGGCGTGGTGAGGTTACAGCCGGAGTAACCCCGGTTTCAGATTTAAAGGAAGGCACGGTTTTTATGACCTTCCATTTTGCCGAAACCTGTGCCAACCAGCTGACCAGTACCGAACTGGATCCCGTTTCCGGCATTCCGGAATTAAAAGTATGTGCCGTAAACATAGAAAAAATCTAAACAGGTTACATAAGGTTACGATATTTAATAAAAAAACAGGTTGTCAGGCAGATCTTTTGCCTGACAATTCTTTTTTGGCAGGGTCCCGAAATAATCCTTTAAAATTTACTTACATAAACAGTCTTTCCTTAAATAAGTTGTGCCAGGGCAGGCTGGACAGCACCTATTTATAAGAGTATCATGAACAGGAACAAGGTTTTTCTGAAAGGATTGAACGGTGCCATGCCAGACTGGGTTCATCCAATTATTTACATTGCCGTAATGGCAGCAGCTGTATACCTGGCCCTTTATTACACCCAGAACCTGTTAGGATTATTACTGGGCCTTGGTTTTGGTCATTTTTTAGCAGCTGCAATAGTCAAAAATATTCCCGGCTTCTGGGGCAGTTGAAGATGACCATGCCGAAAAAAATTGTAACGGATAATTTGAATCTGTCAGNCAACATATATGATAATTATAATAATATGATATAATATAATATAAACTTAAAGGAGGAAATCCAATGCTATCTGAAAAATTACTGTCCAAGCTAAACGAGCAGATCACTCATGAATTCTATTCTGCCCATTATTACCTGGCCATGGCTGCTTATTTTACAAAAGAAGATCTCGACGGTTTTGCCAATTTTTTCATTGTCCAGGCCGAGGAAGAACGTTCTCACGCCATGAAGTTCTTTGATTTTATCAACGACCAGGGACAAGAGGCAATTATTACCGGTTTTAAAGATCCGAAGCGCGACTTCAAATCAACTGAAGAAATTTTCACTCTCGCCCTTGAGCATGAAAAACTGGTCAGCAGCCTGATTAATGATCTTATGGCCCAGGCTCAGGAAGATAAACACTACCCCAGCATCAGCTTTTTGCAGTGGTTCATCGATGAACAGGTTGAAGAAGAAGCCAGTATGAGCAAGCTTTTAAGCAAAGTCCAGCGGGTGGGCGAAAAAGGCCATGGCATCTTAATGCTTGACAAGGAACTTGCCGCCAGAACTTTTACCCCCGAAGCCGGGTAAAGCACTAATATGCAAATCAATCAACAAAAAAAGCCCTTCAACAGGTTAAACCGGTTGAGGGGCTTTTCTCTCAAAATAAATAAAGGTTAAAAAGATGATCCAGGCAAACAGTCGCTGTTTATTTACTCTTCCACTCAAAGGATATCCTGGTTATTCGACCATCAGGAAAGCGTAGCGGTTCATTTCCTGGTCATAGCTGTGCAGCACCTCGATGGGATAACCGACACTGCGGACCGTGGAAAACACATCAACAGCCAGGGATTCCGGACCGGGACGGGAGTCTTCCTTGTTAAGGCAGGACTCTCTTTCTCCACTGCAATTCTCACAAAGTCGGCATTCATCCATGAAAAGCATGAAAGCTTTATGGTAGCCGGACCAAAAGACTTCTCTTTCTATTTTTAGCAATTCCCGGCAGATCTCTTTACTCCAGGGCACCCGGTCTTCAGGGCGGGCCATTTTCCCGGTGATATGAAAAATCACTACATCACTGTATTCCTTAAAAAAAGCACGGCATTCTTCAACAGACGGCACCTGCGGTGGACAAGAGCCTTTTTTCCCGTAGCTGCTGCAGCCAAAGGTGCACTTGAAGCGCACCCAGTGGGACACTATTATTTGAGATGCTTTTATCCAGCGGTAATCTGTAAAGTTGTAACGGTCAAAAATTTTTTCGAGACTGCTGTGATCTGGAATTGTTTCTTCCTCCCTGTCCGGTCAAGTTTACAACAATGAATACGGTAATCTCAGCCCCTTATATATTCGTCAATGCAAATCCATATCCTGCCAGGCTGCAGAAAATTGTTGACTGCCTGAATCTTTCTTGATTGCATTCAACATTTTGTTCTATAATGTTGCTATGTAAAGGAGGAGAAATCGGAATGAAGATGATGAAAGGAATGCTCATTGCCCTGGCGCCGGTTACAATTTTTGCCGTATATTCTTTCCGCCTTAATGCGGTGCTCTTAATTTTGGTTAGCGTGGCTGCTGCGACAGCTTCAGAAGCCCTGTACCAGTACTTAACAAAGAAACCAATCAAGATAAAAGACTTAAGCGCCGTAGTAACCGGTCTGCTGCTGGCCCTGACCGTCTCGCCTTCACTGCCACTTTATGTGGTGGCAGTCGGTGCGGTTTTTGGAATTGTAATCGGCAAACAACTCTTCGGCGGTTACGGAAAAAATATTTTCAACCCCGCTCTTTTTGGCCGCCTGTTTATTATCTATGCTTTTCCGGGTACTATGAATCCCTGGTTAACACCGGTAGATGGTGTGGCCACAGCCACTCCACTGCAGATTTTAAGCAGTGCTGGAACATTAACCCCCTTGCAGGATCTTTTCTTAGGGACCATACCGGGGAGCCTGGGAGAAACTTCGGCCCTTCTGCTTTTAATCGGAGCAGCCTGGCTAATCTATAACCGTTTTGCAAACTGGCGTATTCCAGTTAGCTGCCTGGCTGCAGTTATGATCATTTGCCTGTTGACCGGCCAGAATATTCTGTTTCACCTGTTTTCCGGAAGCCTGCTCCTGGGTGCATTTTTCATGGCCACCGACCCGGTCAGTTCACCAAAAACTCAGATCGGACGCTATATATTCGGTTTCGGAGTCGGCTTAATCATCATGGCCATGCGCCTGTGGGGGTGGCTTCCCGAGGGAACCACTTTTGCCATTATCGGTATGAACTTACTAGTTCCCCTTATAAATCGCTATACCAGGCCGCGACCTAAACCAAAAGCCGCATAAAAACTGCCGGGCTGAATGATTAAAGCCCGGGATTTTTTTAAATGCCTGTATGCTTGCAGGTAAAATCCATGGGTTGAATTGCACAAACTGTACTGGAATATTTCCGCTTTTTGAGGCAGTAAATTGGACCGGCATTACTTCATAAAGTCAGCATCAATCTGCAGATATCTTCTCCAGTAAAATTTCTATCTCTCTGACATCAACAGCCAATCCCTTTACCTCTGAAGGATCACTGCTGCGCAGGGTGGCAAAAATCACCCCCACAACCTCACCCTGATCATTGAAAAGCGGGCTTCCGCTGCTGCCGGGATAAATTGCGGCCTGGATCACCAGGTATGGTACTCTATGTCCGGTAGGATGCTCCGAGTATCCGATCATTTGCCCCTTATTGGCAACCCGCGAAAACTGGAGAGGATTACCGATTACCAGCAGTTCATCGCCGGGCTGGGCCGGCTGTTCAGACAACTGCACATCCGGCAGATCTTCTCCATCGATTTTTATTACTGCCAGATCAACATGTTCAGACACATACCAATCTTCAGCAATGAAAGCGCCCCGGCCGGAAAAAGTAACCCTGATCAATGCAGCATCTTCAACCAGGTGGCGGTTGGTAACAACCAGTCCTTCGGTGGCTATGTTAAAACCACTGCCACGCCTTTGACCTCCCGGCCCCCTTGAAATAGAATTGACGTAAAGCCCGACTACAGCCTGTCTTGATTCCTGGACCATCGGATCATCAGACAAAGCCCAGGATTCCTGAAGAAATGCCAGTGATGGACCGGCAAAAACAAATAACCACCGGCCAGTCACAGTAAAAAGGAAAATCAAAGCCAGGACAAGGGCGACCGATCCCCTAATCAAGCGCCGGGACCTGGATAAGGCAGCATGATCCAGATCAAGTTCATTTTCTTCTTCATATTTACGGTTGATCTCTTCAATCAGATCGAGATTGCGATCATCCTTATCTTTTTCTTTATCTTTACGTTTAACTTTTTTCACTCCTTAATCATTGGATACTTCTATTCTTTTTTAAAAAAGTAACCTGCTGCTTTGCTTACCCTTTACACCAGCTGTCATTGTCCTCTTCGTCCATGGGAGTTATAATTAAACTACAAGTTAAAATATCAAGAGAGGTGAACGGCTGTTATGGGTGTATGCCGGATAATCGGACATCCTCATGGTACAGCCGGCCAGGGATCTTGAAAAAATCCAATGACAGGCAGCCTTCTGAATCACGGGAAAAGAAAGCTTTAAAGAAAAAGATCCACCGGGCCCTGCTGGAAGCCAGAAACGCCCAGCATAACGGAGACCACGAGGCAGCCCGGGAAATAGTGCGTCAGATGATGGCCGAAGCTGCTCCCGCAGCCTACCGGGCCAGCCTTGAAGGCGGCTTTAACTGGGTGGTTGAAGCATTAAAACCGCTTGATGAGCTGATGCTGCCCGATGATAATAATCATGATCATTAACCTTTTATCGAGCACTGCCCTGTCCAGAAAATCTGTTTCTAAACCCTCTTTGCGGTAGACCCGGGATTTAAACAGCCATAATCAGTGCTACCACAAATGCAGCAACAATCGCCAAAATAATTGCTGCAAGAACAACAAAATAGATCACATATGCCCCTATACTTGCCCCGGTAGAAAGGTTATGACTTTCCCGTACGGCAATTACCTGCAAAACTATAACCCATACTGAAAGGCCAAAAGCAATTAAGGCACTTAAAATACTGCCCACCGTACCAAGATAAGCAGCGAAAAGAGTTACCGGGGCACTGATGATCATCGGAAAATCAGTAAACCCGTAAGCAGAAAATAGGTTCCAGTAACCACCGGTTCCTCCAAACAATCTGGCCAGAAGATGTAAAATGCCGGCAGATGCAAATAATGCTGCCACCGCAAATATCAATACCCCGATTACCAGTCCTGAGATTGGCAGGTATAAGCCTAACTCAAGCAGTGATTCTTCCACCATCCTATAGCTTTCATCACCATATATGCTGGCCAGTAAAACCAGAATGGTAACTCCCAGATAAACCAGCAAAGCCCAACCAACCGGTTTTTCCCGGGCAATTTCATTCAAAGTACTAACCGGGCGGGCCATAACCCCAAACAACCAGTCAATAATTCTGTCACTCATATTGCAATCTCCTATCTCTTTTAGATTCTTTAAAAGCTGGTCTTAAATATCAAGTCGTATAAACAGTTTTTGGCTAGCTAAACCGGCCCTAATTATAAAACTCTTACCTGATCTGGTAGCGGATATCGGGCGGAACACCATCACGCAGTTTTTCAAGCAGGATAACCCTGGGATCAGTAAAAACTTTTTCTATTGTAACAAGAACACTGTATCCATAACCGAAAAGCTGATCAAACATGGACGGAGGTGGAAACTCATAGCGTACCGGTTTTTCAAGATCATTCATTTCTGCCAGGTATTCAATCGCTTCATCAATTCCACCCAGCCGGTCGATCAGTCCTAATTCCAAGGCCTGGCTTCCCAGGAATATTTCTCCAGTCGCTGCCCGGCGCACCTCTGCCACATCCATACCCCTGCCTTCTGCTACCTCGGTAATAAACTGTTTATAGGCTTCATCGGAAAGATCCTGCATGAGTTTGCGTTCTTCCTCGGTCAGGCTTCGGCTGAACATATCCTTGTGTTCACCAGATTTGATTATTTCTACTTCAATGCCCAGCATTTCATATAGTCCTTCCATGTCCATGAAAGTGCTGATCACACCGATTGAACCGGTCATTGTTCCCGGATGAGCAACAATTCCCTGGGCCGGGGCGGAAATATAGTAGCCGCCCGAAACAGCCATATCGGCCATGGAAACCACGATCGGTTTTTCAAATTCCCTGACCATGGCAGCAATGCTCTGAGAAGCGGCAATCGAGCCTCCCGGGCTTTCTATCCTTAATACAACTCCCTTGATATTTTGGTCCTCGGCTGCTAACTGCAGCTGGTGATAGACCTGGTCGGGAGCTATACCCCCGGCAAAGAATCCACCCACTGATTCCTGGATAGCACCGGTCAGCTTGATGACCACCACCCGGTCTTCATCAACCCGTTTGGGGGCTCTACCCGGCCGGGTATCACCAAGATAAGGCAAGGCGATAACCGCAATAACCGAAATAACAATTAAAGAAATTATAAAGATTTTTTTACGGTTTTTCATCAGTAAACACTCCCGATCAATTTTTTCGCTTATATTTATTTACTTTGACAAATTATCGATAACTCCTTCATAAACCGGTTCCCGGGTATTTAAAAAAGCCGTAAAAAAGCCCTGATAAAATTCTTAACAGTTATTGTTTCCAATCAGTTTGTATGATAAAATATACATAACTGCTATGGTTATAAATTAAAGATAACCTATAAAGGGAGGCGAGCACATGGATAAAACCAGGTTAACGACAAATGCAGTCAGCTTAAAAACACTGGCTGATTACCAGGAAGGGTCGATTGTAAGTAAAGAAATAATGAAAAAAGAAAGTGGAAATGTGACTATTTTTGCTTTTGACCGCGGCCAGGGCTTAAGCGAACATACGGCACCTTTTGACGCCATGGTATGTGTTCTCGATGGATGCGGTGAAATAATTATTTCCGGAAAATCACATAAGCTACAGGAAGGTGAAATGATCATCATGCCGGCTGACCAACCGCATGCTGTAAAGGCTAATGAGCCTTTTAAAATGATGTTGATCATGATTCGTTCTTAAAAAGGGGGGTTGTTAAAATGTCATTTAAAGTCAACAACAATGTAACCTGGGTTGGCAAAATAGACTGGGAACTGCGCAAATTTCACGGTGAAGAATTGAGCACCCACAGGGGCAGCACTTACAACTCTTACCTGGTCCGGGGTGAAGAGAAAACTGTATTAATCGATACTGTCTGGGGACCTTTTGCGCATGAGTTTGTAAAAAATTTAAAGAAAGAAATCGATTTAAACGATATCGACTGCATCGTAGCCAACCATGGTGAAACAGACCACAGCGGTGCCCTGCCGGAGCTGCTTCGCGAAATACCGGGCACCCCGGTTTATTGTAGCAGGGCCGGTGTAAAATCGCTTCAGGGACAATACCACGAGGATTGGAACTTCCAGCCGGTGAAAACCGGGGACAAACTGGACCTCGGCTCTAAAGAGCTGATTTTTATCGAGGCAAAGATGCTGCACTGGCCGGACAGTATGTTTTGCTACCTAACTGAAGACAACATATTGTTTCCCAACGATGCCTTTGGCCAGCATTATGCCTCGGAGCACATGTTTAACGACCTGGTAGACCAAAACGAGTTATACGAAGAAGCAATCAAGTATTATGCCAACATTTTAACTCCTTTCAGTAAACTGGTCGCCGCCAAAATAAAAGAGGTTGTTGGCCTGGAACTGCCAGTCGATATAATCTGCCCCAGCCACGGGGTTATCTGGCGTAATAATCCAATGCAAATTGTCAACAAGTACATGGAATGGTCCGGAGATTACCAGGAAAACCAGGTAACCATAGTTTATGACACCATGTGGGATGGAACCAGGCGGGCCGCTGAGGCTATTGCCTCAGGAATCAAGGAAACAAACAAAACTATAACCATCAAGCTGTATAATGCTGCCCGTTCAGATACCAACGATATCATTAAAGAAATATTCAAGTCAAAAGGAATCGTGGTTGGATCTCCGACTATTAACAAAGGGATACTTCATTCTATTGCCGCCATTTTGGATATGGCTAAGGGTTTGAACTTCCAGCAGAAAAAAGCAGGGGCCTTTGGCTGTTATGGATGGAGCGGCGAATCGGTGAAGCTCGTTAACGAGCTGCTTAAAGAGGCGGGTTTCGAATTAATTAACCAGGATGGGCTTAAGAT
>SL_5KL_010_SEDDRAFT_10000371_pt1 | contig 29100 bp, 27 predicted proteins | sample SodLakKL_010_SED_FD_9118 | JGI IMG/M metagenome (IMG submission 9118) | reverse complement strand
GAAACCAGGGTTACCGTGCTGGGTCATATCCAGCGGGGCGGAAGCCCCAGCGCCGTAGACCGGCTGCTGGGCAGCCGCATGGGCGCTGCAGCCGTCGACCTGCTCCTGGAAGGGAAAAGCGGCCTGTTTGCGGCCCTTAAAGGCGAAAATATTGAAGAGGTGACCCTTGAAGAATGTTTCAGCAAGAGCAAGCCTTTTCCGGAAGACCTGTACGAGTTGACGCTCGATCTGGCCCGGTAAATGAAGAAGCGGGAGGAAAAAAGATGCGCCGGACAAAAATAGTTTGCACCATAGGCCCCAGTATTGAAAGCGAGGAGCAGATTGAGCGGATCATCGATGCCGGCATGGACGTGGCCCGCCTCAATCTATCGCACGGCAGCAGCGAAGACCACTACCGCCGCCTCAACCTGATCCGCAGGGCGGCTGAAGGAAAAAGAAAGACGATCGGGTTTATGGTCGATTCCAGGGGCCCCGAGGTGCGGACCGGAGACCTGGAAGAAGAGTCGGTTTATTTGGAAGAGGGCCGTGATTTTATCCTGACTACCGAGCCGGTAGCCGGCAACAGNCGCAAAGCTTCGGTGACCTATCCCGACCTGCACNTTGACCTGAAACCAGGGGCCAGGGTCCTGATCGACGATGGTTTGATCGTGCTCGAGGTCAGGGATATTTCCGGCCGTGATATCCGGTGCCGGGTTGTGCACGGTGGGGAATTGAAAAGTTACAAGGGCCTGAATACACCGGGTACGCGGATCAACCTGCCCGCCCTCGGCGACAAGGACCGGGAAGATATCAAGATGGCCATTGAAAACGAAATAGATTTTTTGGCCGCTTCTTTTACCCGAAGCGCCGACGATGTCCTGGAAATCAGGAAGTTGATTGAAAAACAGGGCGGCAAGATCATGATCCTGGCCAAGATAGAGAGCGAGGAAGGGGTAGAAAACTTTGATTCCATCCTGGAAGTAGCCGACGGAGTCATGGTAGCCAGGGGAGACCTGGGTGTGGAAATACCGCCGGAAAAAGTGCCCTTATTGCAGAAAGAGTTTATCCGCAAGTGCAACCGCCTGGGCAAACCGGTCATTACAGCAACCCAGATGCTGGACAGCATGATCCGCAATCCCCAGCCTACCCGGGCCGAAGCCAGCGATGTGGCCAATGCCATTATTGACGGCACCGATGCGGTGATGCTGTCGGGAGAAACGGCGGTGGGCCGGTTTCCAGTGGAAGCGGTGGAAACGATGGACCGTATTGCCCGGCATACCGAGCAGGGCCTGGATTATAAAAAAATCCTGGACGAGCTGAGCATGACCGTTAAAAAGACGGTTACCGACGCGATCAGCTACTCAACCTGCACCATCGCCCAGGAACTAAACGCCGATGCCATAATTACATCAACCCAATCCGGCCATACCGCCCGTATGGTGGCCAAGTACAGACCCTGGGCCCCGATCGTGGCGGTTTCTTCGCGCAGGCGGGTCGCTTCCCAGCTGACCTTAACCCGCGGGGTTTGTTCCATAATATGCCCGCCTGTCACATCGACCGATGACATGTTCAACAATGCCATCCGCACTTCCCTGGAGGAAGGGCTGATTAAAAGCGGTGATATGGTTGTTATTACGGCAGGCGTCCCGGTTGGAGTATCGGGAACAACAAATTTGCTGCGGGTAGAAACTGTGGGGGAGATTATTGTGAGAGGTACCGGTGTAGGCAAGAAAGCGGTAAGCGGCGCCGCCTTTGTGGCAGCAGATGAAAAGGATCTGAAAAATATTGCCGAAGGGCAGATCCTGATCGCGCGGATGACCGACAGCAATTACCTGCCGGCTATCGAGAAGGCGGCTGCCCTGGTTACCGAGGAAGGCGGCCTTACTTCGCACGGGGCCATTGTGGCCATAAATTATGGCAAGCCGGCCGTGGTCGGCGTGGAAAGGGCCACGGAACTGATCAAGCCCGGGGATGTCATAACTGTTGATGCCATCAGGGGGCTGATCTACCGCGGCGAAGCCAATGTGCTTTAAGAAGACTGTGTTGAAGATGGAGGGTATTCGTTGAAAAAAGATGAAACCACTGTCCGGGTCAGGTACAAGGACACAGACCAGATGGGGGTAGCTTATTATGCCAACTACCTGGTCTGGTTTGAAGTCGGGCGCACGGAGATGATGCGGAGCCTGGAACTGCCCTACCGGGAGTTCGAAAAAAGCAATATTTACTTGCCGGTCCTGAAGGTTTTTTGCGAATACAAGCAGCCGGCCCGCTACGACGACAAACTGACTGTTGTTACCCGCCTGGAAAACCTGCATAGCGTGCGCCTGGTCTTTAATTATGAAATAAGGCGCGAAGACGAGCTCCTGGCTACCGGATACACGGAGCATGCTTTTGTCAACCACAGCGGCCGGCCGGTGGTCTTGAAAAAATTCAGTCCATTTCTGTGGAACCGGCTCTGCCAGGCCCTGGATAAACCAGTTTAGGTAAGCGGAGGTTTTATGATGACATTAAATGGCGAAAAGATTGGTATAATATACCATCCTGATTACCTGCTTCATTCCCATTATAATCATCCCGAGCGAAAAGAAAGATTGGAGTATATCAATAAAGCGATAAAAGAGAAAGCGCCCCTGGACAGGTTGGACATGATCGACCCCGAACCGGCACACGTGGATGATATCGCCCTGGTCCACGACCGGTCTTACATTGAGTCCATCGAACAGGCCTGCCTTTCCGGCCGGGGGTCCCTGGATATGGATACTTATATCGTCCCCGAGTCATACCGGGTGGCTTTGCTGTCAGCGGGAGGGCTCCTGAGCGGGTTGCAGTCGATAATGAACCCGAAAGAGGGAGGGCCCTTAAAAGCTTTTGCCCTGAACCGGCCCCCGGGCCACCATGCCGAAAGGAACCGGGCCATGGGATTTTGTCTTTTTAACAACGTCGCCGTTGCCGCCGCCGCAGCCAGGCGCGATTACGGGTTAAAGCGGATTGCCATCGTCGACTGGGACGTGCACCATTGCAACGGGACCCAGCACCTGTTTGAAGATGATCCCGAAGTGCTCGTGATTTCCACCCACCAGAGTCCCGCCTACCCGGGGACGGGCCGGGCGGAAGATACAGGCCGGGGCCGGGGCGAAGGATTCAATGTTAATATTCCCCTCCCGGCGGCTACGGGAGACAGTGAATACAGGCTGGCATTTGACAGCATCGTGATTCCGATCCTGGACCAGTATAAACCGGAACTGCTCATTATTTCGGCCGGCCAGGATGCCTATCACCGCGATCCGCTGGCGGGTATGTCTTTAAGCGAAAACGGCTATTACTATATGGCTGAACAGCTGGCCGGGGTGGCCGGAAGGTGGACGGGAGGCAAAATGCTGCTGGGTTTGGAAGGCGGTTACCACCTGGAAGGCCAGGCCGGGGTCATTGTCCAGGTTTTAAATGCCCTGGGTCGCTGGAACCTGCCTTTAAACGGCCCGGTGGCAGAAAGGGACCCGGTCGCTCATATCCAGAGGCGGTTGGAGCAGGTCATCGATACCCAGAAAGGTTACTGGGATCTCTAAACTGCGGCTGCCTGCGCGTGTCAAAGGACCGGTGATGGTTCAGTGCTGTTTCGCGTTCCCGCTGTCCGGTCGCCTGGGGCTGAGCAGCGGGATGTCCTGGTTGACAGGGGTTTGACATAATTGCCCTGTCCCCACTGTCAGTAGTTTTCTCCTGTTGATACTTCATCTTGCAGCACTGCGGCTGCCTGCGCGTGACTCGGGACCGTAATGGTTCAGTACTGTCACCGGGTTCCGGATGATTTACTGGTAGTCCAGCTCAACGCCACCCAGCGCTGTGTGGTAAATAACCAGACCCCCGGGGAGCTTGGGATAGAAGTAGGTGGATTTTTGGGGCATGAGCATACCCCGGCTGGCCCTTTCCAGGATTTTATCTACCGGCATGGAGCCGATGATGAAGGCTTTTTCGGCCTCGCCGCGCATGACGCTTTCCAGGGCCCGGGAAGCGTCATGGGTGTAATTCAACCGGTTCAGGTTTCGGTTGGCCCCGGCCGCCAGGGCCGGATCCAGCAGGCGTTCATGGAGAACTGTTACAGGAAGATCACCGGCAGCCGGTTTTCTCCGGGGCACCAGCAGGGCGGCGCCGGAAGGGGCAATATACCCCAGGGCCCCGCTTTCCGGGCCCAGGCGGTCCAATTCCTCCCGGAAAGCGGCCCGGTTTAATTCCTGCGGGCGACCCCGGTCCAGGAAATTGTAATTTTCTTCGATTAATCGCTCTATTAACTTATACTGCTCTTTAGCCAACCCGGAAACGAGGCGATGGGCCGGCAGCATCAGCAGGCCGGAATCGGAGGCGCCGACCAGGGTTACCAGGACATAGCCGGCCCCGGGCAGGCGGTTGAGATTGCTTTTACGGCTGTAATGAAGGGCTGTTTCGTAGCGGTGATGACCATCGGCAATAAGCACCGGTCGCCCGGCCAGGCAGGCGGTAAAGCCGGCGATTAGTTTCCGATCGTTAACCAGCCAGAGCCGGTGGTTTTGCCCCGAACTGTCGGTGGTTTCAAAAGCGGGCGGTTGGGAGACGACCTGTTCCCGGAATGAATCCATAAACGGTTCGGGATCGGGGAAAAGGCCGAAAATGGGGCTGAAATTGGCCCCGGTATGCTTTAATAATTGAAAACGGTCTTCCTTAGGGCCGGCCATGGTCTGTTCATGGGGCAGGACCAGGCCCGAGGAATAGGGCTCCAGTTTAAGGGCGGCCATAATACCGAAACGGGAAAGGGTTGTTCCCTGCCACTGAAATGACTGTTCATGGACATATAGGTTGTGGTCTCTTTCGGGCCGGAGAACGCCGGATTCCAACCACTGCCGCAAAACAGCCTTTGCCCTGGTATAGCGGTTTTCGGTCTCAGTGTCTTGCGGGTCGGTTTTACCATATTCAAGGCGGATGACGTTGTAGGGATTATGGCGGTGCAGCTTCTCCTGCTCATCTGGATCGATTACGTCATAAGGGGGGGTAATAAGCGAGCCAGGATCGGCAACGAGTTCCCGGTTGTAGGTGATGCCTTTAAATGGTTTGATTACGGCCAAGATTGTCCCTCCCGGTCCTCGTTTCCCTGCTGCAGACACTAAAATTCTATAACAACCGGTGGGGCATTGCAATAGAAGCGGTGCAAAGCGCTTTTGCCGGCAAAGATTGACTTTTGCATTGCCATGTTGTAGGAACTGTGCTATACTACCTCTGGTAATTTTAAATACTCACGCTCGCCGAGGCCGGATCCGGTTGGCTTAAGGCTTGGATTACGGTTATGACGCGGGCGGCGGTAAAAACAAAAGGAGGAATTTATTTTGGCCAAGGTTACTATGAAACAATTGTTGGAGGCGGGGGTTCATTTTGGGCACCAGACCCGCCGCTGGAACCCGAAGATGAAAAATTACATCTTCACCGAGCGTAACGGAATCTACATTATCGACCTCCAAAAAACAGTAAAGCTTCTTGATACAACCTACAACTACGTCCGTGACTTGATTGCCGACGGCGGCAATATCGTATTTGTCGGAACCAAGAAACAGGCCCAGGAATCTATCCGGTTTGAAGCCGAAAGGTGTGGCGCCCATTACGTGAACCACCGGTGGCTGGGCGGGATGCTCACTAATTTCAATACCATCCGCAAGCGGATCGATCGCATGCTCAGGTTGGAAGCAATGGAAACTGACGGGACCTTCGAAAGATTGACTAAAAAAGAAGTGCTTACCCTGCAGAACGAGAAGCAGAGGCTGCATAAGTTTTTAAGCGGCATCCGCAACATGAGAGAACTGCCGGAAGCTATATATGTGGCCGACCCGCGCAAGGAAAAAATTGCTGTTGCTGAAGCGAGAAAACTCGGTATACCGGTAATCGCCATTGTCGATACAAATTGCGATCCGGACGAAATAGACTTTTTGATCCCGGGCAATGATGACGCTATCAGGGCGGTTAAGCTGATCACGTCGGTAATCGCCGACGCAGTGCTGGAAGGCAAGCAGATTAGCGAGCAGCCTGAAGCGGAGGAGGAACCCGAAGCCGAGGAAAAAACCCTGGCGGACGTTGATGAAACAACTGCGGTTGAAGAGGCTGGAGCAGAAAGCGAAAGCAGCGCCGCCCTCAACCTGTCGGTAGACGAGGAAGATGTCTCCAACATTTCCGCAGCCCAGGTTGTGGAAGGATCGGAACAGAAACCGGAGGGAGCGGCCGAGGAAAGCGCCGAAGCCGAGGAAACCGGCGATGAAGAAAAGCAATAAAAAAGTTGCGATCCCGACAGTTAAATATAAACCAAAACCAATTAAGTTAAAATAGAGGAGTGTAGATTGATGCATATCGATGCCCAGGTAGTCAAGGCTTTGCGCGAAAAAACCGGCGCCGGCATGATGGACTGCAAAAAAGCCCTGCAGGAAGCCGGTGGAGATGAAGAGAAGGCAGTCAGCGCCCTGCGGGAAAAGGGACTGGCCCAGGCCGCGAAACGGGCGGGCAGAACTGCCAACCAGGGGCTTGTTGACTCATATATCCACCTGGGGGGCAAAATCGGGGTCCTGGTTGAAGTAAACTGCGAAACCGACTTTGTGGCCCGGAATGATGAATTTAAGGAGTTCGTCCGCAATATCTGCCTCCAGGTAGCCGCTACAAACCCGGCCTACCTGGCCAGGGAAGATGTCCCTGAAAATGAGCTGGAGAATGAACGTCAGATTATAAGAGCCCAGGCCCTCAATGAAGGAAAGCCCGAAAAAGTAATCGATAAGATTATCGAAGGTCGGATTGATAAGTTCTACAAGGAAAACTGCCTCTTAGAGCAGGCTTATGTCAAAGACGAAGAGATTACCATCAGCGAACTTTTGACCGACCTGATTGCCAGGATAGGCGAAAACATTGTTATCAGGCGTTACTGTCGCTTCGAATTGGGGCAGGGGCTTGAGTCGGACAACTCAAGTGGCTGCGGAAGTTAAGCAGAGCAAAAAGAACACTGCAAAGTGTTCTTTTTTTTAACGCTGAGCCGGGAAAAAAATTGTGGAGATTGAAGGTTTAAATGGCCATTTGTCGAATCTTAAAAAACGGGGGGTGCATTGGTGTCAAAACCTGCATACAACCGGGTAGTTTTGAAATTGAGCGGAGAAGCCCTGGCCGGTGATCGTGAATTTGGGATAGATCAAAAAGTAATGGATAGCATTGCCCTGCAGCTTAAGGAGGTCAATGCTTACAAAGTAGAAGTTGCCGTAGTTGTAGGCGGAGGCAACATATTTCGCGGCGCCCGGGCCGGAAAAGAAGGCATGGACCGCGCTACCGCCGACTACATGGGCATGCTGGCCACGGTGATCAACGCTCTTGCCCTCCAGGATGCCCTGGAAAGACACGAGGTCGATACCAGGGTTCAGACGGCGGTGCAGATGCAGCAGGTAGCGGAGCCCTATATCAGGCGGAGAGCGCTGCGGCATTTGGAAAAAGGGCGCATTGTTATCTTTGCCGGGGGAACGGGCAACCCCTATTTTTCCACCGATACGACGGCGGCTTTAAGGGCGGCAGAGATAGAAGCGGAGGTAATCCTGCTGGCCAAGGGCAAGGTTGATGCCGTCTATGATGCCGATCCCCTGCTTAATCCTGACGCTCACCGGTTTAGCGAACTTAATTATATCGAGGTAATTAATCAGCACCTGGGCGTTATGGATTCCACGGCTGCTTCACTGTGCATGGACAACAAGATTCAGCTGATCGTTTTCGGACTCAATTATGGCAATATCAAAAAAGCAATTATGGGCGAGAAAATAGGAACCTTAATTAGGGGTGGTTAAGCTATGACAGAAGATATTTATGCTGATGCCGAAGAGAAGATGGACAAGGCTATTACCGCTTTTCAGCGTGAACTGTCGACATTGAGGGCAGGAAGGGCGATGCCTTCTCTGCTGGATCGGATTGAGGTTGATTATTACGGAGTGAGCACTCCGTTGAACCAGCTGGCCGGGGTGAGCGCCCCCGAACCGCGCCTGCTGGTTGTGCAGCCCTGGGACAAGCAGGCTATGCCGGAGATCGAAAAGGCCATTATGAAATCCGATCTGGGCCTGACTCCCAGCAACGACGGCAACGTGATCAGGTTAACCATTCCGGAGCTAACCGAAGAAAGACGTAAAGACCTGGTCAAATATGTCCGCAAGAAGGCCGAAGAAGGCAGGGTGTCGATACGAAATATCCGCCGCGATGCCAACGACGAGATCAAGAAATTGGAAAAAGAAAGCGAGATCTCCGAAGATGAAAGCAGGCGTTCCCAGGACAGCATCCAGGAGTTGACCAATGAGAAGATAGAAGAGATAGACAAGCTCCTGGATAACAAGGAAAAAGAAATGATGGAAGTTTAACCGGAAGCGGTTTATACATTATTATGAGCTGCGTCTGATCCAGAACCGCTTCGCTATAATATTCTAACCTGGTTATTGGCAATGACAAACCAGAGGCGGCTCTCTCTTGGCAGGAGAAGGGGGAGCCGTTATTTTTGAACGGTGGAGTTTGTAATTGGCTACTTCAAAAAGAGAAGCTGAACTGAAGCAAAGGATCGACCCGGGAAAGGTCCCCCGCCATATTGCGATTATTATGGACGGCAACGGCCGCTGGGCCGTAGAAAAGGGCCTGCCCAGGCAGGAGGGTCACCGGCAAGGTGTGGAAACCGTCCGGGATACGGTCAGGTGCGCCAATGATCTTGGTATCGGGATCCTGACCCTTTTTGCCTTTTCTACGGAAAACTGGCAGCGTCCGGCCTGGGAAGTCAATTACCTGATGAGCCTGCCCGAAAAGTATTTTCAATCCGAACTGCCGGAACTAATTCGCAACAACGTTCGGGTCAGGTTAATCGGCGATAAAGCCAGGTTGCCCGGTAAAGTTAGAAAAGCGGTTGAAGACGGCTCGGAAGCGACCAAAAACAATACGGGGATGATTTTGAATTTTGCCCTGAACTACGGGGGCCGATCTGAGATCCTGCGGGCTGTTAACGACCTGCTCAGCGATGCGGCGGCGGGTAATGTAAAGGGCCGGATCGATGAAAACAAATTTTCTGCTTACCTTTACACAGCCGGACTGCCCGATCCGGACCTGTTGATCAGGACCGGCGCAGAAAAAAGAATTAGTAATTTTTTATTATGGCAGCTGGCCTATGCAGAACTATGGTTTTCAAATGTGTACTGGCCTGATTTTTCCAGGCTTCACTTGATAGAAGCGGTGCATGATTACCAGATGCGCAAAAGGCGGTTCGGTAAACTCTAATAAATAAAGGTGATTATTAATGCTGCTGCTCCGTATATTATCAGCCCTGGTGGGCATACCAGTTATAATTGTGGGCATTTATTATGGCGGCCCCTGGTTTGCGCTGTTATTGCTTTTGATCATAAATGTGGCCATTTTTGAGTACAACCAGGTCATTAAGATCGGAAATTCCAGTTTCCTGGCAGTGGTTAACCACCTGGGTGTTAGCTTTTATTTAATCATTATTTATCTCGAAGAGTATGCCTTGATCACCCCCCTGTTCCTGGTCCTGCTTTTTATTATGTTCGTCAACGTTTTATTCAACATGGAGGTTGAAGAAAAACAAAGCTTTAGCGAGTCGGCCACGGCGCTGTGGGGTGTTGTATACCTCGGGGTGCTTTTTGGCTACCTGCTGATGCTGCGCCTGCAGCCTGAAGGGGCTTTGTATACTTATGCCCTGTTTGCCGGGATCTGGATTCATGACACCATGGCTTATTTCATCGGGGTTAAGTGGGGAATACGTAAATTTGCGCCTCAGATCAGCCCCAAAAAATCGGTGGAAGGTTCCCTGGCCGGAATGGGCGGGACCATTATCGTCTTTTTTTCAGCAGCAATCCTTTTTCCGGAGCTTTTTGCTTTTCCCCCGGCCGGGGCCATTATCCTGGCCCTCGGAATATCTGTATTTGCCCAGCTGGGCGATCTAATGGAGTCGGCCCTGAAGCGGCAGATGCAGGTTAAAGATTCCGGGACTATTATTCCGGGACACGGGGGAGTGCTGGATCGCTTCGACAGCATTATGCTGGCCGCGCCTTTTGCTTATTATTTCTTCCTGCTTGCCGGCATGTTTTAACCGGCATTAATTTTCAAGAATTTGGACATGGTGTATAATGGAAAAGAAGATTGCAATACTAGGTTCGACAGGCTCAATAGGACGGCAAACCCTGGAGGTAGTCGAGGCCCTTGGCAAAGGCTACAGGGTGGTTGCCCTGACCGCGAACAACAACGATAGCCTGCTGGCGGAGCAAATCAGGCGTTTTAAACCCGACCTGGCCGTTTTAACCGGCGCTGAAGCCGCCGCCAGGCTGGTCCATAACGTTGCCGGAACAGGTTGCGCTGTCCAACAGGGCAAGGAAGGACAGCTGCAGGCAGCTACCTGGCCCACAGCCGACCTGGTTGTTCTGGCCCAGGTCGGGTTCAGCGGTTTCGCGCCCCTGGTTGCCGCTTTGAAAGAGGGCAAAAGAGTTGCCCTGGCCAATAAAGAATCACTGGTTATAGGAGGATCGATATTAAAGGGCATGGGGCTGCTGGACCGGGAGAAAATCCTGCCGGTTGACAGTGAACATTCAGCCATCTGGCAGTGCCTGGGCAATGCGGGGCCTGAAGAAGTGGCCCGGGTTTACCTGACCGCGTCAGGAGGACCTTTTTTCGGGTGGAACAAAGAAAGCCTCCATGCTGTGACCCCTGCCCAGGCCCTGAAGCATCCAAACTGGCAGATGGGAAACAAGATCACCATCGATTCGGCTACGATGATGAACAAAGGACTTGAGGTTATTGAAGCAAAGTGGCTGTTTAACCTGGACCTTGAGCAAATAGACGTAATTATCCACCGGCAGAGCATAATACATTCAATGGTGGAATATATCGACGGATCCATAATAGCCCAGCTGGGTGAGCCCGATATGCGCCTGCCTATTCAACAAGCCCTTACCCATCCGGTGCGCGTAAAAAGCCCGGTAAAGAACTTAAATCCTTTTGATAAAAGACTTGACTTTTATCCGCCCGACCGGGATAATTTTCCTTGCCTCGACCTGGCTTACCGGGCGGCGTATTTGGATGGAACCATGCCGGCCGTCCTTAACGGGGCCAATGAAGTGGCCGTAGAGGAGTTTATTGGAAACAGGATCGGTTTCACGGCCATTCCTGAGGTTATCAGGGCGGTCATGGACCGGCACACAATAATTGATAATCCCGGCATCGATGATGTTGTTGATGCCGATCAATGGTCTCGCCGGAAAGCGGTTGAGATAATAGATGCGCAGACGGGAAGGATGAGTTAAATGCAAAGTGTAATTTTGACTGCAGTTGCTGCAATATTTGTATTCGGTTTATTAATCCTGGCTCACGAGTTGGGGCACTATTTTGTAGCGCGCCTGACCGGGATCCGGGTTTTAGAACTGGCTGTCGGTTTTGGCCCAAAACTGTTCGGCTGGAATAAGCAGGGGATCGATTATTCGCTGCGGGCCGTGCCCCTGGGCGGTTTTTGCCGCTTAATGGGAGAAAGTCCCGAAGAAGCCGAGGATCCGGACAGTTTCCCCCAGAAACCAATTCCGAGCAGGCTGGCGGTGCTGCTGGCCGGATCGGTGATGAACCTGTTTTTGGCCCTGCTGGTATTTTTTGCGATTTTCTTCTTTATTGTCGGCACGCCCACCGATACTGCCGAGATTGGTTATATCGTCGAGAATTCACCCGCCGAAGAAGTGGGACTGCAGGTAGGCGACAGGATCACAACCATTGATAATGAACCGGTCGAAACTTTTAACGATGTCGTAAGCATTATATCACCCCGGGCTGATCAGGAGTTTAACATCACCGTGCTCAGGGAGGGCGAAGAAGTAAGTTATACGGTCACGGCAGAACAGGAGCCCGGCACAGGCCGGGGCATAATCGGGATCGGGCAAATGCTGGAAAGGTACAGCCTGGTCCAATCGATTGAGCAAAGCTTTCGCCAGTACGGCATGATCCTGGCTTCTTTTTATCATGTTTTTGCCGGAGATGCCCCTCTCGATGATGTGGCCGGTCCGGTCGGGATTATTCATATAATTGGCGAAGTGGCGCAAACCGGTTTGTTAAACCTGCTTATGCTTACAGCGCTGATCAGTATTAACCTGGGCATAATAAACCTGCTGCCCATACCGGCCCTGGACGGCGGCAGGATTTTGTTCCTGCTTATTGAAGCGGTTCGCGGCCGCCCGATTGAACCGGAAAAAGAGGGTTTTATCCATTTCATTGGGTTTGCCCTTTTGATTACCTTTATCCTGTTTATTACGTACCAGGATATACTGCGCCTGTTTTTTGGACAGAATAATTAACCGGGCCGCCGTTTATTGTGACCGGTTGGCGCTAATCATATACTAACGTGGTGCTGAAAAAATGGAGAATATTAAACGCAGGCAAACCAGGCCCGTTCAGGTCGGTGGCGTAACAATCGGCGGCGCTGCGCCGGTGGTTATTCAATCAATGGCCAACTCTAAAACAAACGATTACGAGGCCACCCTGGCCCAGATTATCCAGCTGGCCGAAGCCGGCTGCGAACTGGTCCGCCTGGCCATCCCGGACCAAAAGGCGGTGGAAGTATTGGCCGCCCTGGCCCAAAACAGCCCGGTGCCTCTTATTGCCGATATCCATTTTGATGCCCGTCTGGCCCTGGCAGCGATGGAAAATGGAGCGGCCAAGATCAGGATAAACCCGGGTAATATCGGAGGCAAGGGCAAATTAACTGAGCTGGCCCGGAAAGCGGAGCAGCTGAATATTCCGATCCGGATCGGTGTCAATGCCGGATCTCTGGAAAAGAGGCTTCTTGAAAAACATGGCGGCGCAAGCGCCCCCGCGCTGGTTGAATCCGCCCTGGGCTATTTAGAAGCGCTCGAAGAAATTGGTTTTACTAAGATAGTCGTTTCTCTCAAGGCTTCAGATGTGTTAACGACTATCAAGGCATACCGGCTTATTTCCGAACAAAGGTCATATCCCCTGCATCTTGGAGTGACCGGGGCGGGGCCCTTGCGCTCCGGCCTGATCAAAGGAGCAATCGGCATCGGGGCCCTGCTGGCCGAAGGTATTGGCGACACGATCAGGGTATCGCTTACCGCTCCTCCGGTAGAAGAGGTCAGGGCGGCAAGGCAGATTCTGCAGGCCCTGGGAATGCAGTGGTATGCTCCTGAACTCATTTCCTGTCCCACCTGCGGGCGGTGTTCCGTAGACCTGGTGGCCCTGGTCAACGAAGCGGAGGCGCTGCTGGAAGGGTACCGGTTTCCTTTAAAGGTAGCGGTCATGGGCTGCGCAGTTAACGGCCCCGGTGAAGCCAGGGAAGCCGAGCTGGGAATTACCGCAGGTAAGAAACACGGCATTGTTTTCAGTCACGGCAAAGTGATCAGGACTGTGGCTCTCGATTGCCTGCTGGATGCTTTTAAAGAAGAACTGGATCGGGTGGCGGCAGAAAAAGCCGGACGCTCACAGGGAGGATAACATGGAAGTAGCGGCAATAATACCGGCTTATAACGAAGAAAAAACAGTAGGCGCTGTGATCGGCACACTGCAGCAGTCGCCTGATGTCAACCGGATCATAGTGGTCAGCGACGGCTCGGAGGACGATACGGTTAAGGCAGCGATGAAATATAAAGGGGTGGAAGTTATTGACCTGCTTGACAACAGGGGTAAAGGGGGAGCAATAAAAGCGGGTCTGGATCGCTGCAGTTCTGAAGTTATCTTAATCCTGGATGCCGACCTGATCGGCCTCAGCAGGGACCATGTTCGGGCCCTTTTAGAGCCGGTTTTAGAGGGAAGAGCGCTGATGGCGGTGGGATTATTTGAAAAAGGGCGGATGGCTACCGATTTTGCTCAAAAGATGGCGCCTTTTTTATCCGGCCAAAGAGCGATGAAAAGAGATCTCCTGGAAAACATTTCAGACCTCGACCTCTCTCGTTTCGGCATCGAGGTGGCGCTCCATAAGTATGTGGAAGATAATGAAATAGAAGCGGAGGTGGTCCAGCTTCCGGACCTGTCTCACGTCATGAAAGAAGAAAAACTCGGTTTCTGGAAAGGAGTCCTGGCCAGGGGGAAAATGTACTGGGAGATTTTTAAATACGTGATCAGGATTGATACCGATACCAAGTAAGCGGCGGCGGAGATTTAACAGCAACTTTTGAAGCGTTAACAGCAGTCCTGTTCGGCAAAAAGTATATACCCCGGGGATGCTAAAGCAGCCGGTAAAGGGTCGAGAAATCGGCCTCCCGCACGAGTTGCTTATAGATCGTATTTATGATAAATTAGTAAAGATGATAGGGTTTATCTTGTCAAGGGTGGGTGGTTCCCACTCTTTCATGTTAATTGGACTGTTATTGTCACCCCTTGAAGGAGGGCTTAATTACTGAAGGGAGAGCCGGTTTTTATGAGCAGGGAGGAATTAAAGGATAGGTTAGTTGAATTAATTGAACCTTTAGTGGAAAGCAAGGGTTTTGAGCTGGTTAAGCTGGAGTATAGCTCCGGTAAACAGGGCAAGCTCAATCTTTACATAGACCGGGCAGGCGGGGTAACTATTGATCACTGCGAACTGATCAGCAATGCCGTCTCTGACCTCCTTGATTACCATGACCCGATTGCCCATGCTTACAGCCTGGAAGTTTCTTCTCCCGGCATTGAACGCCCGCTGACCAAGAAAGAACATTTTGAGCGTTTTGAGGGAGAAAAGGTGAAAATAAAAACCTCTGAGGAGGTTGAAGGCCGGAAAAAATTCAGCGGCACCCTGGCCGGCACCGGGGAAAGCTCAGTTATCATTGCCACTGAAGAGGGAAAAAAGGTGGAAATACCGCTATCAATGATCGCAAAGGCCAACCTGTGGTTGCAAAAAGAAGATAAAGATCAGTTATTTAAAGAAAAATAAAAAAACAATAAGAAAGGAGGTTTAGTCAAGCGATGAACGATGACCTGTTTGCAGCGATATCATCGCTGGAAAAAGAAAAGGGGATCAGCAAAGAAGTGCTCTTTGAAGCGCTTGAAGTTGCTCTTGTTTCGGCATATAAAAGAAATTTCCAGTCATCACCAGCAGTGCGGGTCAGTATAGACCGGGAGACGGGTGAAATTAAAGTTTTTTCACAGCTTAAAGTGGTGGAGGAAGTAGAAAGCGAGGACCAGGAAGTAAGCTTATACGAAGCCAGGGTTTATGAGCCGCGCTGCCAGATTGGCGACCTGATCGAAATGGAGGTTACTCCCAGGGAATTTGGGAGGATTGCGGCGCAAACTGCCAAGCAAGTTGTGATCCAGAGGATCAGGGAAGCGGAAAGGGAATTAATTTACGAGAATTTTACCGATCGGACCGAGGAAGTAATAACCGGCCTGGTGCGCCGGTTTGAGCATAAAAATGTCATTATAGATCTCGGCAGGACGGAAGCGATTTTGCCCGTGGAAGAACAGATTCCCCATGAACGCTACCGCCAGGGCGAACGGGTAAAGACTTATATCATGGATGTTAAAAAAACAACCAAGGGCCCCCAGATTACCGTATCCCGCACCCACACCGGTTTCCTGAAAAGGCTTTTTGAGATGGAGGTTCCTGAAATATACGAAGGGATCGTGGAGATAAAGGGCGCCGCCCGCGAAGCCGGGTATCGTTCCAAACTGGCTGTTTACTCGGCCAACAGTGATATTGATCCGGTTGGCTCCTGCGTCGGGCCAAAGGGAAGCCGGGTCCAGGCCATCAGCAATGAACTGAAAGGCGAAAAAATTGATATTATCAAGTGGAGCGAGGAAACCGAAGAGTTTATTGCTAATTCTCTGAGCCCGGCCAAGGTGTCCTCTGTAATTATCGATTCGGATCGTAAAGAGGCCAGGGTAATTGTCCCCGACAACCAGCTGTCACTGGCTATCGGCAAGGAAGGGCAAAATGCCCGCCTGGCGGCTAAAATAACCGGCTGGAAGGTGGATATTTCCAGCGAAACTCAGTATGCGGAAAAAAGCTTTTCCGAAATCGGCCTGGCCGATGAATCGTCAGACGAAGGAGAGGCTTCAGAAGAAAATGACCTGCTGAAGGCCTTAAACTGGGATGATGATACTTCCGCAGCCGAAGCAGAAAAGGGCCCCGGCCCCGACGAAGAAACAGAACAGTCCGGAGAAGAAAAAGCTGAAACCGAAGACATGGCCGAGGGCGAAAAGGCAGTGGAAAACACTGAAGCTGAAGAGGCCGCAGAGGAATCCCGGGAAGAGGCCATGGAAGAGGAGCCGCGAAAGGATGAGTAAGAAAAAAAAGATCCCCTTAAGGATTTGTATCGGGTGCAGGGGGAAAATGCCAAAAAAGGAACTGGTGCGGATTGTCCGGACACCCGAAAATGAACTTGTGCTTGATACGACCGGGAAAAAACCCGGCCGGGGGGCTTATATCTGCCCCAGTGAAGAATGTTTCAAAAAAGCGCTCAAAGGAAAACGGCTGGAGAGAAATTTACAGCAGCCGGTTTCTTCCGAGTTGATTACTGAAATAACCGGTATTTTGAAACAAAACGAGAGTGAATTATAACAGGGAGGGCTTACTTTATGGAGGTGTAACAGGTGAGCAAAGTGAGAGTTTATCAACTGGCAAAAGAGCTGGGGACAACCAGCAAGAAATTGATCGAAGTAATGGAGAATATGGACATAGAAGTCAACAATCACATGAGCACTTTGACCGATGAAGAGGCCAAGAAAGTGATGTCCATATTAACCGGCGAAACCGAGGGCAAAAAACCCGGCGAAGATAAAAAAGCTGCGGGGAAAAAGGGCGCAGAAAAAGAAAAACCCGGCCCTGAACCGGCTAAGCCGGAGGCGAAGAAAAGCAAACCGAAGGGGAAAGATAAAGAAAAGGACGGGACCCAGGAACAGAAAACCCTGGGACGGAAAGCCCGTAAGATGATCCAGGAAGAAAAACGAGCGGCGATGCTTAAAGCCCAAAAACCGAAACTGCGGCTTGAAGGGCAGATTACAGTGGCAGAACTGGCTTCTCACCTTGATCTTAACCCCACGGAGTTAATAACCGAGCTGATGGATATGGGCGTGATGGCCAGTATCAACCAGCCATTAACTACCGAAACAGTTGAGTTTGTGGCCGAGGAACACGGTTATGAAGTGGAATATATCGAGGATGAACTGGAAGAGGAACTGCTGGCCGTGCGCGAGGGTGAAGATGAGGCCGGCATTGAAGAGGTGCCGCGCAAACCGGTGGTGACCGTCCTGGGCCACGTCGACCACGGAAAGACCCTTCTTTTAGATGCCATCAGGAGCGCCAATGTCATTTCCGGCGAGGTAGGGGGAATAACCCAGCACATCGGCGCCTACCAGGTTAATGTGGACGATAAAAAGATTGTTTTCCTGGATACTCCGGGACACGAGGCTTTTACGGCCATGCGGGCCCGCGGAGCGCAGGTTACCGACATCGCTATCCTGGTTGTCGCCGCCGATGACGGGGTCATGCCCCAAACCGTGGAAGCGATAAACCACGTTAAAGCGGCGGGAGTCCCTATTATGGTGGCTATAAATAAGATGGATAAACCGGAGGCCAATCCGGATCGGGTCAAGCAGCAGCTGTCCGAACACGAACTGGTGCCTGAAGAATGGGGCGGCGATACGATTATGGTCCCCGTCAGCGCTATTAAGGGCGAAGGTCTGGATGAACTCTTAGAGATGGTAACCCTGCTGGCCGAAGTCAGCGAGCTGAAGGCGTCACCGGATCGGGTGGCCCGGGGCACCGTAATTGAGGCCAACCTGGATAAAGGACGCGGGCCGGTGGCTACAATTCTGGTCCAGGATGGGACCCTGCACGTGGGCGAGCCGATCATCTGCGGTTCGATTGCCGGTAAAATTAGGGCTATGTTTAATGAACACGGCGAACGGGTTGAATTAGCAGGGCCATCTACCCCGGTAGAGATTCTGGGTTTAAACGATGTCCCCATGGCCGGAGACAGTTTCCAGGCGGTGGACAGCGAACGGGTGGCCCGCGATGTAGCGACTAAAAGGGCTGATAAAATTAAAGAAGCGAGCCGGAAAGTGCAGAGGGTAACCCTGGACGATCTGTTTAAACAGATCCAGGAAGGCGAAATTAAAGATTTGAACCTGATCTTAAAAGCCGATGTCCAGGGATCTTTGGAAGCTCTCAAAGATTCCCTTTCCAAGCTCAGCCTGGATGAAGTCCACATCAAGATAATCCATACCGGCGTTGGCGCGATTAACGAATCCGATATCATGCTTGCTTCNGCCTCAAACGCTATCGTGATCGGTTTTAATGTCCGCCCCGTCAGCAACACCCGTAAACTGGCTGAAAAGAACCAGGTGGATGTGCGCCTCTACCGGATCATTTACGAAGCGATAGAAGATATTCAGGCTGCGGTGAAAGGCATGCTCAAGCCGGAGATGAAAGAAGTGATCCAGGGCCAGGTCGAAGTAAGGCAGGTTTTTAAGGCCTCAAAGCTGGGCAGCATTGCCGGATCATACGTGCTTGAAGGTAAGGTTACCCGCAACTCACAGGTCCGGGTAATCCGCGACGGGACTGTTGTCCACGACGGGGGCAGCATTGCTTCGCTGAAAAGGTTTAAAGACGATGTTCGCGAAGTTTCTTCCGGCTATGAATGTGGAATTCTGCTCGAGAATTTTAACGACCTGCAAGAAGGAGATATTATTGAAGCTTATGTCATGGAGCAGGTTGCTCGTTAGGCTTTAATATATTCGCCGTATATTGTGCCAGTAGGAGGTTTCGATCATGACTGAAAATAGAGTACGGCGGGTGGCAGAGCAAATAAAAAAAGATATTGGCGCGATTATCAATTATGAAATTAAAGACCCGGGCGTGGCGCGGCTTACCAGTGTAACCGATGTTGACCTCTCCAGGGATTTGCGCCATGCCGCGGTGTATATAAGTATTTACGGCAGCGATGCGGAAAAAGAAGAAACCCTGCAGGCCCTGAACAGGGCGGCCGGGTTTATACGCAGCGAAATAGGAAAGAGGATCAGGTTGAGACATACCCCTGAAATAAATTTTCGCCTTGACAACTCCATTGAATACGGAGCCTACATCGAAAGAGTAATAAAATCATTGAAAGAAGAAGAGAATGATGGCCAGGACAGTGGATCAGGATAAAATAATTGATATTTTACAGGAAGCGGATTACTTATATCTTGTTTCCCATATGCAGCCCGACGGAGACAGTGTCGGTTCTTTGCTGGCAATGGGAGAAGGTTTGAGAAGGCTGGGTAAGCAGGTCAGGATGTTTACTCCGGGAAAGATACCCCGCAAGTACAGCTTCTTGCAGGGAGCTGATCAGGTAGAGCATGATATCGCAGATTGCAACCCTGAGATAACAGCCGTCATCCTTGACAGCAGCGACGCCGACCGGTTGGGAGTCCTTAAGGAATCTTTCATGGAATGCCGGACCATCATTAATATTGATCACCATGTCACCAACCAGTGGTTTGGCACATTAAACCTGGTCGATTCGAATGCTTCCGCCACCGGCGAGATTGTTTTTCATCTCCTAAAAGAACTTGGCGTAGCGATGAATTATGATCTTGCCGAAGCCTTATATGTCGCCATATCTACCGATACCGGTTCCTTCAAATACGATAACACCACCCCGGAAACCCACAGGGTTATTGCCGAACTCCTGGCAGAGGATTTAAGTCCGGGAGTTATTTCGCAACGTATATTTGATGAACGGCCCCTGTCATTTTATATCCTGCTCAAAGAAGCAATTTCCAGCCTGGAGATGTATGGCGGACGGAGAATAGCGATCATGACCCTGAGCCGCGACATCAGGCTGCGGAGCGGGGCTTCCACCGATGAACTGGACGGGATAGTTAATTACACCCGGAACATCGAGGGTGTGGAGCTGGGTATTCTATTTTACGTAGAAAACGAGCAGGAAGTCAAAGTAGGATTTCGTTCGAAAACGATGGACGTCAGCATTTTGGCCGGACGATTAAACGGCGGCGGGCATCCCCGGGCGGCCGGGTGCCGCATCTACGAAGATTACCAGGCTGTTAAAAGCAAGGTGATGTCTGAATCCCTGCAGATGCTTAAAGATCTGCCCGATTAAGGGAGTTAAAACAGTGGACGGAATCATAGTGGTCAACAAACCCTGCGGACTCACTTCACACCAGGTAGTCCAGGCGGTGCGCCGGTTGTTCCCCGGGACCAGAGTTGGCCATTCCGGGACCCTGGATCCGATGGCCACCGGTGTCCTGCCGGTATGCCTGGGCCGGGCGACCCGGATAAGCGAATTTATTATAGAACACCCTAAAACCTACCGGGCATCCGTGAGCCTGGGCAAGATCACCGATACGGATGACTGCGAGGGAAAAATTATCGGAATTTCGACGGTCCCCAGGCTGGAAAGAAACAGGGTTGAAGAAATCCTGACCGGCTTCCAGGGAACCATAGAGCAGCTGCCGCCTCGTTATTCAGCCGTTAAATACCGGGGAAAGCCTCTTTACAAATGGGCCAGAAGCGGCCAAGAAGCGCCGCGGAAAATTCGCCAGGCTAAAATATACTGGATTAAACTGCTGGAATTCAATCCCGGCGGGGAACCACAGCTGGTTATTGATGTGAAATGTTCAAAGGGGACCTATATCCGCACCCTGGCCCTGGATATCGGACAGGCCCTTGGCTGCGGCGGACACCTGCAGTCCCTGTCCAGGCTGGCCGTAGGGCCTTATAATCTTGGAGACGCTTTTACCCCGGAAAGGATCGAGAGGTTATGCCAGGAGAAGCGGTTTGAGGAATTGATCAGGCCCATGGACTCAGCCCTGTCGGTTATGCCCGCTTTTTATCTTAAGCAGGACCGGGTGGAAGCTCTGAAAAACGGGCAGACAGTTAAACTAACCGATTCTGAAATAAAGCGGCAGCCTGAATATGACGGGCTGGAAAAAAGACAGGAAGAAGTTAAAATGGGCGGGAAGGCCAGGATTTATGGGCAGGACGGCAGTTTTAAAGCGATTGCCCGCCTGGAAGAAAATGAGCCGGGAGTCAGGCTTAAGACCCTGAAATACCTGGCGCCATAAACCCGGCTGTCAGGTCCGGAAAGAGAGGAACCGGGCCGGAAGCGCATTAATATTATTGAGCAGGTTATGCAGAAGGGTGATAGACCATGGAGTTGATAAACGGCGCCGGACGCGTTCCGGTAGAAGCGCGTCCGCTTTATATAGCTCTCGGTAATTTTGATGGTGTGCACCGGGGGCACCAGGCCATATTAAAGACGGCTGTTGAAAAAGCCCGGGAGACGAACGGTTTTAGCGCCGCCTTGATTTTTGATCCCCATCCCCTGATTGCTCTCAGGCCGGAGCATCCCCTGACTTTGCTCACAGATATAGCCGATCGCAGCGAAATCATGGCCGAACTGGGCCTGGACTATTTCATCGTCGAGCCTTTTACCGACGCCATTGCTTCTCTTACACCCGAACAGTTTATTCGCCGGGTTTTGGTGGAAAAACTTGCGGTCAGCGGGGTTTTTGTTGGCGAAAACTATTCTTTTGGCAAGCAGGGCACGGGCAGCGCCGATACCCTGGCTTACTGGGGGAAGGAGCTCGGTTTTGAAGTAAATGTCGTCCCCATGCTGAAAGATACAGGCAAAGAGATAAGCAGCTCCAGGATCAGGTCCATGCTTCTAGCCGGTTTTGTCAGCGAAGCGGCCGACCTGCTCAATTATTACTTCTTCAGGCAGGGGAAAGTGATCAAAGGTTACGGGATTGGAAAAGAAATGGTTTACCCGACCGCCAATATTGCTGCTTCTTCCCGGCTGCTGTGGCCGGGCCAGGGAGTTTATTTAACAACCGTGGATAACTTAAACGATGGTCCCTATTACGGAGTGACCAATGTGGGTTCCAGGCCGACTTTTTCTGATCACAAAAGCGCCGTGGAGACCCATATTTTAGATTTTAACGGTACTATTTACAGCTACGAGATCCGGATTTGTTTTTTGCAAAAGCTGAGGGACACGAAAACTTTCAATTCCCCTCGCCAGTTAAAAGAGCAAATCAAACAGGACATTGAAAAAAGCAGGAGCATTATTCAAAAACTGGCTATAAAAAAGAAAGAGAGCGCCAATTCTTTACAAGTGGGATGCACTGTGCTAAGATCGCTTTAGTTGGAACCGCTGACTAGGTATGGCGATATCCCGACGCTTTACTTGGCAAGCGGCGATTAATAAAAGGGAGGATTACGTAATGCTTGAGCAGGAAAGAAAACAGGAGATTATTGATCAGTACAAAACTCATGAAGGGGACACCGGTTCTCCGGAAGTGCAGATTGCTTTGCTGACAGAGAGAATCAAATACCTTACCGAACACTTAAAAACCCACAAAAAGGATTATCATTCCCAGCGGGGATTGTTGAAAATGGTAGGGCGCAGAAGGGGATTGCTGAATTACCTGCGTGACAATTCTCCTGAACGATACCAGGAACTGTTAAGCAGACTGGGCTTGCGTAAATAACAAAGATTTATTTTACACGGGGGCTTGCCCCCGTGTTTCAGTTGTAAAACTTGAGTAGTTGAGAGGAGTATCAGCATATGCAATCTTATAGCTTGGAAATGCAGGGCCGGACTATGACCCTGGAAACCGGTCGGTTGGCCAAACAGGCCAGCGGCGCCGTTCTTGTTCGTTATGGGGATACAGTAGTCCTCGTAACGGCTACTGTATCTGATGAACCGCGTGAAGGAGTGGATTTTTTTCCTTTAACCGTAGATTACGAAGAGAGACTTTACGCCGTGGGCCGGATTCCGGGTGGATTTATTAAGCGTGAAGGACGCCCCACTGAAAGGGCAATCCTGGGCTGCCGCCTGACCGACCGGTCCTTAAGGCCTCTATTCTCAAAAAACTTCCGTAATTCCGTCCATATTGTAAGCACGGTCCTTTCCATGGACCAGGACTGCCCCCCCGAACCGCTTTCCATTACCGGGGCTTCAGCAGCGCTGGCTATATCAAAAATACCTTTCGACGGCCCGGTAGCGGCAGTTATCGTGGGCTTAATCGATGGCGAACCCGTGGTGAATCCCAACCAGGAACAGCTGCAGCAGAGCGATCTGCACCTGATGCTGGCCGGGACCAAGGACGCTGTAATGATGGTGGAAGCCGGAGCCCAGGAAATCAGCAGGGAAGAAGTACTAAAGTGCATTGAAGCCGGCCATGAGACTATCAAGGAAATAGTAGCCGCGCAAGAACAGATGGTGGCGGATTGCGGGACCGAAAAAATGGCCATCCCGGAAGTTGCACTTCCGGACCCGCTGGTATCGGAAGTGGAACCGGCCATCAAGGACGGCATCAGTGAGGCCCTGCAGATTGTCGATAAGCAGGAGCGTGAAAATAAGCTGGCCGAATTTAAAAGCGAAATCCTGGCCAAATACCTGGAAGAATACCCTGAAAATGAAGCTGAAATTGGTAAAATATTTGAGAAAGTTCTCCGGGAGACTCTGCGTGAAATGGTGCTGAAACAAAACCTGCGCGCCGACGGGCGCAGACCCGATGAAATCAGGCCGATCACCTGTGAAGCTTCGGTGCTTCCCAGGACGCACGGGTCGGCAATTTTTACCCGCGGTCAAACCCAGGTTCTCAGCATCTGCACCCTGTCTGCCCTGCGGGATGTGCAGATCATCGATGGCCTGGGCCTGGAAGAATCAAAACGGTTTATGCACCACTATAACTTTCCGCCCTACAGTGTTGGCGAAGCCGGCTTCATGCGCGGTCCCGGGCGCCGGGAGATAGGCCACGGCGCTTTGGCGGAAAGAGCTCTTGAACCGGTTGTGCCTTCCGAGGATGAATTCCCCTATACCGTGCGGCTGGTTTCAGAAGTTCTTGAATCAAACGGCTCGACATCTATGGGCAGTGTGTGCTCATCTTCAATGGCGATGATGGACACCGGCGTCCCGGTCAAACGGGCAGTCGGCGGCATTGCTATGGGCCTGATTAAAGAGGATGAAGATGTGGCCATCCTGTCCGATATCCAGGGAGTAGAAGACTTCCTGGGCGACATGGACTTTAAAGTAGCGGGAACGGAAAAGGGCATTACTGCTCTGCAGATGGACATCAAGATCAAGGGAATATCGTGGGAAATTCTGCAGGAGGCCCTGCACCAGGCCGATGTCGGGTATAAATATATTTTAAGCAAAATGGGTGAAGTAATCGGCGAACCGAGGCCCGAACTGTCTCCGAATGCGCCGCGCATGATCAGGCTCCAGATCCCGGTTGATAAAATCAGGGATGTCATCGGGCCGGGCGGCAAGATGATTAACAAGATTATTGCCGATACCGGAGTCGATATCGACATTGAACCGGATGGCAGGGTCTTTATTGCTTCGGTCGATCCCGAAGGTGGCGAGAAGGCAAAACAAACCATCGAAACCCTGGTTAAGGAAGTAGAACCCGGTGAAGTTTACAAGGGTAAAGTAACCCGGGTCGAACGCTACGGAGCGTTTGTAGAGTTGCTGCCCGGAAAAGAAGGGCTGCTGCACATTTCGCACCTGGATCACCACCGGGTAGACAAAACCGAAGATGTAGTCAACCTCGGCGATGAAGTTGAGGTTAAAGTTCTTGATATCGATGACAGGGGAAGGATTGATCTCTCCAGGAAGGCCCTCCTGAAGAAGCCAGAAGGCAGCGGAGGGGACGGCAGCGGAGGAAGTAGGCCGTCGAGAGGCAGCGGAGGAGGCAGGCCTCCCCGCGGTGGCGGTAAACCCGGATCGAAAAATAGATAGCACCAAGGTTTAAAAAACCCTAGCTGCTAGGGTTTTTTATGTAAGGCATTGAACCGGGGCGACAGCGTGCTTTTGCCCCGGTTATAACCGGTTTATGAAGGGAGAAAGCGTTTGGTTTGGGAGCCTGTTACCCTGCCCTTAAAACGGGCCGGGCATGCAGGGGATATTCCCCTGCCCCGTTATATGACAGAAGGCGCTTCGGGGATGGATCTCCATGCCGCGGTAGAAGGCCAAATAACTATTGACCCCGGAGAGATTGCCATGATCCCCACCGGCCTGCTGGCGGCCGTCCCCCCGGGGTATGAGCTGCAAATCAGGCCCCGCAGCGGCCTGGCCGCAAAAAAGGGGATCGGGATTTTAAATTCACCGGGCACAATTGACTCTGATTACCGCGGCGAGATTAAGGTAATCATGATCAACCTGGGCCCGGAGATTTTTGTGGTCATAAGAGGAGATCGGATTGCCCAGATGGTTCTTTGTCCCGTTTCGAAGGCGATTATAACAGAGGTTTCAGAACTCCCCGCGAGCAGGCGCAGTGATGGCGGTTTTGGCCATACCGGCAATTGATGTCTTCCAAAAGGGTTTAATTTATGCTATTTTGGCGTTCTAAAGGCGTCAGAGCGCATTTCAGTTTATGGCAGCAATATTATGAAATCAGTATACAAGATTGATGGAGGTTTATTTTGGCAAAAAAGAATAAGAAAAATAAAAATATAAAAGTAATCCCCCTGGGTGGGGTTGGTGAAATCGGCAAGAATATGTTTGCCCTGCAGTATGGAAAAGAATGCATTATTATGGATGCCGGGTTGAAGTTTCCCGATGAAGCGATGCTGGGAGTGGATATAGTAATTCCGGACACTTCATACCTTTTGGAACAGGATCTAAACATCCTGGGTGTAATCCTGACCCACGGCCACGAGGACCATATCGGGGCCATACCTTATATAATCGAGGAGTTGAATGCTCCGATTTACGGGACCCGCTTGACCCTGGGCCTGCTTGAAGCAAAATTCATGGAAAATCCGGTTAACAATATTGATATGCGGGAAATAAACCCCGATCAAAACCTGAGCCTCTCCGATAATTTTCAGCTGGAGTTCTTCAGGACCAACCACAGCATCCCAGATTGCGTCGGTGTTGCTGTAGTAACACCTGCGGGGACGGTAGTTTATACCAGCGATTTCAAGTTTGACCAGACCCCGGTGGACGGAAAAATAACCGAGTATTATAAACTGGCCGAACTGGGACGGAGAGGGGTGGTCGCGGCCATGATCGATTCGACCAATGCCGATCGCCCCGGTTACACCTTATCGGAGAAAGAAGTCGGCGAAAATATCAACGAGATTTTCCGCCTTTCCCAGAGCAGGATTATACTGGCTACGTTTGCTTCCAATATCCATCGAATCCAGCAGGTCATTGACGCAGCAGAGCGTTATGACCGCAAGGTTTGTGTGGTCGGAAGGAGTATAGTCAACTCGGTGGATATATCGACGGAGCTGGGTTACCTGAAAATACCGAAAGGAATGTTAATAGATACCGACAAGGTTAGAGATTTTCCGGCGGAAAGGGTTGCCCTGATTACCACCGGCAGCCAGGGCGAACCGATGTCGGCCCTGACCCGGATATCGCAGTCCGAGCACCGCCAGGTCCATATTCAGCCCGGCGATACGGTTATTATTGCCGCCAATCCGATTCCGGGCAATGAAAAACTGGTAGCCAGGACGGTTAATAACCTTTTCCAGCTCAAAGCGGATGTTATTTACAAGCCCATTTCCGGGGTCCATGTTTCCGGTCATGCCAGTGAAGAAGAAATAAAGCTGATGCTTAACCTGCTGCGCCCCAACTATGTTATTCCCGTGCACGGTGAGTACCGGCAGCAGGCGAAATGTTCTAAGACAGCAAGTAAACTGGGCATTCCGGAAGAAAACGTATTTTTAGCCAAACCGGGCCATGTAATGGAGTTTTCTGATGGCTGGGGCAGAATGGCCGGTTCGGTTTCTGCCGGCAGGGTCCTGGTGGACGGATTCGGTGTGGGTGATGTGGGGGAAGTAGTTATCCGCGATCGCCAGATGCTTTCGGAAGACGGAATCGTAATTATCATCCTGGCCATGGATCCTGATCAAAACAAAATTTTAGCCGGTCCGGAGATTATCACCCGCGGTTTTGTTTATGTCAGGGAAGCTGAAGATATGATTGAAGGGGCCAAGCGTGAACTGGGCAAAACCATAGACCGGATTGGGCGACAGAAAATCCAGGAGTGGAGCAAAATAAAATCACGGATCAGGGATTCTGCAAATAATTACTTTTACAACCATACCGGACGAAAGCCTATGATCATGCCGATTATTATTGATATTTCTGAGGATGTAAAAGAAAAATAATAAAAACAGCGCCGAAACAGGCGAAATAATTAACAGGGAGCGCAGACGGCGTTCCCTGTTTTAATTTATCAGAAATGAAGGATTTTCTCTGAAGTAGTAGAAAATAAATAACCAGGGAAACAATCAGGCAATATAAGCATAGCGAAGATCATGTAGCGATTCGAAGGGCAAGCGCACTAAATAACAGGGGAGGGCAAAAGATGAAAACTACCTTGAGTGTTATTAAGGCCGACATCGGCAGTATCGGAGGGCATATCCGGCCCAGCGAAGCATTGATCGAAGAGGTCAGGAATTGTATTGAACAGGAACTGGGCAAATTAATTACCGATTATTATGTTGGCAGTACCGGAGACGATGTGGCGATCCTTTTTTGTCATAACCATGGTGAGGGCTGTGAAGAACTCCATAAGCTGGCCTGGGACGCTTTTGTGTGCGGGACCGAAAAGGCTAAGGAACAGGGCCTGTACGGGGCCGGCCAGGATTTATTAAGCGATGCGTTTTCGGGCAATGTTAAAGGGCTGGGCCCGGCGGTAGCGGAAATGGAGATAGAAGAGCGTAAGGCGGAGCCATTTTTGCTGTTTGCCGCGGACAAAACCGACCCGGGGGCGTACAACCTGCCTTTATATTTAAGCTTTGCCGATCCGATGCATTGTTCTGGTTTAATATTGTCGCCAAAAATTAGCCAGGGTTTTAAGTTTGTTATCCTTGACGTGGAGCATACAGAAAAAGACCGGATTATTGAGCTGCAAACCCCGGAAGAAGCTTACGATATTGCCGCTTTGCTGCGCGACAACGAAAGGTTTGTGGTTTCTGCTATTTATTCCCGGGCTACCGGTCAGCAGGCCACTGCAGCAAGCACCACCCGCCTGCATAATATAGCGGGCGCTTATGTCGGTAAGGACGATCCGGTTATGCTGGCGCGCTGTCAGGGTGACTTTCCCGCAACCGGCGAAATCCTTTCCCCCTACAGTATCGGACATTATGTGGCCGGTTTTATGCGGGGCAGCCATACCGGACCGTTAATGCCGGTCAAAATGGGCTGCAGCATTTCCTACTTTGATGGACCGCCGGTAGTAAGCGCTCTCGGCTTTTGTGTCCATAACGGCAAACTTACGGAACCGGTGGATTGTTTCGATCATCCCTACTGGGACCATATTCGGGAGAAAGTTTCTCGAAAAGCCTGTGATATCAGAGAACAGGGCTTTTCGGGTCCGGCCATGCTGCACTACTCGGAACTGGAGTATGGTGGTATCGTTGAAACCATGAAAAAGTTGGAAAGAAAATTCTCCTGTTAAATGTTATAATTTAATGTAGTTGGAACACGGGGCTGCCTTACCGGGCAGCCCTGTTGGCTAAAGACTCTCCGACAAAAGAATAAAGTTGATGAAGGGAAGGGGAAAAGTGAAGAGCTACAAATTCATAGTTAACCCGATTGCCGGCGCCGGTAAAGCGAAATCGCTGCTTCCGACCATTGAGAAAGTATTCAAGGAACAAAGCGCAGACTACGATATTTATCTGACCAGGTGCAGGGGCGACGGTATTGAAGCCGCAAAAAAAGCAGCTGCCGAAGGATATGAAGTCATCGTTGCCGTCGGGGGCGACGGTACCGTTAATGAGGTTTTAAACGGGATAGCCGGCAGCGGCGCTGTGCTGGCGGCGGTCCACGGAGGCAAGGGTAATGATTTTGCCACTGCCATAAGGATGCCGGAAGAGATCGGAGCTGCCTGCACAGCCCTCCTGACGGGCAGAACCAGCGCTATCGACCTGGGACAGGTAATGGGTCGCTATTTTATAAATAGTGTGGGCGTCGGCTTCGATGCCTCTGTAGCAGAGCGGGTCAATTTGGGCATTAAGTTTTTTAAAGGCACCTCTGCTTACACTTACGCCTTTTTGGAAAAACTGTTTTCTTACCGGACGGTGGAAGCGGAGATCGACATCGGCAACGGGCCCGTTAAGTCCAGCCCCCTCCTGGTGGCGGTTGGCATCGGCCAGGCTTACGGCGGGGG
>SL_5KL_010_SEDDRAFT_10000370_pt1 | contig 29130 bp, 29 predicted proteins | sample SodLakKL_010_SED_FD_9118 | JGI IMG/M metagenome (IMG submission 9118) | reverse complement strand
CTGAAACCGTGTCTTTTCAGCAGCGCGACCGTCGTCGGTGCGTCGCTCGCGTCCACGGCAGAAGGAAGATTGTAACACAGCGCAGACCGGATTTCCCATGTATGTCGCATTATCATGGACAGGTCTGCTGTTGACAAGCCTGCCCCCGGGCGTCTATCCTATTGATGGTGCTCGGGGCCCAGGCGCCCCTTGCACTGCCGAGATCGCCCGCGCTATCGGAGTCGCGGGAGAGAGTTCGAAAAGGAGTGTGCCGGATGGAAGACGAGCAGGCCAGGATACTGGAGGTACTCCAACTCGCCGTTCGTATGGAGATAGACGGAATGGAATTCTACGAGGAGGCGAGCCGGAAGAGCAGTAACAAGCTAGCCGAGGATCTGTTTGAACAACTGGCCGACGAGGAAGATGTTCACCGCAGGAAATTCGAGCAGATATACGACGCCATCAAGAAAAGACAAGAGTGGCCCGACATAGAACCACCGTCAGAGGAGGGCGCGCAACTCAGATCTCTATTTGCGCAAGCCACCGAAGCTCTCGGCACTAAGGCCACGGTGGCCAAGTCTGAACTCGAGGCCATTCAGGTGGCTATGAACATGGAAATCGAGTCATATAACCTGTATCGCCTCAGATCCGAGGAGAGTACGCTCCCTCTGGAAAAGCGGTTCTACGAGGCCCTGGCGGGTGAGGAGCGGCAGCACCATCTTGCCCTTTCGGATACATATGAGTATCTGTGTGACCCCGCGGGGTGGTTTACCAAGAAAGAGCACTGGTCGCTTGACGGGGCTTGAGCGTGTGGCAGGGATAGTGCTCACCACCATCTTCTTCTGATCAGGCCTGCGGCCCCCTTTGTTCAGGTAATCCCCTATAAGCGCGTGCCTTTATCCGTTATGCCTCCTGAGGGGTGGAGCACCCTCTTTGTGCTCGTCGAGGTCGGGCTGCTGATAGCAGCTATGCCACCGCTCATCTCCTGGGTCGTCCAGGCCCGGCATATTTGACAAGCGAACACCCCTGACGCTATTATTCGCGGCATCTACCCGCCAGGATGAGCATTAGATTCGCAGAAAAGGCAGTGCAGACCCCGGATTGGCTGTGTGGCCTGTTGCCGCAGCTTTCCATCATGATGTCAGTCCTTCTTACAGAGTGAACGATTGAGAACCCACTGGTATTCAGCCCCGGGATTGCGGCTATGATTAGCCATAACATCGGTGTTCAGCACACAGTATTCTGAATCTCAGACTACACAAGGAGGTCAAACATGTGGAAAACCGAGGCTAAGGGAGTTGCACATGTGGAGACGGCGGTCAGGCAGTGTCTGCCTCCCTGCCAGATCAAGTGCCCGATAAACGAGGACATCCAACGTACCAATGTACTCATTTCTCTTCTCCCTCGTGACGCGGATTCGGCAAGAGAGGGCACACTGGATATCGGCGATTATCTCTATGAGAAAAACCCCTTCTTCAACATCTGCGGTTACATCTGCGGAATCTGCGAACTGGAGTGCAATTACCTCAAGAAGGGGGGCGCGATCAGGAGGAGGCTGCTCAAGAGATTCCTATCGGACGCGTACACCGATCACCTCGCGGAGTTGAAGGGATTCCAGGCCGTCAAGAACGGCGAAAAGGTTGCCGTTGTAGGAGGCGGACCCGGAGGCTTGATGTGCGCCTATCATCTGGGGAAGCGAGGATACGAGGTAACCGTCATCGAGGCTTTTGACCGGCTTGGCGGAGCGCTCTGGCTGGTGCCGGACTACCGCTTGCCCAAGGACCTTCTCCAACTAACGCTCGACACCCTGGTAAGAGTGGCGGGCATAGAGGTGCGGTATAACAGCAGGGTAGGAACCGAAGAGCTGCCACTGGAACACCTGAAGAACCAGGGGTATAAGGCGGTCTTCCTTGCCACCGGGCTGCCGGCTCCCAGGGTCCTGACCTTTGAGAGGCAGGTCCTGGAGGGGCAGGACCTGGCCGGCGTCATGTATGGCCACACCTACTTGTATGAGGTTAGTCACAACAATATTGCACTGGACTACTTCAGGGGCAAGAAGGTCATCGTCACCGGCGGCGGAAACGTAGCCTTTGACGTGGCCAGGTCGGCCAGGAGACACGGAGCAGAGGTGACCGTCGTTTCGCTTGAACGTGAAGATAAAGACCATAGAGACGGCATACCGGCCGACGAAGAGGAGGTTCGCGGGGCGTGGGAGGAGGGCATAAGGATACTCTACAGCCGCGGTGTGCGGAAAATCATCGGCGAGAACGGCCAGTTCAAGGGGATCAACTGCCCGCTGTGCGTCAGCGTGTTTGACGAGGAAGGATTCAACCCCAGGTTTGACTGCGAGGATTGTGTAGATTTGGAGGGCGACGTACTGATAATCACAGTAGGGCAGTCTCCTGACGTATCGCTCCTTCAGAAGGAAGGGCTACTGGATGAGCACGGCAGGTTTGACATTGACCACCTGACTTTGCAGATCACGAACAAGCCCTGGGTCTTCGTCGGCGGCGATGTCCGAAGGGTGGGTTTCATGGTGGAAGCTATGGGTGAGGGACTCATGGCCGCGGAGTCGATTGACAGATACCTGAGCGGCGTTGACATGAGGGAAGGACGCCGAAGGGACTACGAAGGATATCAGATTCCCATGAGGCGAGACTATAAGCGTGAGCCGGAGGTGCCCTGGATGCCGCCGGAAGACAGGATGCACTTCCGGATGTTCGAACAGGGCTTCACGCTGGACGAAGCAATAGAGGAGGCGCGAAGATGCGTAACCTGCGGGCCGTGCCTGTCCTGCAAGGCCTGCGTATCCATTGGCTTCCAGAAATCTCTCAGTCCGGTTGAGGTAGATACGGCAAGGTGCAGCGGCTGCGGTCACTGTGTCTATGCCTGCAACTACTATTCTGCCCACTTGATCACTTCAGGCGGCAAGATCACATCGGAAACGGACATGTTCAGGTGCAAGTCCTGCGGCATGTGCGTTGTGGCTTGCCCCTCTGAAGCAAGACGGATGGTTGACGACGACACAGCAGAGAGGATAGGCTCCGTCTACACTTCTCTGGCCTAGTGTGCGGCCCAACGCTTTATCTAGGAGGATGACATTGAGCGAATACAAGCCGAAACTGGTCTGTTTCTCCTGCAAGTTCAGCTGGGGCTACCTGACCGACGAAGAAACGATCTCCAGCACGACCGAAAACTGGGTACCCGTCATCTGCACAGGGAAGATCGATGCTACGCATATGCTTGATGCGTTCAGATCAGGAGCCGACGGGGTTCTGATACTTGGCTGCCCGGAGGGCGACTGCCACTACCAGGACGGCAACTACGAGGCTAAGAAGAGGGTTCATCTCATCCGCAGGCTGTTGGAGTCTGTCGGCATAGAAGGAGAGAGAATCAGGATAGAACTGTCCCTTGACCCTGAAGGCACAAGGATCCCGGACTTGGTGGAGGAGATGAGGAACGAACTGGCAAGGCTGGGTCCCCCGAAAAGCATCCTGGCGGCAGAAGAGGCGCCACAGGAGACGGCTAGAGCCAGAGGAGGGAAATGAGATGACCAAACCGAAGGTCGCTATCTGCTGGTTGGGAGGGTGCGGGGGCTGTGACGAGGCCGTCGTTGACATAAACGAAGTGCTCCTTCGCGTGGCAGCTGCCGTTGATCTCGTCCTGTGGCCAGTGGCGTTGGACTACAAGTACGAGAGCGTCAAAGCGATGAAGAAGGACGAGATCGTGTTGAGCGTCGTCAACGGGCACGTCAGAAACTCCGAGCAACAGGAGATCGCCGAGCTACTAAGAGAGAAATCGCAGCTGGTTCTTGCCTTTGGCGCCTGCGCCTGTCTCGGCGGAACACCGGGATTAGCCAACCTTGCTACTAAGCAAGATATCTTTGACTGGGTCTATCGTGATGCCCCCACCGTTGTCAACCCCAACGGCCACTATCCCCAGGCTGTCTCCCGTGTCAACGGAAAGGAACTCACTCTGCCCGAATTGCACGGCCGTGTCTACGCGCTGGATGACGTTATCGATGTAGATTACTACCTGCCGGGATGTCCCCCGCCGGCATATTCAATCATGTATGCCCTGAGCGCGGTCCTGGAGAACAAGCTTCCTCCCAAAGGATCGACCCTGGCGCCTCATAGAGCGTTGTGTGATAGCTGCAAGCGTAACCAGTCCAAGCCGGATCGAATGTCGATCAGGGAGATTAAGAGGATTCACGAGGTGGAGGCGGATCCGGATGCCTGCTTCTTGACGCAGGGGATAATCTGCCTCGGGCCTGCTACCCGCGACGGCTGCGGGGAGGCCTGCATGAACATCAACATGCCATGCCGCGGGTGCTTCGGCCCCGTGGAGGGGGTGGAGGATGGCGGTGCCAAGTTCATATCCACCATGGCATCGATCCTGGATGCAGAAAGCAACGAAGAGGTGGCCGGGATCATAGACCAGTTCATCGACCCGGTAGGATACCTCTACCGATTCTCGCTCCCCGCTGCGATGCTCCAGAAAAGGCGAGCGAGAAACAGAGTAGATACGAAAGAGGTGTAATGTGAGCGAGAGAATCACCATAAACCCGATAACCAGGCTCGAGGGGCATGGGAAGATCGAGATCTTTCTGGATGACAAGGGCAATGTAGACGATGCCTACTGGCAGGTGGTGGAACTAAGAGGGTTTGAGACCTTCTGCCTGGGGAGACCTGTGGAGGAGTTGCCACGGATCATGCCCAACATCTGCGGGGTCTGCCCGACCCCCCACAACATGGCATCCGTCAAGGCCCTGGATGACCTGTTCGGTGTAGAGCCGACTCCTACTGCCAAGCTGATAAGGCAGCTCCATTTCAATGCATTCCTGGTGGAAGACCACCTGCTGCACTTTTTCATACTGTCCTCGCCTGATTTCGTGGTCGGGCCGACCGCCGACCCGGCCGAACGCAATATCCTCGGTGTCGTGCGGAAGGTCGGCCTGGAGATCGGCGGCAAGGTCATAGAGACCAGGAAGAGATGTCGTGAGATAGTCCGGCACATCGGCAGCAAGACTCCTCATCCCGAAGGCGGCTTGCCGGGAGGGGTATCGATCAGGATCACGGAGGACGACAGGAAATGGATACGGGAAACGGCCGATTCCAGCGTGGAGTTCTGCCAGTTTTCGCTGGAGCTGTTCAAACAGATCGTCCTGGACAATAAGGAGTACCTGGATACCGTCCTCCATGACGCTTACAAACTGAACACCTACTATATGGGACAGGTCGACGACAGCAATCGGCTGAACTTCTATGAGGGCAAGTGCAGGGTCGTCGATCCCAAGGGCGAGGAATACGCCTTGTTCGATTGCCACGACTATGCTGATCACATAGGGGAATGGGTGGAACCATGGACGTATGTAAGGTTGACTCACCTGAAGAACATCGGCTGGCGAGGTCTGGACGATGGCGAGGGAACCTCCATATATCGTGTCGGCCCCCTTGCGAGGCTGAATGCGGCCGATAGCATGCTGACGCCGCTTGCTCAGAAAGAATACGAGACCATGTACGATATCCTGGGCGGCAAACCCAGTCACCATACGCTTGCTTACCACTGGGCCAGGCTGATCGAAGCCCTTCAGGCGGCAGAGCACGCGCAGCGGATTGCCAGCGATCCTCTGTTGACCAGCAAGGATATACGCAACATGGACCTCAAACTGGACAAGGTGGGCATTGGTTGCGTCGAGGCATCACGGGGGACGCTGATCCATCATTACGAAGCGGACAGCGAGGGAAGAGCGACGAAGGTGAATCTTATTGTCGCGACCCAGCACAATGCCGCACCCATATGCCTCTCGGTGAAGAAAGCGGCCATGGGGTTTGTGAAGGGGCCACAGGTCGAAGAAGGCCTCCTTAATATGGTTGAGATGGCCTTCCGCGCTTATGACCCGTGCCTGGCCTGCTCTACTCACGCCCTGCCGGGCCAGATGCCTCTGAAGGTGAACATCAGGGACCGTAGCGGCAGCCTGATACGCACTGTGCAGAGACCGTAGCAGGTGACGAACGGCCTGCCGTCGACCCGATCCGAGACCAACGGAGTACTACCATAGGCACGTGCCCTGTTTCATAGTATAATAACGATGCACAGAATGTGTTCCGGCATCGAGTCGGTGGCGGAATGAGAGAGACTAGCGCGACAATGGCCAACCTGACACAGAGATACTACCGCAGTCTCTACGAAATGGCGGCTATCGTCAGCTCCGCCGGGACACCTGAGAGTGTGCTCGATGCCATTGTCAAAGCTGTTGCCGAGGCGCTCGAGGCCAGGGGGTGTTCCTTGATGCTGCTCACGCCGGACCGGGAGACGTTGATTCACACGGCAGCCCACGGATTGAGCGACTGGTATGTTCGCAAGGGCCCCCTGTCCGCCGACAAGAGCATCTCCCAGGCCTTGCAGGGTGAGCCCGTCGCCATCCTGAACGCGACGGGGGACGAGAGAGTCCAGTATCGCGAGCAGGCTCGACAGGAGGGAATCGCGTCTATGCTCTCCGCACCGGTGCTGCTCAAACAAGAGGTAATAGGGGTGATCAGGGTGTACACTGCGGAGCCGCACGAGTTTACGGCCGACGAGATATATTTCGTGCAGGCGGCGTCCAATCTGGGAGCTATCGCCCTCGACAACGCGAGGAGACTTGAGCAGTGTTTCACCGAAGTGGACAAACTGGAGGAGGAGAGACGCCAGTTCGTCCGCTTTCTCAGCGTCGTGGCGCACGATCTCCAGTCGCCTCTGGTTGCCACCCAGAGCCTGTTGTCCTATATGCTGGATGGATATACCGGCGAGATCACGGACGGACAGAAGGATTTGATGCAGAGGGGCGTGAGAAGGATTGACGAGCTTCTGACGTTGATAACGGACCTGCTGGACATACCACGTATCGAAGCCGGGCAGCTGGAGCGCGAGATGCAGGAGGTATCGCTGAACGGAGTGGTTAAGCAGGCGGTGGTGGGCCTGGATAGTGTGGCAAGGCAGAAGGGAATAGAGTTGAAGATCGAACTGCCCGAAAGCTCGCCCAGAGTCTACGCATCAAGCCGGCGGCTGCAACAGGTGTTGAACAACCTGATAGCTAATGCCATTAACTATACCCGCGAAGGTATGGCGCTTGTACGGGTGAAGGAACATGACAACGAGGTTGCTGTAGAGGTGATAGATACCGGTATCGGCATACCGCCCGATGAACTGCCCCGGCTCTTTGACGATTTTTTCCGGGGTAGCAACGCAGGCAAGAAAGGAACCGGGCTGGGATTATCGATATCGAAAAGGATAATCCAGGCCCATGGAGGGAAGATCTGGGCCGAGAGCCCATGTACGGAGACCGGGGCCGGTAGCAGGTTCGTCTTCACCCTCCCCAAGAACGGCCCACTGAATAAGAAGTCTGCTTGATACATCAGACGTACGATCATCAAATGAACGACTAAGGAGGTGACCAGGTATGAAACAGAGGCCGAAGATTCTGCTCGTCGACGATGACGTTGATCTCATCAAAGTCATGAGCGGGGCCCTGGAAAGCAAAGCCTACGAGGTTATCGTAGCCTACAACGGTCAGGAAGGACTGGAGAAGGCCCGACGAGAGAAGCCCGATTTGGTGGTGCTGGATATACTGATGCCTGTCGCCGATGGCTTCACCTTTGCCGACCAGTTCCGAAAGGACCCGGCGCTTGCCAAGACACCGGTTCTGGCCCTGACCAGCTTCTCGGAGTCGCTGGGGCAGCCTTTCCCGTTTGACGTGTCTGAGTACATCGTCAAACCGATCAAGCCAAAGGACCTGGTGGCCAAAGTCGAGGAGTTCCTCAAGAAGACCGAGGCCTCGGACTAGGATCCCGGTTGGGGCTGTGTGCGGAGGAGGACGATCCCTGCCCTGTGAGGCCCCGTCGAGTCTGACAACCGGCGCGTTCCTCTCTCCATTTGGGTGAGCGCAGGATAAGAGACCCGGGGTGGCCAGACCATGAGCCGCAGCCCGCAGGCCGGTGATGACTCGGTAGGTGCTGCCATTCGCGGGCACTGCCCTGACAGAGAGGATACGTTCGGCACTGCGTAGCGTGGCTCTGTGACTACAGCCGTCAAGGTCCCATAACCCGGCACGGCAGGTAGACAGCCCTGGGATGCCTCTGCGGGGAACGGCGGCTTTGATCGGAGCGGGGTCCGTGTTTGCACAGCCTTTAGATGAGTAGGAAGGAGGTGATCATATGGGAGACTTTGCCTTAAGCATCGAACAGTTAGGTGTAGCAGTAGAAGGCCGTCAGATCTTGCGCGGCATCAACCTGCAGATGAAGCTCGGCGAGACCCATGTGCTTTTTGGCCCTAACGGCAGCGGTAAGACAACCCTGCTCATGGCAATAATGGGTTTCCCCAGGTATCAGATAACCGAAGGCAAGATAATCTTCAAAGGCACCGACATAACCCGGCTCTCGCTGGATGAGAGAGCGCGACTGGGCATCGGAATGTCATTCCAGCGGCCGCCGGTGGTTCGCGGTGTAAAGACACGCGACATGGTGGCCGCCTGTCTGAAAGAGCAAGACGGCGAAGAGCAGCGCATCAACGAACTCGCCGAGAGAGTCAATATGGCCGATTTCCTGGACAGGGACATAAACTACGGGTTCTCCGGAGGCGAGATCAAACGGTCGGAGTTAATGCAGTTGCTGGCACAGAAGCCGGAGCTCACCCTGATAGATGAGCCTGAGTCAGGTGTCGACCTGGTCAATATATCGCTCATCGGCGAACTGCTGAACAGCTTACTGGAAAAGGACTGTCCGCTGGTTGACCGTACGTGCATGGGACTGGTCATCACCCACACCGGTCACATCCTCGATTATGTCAACGCCCGCACCGGCTATGTGATGTGTGATGGTGTGATCGGATGCGAGGGAGACCCCCACGAGATCCTGGCCACCATCAGGGAGAAAGGCTACGAAGAGTGCATCCAATGCTTCCTGAGGAGGACACCAAGTGGTTGAGAAGAAATCTGGCTCACACAAAGACAGGGCCCGGGCGGCCTCAGCCAAGAAGGCAGCCCTTGGCGAGGACATAGACCTGTCTGCCTATGTTAGCTCGACGGACGAGCAGCCTTACCAGTCTGACCCCTCCACGTTACCTGCCAAAACCAGGGAGCAGATGCTGGGGGCAGGAGTCATACTCGACGATCCCAGCCAGAGATCGGGCACCTTTATCCAGATGGACAATGCCCCGCTCCATAGCTCGGTCCGACAGGAGGGCATAGAGGTGATGGCGGTCGGCGATGCTCTGGACAAGTATGACTGGCTGTCGGACTACTGGTGGCAGGCGGTCGCTGTGGACACGGACAAATACACCGCCAGTGTAGAGCTCTCCCAGCATAGCGGATACTTCATCAGGTCGCTGCCCGGCCATAAGACCGACTACCCGGTCCAGGCCTGCCTCTATCTCTCCAAAGCACGGCTCGCGCAAAATGTACACAATATCATCATCGCCGAAGAGGACTCAGAGCTACATATCATCACCGGTTGTACCACGGCGTCCGACGAAGAAGCCGGCCTGCATCTGGGCGTCTCCGAGTTCTACATAAAAAGGGGAGCCAGAGTTACCTTTACCATGATACATAACTGGAATGCCGAGACCGCGGTCCGTCCGCGCACGGCAGTGATCGTCGAAGAAGACGGTCTATTTCTGAGCAATTACGTACTCATGAAACCGGTTCGTTCGCTCCAAATGTACCCCTCGGTCACGTGTGCCGGGGAAAACGCGGCCGTCAGGTTCAATAGCATCCTGGTAGCAGCTGCGGGATCATCCCTGGATGCCGGTTCCCGGGTGATTCTCAACGCCAGGGAAGCGAGGACGGAGATCGTGTCACGGGCCATAACTACGGGGGGCGATATCACCGCCCGGGGATACATAGAGGGGAACGCCCCGGACGTCAAGGGCCACCTGGAGTGTCGCGGCTTGATCCTCGGGGGCAAGGGCACGATCTACGCCATACCCGAACTCAAGGGCACCCTGGCCGGCATCGACCTGTCACACGAAGCAGCAGTAGGCAAGATAGCCGAGGAAGAAGTAGAATACCTGATGGCGCGCGGCCTAACCCGAGACGAAGCCACGGCCACGATAGTGAGGGGATTCCTGAGGGTGGACATCGAAGGACTGCCGCCTTTCCTGGCTGCCGAACTGCAAAGGGCTGTCGAAGCCAGCGAGAGAGACATCATGTGAATGAACGTAACAGGAGGCGAGTCATGAATCTCAAGGCCCTGCGTCACTGCAGCTACGGTCTGTACGTGATAGGTTCCAGGAAGGGCGACAGGCTCAACGGGCAGATTGCCAACACGGTATTCCAGGTGACCTCCGACCCTCCGACCATTGCGGTGAGTATCAACAGGGAAAACCTGACCCATGAGTTCATCAGTGAAAGCAAGGTCTTTACCGCTACTATACTATCCCAGGATACCCCCGTCTCTTTCATCGGTCATTTCGGCTTCAAAACCGGCCGGGAGGTGGACAAACTCACGGACGTCAACTACAGGCTCGGTGAAGCAAGGGCTCCGATTGTGCTTGACCATGGCCTGGGCTACCTCGAAGCCAGGGTAATCGATCGCATAGAGGTCGGGACTCACACTATTTTCGTAGGCGAGGTTGTGGGAGCTGATATCCTCAGAGAAGGAGAGCCCATGACCTATGCCTACTACCATCAAGTCAAGAGAGGCACCACTCCCAAGACCGCTCCCAGCTACATCGCAGAAAGAAAGGAGGAGACACCCAAAATGGCCAAATACGAGTGCACTGTGTGCGGATACATCTACGACCCCGATCTGGGCGACCCCGACGGAGGTGTAGACGCGGGGACACCGTTCGAAGAACTACCCGATGATTGGGTTTGTCCTGTCTGCGGGGCAGGCAAAGACCAGTTCGAAAAGGTCTAATGATGAAAGCGAGGCAGATAAAACGGGGTGTTCACTGGGTCGGTGCCGTTGATTGGGATAGACGTCTGTTTGACGCGCTCATACCGCTTCCCGACGGCACGAGCTATAACGCCTACCTGGTGCAGGGAAACCAGAAAGTGGCACTTATAGATACCGTCGACCCCACCATGGCGGACGTTCTTGTGAACCATCTCAAGGACACACCCACCGTTGACTACGTCATCGCCAACCACGCCGAGCAGGACCATTCCGGATCTATCCCGATGGTCCTGGAGAGGTATCCCCATGTTAGAGTGATCACCACTGCCAAGGGCAAGGAAATGCTCATGGCCCTTCTGAGTGTGCCCGATGACAAGTTCCTCACAGTAGCCGATGGCGAGACCCTGTCGCTGGGCGATAGGACTCTGGAGTTTATCCATGCCCCCTGGGTACACTGGCCCGAGACCATGCTTACGTACCTACGCGAAGACAGCATTCTTTTCCCCTGCGACCTCTTTGGCTCCCATCTGGCCACCACCGACCTGTGTGTTGTTGATGAAGGACAGGCTTATGAGGCGGCCAAGAGATACTATGCCGAGATCATGATGCCATTCCACCCCAGTATTGAGAAGCATCTAAAGAGACTTGAAGGCTATGAGATGGACGTCATAGCGCCCAGCCATGGCCCGCTTCATGACAGGCCTCCCTTCATACTGGAAGCATATCGCANCTGGGTGTTCGATCAGCCCAAAAACACTGTCGTGTTGCCTTATATTTCGATGCACGGCAGCACACAGAAGATGGTGGAATACTTCGTTGGAAGCCTTGTTGACAAAGGTGTTACGGTCAAGCAGTTCAATCTGGTTGCAACCGATATCGGGAAACTGGCCATGGCACTGGTCGATGCCGCAACCATGGTCATCGGCACCCCCACGGTCCTGGTCGGGCCCCACCCCAACGTCAGCCACGCCGCGTTTCTTGCCAATGCTTTGAGACCGCGAATCCAATTTGTCTCGATTATCGGCTCCTATGGCTGGGGCAGCAAAGCTGTGGAGCAGCTTAAGGGGATGATTCCCAACCTCAGAGTAGAGTTGCTGGAGCCCGTGATCAGCAGGGGATTTCCCGGAGAAGAGGATCTCCGGGCCCTGGACGATCTGGCTAACACCATCGCTGACAAGCATAGAGAGCATGGCTTCCGCTGATGATCTCTCATCAATCAGTATAGGCGGTAAGGAGGTGCCCCGAATACAAACAAGCGACCTGATGAAACCGGCAGGAAAGCAACAAAATTCAGGTGAGGATAGCGTGAAATGTATAAGAAGGTACTGATTCCACTTGATGGGTCAAGCCTGGCTGAGTGTGTACTTCCTCATGCCAGGACGATAGCCGGCGGATGCGGCATAGAGGACATCGTTCTCGTGAGAGTGGTAGAGCCGCCCCCTACTGTGGGAGCAGAGGCCATCGATTTTGTGGCCGTACAGACCGCCGACCAGAAAGCAGCAGAAGAATACCTTACGGAGGTGAAAGATCAACTCACTTCGGAGGGGTTCAACGTTAGCTACGAAATTCTCTCAGGGAGGGCCGCTGAGGTCATTACTGAATATGCCCGGCAAAACGCAGTTGACCTTATAGCCATTGCCACGCACGGTCGTTCCGGGATAAGTCGATGGGTGTTCGGCAGCGTCGCAGACAGAGTGGTACGCTCAGCTTCGATACCGATACTGCTGATAAGGCCTGAAGGCTATGATTCCGGGGTCTGACGCGTCAACACATACGGCCCGGCCAGGTCTCCGGTCAAACGGCAGACGATGGTTGATCACGAACTGAACGGCAAAGTGACCTTCCGAGCAGGTAGCTCGATTCAGAAGGGAGCAAGACATGTGGAAATGCACGAATTGCCACCACGTGGGATTCGACGCCGACAAGCCGGAACAATGCCCTGTCTGCGGCACTGAGGCGGAGAAGCTGGTCCCGCATGAGGTTCCGGGGATAAAGGGGACCAGGACACTGAACAACCTCAAAACGGGCTTCGTGGCCGAATCCCAGGCACATCTGAGGAACCTGGCGTATGCTATGAAGGCTGAGCAGGAAGGCTATCCCCAGATGGCGCGGCTGTTCCGTGCCGTCGCCGAGGCTGAGGCAGTACATGCCTTCAACCACTTCCGCCTCCTAGGTGGCACGTCGGGAACGCAAGAGAACCTGGAAAGCGCCTTCGAGAGGGAGACCCTCGCTGTCAACAGCTATCCTCAATTCGTCAGAGAGGCAAACGAAGAAGGTAACCAGGGAGTCTCCACGATCATGAGCTATTCTCGTGACGTGGAAAAGGGCCACGCCCGGTTATACAAGAAGGCACTGGCACACATGATGGCAGAAGAGGAAGTCGACTACTATGTCTGCCAGGTCTGCGGCTATGTGTCCGATAACTTGCTGCCGGATGAGTGCCCTGTCTGCGGTGCCCGGAAAGAGAAATTCAGGAAAGTGATCTAGCGGCAGAAGAGAGTTGTGCCGAGCAGTGTAGGGCGTCGGAGCGATCCGGGAGCCGGATTGTGAGCATGACCCGGTAGCCCGGTCCCACAGGCCGGCAATAGCAGAGTGCGAAGCACGACTACAGGAGGTGAGGCGATGGCAGAATTATCGTTACCATTTGATCGCTGGCATTACCCGGTGAAGAAATTCTATGATCTCTATGACTCGTCCATAGAGGAGCCGGAGGATTTCTGGGCTGAACAGGCGCGCCAGCTGGACTGGTTCCGGACCTGGGACAGGGTGCTGGAATGGGAGGCACCCTTTGCCAGGTGGTTCGTGGGCGGCACGTTGAACGCCTGCCATATCTGCGTCGATCGTCATGCTAAGACGTGGCGCAGGAGCAAGGTGGCAATATACTGGGAAGGTGAGCCGGGAGACGTCAGGGTTCTCAGCTATTCCACCTTATACCGCGAAGTAAACAGATACGCATCGGTCCTGAAGAACTGCGGCGTGGGGACCGGCGACAAAGTTGCCCTGTATCTACCCATGATACCGGAGCTGCCCATCTTCATGCTGGCATGTGCCAGGATCGGCGCCATCCATACGGTGGTCTTCTCGGGCTTCAGCGCCCGGGCACTGGCCGACAGGATCAACGACGTAGGTGCCAGGCTACTGGTGACCGCCGACGGGGGATTTCGCAGGGGCAAGATACTGCCGTTAAAGAGCATAGCCGACGAAGCTCTTACCATGTGCCCCTCCGTGGAGAAGGCCATTGTGGTCAAGAGGGCTGACAACTCGGTCACCCTGAACCCGCCCAAAGAATCCTGGCTGCACGATCTGCTAGAGGAAGCAGACCCTTACGTGGAGCCAGAGCTGGTCGAGTCGAACCATCCTCTCTATGTATTGTACACGTCGGGGACCACGGGAAAGCCTAAGGGGATCGTGCACAGCACCGGCGGATACCTGGTACACAACTACGTCACCTATAAATGGGTCTTCGACATCCGGGAGGAATCGGTGTACTGGTGCACCGCTGATATCGGCTGGGTGACAGGGCATAGCCAGATAGTATACGCCCCGTTGGCGCACGGGGCAGCCACGGTGATCTACGAGGGAGCTCCGGATTACCCGGCAATCGACAGGTGGTGGGATATTATCGAGAAATACGGAGTCACCATCTTCTACACGTCGCCAACGGCCATCAGGACATTCATGGGACACGGCGAAGAAATGCTAAAAAAGCATGACCTCAGCACTCTCGAGCTGCTGGGAAGCGTTGGTGAATCCATCAACCCGGAGGCCTGGCTCTGGTTCTACCGTCATATTGGCGGCGAACGGTGTCCCATCGTCGATACCTGGTGGCAGACCGAAACCGGCGGCATAATGATCTCACCCACTCCCGGAATAGAGTGCCTGCCACTGAAGCCCGGCTCGGCTGGCCTGGCGGTCCCGGGAGTTGAGGTCGACGTGGTCGACGAAGCGGGCAAGCCGGCACCGCGAGAGCAGAGGGGTTCTCTGGTCATCAAGAGACCGTGGCCCGGCATGCTCCTCGGCATACATGGCGACCCGGAGCGTTACAAGAAGGCATACTGGTCTCAGGTGCCCGGTTACTACTATACGGGCGACTACGCGGTGAAGGATAGAGACGGATATTTCTGGGTACTGGGAAGGTCCGACGAGGTACTCAAAGTCGCCGGACACAGGATAGGTACGGCCGAACTGGAAGATGCTGCGGTCTCACATCCCCAGGTAGCTGAAGCAGCCGTTGTCGGCAAGACTGATCCGGTCAAGGGTGAGAGCATCGTTATCTTTGCCAGGCTACAGGAAGGCATAAGGCCTTCTGCAGACCAGACGAAGAGTCTCACCAGCCACATCCGCAGTGTGGTAGGGGCCGTAGCGGTTCCCGACGAAGTCTGTTTTGTCCCCAGGCTACCCAAGACGAGAAGCGGCAAAGTACTGCGGCGGGTCTTGAAAGCCGTGGCCAATGATGACAGCATAGGCGACGTCACGACCCTTGAGGATGAAAGCTCGGTGCNGGAGGTGATCCAGGCTTATCAAGAACTCAAGGAAGGCAAGGGGCCGGGCGCGCAAAAGAACTACGCAAAGGGTAAGCCAAAGAAAGAGAAGCGATGAATGTCGCCTGAGTCGACAAGGCGACAGGTGGACTGCGAGCCTTGAGCCTCGTACCGGGTGGCCCCAGGTGCTCCCGGTGCACGAACGGGGGTACAGGCTGGAGTTTCGTCCGCGGAAGTGGGCCTCGGCAAACTGAACAGGAGATCAAGGGTGAACAGCCGGATCACTAATCAGGAGGTGTGAAATGGAGAAGAACCTTGAGGCGGTGCTTGCCGTCAACAGTATTCCTATCGAACTCAACGCCTTCGCCGAGCAGTTTCTGGCCCGAACCGTAGTTGGCGCCGTCTCTTCACTGAGAGGAGCCAGAGACATACGGGACCTGGAGCTCTCCCTGGAGGAAGGAGATGTCGGCATCATTGTCAACGGCGATCAGCTAACGCTTACTCCGTTTCCCAGGGACATCATCGCGCGCACCATCACCGGCCTGGTCTCCTCGCTGAAAGGAGTCGGTGAGATTGACAGCGTCAAGGTTGGCGTTAAGGCGCGATAGGCCGCCGTGTCACCCGGTTAATCGCGCCCCGAGGATCGAAGTTCAGCAGAAACAGATACCTGGCTAGCCGATCAGAATGGCTCCGACATCTTGCCTGACCTCGTCGAGGCCTTTCATGCCTATAAGCATTGCATCTACGAAGTCCAGTTCGGCAACCGATCTTATGGATGATCTGTAGTCCTTGACCAGAGGAGGAGCGGACATCCCCAGGACTTTCATCGCAATGACTCCTATCCCGCGGCTGTGGGCCAGCTTGATCGCATCGAGCATCTCGCCAAGGGAGCCATCTTCAAGCGGGATGTGCTCGGCAAATCTGTCGACCGTCGCCTGGTCCGCGCGACAACAAATAGTCATGAGCACATCTAATTCGTCGAACCCCGAAGCCTCTCTCACAACCGCAACGCTGTGGGTGGACAGACCGATTGCCTTTACCGCTCCGCAGGCCTTCAACTCTCCCAGCTCTCTCAATACCCGGTGACAGCCATCGATCCAGTCCGATGCGACAGCATGCAGGAAGAAGATATCCAGGTAATCTGTGCCGAGCTCGCTCAGTGAGTTTCTGAAACTGTCTCTTGCCTCCCGGCCGCTTCTGGCGCTTGTCTTGGTGGATAGGACTATCTCGTCTCTCGGTATACGCCTGAGGGCTGAAGCCACATGGGGGTGACTCCCGTAATCATCGGAAGTGTCCCAGAATTTCACTCCGAGCCTGGACGACTCGACCAGAATCCGNCCACCCTCATCCGGNCTAACATGGAGTGACGGCACTCCGAAATAGACGGTGCCGAAACCGAGCTTCGACACCGTCAGTCCGCTACGGCCCAGACTTACCATTGGTACTCCAGACATCCGCCTTCACCTATCGAGGGTCATCGTACCGATCGGGAAGTACAAAGCTCATGCGCGGGCTTCGGATCAGCAGACGGCCCGGCAAGCGGACACATCAAACCTGAGCCTGTGGCTCGCAGCAGAACCCGTCTCCCCATATGTATAGCATGTTCAGTTGCAGGGCCACCGCGTATCTCATTGTACTATAACGCTCCGGAACGGTCATCATCGCCCGCCAGAATACAGGTCACTGATGCCCGCTCCGGCGATACCTTCCACGCGCGGCAGGCGGCTACCGTCGTCACCGGCTGTTGCGGCAGTCCCGCCGGGGCGGGGCCGGCCCGTATCTGTGATACACTACACGTGTGGTGAAGCTGACGTTCTATGGCGGCATCAGGGAGATCGGAGGCAACAAGGTCCTTCTCGAAGATAACGAGAAGAAGCTCTTTCTTGACTTCGGCTTCCCCTACAGCAAGTATCGGAACTTCTACGAGGAGTACCTGAAACCACGCCCGGGAGCAGGACTTCTCGACCTGCTGGTAATGGGGCTGCTTCCGCAGCTCGAGGGGATCTACCGCGCCGACCTGGGGGCGGACAACCTGTGGCAACAGTTTCGGGAGGCAGTGAGGTACCGCAGACTGGAAGGCGTGGACGGCATTCTGCTGTCCCACGCCCACCTCGACCACTCCGGCCACATCGCCTTCCTGAGGGAGGACATTCCGGTGTACGCCACTGCCACCACGGCATTCATCGCCAAGGCAGTGCAGGACTCGGGCATATCGTCGTTCGATCAGCAGGTCTGCTATTTCACCCCCAGGGCCGAAGAGTGTCTCAAGGGATGGCAGCAGGGGGCCTACGTTGCCCACGGCAGCATCGACCGGCAACGTCGCTTCTGCGTCGCCGACAAGTCTGCACTGAGCTACGAGGCCGAGGCTTTCTGGCAAAGAGCAACCCGGCAGAAGAAGCTCGCCTCACAGCCGCTGTCCGGTATCGATACGTGTCGCCTCAGCCTCCGTTGCTTCCCCGTAGACCACTCGATCCCCGGCGCCTGTGCCTGGGGTATTGAGACCAGTTCGGGCTGGATAGTGTATAGCGGCGACCTGCGGCTACACGGTAAACGGGGTGATCTCACCGAATCGATGATACGGGAAGCAGCCGCCCTGAAACCCAAAGCGCTGATCCTGGAAGGCACCAACGTCAGCAAAGAGACGAACGTTCCCGAGCGCGAAGTGTACGACAATGCCCTAAGAGCAATAAAGGATGCCGAGGCCCTGGTCATCGCGGACTTCCCTCCCAGGGACGTCAACCGGCTACTTACCTTCCTGCAGATTGCCAGAGAAACGAGGAGGAAGTTGACCATTCTACCCAAGGACGCCTATCTCCTGAAGACGATGCGCCTTCTCGAGCCCGAGATACCCGATCTGGCCGAAGAGGATAGCCTGGCCATCTACCAGGAGACGACGGCCGCGAGAAGCCCGGCCTCGTGGTTGCGGAGTATCTACCAGGAGTACTCCGACAAGGTCGTCCTCGCTAGGGACGTGGGGGCCGACCAGGGCGACTTCATCCTCTGCTTTAGCTTCTGGGACCTGAATGAACTGCCCAGCATACAGCCCCGGGCAGGCAGTCTTTATGTCTTTAGCTCCAGCGAACCCCACAACGAAGAACAGGAGATGGACTTCCGACGCCTGCACCGGTGGCTTGAGCGCTTCCAACTGCGAAAATTCGGGCTTCCCGTAGAGCACAACGGCGAGTGGGAAGTAGCCGACGACGAGAAAGGGCTACATGCCTCCGGCCATGCATGTGGCCCCGACCTGCTACGAATCGCGCGGGAGATCCGGCCGGAGATACTCATACCGGTGCACTCCGGCCAGCCCGAGTTCTACGTTGACAACCTGACCAACAGCGGGATAGACGTTGTTCTCCCGTCCGAGCACGGAACCGTCACCCTATAGAACAGGGACACGTCCATTCTTAGATCCCTTTCATCACCCGCTCGCTTCGCACGGGACAAGGCGCCCGGGACAATGCCTGCCCGAATAGCTGGCAGTAAGTGGACGTGCCTCTATTACGCGAGCTCCCGCTCTAGGGAGGCCAGCTTGTCCTGCATGCTCCGGTCCTCGTCGCGACGGTCATCGATCTTGATCGTGGTCACCACCCTGCCCACTCCCTCGCCGAACGCTGCCTCGTGCATCTTCCTCGCCACCGCCAGGATCCTGTCCAGGTCGCCCTCCAGAATGGTGCCCATAGCAGTTGTCTCGTATCTCACGTCCTTTTCCTGCTGCAGAACCTTAACCGCCCGCGCCACATACTTGCTCACTGAAGGGGTCTTCGTACCCAAAGGCACAACGCTTATCTCCGCAATTGCCATTGCCCTACCTCCTTGACGGTTGTTACGAAGCCGCGGCTGCTCCTAATCCGGCGCGCTCCGCCTCGATCCTACCCACATTGTAACATGGCATCCATCGAAGTCTTTATTAGCCGGTCCCGGGCGACATGCTTTGGTCGATGAAAAGCCGACAGCGCCTGCGCGTGTCCTGACCTCTGACGCCCCGGGCACTTGGCATTTCGGCCTGTTTGAGTATAATAGCGTCGGTGATCATAGATTTTCACACCCACATATTCCCGCCCTGGCTGCGCGAAAGGCGTGAGGAATATGTCAAGAGCGATCCCTGTTTTGCCGCGCTTTACTCCCGGCCGGAAGCCACGATGGCAACGGCCGAGGAGCTAGTCACGATCATGGATGAAGCCGGGGTCGACCTCTCCGTGGTCCTTAACATCGGGTGGGTAAGCCACGGCCTCTGTGCGGCAACCAACGACTACATCCTGGATGCGGCGGCGCGTTATCCGGAGAGGCTTATCGCCTTCTGTGCTATACAGCCCTCGGCCGGAGATGCCGCCATATCCGAGCTGGAGCGATGTGCTGAGGCGGGCGCCCTGGGGATCGGGGAGTTGAGATCCGATATACAGGGCTTCGACCTCACCCACGAAGCAACGATGAAGCCTGTGGTCGATGCCGCTTTGCGGCATGACCTGATTCTCGTCACCCACGCCTCTGAACCGGTGGGCCACGACTACCCTGGCAAGGGCAGCATCACCCCGGACATCCTCTACTCCTTCGTGCTGGGGTTCCCCGCTCTGAATATTGTCTGTGCTCACTGGGGTGGCGGTCTGCCCTTCTATGCACTGATGCCGGAAGTGCACGGCGCCCTGAACAACGTCTTCTTCGACACTGCGGCCACCGTCTTTCTCTATCAACCTGGGATTTTTGGGCAGGTGAGCAGTATAGTGGGCAGCAACAAGATCCTTTTCGGCACCGACTACCCTCTCATGCACCAGAGTCGCGTGATTGCGCAAGTCCAGTCATCGGAGCTTCCTGAGAAAGACAGAGTTGGAATCCTGGGGGCCAATGCGCGAAGTCTGCTGCGACTCGATGAAAGGAGCACAGATGCAACAGGACGCTGAGCAGATTCGTTCCTTTGTAGCGATTGAACTACCTGAGGATGCCAAACGGGGATTGGCCGGGCTGAGAGCAGCACTACAGAGAGGTGAGCACCGATTCGTCAAATGGGTGAACCTTGATGGGATTCATCTGACCCTGAAGTTCCTGGGCAATATTCCGGCTGGACGGGTGCAGGAAGTCACCGGTGCAGTTGAAGAGGCCGCCCGGGACGTGCCGCCATTCAGACTGGAGATCACCGGTACCGGCGTTTTTCCCAGTCTCAGGCAGGTGCGGGTTTTCTGGGTCGGCATCGGCGGTGAGGTGGACGAGCTACTGAAACTGCAGCAGAGTATCGACTCGGCGCTGGCCGCCCTGGGTTTCACCCGGGAGGAACGCCCCTTTGTGCCGCACCTGACCCTGGCCCGCATCAGGCAAGGGGCATCACCCACGGAGAGACGGAGCTTCGGAGAACTGGTGGAGACCTGCATCTTTGAAGAAAAATATGGCATTGACGTCGGAGCCGTCAGCTTGATGAAGAGCCAGCTGACACCGACAGGAGCGGTCTACACCCGCCTGTCCCTCGCCGAGCTGGGCAGTTAGGACGGAGTGGCGTCCCACACCCTATGTCCTCAGCGCGAACGGCATCGGGGACGCAAAAGAGGCACAGTCGTGGCCGCGGCCTTGCAAACCAGTTTTTCGTGGTATATACTTACTTAGCACTGTACAGAACAACAAATTTAACCGGGGAGGTGGAAATTGGAACAGTGTTCATTGCCTAAGTGCCAAAAATGTGAGAAGGGGGATCTGGTGCCTCTGTCCGACTTTGGTAGTCAGGGGGCACCGATTCACTACAAGGCCTGGGTGTGCACCCATCCTGATTGCGGTTACAACATCAAGATCAGGAATGGCGAGGTATACATCAACGAGCCCATCCTCAACGGGGCGCTCCATGCGCGCACACGCCGAGAATACGCCCCTTAGCAAAGGCCTTGCTTCGCTTAGGCAGATTAGTCGAGCTGGCGGTTGACTCTTTCTTTCCCCGACGGTGTGTTGGCTGTGGGAAGGTAGGGGGCTTTCTTTGCCTTGAGTGTCTTGAAAGACTCCCGAGGCTGCTCTCCCCGCTTTGCCCGAAATGCGGAAGGCGTCAGGCCAGCGGCATAGTATGTGCAGACTGCTGGCAAAGACGGTCCGATATCGACGGCATCCGTTCTCTGTTTAGCTTTAACGAAGTGATACGGAAGGCCATTCATCAGATGAAGTATCGGCATCTGAGAGCTATCTCTCCCTGTCTGGCCCGGTTGCTGGCCGATTCCCTGGCGTCGAGCCCGATGCCCGGCGAAGCCCTGGTCGCCGTGCCTCTGCATCCAAGACGACTGAGGGAGAGGGGGTATAANCAGTCCGTCCTGCTCGCCAGGGACCTGGCCGGATGCATCGGCCTGCCCGTTATCGAGGACTGCCTTATCCGGGTCAGGCAGGCACAGCCCCAGGTGAGAGCCGCCAGTGTGGAAGAGCGCCGAGAGAACGTGACGGACGCTTTTGTCTGTCGTGATGACAGGGTGAGTGGCAAGTACATCATCCTCATAGACGATGTGTGCACCTCTGGAGCTACGCTCGAATCCTGCGCTTCAGCACTCAAGAGCGGAGGTGCGACATCTGTTTGGGGTCTGACGTTAGCAAGGGAAACTCACAACTGAAGGAGGTGGAGAAATGGAACTGCAGATCACAACCAGAAACGACGTGGAGCTCTCTGAAGCGCTGCAGGAGTATCTTGAAAAGAAGATCGGCAAAATGGACCGCTACCTGCCTACCATCGTTGAGGGAAAGGTGGAGATTTCCCGCGAAGGCACAAGGCGACCCGACCAGCGGTATAGCGTCCAGGTTACCCTTGACAGCAAGGGCGTTTTGATCCGAGCTCAAGAAAGGTCCGATGATATTCGCACAGCTGTCGACCGGGTCGTCGACGTTCTCACGAAACGTATAGAACGGTACAAAGGCAAGCTATATGATAAGGGCAAGGGAGTTTCTCTAGCCCGACAGGGGACGACCATGGAGGAGCAAGAGGTCGAGACTCCCAGACGGATAGTGAAGGACAAACACTTCCTGGTCAAACCCATGCCCGTGGACGAAGCTGTGACCCAGATGGAGCTGCTGGGGCACGACTTCTTCCTTTTCACCGATGCCGATACGGACAGGATCAACCTGCTATACCGCCGCAAAGACGGCGACTACGGCCTGATCGAGGCAGAGCACGGATGACGGGTCTCCCGCGATCCGGTATTCCCGCATCCTAGCAGCCGGGATCAGGACGGTAGCCTCGGCAGGCGCGACTCTGTGCCGCACACTCGGCTTGGCAGGCCCACGACTTCCAACCCCGAATTCCAGAACTCTGCACCCATTTGATAAGCAGCACCGTTAGGCTTATACTGAGCTCGATGGCGGGCAGTGATCGGATTCTGGTTGTAGAGGATGACCGCAACCTGTCGGACACTCTCAGATACAACCTGCGTAAGGAGGGCTATGACGTAGCTACTGCCAGCGACGGTGCCGAAGCTCTCGACATGTGCCGCAGAGAAACGTTCGACCTGGTCATCCTCGATATCATGCTGCCAAGGGTCAGCGGTTTCGAGGTATGCCGCATCCTGCGCAAAGGGATGACCGTCCCGATCCTGATGCTCACTGCCAGGACCGATGAGGTGGACAAAGTGGTTGGGCTTGAGATCGGTGCCGACGACTATATGACCAAGCCCTTCAGCATGAGAGAACTACTGGCCCGTGTACGAGCCATGTTGCGCCGGTCAGGAATGGTAGGTCTGGAGGAGGCCGGAGCCGAAACGCCCCTCAGGATCGGTGACCTCGATATAGACACCGCCCGGCACGAAGTTCTCTGCCGCGGATCTCAGCTAACCCTCACGGCCAAAGAGCATGACCTGCTGGTCTTCCTGGCCCGGCATACGGGATACGTCTTCAGCCGGGAGCAGCTCCTTGACAAGGTCTGGGGCTATGACTATGCGGGCGATACACGGACGGTGGATGTCCACATAAGCTGGCTGCGGCAGAAGATCGAGATGGACCCCGCCCATCCCAAACATCTGATAACGGTCAGAGGTACAGGCTACAAACTGGAAGGCTAGAAGTGTTTCGCAGTATTCAGTGGCGTATCACTGTCTTGTTCATCCTGGTCATACTGCTCAGCATGGGTATAGCGGGATTCCACCTGGTGGGCCTGACCAGAAGCTCTCAGATCGACAGCCTTCGTTCCCAACTGGAGAGTGAGGCCAGGATCACGGCCGAAGCCAGCTTGCCTGCTTTCTTCAGCGAGGACAAGGCTGCGGCCCTGGCCGCCCTGGCCAGCAGCCTGGGGGAACAGATCGACACCAGGATCACCATCATTGCCTCCGACGGCACGGTGCTGGGTGACTCGGAAGAGGACCCGGCGACCATGGAGAACCACGCCGATCGCCCCGAATTCGGCAAGACCCTGGAGGGTCAGCTGGGGGAGAGTACCCGATACAGCTTAACCCTGGGTCAAAGGATGATGTATGTCGCCGTGCCCATTGTGCACCAGGACGAGTTACTGGGCGCAGCACGCGTCGCGCTTCCGTTAACAGAGGTCGAAAGCATGGTGCGTAGCGTGACAGTGAGCATAATCACAGGTATGGGAGCGGCCACCCTGCTCATCATTCTGGGAGCCTGGGCTATCTCGCACATAACCACACGGCCCATAAGAAGGCTCACGGCCGCCACCAGGGGGATTGCCGCTGGCGACCTGGAGCAGAAGATAGCGATAGAGTCGGCCGATGAGATCGGGGAACTGGCCCGGGCCTTCAACGAGATGTCGTTGAAGGTGAGAGAGCTGGTAGAGGCAATATCGGGAGAAAGGGGCAGGCTGGCTTCAATTCTTGATAATATGGCCGATGGCGTGATCATGACAGACCGTGATGGCAGCATCCTGCTGGCGAACAATGCGGCCACAAGATTGTTCAAAATCAAGAACGAGAGGGCCACGACCCTCATTGAGGCTGTGCGAGACCATGAGATAAACGATGCTCTGGAATTATGTCTCAGGACCGGAAAGACACAGACCGTTCAATACGAATCGGGCACAGCGAAGCGATATATACGGGCCATAGCCATCCCGATAACTCATCACGAGCCGGGCGCCACCCTCCTGCTGATCCAGGACCTCACCGACCTCAAGAACCTGCAAACAACAAGACGGGAACTGATCGGGAACATATCGCATGAGTTCAGAACGCCGCTGGCAGGCATCAAGGCGATGGTAGAAACGCTACGAGATGGCGTAGTCGTTGAAAACGAGATAGGCATCGACTTCCTAGACAGGATCGACGACGAGGTAGAAAGGCTGACCCAGATAGTCGCCGAGTTGACCGAGCTTTCACGGATCGAGACAGGCAAAGCAGAGCTGGTCCGTGAGCCGCTGGACCTTAACTCGCTAGTGGAGGAAGTGATCAACCAGCTCGATCCTCAGATCGACAGGCAACAGCTCACCCTGGACAAGAAGCTCGCCGTTGAGCTCCCCCAGGTTGAAGCTGATAGAGCGAGGATAAGGCAGGTGCTCGTCAACATATTGCATAATGCCATCAAGTTCACCGGCCCCGGGGGGAAGATAACGGTTGCCACCCGGGTGCACAATGGCTCGGTAGTCATCGATGTATCTGACACCGGAGCAGGCATGTCCACGGGCGATCTGCCACACGTCTTCGAGCGATTCTACAAAGGTGACCGGGCAAGACCGGGTGGAGCCGGGACGGGCATGGGACTGGCGATCGCCAGGCACGTCGTCGAAGCCCACGGGGGCAGTATTTGGGCTCAGAGTGAAGAGGGCAAGGGCTCAACCTTCAGCTTCAGTCTGCCGCTCGCATAGCCATCCCGCCGGGAAACGTCTAACCCCGGATTTAACAAGGATTTAACACAGCCTTAAACCGTCCTTAAAGTTCGCCTGTTACACTAGCTATTGATGAACAGGAGGTCGGTTTGAGGCTTTTTTGATCTGCCGATGAAGAAGATACTGTTTGTTTGTGTGCACAACTCAGGACGGAGCCAGATGGCAGAAGCCTTCTTGAATCAGCGTGCTGCGGGGAAGGCCCGTGCCTTTTCTGCCGGCACTCGACCGGCTAGCCATACCAACCCCATTGTGGTAGACGCAATGCGCGAGTTGGGGATAGATATCACTCGGCAGCACCCCAAGTTGCTTACTGCAGAAATGCTGGATAACGCCGATAGAGTTGTCACTATGGGGTGTGAAGTAGAGAAGGCATGCCCTGCTGCTTTCGTTCCTGTGGAAGACTGGCAGCTCGAGGACCCCGAAGGACAGTCCATGGGGAAGGTGAGGGCAATCAGGGACGAAATACGAGACAAGGTGATTGGGCTGATTGCCGAAATGCAGAGGGAGTGAAGAACAAGTGCTCAGACACAGATATCTCAACGAGGCTCTCTTTCCTTACCAGGGTCCCGCCATTTCTGGATTCAGGCTGAGGAACAGATCCGGGCGCCTGACGCGGCGCGGGAAAGAACGAAGCGGGCAGACCCTGCAGAAGAGGCTTATCTCAGGAGGTGCAGTCATGTGAGGATGGATTCAGCATAGAAACGTCACAACAACCAATATAGAGAAGAGAAGAAGGAGAAAAACAATGTACAGAGGAGTCATAAAGAGAAAAAGGTTGATACCGGCAGCAACAGGATTGCTCATAGCTGCTATCGTGTTGAGTGGCTGCAACGGGAACGGAGATGAGCTGTCGTTTGATATCACGGGCTCAAACACGGTCCAGCCTCTGAGCGTGGTGTGGGCGGAGGAGTTCATGGCGGCCAACAGCGGAGTATCGATAGCGGTTAGCGGACCGGGTTCGGGTGTCGGTATCGCCACCCTGATCGACGGCACGACAGACATAGCTCAGTCATCCCGGTCGATCAGGCAGTCGGAGATCGATGCGGCCAACGCAAGGGGGATAACCCCCAACGAGATCATGGTCGCCAAGGATGCATTGGCATTCGTAGTTCACCCGTCAAATAGTGTCACTGAGCTGACATTCGCCCAGCTCTCTGCCATCTACACAAACGAGATAACCAACTGGCAGGAACTGGGAGGCCCGGATCTCGCGATAACCGCGGCTGCGAGAGATACCAACTCGGGCACCCATGTCTTCGTCAAGGAGACAGTTGTCCAGATGCGAGGCCTCCCCACTGAGGACACAGGCCTCGAATACGGTCCCGGCGTGCTATTCTTGCCCTCGACCAGTGCAGGCATCAGCGAGGTGGCAGGCAACCCCGGCGCCATCTTCTACGCAGGGCTGGCCTATGTCACTGAGACCGTGCAGGCTGTCGCGGTGAGCCAGACTGGCGATGACCCTTATGTTCTCCCATCCGTTGAGACAGCGACCGAAGGAACCTACAAGGTGTGGCGGCCGCTCTTCTACTACACAGACGGCCAGCCTACAGGAATAGTCAAGACCTTCATCGACTACTGCCTATCTGCGGCCGGTCAGCAGAAGGTTCTCGAGGTAGGGTACGTACCGGCACAATAGAAGGCCAGCAGGCATATGCGAGAGCGATCAGCATCCATCGCCACCGCCCCAGATGCCCGAACAAAGGGCCTCCAGCGGCGGTGGCGTGTAAACGAGAGGGTTATCGAGGGCGGCATCTTTCTGGCCAGCCTGCTGGCCATTGTCGTTCTTCTGGGCATCGTTGCTGTCCTGCTCAGACAGGGCCTGCCCATATTCTCACATACTCCCCCCTGGGAGTTCTTGTTCGGCACACAGTGGTACCCGGTCTCTGAGCCACCCACTTTTGGCACAACGACCTTCTTCGTCGCTACTATCTGGGTCACCGTGGTGGCCACTGTGATAGCCGTTCCGATCGGGGTGGCCTGTGCCGCCTACCTGGCCGAGGTCGCCCCATCCAGCGTAAGGGAGAGCGTGAAGCCCGTCATCGAGTTACTGGCTGGCATTCCGTCAGTAGTGATCGGCTTTATCGGTCTCCTGCTTCTCTCACCGCTCGTTCAGAGCATGTTCAACCTGAACACCGGACTGTCCGGGCTTGCTGCCGGGATCATGCTTTCCCTCATGAGTCTGCCAATAATCGTGAGCGTGTCCGAAGACGCCCTGCGCGCCATCCCCGATGAGTTCCGACAGGCGGCTTACGCACTGGGCGCAACAAAGTGGGAGGTGGTCAGGCACGTGTCTATTCCGGCAGCGCTCTCAGGCATTTCCGCCGCCATCATGCTGGGGGTAGGACGCGCCATCGGTGAGACCATGACCGTTCTGATGATCGCCGGTGGTGCCCTGGCTGTACCGGTTTCTCCCACTCAGCCAATGATGCCCATGACTGCTGCCATCGCTTCAGGCATAGGAAACGCCGTTCGTGGCGGTCTTCAGTACCAGGCGTTATTCGCCATCGGGCTGATGCTCTTCCTGATGACCCTCGCGGTGAACCTCATCGCAGACCGCGTGCTCGAGAGGCAGAAACGCAGGTTCGTGAGGTAGCCATCATAATGAGAACCAGATCGGAGTTATCCCGCAGAATCTCGCAGAAGACTGCGTTTGGGGTGCTTCTGACAGCAACCATAGCGGTGACTGCTGTGTCTCTGTTCATAATCATTCACATCGTTGTCCGCGGCGCCGGGATCGTAGACTGGGACTTCCTGACGCAAGCTCCTTCCCAGGCGGGCAAGGCAGGCGGCATCTTCCCGGCGTTAGTGGGTACGTTCTACCTGATGCTGGGGACACTTGTCATCGCACTCCCGATAGGTGTACTGGCCGGAATATACCTTTCTGAGTACGCCCCCAAGAACCGGTTGACAAAGGTAATCAACCTGGCGATTGTCAACCTTGCCGGTGTACCGAGTATCGTCTACGGCCTGTTCGGCCTCGGGGTTTTTGTGCTGATGCTGAACTTCGGCATGTCTCTGCTGGCGGCCAGCCTCACCCTGGCTTCTCAGGCGCTGGCCATGACGATCACAACCTCGAGGGAGGCGCTGATCGCGGTGCCCAACGAGTACAGGGCCGGGAGCCTGGCAGTTGGCGCAACGAGGTGGCAGACGATACGACATGTGGTTCTGCCCCAGGCCCGCCCGGGGATAGTCACGGGTGCCATCCTCGCCATGAGTAGGGCTGCAGGCGAGACGGCCCCGATACTGGTTGTCGGAGCGGCCTTTCTCATGCGGGGACTGCCACAGTCGCCGTTCGACCGGTTCATGGCACTGCCCTACCACCTGTACACTGTAGCGGTCCACATACCCGGCATGCCCGAGGATACCAAGTGGGGAGTGGCTCTGGTTCTGCTGGCCGTGGTGCTATCATTCAACATACTGGCCACAGTCGTTAGGCTGCGGGCCCGCAAGCAAAGGGGATGACTCATGAAGCTAGATTCTGCGGTAACCAATAGCAGGCCGCCTCAGTACAGGGGGACGAAGCTCAGCACGAGCCATCTCAGCCTCTTCTACGGGCCCTGCCAGGCGCTGAGAGACATCACTCTCGACATACCCGAACGCGCGATCACTGCCATAATCGGCCCTTCAGGCTGCGGCAAGTCATCGTTTCTAAGGATCTTCAACCGCATGAACGACCTTATCCCCGGAGCCAGGGTCGAGGGGAGTGTGGAACTCGACGGCATCGACATCTACCATCGATCCATCGACGTTGTGGAGCTACGTAAGAGGGTGGGAATGGTGTTTCAAAAGCCAAATCCTTTCCCCATGTCCGTGTTCGAGAACGTGGCCTTCGGGCCAAGACGCCATGGCAGAGTCAGCCGGGGAGAACTCCAGGATATTGTGGAGCGAAGCCTGCGCGAGGCAGCTCTGTGGGAAGAGGTAAAGGACAAGCTCGATCAGTCCGCCTTCGACCTGTCGGGGGGACAGCAGCAGAGACTATGCATCGCCCGTGTGCTTGCCGTTGAACCCGAGGTGATCC